>Ga0213876_10001133_pt1 | contig 16987 bp, 15 predicted proteins | sample BarmaccomBMRX_R9_FD_160113 | JGI IMG/M metagenome (GOLD analysis project Ga0213876, IMG submission 160113) | Root-associated microbial communities from Barbacenia macrantha in rupestrian grasslands, the National Park of Serra do Cipo, Brazil - RX_R9 | ecosystem: Host-associated > Plants > Roots... | reverse complement strand
GCCGACGCCTTCCACCATGCCGTGAACGACGTGTCACCGGGTCTCATCCGCACCGAGGCGGACGAGCTCACCTACGATTTCCACATCATGCTACGTGTCGAGCTCGAGGCCGCTTTGCTTACGGGTAACCTCAAGGTCTCCGATATTCCCGGCGCTTGGCGGGAGGCGATGCAGCGTCAGCTCGGCGTGATGGTTCCGAACGACCGTGAAGGCTGCCTCCAGGACGTGCATTGGGCTTCGGGCTCCATGGGTTCGTTCTGCACCTATACGATTGGCAATGTGATGGCGGCGCAGCTCTTCGAGATCGCGAAGCAGAAGGATGAGAGTGTGGCGACCGCCTTGGCGAAGGGGGAGACGGCGCCGCTTCGGCTCTGGCTCAAGGAGAATGTCTGGCGGCACGGCAAGCGCTTCAGCCGCGATGAGCTTCTCGAGCGGGCGACCGGCCGGGCGCTCGAGGCCGGGCCTTATTTGCGGTATCTCAACGTGAAATACGGCAAGGCAGCGTGAAGAATACGGGCTGTTTTCTTGGCGCGGGTCCGCCTCGCACGATCGTTCAATCCAGGCGCTGCTCTCGAATGTAGGCTTTCGGCAAGAGTTGCGCGGAAGGCTTCGCGCGGAAGGCTTCGATGGAGAACAGCGTCGCGCTCATGCCCGAGTTTTGGCGGCCTTTTCTGGGGCTGATCCTTGCCTCGTTGGTCATCATGGGAAGCCCCGGCCCGTCGACGATCAGCGTCACGGCCGTTGGCGCCGCCTTCGGGGTCCGGCGTTCGCTTCAATACGCTTGCGGGTTGATCGTCGGCACCATCGCGGTGCTGCTGATGGTCGCGGCCGGCGTCGTCGCCCTCGTGCTCGCGATCCCTTACGGAGCGCGCCTCATCGGTGCGATCGCAGCCGTCTACATACTTTACCTCGCCTATACGATCGCGATGGCTCCTCCGCTGCAAGAGCGCTCGACCAAAACAGCCGCGCCTTCTTTCGCGGGCGGCTTCCTGCTCGCCATCGCAAACCCGAAAGCCTACTTCGCGATCGCGGCGGTTTTCGCGGGCACTACGGTGATCGCGGAGAGCCATGGCCTCGACGCGGCCGTGAAGCTTTTGCTGCTCAGCTTCATGATCGTGATCATCCACCTCGCCTGGCTCGTCGCCGGCGTTTCTCTCGCGCGCCTTCTGCGCGATCCCATGAGCTCGCGCCTCATCAACATCTCGCTTGCCGCCGCGCTCGTGATCAGCACGTTCATCGCCTTGCTGGGCTGAGCGGCGAAACCAAGGGACCTGTGGCGAGCAAGCTGAATTCACCCCACTCCAAAGTTGCGGTACTTGACCCCCCTCCTACCTGGGGTATAGGGGGGTTATGAAGCACAGATCGCATCCTGAGATTCTCAAGCGGCTGAAGCAGGCTCATGGTCAGCTTGCCTCCGTACTCTCGATGTTTGCGAATGGTCGCTCCTGCACGGAGCTCGCTCAGCAGCTTCAGGCCGTGGAAAGCATCATCCACATGTCGAAGCGCCTGCTCATTCACGACCACATGGAACATTGCATTGGTGACGCGCTAGGCGAGGATGGCTTCAGCGCCGATGAGGCGCTGCGCGAGTTCAAGACCCTGTCGAAATATCTCTGAAGGCCTGCGATGCCATCTCTTCCCGATCTTCTCCAGCAGGGCGCCGCCCATGCCTGGCTTTTCGTGCCGACCGCGCTTCTGCTCGGCGCGTTGCATGGCCTCGAGCCCGGCCATTCGAAGACGATGATGGCGGCCTTCATCATCGCCATCAGGGGCACGGTCACTCAAGCCGTTCTGCTCGGCCTCTCCGCCGCGCTCTCGCACACGGCGGTCGTGTGGGTGGTGGCGCTCGGCGGCCAATATCTGGGGCGGGACCTCAACGTGGAGGCGGTTGAGCCCTATCTCCAGCTCGCCTCGGCCGCCATCATCATCGCCATTGCGTTCTGGATGTTTCGGCGCACGCGTCGTGGCCTGGTGTCGGCACAAGAAGGGCATCGCCATCATGGTCACCATCACCAGGCTCACCATCACGCGCATGATCACGCCCACTCCCATGATCCAGGCCATGGCCACCATCATGGTGAGCGAGGCGATCGCCATCACCACGCAGCGGAAGTCCCAAGGTCGCAAGAAGGGCTTCATGTCGCCGAGAACGGCGCGTTCATGGACGCGCATGAACGCGAGCACGCCGAGGAGATCAGCCGTCATTTTCAGGGCGGCAATGTCGGCACGCGGCAGATTTTGCTCTTTGGCCTCACCGGCGGCCTCATTCCCTGCCCGGCGGCCATCACCGTGCTGCTGCTGTGTCTGCAGCTCAAGCAACTCACGCTCGGCGTCGCCCTCGTGGCCTGTTTCAGTCTCGGGCTCGCGATCACCATGGTGGCGGTGGGCGTGATTGCGTCACTGAGCGTGAATCGCATCCGCAAGCGCTGGTCCGGCTTTGATGGCTTTGCGCGGCGCGCTCCTTACGCCTCGGCCGCACTCATGCTACTCGTCGCCGCCTACATGGCGACCTCAGGCTGGATCGGGCTCGCGCGCGCTCATCCGCTCGGCTAACATCACGCCGATCGAGGTCACGGCTTGCCAATGAAAAGTGTCGGCGATGAATGGTGGCGACCCTTTCCGCCCGGGATAACGCACGACGCCTTTCGCATCCTTGCGGCACGCGCCGTGCGGGCCTTCGCGGACGGCTTCGTCTCCGTGCTCCTGCCCATCTATCTTCTCGAGCTCGGCTTCAGCGTACTCGCCATCGGCTCGCTCATCACCGTGACGCTCGTCGGCTCCGCGCTTCTCACGCTCTGGGCCGGTTTTTTCGCCAATCGGCACAGGCGTCGGCACCTGCTGCTCGCCGCCTGTCTGCTCATGGCCGCGACCGGCGCCGGCTTTGCCCTCACGACGCAGTTCTGGCCGCTCTTGATCGTCGCCTTCGTCGGCACGATCAATCCGAGCTCCGGGGATGTCAGTCTCTTTCTTCCCCTCGAGCAGACGATGCTCGCTCAGGCGATCGATCCGCGGCGGCGCACCGCGCTTTTCGCACGCTACAGCCTCGTCGGGACCCTCGGCGGTGGCATCGGCGTCATCGCCTCGTCGATCCCCGATGTCGCGGCCGGGGCGTGGGGCTGGAGCCATCTTGCCGCCATGCAGGGCATGTTCGCGCTTTATGGCATTCTCGGCCTTCTGACACTCTTTCTTTATCGTCCGCTGACCCAAGCAGTCGAGCCAACGCACGAAGCCCTACCCGCGCCATTGCAAAGATCGCGGAGCATTGTCTATGGCCTCGCGGCGCTCTTCAGCCTCGATTCCTTCGGAAGCGGCTTCTTCGTTCAGTCGCTCCTCGCGCTCTGGCTTTACCAAGCCTTTGATCTTTCGGTCACGACGGCCGCCTCCATCCTGTTCTGGAGCAGCATCTTCTCGGCGATCTCATTTCTCCTCGCGGTGCCGATCTCGGAACGCTTCGGCCTGGTCAACACCATGGTGTTCACGCATCTCCCGGCGAACATCTTTTTGATGCTTTTGCCCTTCGCGCCGAATCTCGCGACCGCGGTCTCATTGTTGCTTGCGCGCAGCGCCTTGTCCCAGATGGATGTGCCGACACGCACTTCTTACGTGATGGCCGTCGTGACCCCACAAGAGCGCCCCGCGGCCGCGAGCCTGACAGCGGTGCCGCGAAGCTTCGCATCGGCGCTGAGCCCATTGCTTGCTGGCTACCTCATGAGCCTTTCGGCCTTCGGCTGGCCGCTCTTGATCGGCGGGGCGCTGAAGGCGGTCTATGATCTCCTGCTTCTCGCGAAATTTCAGAGCGTACGGCCGGTGGAGGAGGCCGGCGCTCCGGCCCTCACGCAAACCGAATGAGGCAGGCGCCCGCTGCGGCGAGTGCGATCGCGCCGGCACGGCGCAGGCTCAACCCTTCGCCGAGCCAAGCCGCGATCAAGGCTGCGAAGATGACGCTCGTGTCGCGCAGCGCGGCGCCGATCGCGATTGGCGCGCGGGTGTAGACCCACAGGATGAGGCCGTAGGAGAGGAGGGCGGCACTCGTGCCGAGCGTCGCCACTCCCAGATGAGACCGTAGCGCGACGCGCAGCGGCACGGGATGGCGCATGATGTGGAGCGCGCCGAAGACGCAAGCGTTCAGCAGCGAAGCGATGAGCCCATAGCCGACGATCGAGGACGAATGCCTTGCGCCGTTCGCGTCGCAAAACGCATACGCCGCCGAAGCGGCGCCGGCGAGGAGCGCATAGGCCAAAGCCTTCGGCCGGTGGCGCCCTTCACCAAGCGCAAACAGTGTGATGCCGAAGGAGACGAGCCCGATACCAACGATCCCAAAAGGGCCGACGGTCTCGCCTTGCAAGAGGCTCGCGAGGACGAGCACGAGCAAGGGCGATGTCGCTCGTGCGAGCGGGTAGACGAAGCCGAAGCCTCCGCCATGCGCATAGCCGCGCAAAAGCGCGATGAGCACCACGAGATTGAGGCTGGCGGCCGCGCAAAGCCAAGGCAAAGCCACCGCTGAAGGCCAGGGGACGAGCAACAGCAGCGGCATCGAGACGAGGCCCGAGCCCACGACTTGCGCGGCCATCGCGCAACCGGGATCGGGCGAATTCTTCACGGCGGCGTTCCAGGCCGCGTGGAGGAAGGCGCTCGAAAGCGCCGCGCCGAGGACAATGCTGTCGATGTCGTAGGGCAAGGATCGCTCAGGCGAGGCTTTTATAGAAATAGGTGGTCGCGCAAGGCCTTCCGTCCGGCCACAGGGCGAAGTCGGGAATTACGCCGACCTTCGTCCAGCCGAGACGTCCGTAAAGTCGTTCCGCGTCGCTTCCGGTGACGGTGTCGAGGACCAGGAGGGTCTTGCCGCGTGCACGCGCGGCGCCTTCGATTTGCCGCATCAGCGCGGCCCCGATGCCTCGGCGCCTCGCGCTTCGATGCACGAGCATCTTGGAAACATCGGCGCGATGCCCTTGATTGTCGGGCTGAGCGAGCACGAGATGCACCGTGCCCAGCAGGCCTTTTGTTGCGTCCTCGGCGACCAGCAGCTTGCGTCTTCCGGCCGCGACATCGTCGGCGACAAGTCGCCAGAACGTTTGTGCGCGCGCCTGCGACAGGGGCGACATGAAGCCGACCGAGGCGCCGCCCTCGACGCAATCCATGAGCACCTCGCAAAGCGCAACGCTTCGCGCATGCGCTTCCTCGCCGGAGAGCGACCGGATCGAGATTGTGTCAGCGGTCACTTGGCGCTCCTTCCTGGTCGCGCACCAACTGGAGCAGGCGAAAATCGTCTCGACGTCAGCGCCACGAGATGGCGCGACGGCTTGCGGCCGCGATTGTGAAAAGCGATTGGCCGATCGAGCTGCATCGCGAGGCAATCCCCTGCGTCGAGGCGATGGGGGGTGTCGCCAAGCGTGACCTCGACCGAGCCCTCGAGTACGAAGACCTGCTGATCGACATGGGCCTCGCGAGAGCCGGTATCATAGGCGACGCGCGTGGCGGCGGGCAGCACAACCTCGACGAGCTCGATCGCAGAGGGAAAGCCGGGCGGGGAGAGATTGCGACGAAGGTAGCCCGTCTCGGGATCGCGCCATTCGAGCTGATCCTTGCGCCGCGCCACCGGCGAGGCATCGGTGCGCTCTTCGGACGCGAACAATGAAGCGAGCGTCACGCCGAGGCTCGCCGACAGCTTGTCGAGCACATTCGCGGTCGGGCTGCTCTCGGCGCGCTCGATGAGCGAGATCATGGAGCGGCTCACGCCCGAGCGACGCGACAATTCGTCGAGCGTCAGCTCTTGGCGCGCGCGCAAATCCTTGAGGCGCGATGCGATGCGATTTTCGACCTCTGCGATCGATTTCTCCATTAAGTAGGAAATATCATCCAATTTAGTGGAACGCAAGGAGTTCAGCTCCTCCGAGCCAGGCCCGGGATGATCTTTGAAAATATCGAAGTCACTTATCCGCTCCCGCACCCGCATGCGTCAGCTAACCACAGAAGCGTGAGCTAACTTGACTCGTTCGCGCGCTCTCGGCTAAGTTCCTCGCAATCGCTGGGAGAATTGCGACGTGTCCAAACTCATTCTCGTAAGGTGGCGCTGGTAGCGGACGGTCCTCGACGACCGGCCTCCGAGCCAGCGCGTATACAGGCCCCGAAGCGGGCCTTTTTTATTGCCGAAAATTCGCGCCGCCCGGCGGTCGCGACGCTAGAATGACGGAGAAGGGCCATGCAAGAAGAGATGACAGGCGCCGAAATGGTGGTGCGCGCTCTCAAAGACCAGGGTGTCGAGCATGTCTTCGGCTATCCCGGGGGAGCGGTGCTGCCCATCTACGATGCACTTTTCCATCAGGACCAGCTGCGTCACATCCTCGTGCGCCACGAGCAGGGCGCGGCGCATGCGGCCGAAGGGTATGCGCGCTCGACCGGGAAGGTCGGCTGCCTTCTCGTGACGTCCGGCCCCGGCGCCACCAATGTGGTCACGGGCCTGACCGATGCTTTGCTCGATTCGGTTCCGATCGTGTGCATCACCGGCCAGGTGCCGACGCATCTCATCGGCTCGGATGCCTTCCAGGAATGCGATACTGTCGGCATCACGCGCCATTGCACCAAGCACAATTACCTCGTGAAGAGCATCGTCGATCTGCCCCGCGTGCTGCATGAGGCCTTTCACGTGGCACGCACCGGGCGGCCCGGCCCCGTGGTCGTCGACGTCCCCAAGGACGTGCAGTTCGCCCGCGGGACTTATGCCCGTCCGCGCGACAATCAGCACAAGACGTATCGGCCGCGTCTCAAGGGCGACCTCGGCAAGATCAAGGCGGCGCTGGCCCTCATGGCGCAAGCGCGAAAGCCGGTTTTCTATACGGGGGGCGGGGTCATCAACTCGGGTCGGCACGCCGCGATGCTCCTGCGCGAACTCGTCCATATGACGGGTTTCCCGATCACCTCCACGCTCATGGGGCTCGGCGCCTTTCCGGCTTCCGATAAGCAATGGCTCGGCATGCTCGGCATGCATGGATCCTACGAAGCCAACCTCGCCATGCACGATTGCGACGTGATGGTGTGCGTCGGGGCGCGCTTCGATGATCGCATCACCGGCCGGCTCGACGCCTTCTCGCCGAACTCGCGCAAGATCCACATCGACATCGATCCCTCCTCGATCAACAAGAACGTCAAGGCCGAGATCGGAATTCTGGGCGATTGCGGCCATGTGCTCGAGGACATGGTCCGGCTCTGGCGAGAGACGGCGGCACGCGCCGACAAAAGCGCGCTCGCCGAATGGTGGCGCACAATCGAGGGCTGGCGTGCGAAGAAGAGCTTCAGTTATCGCCCCTCGGCCAAGCTCATCAAGCCGCAATATGCGGTCGAGAGGCTCTACGCGGCGGTGAAGAATCGTGATCATTACATCACGACGGAGGTCGGCCAGCATCAGATGTGGGCGGCGCAATTCTTCCACTTCCAGGAGCCCAATCGCTGGATGACCTCGGGAGGCCTCGGCACCATGGGATACGGACTGCCGGCCGCCATCGGCGTGCAGGTCGCCCATCCGGACGCGCTCGTGATCGACATCGCGGGAGAAGCCTCGATCCTGATGAACATGCAGGAGATGTCGACGGCCATCCAGCACCGTGCGCCGGTGAAAGTGTTCATCCTCAACAACGAATATATGGGGATGGTGCGCCAATGGCAGGAGCTTCTGCATGGCGGACGCTATGCGGAGAGCTACACGGCGGCACTTCCGGATTTCGTCAAGCTCGCCGAAGCCTATGGGGCGCACGGCATCCGCTGCTCCGATCCGGCAAAGCTCGACGAAGCCATCGCCGAGATGATCTCGACACCGGGGCCGGTGATCCTCGATTGCGTCGTCTCGAAGGAGGAGAATTGCTTCCCCATGATCCCTTCGGGCAAGGCGCATAACGAGATGCTGCTCGGCGAGACGGTCGAGGATATCGGCGCCGTTATCGACGAAAGGGGCAAGGCGCTGGTGTGAGATCATGCCACGCCGCCCGCGAAATGAAATCCCGCCCAACGTCACAGACGCTGCGTGAAGCAGATGTGCCTTGGGGAGCCGAAGCTGCATACGAGATCAACTCCCATGCCGGATACCAGCACTTCCCATTACCCCGCGGCGCCCAAGGTCGAGCCCACCGCGCGCCATACGCTCGCGGTGACGGTCGACAACGAGCCCGGTGTTCTCGCGCGCATCGCGGGAATGTTCTCGGGCCGCGGCTACAACATCGAGAGCCTCACGGTCTCAGAGACGGAACACGCATCGCATGTCTCGCGCATCACCATCGTCACTTCCGGAACCGCTCACGTGATCGAGCAGATCAAGAGCCAGCTCGAGCGGCTCGTTCCCGTGCATGGGGTGCGCGATCTCACCATCGAGGGTGAGGCGATCGAGCGCGAGCTTGCGCTCGTCAAGGTGGCAGGTAAGGGCGAGCATCGCGTCGAAGCCTTGCGTCTCGCCGCAGCCTTCGGCGCCCGAACCCTCGACGCCACGCTCAATTCTTTCGTCTTCGAGCTCACCGGCGCAACGGACGAGATCGATCGCTTCATCGCGATGATGACCGTGGTCGGCCTCGTCGAGGTGTCCCGCACCGGTGTCGCGGCCATGAGCCGTGGCCCCCAAGGCATGTGAAGTCCAGGTCGATGTCGCCCGCGATCCTCTCGGCTGCCGCCATGTTCGGCTTCGTCACCTCGATCACGCCGGGGCCGAACAACATGATGCTGCTCGCTTCGGGGTTGAATTTCGGTGTGCGGCGCACCTTGCCTCATATGTTCGGCATCTCGATCGGCTACGTGGTCTTGATGCTGGCGGCGGGTCTGGGCTTGGGTGAGCTGCTTCGCCAAGTGCCCGGAGCCTTCCTCGTGCTGAAGATCGTCGGCGGCATCTACATGCTTTGGCTTGCCTGGCATATCGCGAGTTCGGAGCCGCCCCGCGAGCCCGCGCCGGACGATGTGGCGCCCGCGGCGACCCATCCATCCGGGCCGCGCCCGATGTCTTTTCTGGGTGCTGTCGCCTTTCAGTGGGTCAATCCAAAGGCGTGGGTGATCGTGGTCACGGCGGTCGCGACCTATGTGGCGCCGAACAATCTCATCCGCGATCTCGTCATCGTCAGCGGCGTGTGCGGCCTCATCAATCTGCCCTCGGTCGGCGTCTGGGCGCTTTTCGGCGCGAGCTTGCGGCGCCTGCTACGCGATCCGCTCTGGCGGCGTCGCTTCAACATCACAATGGCCGCTCTCCTCGTCGCCTCGCTTTGGCCGCTGCTTGCCACATCCGCGTGATCGCGAAAGGAACAGTCGAAAGCGTGACAGCCGGCGACGAGCTCTGTTTCCTGCCCGCGATCTCACTGCGCGACGCCATCGCGCGCCGAGAGATCTCGCCCATCGAGGCGACGCGCGCGGTTCTCGACCGAGCCGAGCGGCTGCAACCCGTGCTCAATTGCTTCATCACCATCTGCCGCGACGAGGCGATTCGAGAGGCGAAGGCCGCCGAACACGCCCTTCTTCGCGGTGAGCCCTGCGCGCCGTTGCACGGCGTGCCCTTTACCGTGAAGGACATCGTGAACACGGCGGGCATACGCACGACGTTCGGCTCGAGGCTCTATGAGAAGAACGTGCCGACCGAGGACGCGCGCGCGGTGGCGCGGCTGCGCCGCGCGGGCGCCATTCTCATCGGCAAGACGACCACTCCGGAATTCGGCGCCAAAAGCCTCACCGACGCTCCCCTCTTCGGCCGGACACGCAATGCCTGGAGCGCGGCGCACACGAGCGGCGGCTCGAGCGGAGGCGCCGCGGTGGCGGTCGCCGCCGGTATCGCGCCGCTCGCCGTCGCGACAGACGGCGGCGGCTCGACGCGCATTCCCGCGGCGTGCAACGGCGTGGTTGGGCTCAAGCAGTCGAACGGCGTCATTCCTCACAGCCAGGCGGCGGACGCTTTCGGCAATTACACTTATGTCACGCCGATGACGCGCACCGTCGCTGACACCGCGCTCATGCTGCAGGTGATGGCGGGACCGGACGAGAGTGATCCATGGTCTTATGGCCCGCCAGCGAGCGATTACCTCGCGGCCGCCACGCCCGAAGGGGATCTTCACGGCAAGCGCATCCTGTTTTGCGCCGTGCCGGCCGGTCGGCCGATCGCCGCGGAGGTGGCCGCCGCATTCACGGCGACGCTCGATCGTTTGCTCGATCTCGGCGCCTCGCTCAGCGAGATGGATGGGAAGCCTTTCGATATCGAGCCGATGTGGCGCGCTATCAATCACACGACCTGGCTCGCGCGTTTCGGTCAGATGGCGGCTCGCGATGCAGACAAGATGAGCCCCTCTCTCCTTCGCCAGATCGCCTCGGCCTCGCAGGTGAGCGGTGTGGCCTATCAAGAGGCGATGTTCGCGCGCACCGCCTTGTTCCGGCACGTCCAGACGCTGCTCCGCGACCATGATTTTCTGGTGACGCCCACTCTTTCGCGGACCGCGCTGCCGATCGATCAAGACCTCTTCGGCAAGGTCACGATCGACGGCAAGGAATTCGATGACCTGCGGGCCAACTGGTTCCCCTGGACCATGCCGTTCAATCTGACCGGACATCCGGCGATGAGCATTCCGTGCGGGTTCGGCAAGCATGATTTGCCGATCGGCGTTCAAATCGTTGGTCGCTTCCGCGGCGAAGCCGAGGTCCTGCGCCTCGGAGCCCTTCTCGAGACGGCTCAAGGGTTTTCAACACGCTGGCCGCAACTTTAGCGCTCTCTCCCCGCCGATTGGCTCCCGATTTGTCGGAGGAGGCCTCATACTTTCGCGCAAGGAACGTCCTGCGCCACACACAGGTGGGCGCGAGGGCGCCGAAGTCATCATGCGCTCCGGGCTGAGCCGAAGCCTCTTCTTTTTGCGGCGTTTGGGGAAATGGCCTATATCATCTTCAGGCTGCGCCGCGCGCCGGGAGTCATCTCCTCATCCAGCGCGGGGTCCGGGCGCTCCCGGAGCGGCGCGCGCTCACGCGCGAAAGGCCATTTCGCCACCTGCGTTTCGATCACGCGCCAAAACCCCGAAGGATGCGCCCGATGACCCAATCGCTCGACAGTTTCAATTGTCGCAAAACCCTCAAAGTGGGCGACAACGCCTACGTCTATTTTTCACTGAGCGAAGCCGAGAAGAACGGGCTTGCCGGAATATCCGAGCTGCCCTTCTCGATGAAGATCGTCCTCGAGAATCTTTTGCGCAACGAGGACGGCCGCTCCGTGAAGAAGGTCGACATCGAAGCCACAGCCGCCTGGGCGCAGAGCCGCGGCAAGAAGGAACATGAGATCGCGTTTCGCCCCGCACGCGTCCTGATGCAGGACTTCACCGGCGTTCCCGCGGTCGTCGATCTCGCCGCCATGCGCAACGCCATGGAAGACCTCGGCGGTGACCCGACGAAGATCAACCCTCTGGTTCCGGTCGATCTCGTGATCGATCATTCCGTGGTGGTGGATTTCTTCGGCAATGCGCGGGCGCTCGGCCAGAACGTGAAGCGCGAATATGAGCAGAACCAGGAACGCTACCGCTTCCTCAAATGGGGCCAGCAAGCATTCGAGAACTTCTCGGTCGTGCCGCCCGGCACCGGAATCTGCCACCAAGTGAATCTCGAGTATCTCTCGCAGACGGTGTGGACCCGCAAGGCGAAGCTCAAGTCCAAGAAGGGCAAGGAGGAGAAGGTCGAAATCGCCTACCCGGATACGCTCGTCGGCACCGACAGTCATACGACGATGGTAAATGGGCTCGCCGTGCTCGGCTGGGGTGTCGGCGGAATCGAGGCCGAAGCCGCAATGCTTGGCCAGCCACTCTCGATGCTTCTGCCGGAAGTCGTCGGGATGAAGCTCACCGGCGAGCTCAAAGAGGGGGTGACGGCGACCGATCTCGTGCTCACCGTCACCCAGATGCTGCGCAAGAAAGGCGTCGTCGGCAAATTCGTCGAGTTCTATGGGCCGGGCCTCAATGCGATGACGGTCGCTGATCGCGCCACCATCGCCAATATGTCGCCCGAATACGGCGCAACCTGCGGCTTCTTTCCGATCGATTCCCAGACGTTGCGATATCTCGAGACATCCGGGCGAAAGAATGCACGCCTTGAGCTCGTCGAAAGCTATGCGCGGGCGCAAGGCATGTTCCGCACGAAATCCACGCCCGATCCCGTGTTCAGCGACACGCTGTCGCTCGATCTCGGCGAGGTCACGCCATCGATTGCCGGACCGAAGCGTCCGCAGGACCGCGTGACGCTCGAAGATGCGAAGGCAGGCTTTGCCTCCTCGATGCAAACGGAGTTCAAGAAGACGACCGACCTCGAGAAACGCTTCAAGGTCGAAGGCAGGAATTTCGATCTCGGGCATGGCGATGTGGTCATCGCCGCGATCACCTCATGCACCAATACGTCCAACCCGAGCGTGATGATCGCGGCCGGCCTCCTGGCGCGCAACGCGGTCGCGAAGGGGCTCGCGACGAAGCCGTGGGTGAAGACCTCGATCGCGCCCGGCTCGCAGGTTGTCGGAGAATATCTTGCCGAATCGGGCTTGCAGAAGGATCTCGACAAGCTCGGATTCAATCTCGTCGGCTTCGGCTGCACGACTTGCATCGGCAATTCGGGCCCGCTGCCGGAGGAGATCACGAACGCGATCAACGACAATGACATCGTCGCCGCCGCGGTGCTCTCGGGCAACCGGAACTTCGAGGGGCGCGTGAACCCCGACACGCGCGCCAATTACCTCGCGTCACCGCCCCTCGTCGTCGCCTATGCGCTTGCCGGCTCGCTCCAGGTCGACCTCACGCGAGACCCGCTGGGGCATGACCAGAAGGGAAACCCTGTTTATCTCAAGGATATTTGGCCTTCGAGCCGGGAAGTCGGCGCTTTCGTCGAGAAGAACATTTCGAAGAAGATGTTCAAGGCGAAATATGCGAGCGTCTTCGACGGCGATGCGAATTGGAAGAAAGTGAGGGTGGCGGGCGGCCTCACCTATGCCTGGGACATGGGCTCGACCTATGTTCAGAACCCGCCCTATTTTGCGGGCATGAAGAAGGAGCCGGAGCCGATCCGCGACATTGTCGGCGCGCGCATCCTCGGCCAATTCCTCGATTCGATCACCACCGACCACATTTCGCCTGCCGGCTCGATCCGCGAGAAGAGCCCGGCCGGCGAATATCTGATCGAGCACCAGGTACGTCCGATCGATTTCAACCAATACGGTACGCGGCGCGGCAATCACGAGGTGATGATGCGCGGCACCTTCGCCAATATTCGCATCAAGAATCAGATGGTGAAGGATGCGGCCGGCAACGTCGTGGAGGGCGGCTACACAATTCACCATCCCTCCGGCGAGCGCATGTTCATCTATGACGCGGCAATGCGATACCAGAAGGAGAATGTGCCGCTCGTGGTCTTCGCCGGCAAGGAATACGGCACCGGCTCATCGCGCGATTGGGCAGCCAAAGGCACGAAGCTCCTCGGCGTGCGCGCCGTGATCGTGCAAAGCTACGAACGCATCCACCGATCGAACCTCGTCGGCATGGGTGTTTTGCCGCTCGTCTTCGAGGATGGCACCTCGTGGCAGTCACTTGGCCTCAAAGGGGACGAGATCGTGACCATCAAAGGCCTTTCCGAAGGGTTGAAGCCCCGCCAGACCTTGACGGCCGAGATCACCGGCACGGACGGCAAGCTCATGAAGGTGCCGGTCATCTGTCGTATCGACACGCTCGACGAGCTCGAATATTTCAAGAATGGGGGCATTCTCCCCTACGTGCTGAGGCAACTCGCGGCGTGAATGAGCGCGGGCCTCTGTCGTGCGACACGGCTCTCGTCGGACGAATCCTTGCCTGAGGGAACGGGTCCCGCAGAGGGGGTCGTTTCAACATCTGTATTTATCAAGGAGCGAGGTTCTGCCTCGCTCCTCGCCCCGGCAAAGGCGACCATCGTGTCGCCTTGTGCGCGCCGCTCGATTTCGATGAAGCCTTCGGGAAAAACGAACTTGGAGCTTGCGGCTTCCTCGACCACGATCATGCCGTTTGGCGCGATCCAGCCACCTGCGAGCGCCGACGACAATGCGGCCTCGGCAAGGTCTCGCCCATAGGGCGGATCGCAAAAGACGAGCGAAAAAGGCGCCAGCGGCTTTGCCGCGCCGAGCCGCGTCGCGTCCCGCCGGAAAATGCGCGCTTGCTCGCCGCATCCGAGCTTCTCGATCGAGGCGCGCATCAAGCTTCGCGCCTCGGCACCCTGGTCGACGAAAAGGCAAAACTCCGCGCCTCGCGAGAGTGCTTCGAGGCCCATCGCGCCCGTGCCGGCAAACAGGTCGAGCACGCGCGCGTTGGTGATCGGATCGCCATGGCCGTGCTCGAGAATATTGAAGATCGTCTCGCGCAATCGGTCCGATGTCGGTCGAATTGTCCGGCCCGAAGGTGCCGCAAGGCCGCGGCCGCGGAAGCGGCCGGCGACAATCCTCATCGAGGCGCCTCGACAGCTCGCATATCAGCGGCGCGGCTTGCGCGGGGGGCGGCCGGGGCGAGGGCCTTTTCGCGGCCCTCCTCTGAACTCTCCCGGACCCTTGCGGTTCGGGCCGAAACCGCGCGGCTTGTTATTCCTGCGTGGCTCGAAGTTTTCCGAACGCTCGCCGCGCCCGCCGGATCGCTCCTTGCTTCTGTCGCGCAGACCCTCGCGTCCCGGGCGCGGCCGGGGCTTGAGCCCCGCCTCGCGGTCACCGCTTGGTCCTTTACGCGAATCGTACCTGGCGCGCCCCAGCGCGCGGCCTTCCCAAGCGCGACCACCTTCTCGCGAGGGCTTGTGCTCGCTGCTTTCGCGATATCGGCCGGGAGCGCTGCCCTTGGGTTTCGGTTTGCGTTCCGTTCGACCCTCGCTTCCTCGTTGGCTGCCGGAGCGCTGTTCGCGCGGGTCGGGAAGCGCCTGCTCACGACGGGTCTTGCGACGCAGGACGTCGAGGCCGCGCGGCAGCGATTTGCGCGGTTCGGATGTCGCGCCGCCAAATCTTGTCGATGCGGGCCTCTGCGACCCCGCTCCGCCGCCGTGACGCCTTGTCGCGCCGGGCCTTGCCTTTGCGCGCGCGATGTCGCTGCGCGGCGGCGCCGCGGGGTCTTTCGCGATCCGTTCGACCAGGATGCTTCGGCCCTTGCGGTCGGCGATGCGCCCGCCGCGAAGATGCTGACGATCATCCGGCTGCGAAGGTCCACCATGCGGTGGCCTCGAGGAAAGCTTCGCGCCTCGCCCTGGCGCATCCCTCCTGCGCTCGCCGCGCGTTGCCCAGCTTTCGGCATCGCGCCAGCTATGCCGATGGGCACCGCTCCTTCGGCTTTGAGCCGCCGCCTCCGCCTTGCGCAAAGCCCTCACATCATCTGGGCCGGCCGGCCCGGAATGCTTGTCGAAGGCAGGGCGCGCGCCCTCCTTGCGATCGCGTTCTTCAAAGCGGCGTGGCCGGTGGGGGCCGTGGTCTTGACGCTTCGAACCCGCAACATCGCCGACGAAATCAAGCTTCGCCTCGCGCGCGAGCTCGGGCCCGAGCTGGTCCTTCAAGGTGCGGGTGCGCACCTCCTCGACCGCGCCTTGAGCCAGCTCGCCGAGCTGGAAAGGGCCGAACGAGATGCGGATGAGCCGATTCACCTTGAGCCCGAAATGCTCGAGGATGCGCTTCACTTCGCGATTCTTGCCCTCGCGCAAGCCGAGCGTGAGCCACATGTTGGAGCCTTGCTCGCGATCGACCCTGGCCTCGACCGGACCGTATTGCATGCCATCGATCTCGATGCCATCTCTGAGGCCGTCGAGCTGGTCTTGCGTGATCTCGCCGAAGGCGCGCACCCGGTAGCGCCGCAACCAGCCTGTCTTCGGATGGGCAAGCACGCGCGCAAGCCCGCCGTCGTTGGTGAGGAGCAGCAGACCTTCCGTGTTGAGGTCGAGCCGGCCGACCGAAACGACCCGCGGCAATTCTTCGGGCAACGCATCGAAGACCGTGTCCCGCCCCTCGGGGTCCTTCTCGGTCGTCACCAATCCGGGAGGCTTGTGGTAGAGGAAAAGACGCGTGCGCTCCTTTGAAGGCAACGGCGCACCATCGACCAGAATGCGGTCACTCGGCTGTACCAGCACGACGGGTGTCCTTACCGTCGCGCCATTCAGCATGATGCGGCCTTCCCCGATCATGCGCTCCACGTCCCGCCGAGAGGCGACGCCGGCGCGTGAGATCACCTTCGAGATGCGCTCACCTGGGTTGCTCGCCGCGGAGGAGCCCTCGTCGCGCGCCTCGCGCTCGGCGGGAGGCCCCGCGTTCGCGCCACTTTCCTCATTGTCGTCCGGCATGAACTTCGCTTATCAGAGCCGTCGGGCAATACAACGGCGAAACGCACCGGCTCCGCCCCCGGCACGATTCGCGAGGTCCGGATGCCGATGTCCCCGACGATAGCTCTCTCGTCTCGCCCCGATCCCATGGCGCTTGCGCTCGATGAGGCTCGGCGGGCGGCAAGGCGCGGCGAAGTTCCGGTCGGTGCGGTGATCCTGCATGACGGGGAGGTCGTGGCCTCCGCGGGCAATCGCACGCTCGAAGCCAAGGACCCGACCGCACATGCTGAGATGCTCGCAATTCGGGCAGCTTGCGAGCGTCTCGGCTCCGAGCGCCTCGCCACCTGCGATCTCTACGTGACGCTCGAGCCCTGCGCGATGTGCGCGACCGCCATCTCTTTCGCTCGCCTGCGGCGCCTCTATTTCGGCGCGCCCGATCCGAAGATGGGCGGCGTCGAGCATGGGCCGCGCATCTTCGCGCAACCGACCTGCCACCATCGTCCCGAGGTCTATGGTGGGATCAGGGAAACGGAGGCTGCGCTGTTGCTGCGAGCGTTTTTCGAGGCAAGGCGCGCCTGATCGTGTGGAGATGATATCGACGACTCGATGTGCTTCAATTGGCTGCTAACGAAATTTCCAGGATCTCTGGGAGACGCGTCGGATACGAAGCCGTGGCGCAAAAAAAGCACCAATCCTCGTTGTAATTTACGCGGTC
>Ga0213876_10001132_pt1 | contig 16999 bp, 12 predicted proteins | sample BarmaccomBMRX_R9_FD_160113 | JGI IMG/M metagenome (GOLD analysis project Ga0213876, IMG submission 160113) | Root-associated microbial communities from Barbacenia macrantha in rupestrian grasslands, the National Park of Serra do Cipo, Brazil - RX_R9 | ecosystem: Host-associated > Plants > Roots... | reverse complement strand
CGGCCAGCGGCACCAGCGTGAGCATCAATGACACGGTACCCACAACGGACCGTTACAACCTTACCATCTGCGAAGTGCTGCCCGGCAACGGCGGGGGTGGTACCCCTCCAACGCCTCCGACCGTCTCAATGACTGCACCGGCGCCGGGCGCTACCGTCACCGGGCGGTCAACGCTTTGGGCCGTCGCCTCCGACACCCACGGTGTAGCCGGTGTCCAGTTCCTGCTCGACGGTTCTCCACTGGGCGCCGAAGTCAGCGCGGCGCCGTATTCGCTGACGTGGGACACGACGACCGTTGCCGGTGGCACCCATACCCTGGCCGCCCGTGCCCGCAATACCGCCGGCCTGACGACTACCTCTTCATCGGTCACCGTTACGGTGGATAATTCAGGAAACCCCGCCGTGGTCGGCAGTTGGTCCTCGGTGGTTAACCTGCCCACCGTTGCCGTCGACCTGATCCTCCTGAAGAACAGCAAGGTGCTCTTTTACGAAGACGGTTCCTCGCCGACGGTCTGGGATTACGTGAATAACACTTTCACGGGTGTCCCCACTTCGGCCGACCTGTTCTGCTCCGGGCACGCCCTTCTGGCCGACGGCCGAGTGCTGGTCGTTGGCGGCTACGGCGAGAGTCACTCGATCGGCATTGCGAGCGCCGAGATTTTCGACCCGAGCCAGAATAGCTGGAGCGCCGTGCCGGACATGGCGTACAAGCGCTGGTATCCTACCGCCACCACCCTGTCAGACGGCCGGATCCTTGTGACCGCCGGCTGGCAGACGACCGAACATTCCAATGCCGGCATTCCGGAGATTTATAACCCGTCGACCAACACCTGGACGCAGCTGACCAGCGCGAACAATCCCTTCGAGACCTACCCGTTTATCTATCAACTCCCGGATGGGCGGCTCGTCCACGTGGGGAATAGCGAATACGCTACCGTCACCGACATCCTCGACCTAACCACGCAAACCTGGTCCGTGGTGGACCCGAACGTTGCGGACGGGGGGAGTGCTTCGATGTACCTGCCCGGCAAAATTATGAAGACGGGTAGCGCCGCTGACAGCCAATTTACGGGTCCATCCGCAAACACCACCTACGTACTCGACATGACCCAGCCGACACCTGCGTGGCAGCAGACGCCGTCAATGGCTTATCCACGCAGCTTTTGTAACGTGGTCACGTTACCGGATGACACGGTGTTGGTGGTAGGCGGGGAAACGGACAAGAACGGCGGCAACATCGCCAACGCAGTTTACGCGGCGGAATTGTGGTCGCCCCAGACGCAGACCTGGACCACCATGGCGTCAATGCACACGCCCCGGGAATACCACGGCACTGCCCTCCTGCTGCCGGATGCCCGGGTGTTGGTGTCGGGCATGGGCTCGGACTTCGGCAACGTCCCTGATGAGAAGAACGCCGAATTCTACTCGCCACCGTACCTTTTCAAGGGTGCGCGGCCGACGATCACCCAGGCCCCTGCGCAGATCGGGTACGGGACGAACTTCTTCGTCGCGACGCCGGATACCGCGAGCATCACCCAGGCCGTGCTGATCCGAACAGGCGCGGTGACGCACTTTTTCGATCAAAACACCCGCTACGTGCCCGTGACGTTTCAACCCGCCGCGGGCGGCTTGACCATCACGGCCCCTGCGGACGCGAAACTGGCGCCGCCCGGCGAGTACATGCTGTTCATCGTCAACGCCACGGGTGTGCCGTCGGTCGCCCCGATCATGCAGCTGCAATGACGACTACCTTGCGCCGCGATGGTAACGGCTCCCGCTACATCGCAATGGGGCTCTTTTCCCGTTGCGCCGTGGCGTGAGGCCCATCCGTCCGCCGGCGCCAGAGAAAATAGATCGGCGGGTAAACCAGCAGTTCAAGAATGAACGACGCTGCGAGCCCGCCGATCATCGGGGCAACAATCCGCTTGGTGACGTCAGATCCGGTACCGGTCGAAAGCATCGCCGGTAACAGGCCCATGAAGGCGGCCGCCACAGTCATTAGCTTCGGACGCAGGCGCCTGGCTGCGCCGTCCACCACGGCATCCGCCAAACCCTGCGGCTGGCTCAGCGAACCTTGCCGGCGGGCTTCCGCATAGGCGAGGTCAAGAAAGAGGAGCATAAACACCCCGGTCTCGGCGTCCAGTCCCACCAGGGCGATCATTCCTACCCAGGTCGCCACGGAAAGGTTGTAGCCGAGCGCATAAAGCAGCCAGACGGCGCCGACCAACGAGAATGGCACGGCCAGCAAAACGATGCTCGTCTTGATCCAGGACTGTGTATTGAGGTACAGGAGCACCAGCAGCAGAAGCAAGGTCACCGGAACGACGACCTGGAGCCGTTGTCTGGCGCGCATCATGTTCTCGTACTCGCCGCTCCACTGGAGCAAATAGCCGGGCGGGACCTTCACCGTCTGCGAAATCGCCTGTTGCGCACGGCCCACATAGTGCCCGATGTCATCCGCGTCACAATCGACGAAGACATAGGCAGCGAGCATCCCGCCCTCCGTCCTTATGGTGCCCGTGTCGCGGACCGGCCGGATCGTAGCGACCTCCTCCAGCGGGACACGTTCCCCGTCCTCGGTGACGACCGTGATCCGGCCGATCGCGTCGAGGTTGTCCCGAAAACGCTTCGGGTAGCGCACCGTCACCGGGTAGCGACCTCCGCCTTCGAAGATTTCCGCAGCCGGTTCACCGCCAATTGCACCCGCGACAACTTCCTGTACATCGGCGACTTGCAACCGCCGGTTCGCCAGCCGTTCCCGGTCGATCTGAATGTCGATGAAGTAACCTTCTGCCGGCCTCTCGGCCAACGCCGAACGCGTGCCCGCGACGCGCTGCAGGCATGCCTCGACCTGCTCACCAATCTGTTGGGCTGTTTTCAGGTCTGGTCCCGAGACCTTTACGGCCAGCGGGGTACGCGCACCGCTGGTCAACATGTCGATGCGTCCACGAATCGGCATCGTCCACGAGTTGATGACTCCCGGCAGGGTAACCGCCCGGTTCATCTCCGAAACCAATTGGTCGTACGTGATCCGATCACTCGCGAGCCTGCGGAACAGCAACCTTTTGAGCCACTCCGGCGACCATCCGGAATACCACCGGCGCCGTTCACGCCACTGCTCTGGCGGCTTCAGAACCAGCGTGGTCTCGATCATACTCAGCGGCGCCGGGTCGGTGGCGGTTTGTGCGCGGCCGGCCTTGCCGTACACCCGGACCACTTCCGGGAAAGAGGCCAGCACCGCGTCCTGCCGCTGCAGTACCTGGAGCGCCTGCGTTGCCGAAACGCCTGGAAGCATGGTCGGCATGTACAAAACCGTTTCCTCATTCAACGGCGGCATAAACTCGCGTCCCAGTTGGAAATAAACGGGGACGGTCGCGACGAACAAAAGAGCAGCACCCGCGATGGTAATGGCCGGAAACCGCAACGCCAGCCGTACCGTGCGTTCGTACAGCTTCGGCCGAAACGCCGCCGGTGACGACGGGCCGGCCTTCGTGAGAGACGGACGGGTGCTGCCGTGAAAGAAGAGCACGCGCAACGCCGGCGCGAGCGTGAGCGTCATGAGCGCCGCCGTCACCATCACCGTCGTTTTGGCCGCGGCAAGAGGTTGAAACAGCCGTCCCTCCTGGCCGGTAAGCGCAAAGATCGGGAAGAACGTCACGGTTATCGACAGCAACGACAGAAAGATCGCCGGCGTGACCTCTTCGAGGGCACGGAGGACCTTGATTCGCCCGCCGCCCGCCGTCTGAAGTTTCCGGTGAACGTTCTCTACCTGAATGATCGCCCCGTCCACCAGAACTCCGATGGAGAGGATGATGCCGCCGATAGACATGATGTTCAGGTTCAGGCCGAACCAGAGCATCGGCAGCAGCGAAATGAGCAGGGTCGCCGGGATTACCATCACGGCCACCAGTGCCGGGATGGCGTCCCGCAGCGAGATGCAGATCACCAGGCTGACCGCGCACGCGGCAAGCAGCAGTTCCCGTTCGAGCGTTTTGATGGACCGCCGGATCAGCTCGGAGCGGTCATAAGTCGTCACGATCCGGACCCCCGGAGGCAACGATGGCGCCAGCGCCTGCAGCCGCTCCTTTACCCTGTGAATCACTTCCAAGGCGTTCTGGCCCTGCCGCATCACCACCACGCCGCCGACGACCTCGCCTTTCCCATCCAGGTCGCAGAGCCCTTGGCGGCTGCGCGGCACTAGTTCGATCTGCGCGATGTCGCCCAATCGTACCGGCACCATACCCGCCGTCAGATCGGTCGTCGCGTTCTGCCCATACACGACCGCGTTCTCGAGGTCGTTCACCGTATGCGCCAAACCGCGGCCGCGCACGGTAAAATTGCGGCCCGAAAGCTCGATCTGCTGGCCGCCGGTTTCCATGGTGGAATTGCGGACCGCGTCGACGACCGCCTTGAAGGTCAGATGGTACTGCTCGAGCGCGCCGGGTTGGACCGTGACCTGGTATTCCTTCTCGAAACCTCCTACCGTGGCCACTTCCGCCACGCCCGGCGTCGCCTGGAGCGCGTACCGCAGGGTCCAATCCTGCACCGCCCGCAGCTCGGCGAGGGACTGTTTTCCCGTGTTGTCCACGAGTGCGTATTGAAATACCCACCCGACGCCGGTCGCATCGGGCCCCATTTCCACGTGCGCACCGGCGGGCAAAACGGACGTGGTCCTCGAAAGCATTTCGGCTACCCTGCTTCTGGCCCAGTAAAGATCGGTACCGTCTTCGAAAAGCACATAGATCAACGCAAGTCCTGCATCCGTAAAACCACGTACGGACGTGACCTTGGGCGTTCCGAGCAGAGCCGTGGTGAGCGGGTAGGTTACTTGGGCCTCGACGAGGTCGGGTGGTTGTTCCCATCGGACCGCCAGGATGACCTGCGTATCGGATGCATCCGGGATCGCATCCAGTTGCTGACGCGGCGCCGTCCAAAGTCCCAGGAGTGCCAACGCGGCAGCAAGGCCGATCACCAGGATCGGATGCGCTGCGGACCACCGGATCAACCAGACTGGCATCAGCGTCCGTAACCCGTTGGCGAGAGGGCCCGCAACCGGGATTCAGAATCAAGCAGAAACGTTGCGGCCGTTACGACGCGATCCCCCTTCGACAGCCCTCGCGTAACCTCGACCAGGGATTGCGCCCTCAGCCCGGTTGCGATCTTTCTCGGTTCAAACACGCCGTCCGGACGCTCGACAAATACCACCGCGCCTTCACCGTCCGTGATCACCGCGCTTTCCGGTATCGCCAACACGCGGGCGGTCCGGCTCTCTATTTCGATGTCGGCGAACATTCCCTGCCACACTTCCGGCTGATCATTCTGGAATTCCAACTTCACCTTGAGCGTCTGCATTCGCTCATCAAATTGCTCCGAACCTTCCATGATGCTGCCTCGCCACAGCTTACCCGGGGACGCCGGAAGAGTGGCTATGGCCTCCAGCCCGGCCCTGACAAACGGCAGGTCGCCGCTCCTGATCTCAGCGAAGACATACATCGTTGAGAGATCGACGTACACGCAGGCATCCTTCCCTTTCTCCAGATGAACCCCCGGCTGCGGAACGGAAAGGAGCACCAGAGGGCCGGGCGCCCGGATGATGAAGCGGTTCGAAGAATCCCCCGCCAGCGACAGAATCGGTTCCGCCGCTCTGACCCGCAATGAGCCGATCGCTCCGGGATTTCGATAAACCTCTTCAACGGTCCCGGTCTCAGGGGCCGGCATGCGAACGGGAGCCGCCAGCGAGACGCGGCCGGCGGCGTGAATGGTCCTCTCCAGCGACACGGGTTTGGCGTCGTCAACCGAGAGGCCGAGGACGCGTTGCTGGTCGGGCTCGATCGGGACGGGTACCCGTTCCTCATGACGCGCCGCCAGCGGCGGTGTTTCGCCAACAGAGACCAGTTCCATCCCGCAAATCGGGCAAGTACCCGGTTTGGTTGCAACGTAGTCGGGATGCATCGGGCAATGGTAATACTGGACGCCTTGACGAGGGCGCCGCAGCACGGCCGCCCACCAGCCTGCCACGACGAAGAGCAGCAATACTGCAAATATGACCCTTCTCACACCGCGAGGCGCTCGTCACTGCAGGGTTCCAGTTCACCATTCATGCCATTCGTCACTCCCGTCTGTACGAGCCGAGTCTGAATACAACCACAAACCGCATGATGTCTTCCATCGTTTTCTCATCGTTTTACCGAACCCCGGGGCTTGGAGGCAGTTCGCACCCGCTGCGTCCAACCCGACGGTCACGCCCCGCGCCGGCGCAGCGGCCGGCCTGATGACGCGGATCCCGGGCGCCCCGAAGCGCTCGGCAGTTCGCCGGAAGCGCGCTGGCGGCCAGGATGCAGCAGTCGGCCGGCGCGGAGGTCGCCCGGCGAGGTGCCTTACGTCCGGCGACGCTGGGAAACGAGTCGGAAATGGATTCCGAGTGCCTTTCCGGCGTGGGTCGCGCGCTGGCGACCTTGTGTCCGTTACTGCGTTCCGCCTACCGGACGCGCCTGCTGGCCCTCTCGAACCTTTTGCTGCAACCGGTATCGAAAATGGCCGCCGAAGGCCAGGAACAACCCGGGCACCGGACGCTCTTGAGCGGGGACCGCAAGGAGTTGCGTCCACCTGATCCGGCAGAGGTATTGAAGTACGCGTTCTGTACGGGAGAGGGGGGCAGATTGTGCTCGACCCGTCGGCGGTAAAGACTGATCGGAAGTTTGGCGGTGATGTCTGGAATGTTGTCAAGCAAGCCGACGCGCTAAACATCAAGAGGCTTGCCAGACCCGTAGACCGCCCGGTGGCCCAGCGCGCCATCGCGGAGTTAGGCAGGTCAGCAGCGGATATAGACTCCGAGTAGGAGGATGGTAGGAATTCAAGTAAATGCACATAGATCGTCGGGTCGACCTCAAACGATCGGTCCGGAGAGCGATGGCTGCGCTGGGCCCAGGGCGTTGCTTTCGTCCTTTTGCCGGCTGCCCCGGCTATACCTCCTCTTCCTGTCTGAAGAACTTCCGAGTTGCATCGCTTTGGGATTGGTCCGACGAGTTGCTCACCTTACACTGGTCGCATGACCATCAGGCCCGCGATTCCCGGTGACGCGCCAAAGGTTGTCCCGCTAATCCTCCAGGCGATCGGTGCCATCGCCCTTGTTTTGACCGGAACGGACGATACGGAAGAAGCTGCTTCCGTTCTGCGCGATTTTTTCGGGCAGGAGCAGAACCGCGTCAGTTATGAAAATACCCTTGTGCTGGAAGAAGACCGGGAGGTGGCTGGGTTGGTAATATTCTATGACGGCGCCGACGCGCATAAGCTGGATGCGCCGCTTGAACGCGCGGCCGCCAGGAGGTCCGGCCGGAGTGATTATCAGATCCCGACTGAACCGGAAAAGTCGGAGTTTTACCTTGATACCCTGAGCGTGAGTCCGGGTCACCAGCGTAAGGGTTACGGGGGCAGGTTAGTCGAAGCGGCCTGCGATCGTGCCCGCTGTCTCGGCCACCCCCGCATTGCTCTTCTGGTGGAGGTGGACAGCCCGGATACGAGGCGCCTGTACGAGCGGTTCGGGTTTCGCGCGGATTACACGAAGCGAATCGCAAGGCAGGACTACGTTCACATGGTGCGGGACTTGTGACGGACGCGCTGAGTGCCTGAAGGCGGTAGAACGCCTTGGAATCGAAGACCGGGTGAAGGTCTATGCCGGTGCGCAGTACCCGCTTTTGCATGACTATAAGTCGTTCCTTTACGAAGTACTTCTATTTGGCCATCCGATTGATTACGCGGGTGCTTACGCCGGCCCGCCACCCAATCCACACCAGTTGGTGCCACCCCCCTGATAGGTTCGCCACGCATACCCAGGCCCGCAAACAGATGCGGTCGACTTCATCTTCGACACCGTGCATCGCTATCCCCACGAAGTCTCTTAAGCGTCCTCACAGCTGCTGGAGCAACTCGGCCCGGCTCTTGGGCAAACGGCCGAGCGCCTCGTACAACCGTCGAGCCGCCGCCTCTTCGGATTCGGCTTCTACCCCCATGCACTTGCAGAGTTCATGTTCGAAAAACAGGACGCCGCGGGCGTCGGGTAAACGTTGGTTAAGGTGGTTTAGGGCGCGGAATAGCAGATCGTACAGGTCGGGAACCGGGTGCTCCGGCTCGGTTGCCTCGTCGATCAACTCGACGAAATAGGATGCCGCCAACGTCTGCAGGTAAGTGGCCCGGATTCGGGGAAAAGGTTCCAGCACCTTGACCTCCCGCAAAACGTGCAACTCCGCCCGGCGCGATTGGGCCCAGAGTAATTCGCACTGGAAAAACAGGTCGAGTTTACCCAGGAAAGGGCTCTTCGGACGAAGCGCGCCTTTGGCGATGGTCTTTACTTTTCCCTGCTGGCGGGTGAGCCAGGTGATGATCAGGGTCGTGTCGGAAAAACGGGATCGACGAAGCAGGATTCCTTGCGCAGCGATAGTGGGCATGGTTGGCCATACCCGGTCTCTCCTGAGGTCGAAGCCGGGCGATCCTTGGAGATCAGACCGGTTTGGCAGCGCCCGGTCGCGGCGCTGCCGTGGTCCGTCCTTCCTTCCTTTAACGTGGGGGAATCGACAACGCCTCGTTGTGAACGGCCAAGGCCGCCTCTTTCACCGCCTCACTCATCGTCGGGTGAGCATGTACGGTGCGACCCAGGTCTTCGGCGCTGCCGCCGAATTCCATGATCGTGACCACCTCGGCAATCATTTCCGAGGCGCCCGCGCCGATGATCTGCGCACCGAGAAGCCGGTCCGTCCTGGCCTCAGCGATAACCTTCACAAAGCCTTGGGAGAGGTCGTTGGCCAACGCACGGCCGTTCGCCGCGAACGGAAACTTGCCGCTCCGTACGGCTACGTTGCGCTCTTTCGCGGTTTGCTCAGTCAGGCCGACCGCGGCCACTTCCGGGCTGGTGTAGACCACGTTCGGAATGACCCCGTAATTCACGTGCCCGGCCTTCCCCGCGATAAATTCGACGCACGCAATGCCTTCTTCCTCGCCCTTGTGGGCCAGCATCGGTCCTTCAATAATGTCGCCGATCGCGTAGAGGCCCGGCACATTCGTGCGGTAGCGCTCGTCCACCTTCACCTGGCCGCGGTCCGTTAACTTGAGCCCGAGATCCTTGACGACGGCGCCCTCCAAGTACGGCCTGCGGCCGACCGAGACCAACACCTTGTCTGCCGTGAACTCGTGGGTCTTGCCGTCTTTGCTCCGGGCCTGCACCAGGGCTTTCCCGCTCTTTTTGGCGATGCCGGTTACCGCTGTGTCGATAAAAAAGGCAAGCCCTTCCGCTTCCAGGGCCTTTTGCAAGGCCTGCGTGACGTCCGGATCGAAAAACGCCGCAATGCGCGGCAGAAACTCGATGATCGTGACCTTCGAACCCAGGCGGCTCCAAACCGACCCCAGTTCCAGGCCGATTGCCCCGCCCCCGACCACCACCAGTTCGTTCGGCACTTCTGCGAAAGAGAGCGCCTCGTCGCTGGTGACGACGGTCTCACGATCGACCGGCAAATTCGGAAGTTCTGAAGGCACGCTGCCGGTCGCCAGGACGACGTGTTTGGCCGTCAGTTCCTCCTGTTTCCCATCGGCTTTGCCAAGCAGCACTTTTCCGGGGGCAACAACCTGACCGACGCCGTGCAGGCGTGTGATCTTGTTCTTTTTCATCAGGAACTCGAGTCCCTGCGTCAGTTGCTTCACCACGCCGTTTTTGCGCTGCATCATCTTGGCCAGATCAAAGCTCACGTTGTTGAACGTGATCCCATGATGAGCCGCCTGATGTTTCGCAAAAAGGACGTGATCAGATGACATCAACAGAGCTTTGCTCGGGATGCATCCGATGTTCAGGCACGTGCCGCCCAGCACCTCACGCTTGTCGATGATCGCCGTGTTAAGGCCCAGTTGAGCCGCACGGATAGCGCCGGTGTAACCCGCTGGACCGCCACCCAGCACGATAAGGTCGAACGAGGACATCCCGGATCTTCGTCCGAAACCGTTCACGAGTCTAGCGTGACGCACGGCCCGCAACGCGCTATGGGTCCCCGCATGCGATTTCTCGCGCTTGTGCTTTCAGCCGTCATTTTGCTGCCCCTGCCCGGCGCATCCGCACAGGAAGCCTCCGGCACTCGTGTGCTGGCCGGCGTGACGCCTGCATCCCTGGCGGGCAAGGACGCCGGGTTCCGGCAGGCTTTGAGTCGTGCCGAGGCGATCTACGTCGGCGAAATCCATGACCGTCCGGGCGATCACAGGTTCGAGGGCCGCCTGATTGAGATCCTTGCCCGGAACAGGGTCCCTTTTGTAGTCGGTTGGGAGATGTTCGACCGCTCCCAGCAGCCTGTTCTCGATGCGTGGCAGCGTGGACGGTTGACCCGGGCCCAGCTGTTTCAACAGACCGGTTTCCAGCGCGCCTGGGCAGTCTACTCGCCGTGGTACGGCCGGATTCTGGACGAGACGCGCCGGTTCGGGATTCGCAACCTTGCCTTGAATGCCCGGCCGGCTTTGGCGCACAAGGTCAGCCAGGGAATCCAAATGACGCCCGCCGAAGCAGCGGAGGTGCCACGCGGGTTTTCCACCGATGAAGGGGCCTTTCGTAATTTTAGCCGGATGATGGGCGCGCACCCCGGAATGGACACGAATTCATTGAGACGGTTTTTCAAGGCTCAGAGTCTCTGGGATCAAACCATGGCAAGTGTGATCCTGGACTTCCACGCGCGCGAGCCCCAGACCAAAGTGGTTGTCCTGACCGGCCGCGGCCACGTCGAACGCGGCTACGGCATTCCGTATTTTGTGAACCAGAAAGCGCGCCTGGAACAGTTGGTCCTGCTGCCGTGACGGACGAAGGGAATGCCGCGGCGGAGAATGCCACAAATGGAAGAGGGTGGCGGGTAACGGGTGCCGGGCGTCGGGTGTCGGGTGGAAGACCACAAGCCGAAGTTGTTCCCGGTAGAGAGTGCCGCGCGTCAGCCCAGGAAGAATTGCCGGGAATGACTTGGAGGCCTCGACGCCCCCCCGCCCGTCCCTCACCGGCGGTATGGAATCAACGCCGTGAGCACGAGCCGTCGAAGTCACCCCTCCGCGGCATTTACTCGACGCGGCACCCGGCACCCGCTACCCGTTACCCGTTACTTGTTACCCGTTACTTGTTACCCGTTACTTGTTACCCGTTACCCTCATCCATTTGCGGCATTCTACTTTCGGACGGCAAAAACCCTGCCCCAGTCGCCTTCAGCAATTACCGGGCATTCTTTTTCCCAGGGGCGTGTGGACTGGGGGTACTCCCGCTGCTCGAAATTGCCCCAGAACAGGTAATCGATACGGAGCCGTTGGGCGATCTGACGCCACTCCGGGCTGCCTGCCATGAACGAATTCAGGTCGATTTCCGTCGAACGATAGTCGAGGCCATGGCTCCAGAGGTGTCCCGGGAACCCCATGACCATCCGGTGACCGGTGACGAGCACGGGATGGTTGTAAGTCGGGTAACCGGCGAACACGGCTTCCGGGGAGGTTTGCTTCAAGGCTTCTTCCACTGACTTCCATTCCGGTGCCACCCCGATTTCGTAACCTCCCCGGGGGGTGCTGACGGCGTCGCCGGCCACGCTGACAAAGCCGGAGAAAAAGAGGATGATGATGGTCGGGACCCGAAGCCAGACCGGCCAGTGGGCCAGAAAAGCGCGCCAGAGGCAAAACATCAGCACGATGTAGGCCCAGAAAATCAGCTTCGTGTTATCCCATTCCCAAGGCGCAAACTTGATGAAAGTGCAGGCCAGCAGGACGCCGGCGGCCGGGAACGCGAACAGCCGCAACAGCCTGCGTTCCTGCCGGTCGATGGGTGGCGTCGGCCTGATCAAATAAATCAGGAGCGCAGCGGTAAGCGGCAGGAACAACCCGAAGTTGACCAGCCAGAACTGCCAGGCAGGCTCGCCGGGCTTTGCCATCCACCCCGGGCACCAGCCCAGCGAATTTGTCTTCTCAAATCCGGTCACGAAATAAACGAGGAGGGTGGACGGGAGGAAGGAGACCAGGACCAGCCGAAACACGTGCCGTCTCCAGCGCGGATCACCGAAGAGAAACCAGCAAAGCAGAAACCACGACAGGAAAAGGAACGTGTGCAGATGAAACAGCGGCAAGCTGCAGTAGAGCAGGCACTCCGTCCAAAACGGCAGCGTGCTCCCGGGCTGCGGCTCGAAGAAGAGCGAACGCCAATGGGTCAGGAGGAGCAAGCCGACCGGGATGGCGTACAAGAGGCCGCGCTGGGTCACAAACATGGCCAGCGGAATCGCCTTCCAGGCCACCTCGGCCTGATAATCTTTCCAGGTGAGCGTGTGAAAAATGGTGAAGCCGATCAGGCCCCCGTTGAATAAGAAAGCGGCGACCCCGAACGGGCCGTTAAACTTCAGGAGCGCGCAGAGGGTCAGCACCGAACCGAGCAGGCCGACCAGCACGATACCTGCCCGCGGAGTAATTCCGAGCAGCTTCAGTTCGGCATTAAAAAGGTTTATGCCGAGCGGGTAATGAAGTTTGTCGAAAGCGAAAATCGGGTTTGCCGGCCAGAAAGCGGGTCCTCGCGCCAGAAAGTTAATCTGCGTGAGATGCAGGCAGGCGTCCCCAAGGTTGTTAGGAGAAAGCACGCACACGGAGTCGTCTGCGACGAAGACATTATCCAAGAATGCACGCAGGGCGAACGCGGCGAAAATGAGAATCATCGCCGGCCAAACTATGTCCGGTTGCTGCCGGCAAGGGATCTGCGGCCGGCGGCGCTGCAGGCAGGAAGCGATGACGACCACGAGAGCAGCCGCCAGCGCGGCCGCCGAGGTTGCCATGGTAAGGCGGAGGGGGGTGAACGCAAATGCGAGGCCGAGAAGCGTGGCGAGCGTGATCCAGTTCAGAACCGCAGCGAGGGACCTCATTGAGCCTGTTCCGGAACAAAGTCAGGTTGCCGCCCGGGAAACACGTCCTTGAACCGCTCATATTGAAAGAAGGCGCGGCACATGCCCATCCCGTCCCGGAGACGAAACGCGGTCTCAAGGTAGGGTTGGGTGAGACTGGCCTCCACCTCGGGCGCGACCTCATCGGGGGCGGCGATGAAATCCGCGTCCAGGTTCTTCGGCCACGATTCTTCCTTATCGTAGTAGCCGATGTGCGAGATGTCACCCAGGACCCAGGGAATCGGAAAATAGCTGGAAAGCAGGATTTCACCCTTCAACTGGTTCTTGAGCTGAGGGTGCAGGGTGATTTCGCGCAGGATCGGTCCGACGAAGGCGCGGTAATCGCGATAGGTCTGAACGTACGCGTACATCTGGCGCGGGTCATCGTACTGCCGGAAGTTCAGCCGGAACATGCACCATGCGTCGTGTCCGAGCAGCGCCGTCGCAACCACCACGACAGGGATGAGTCCGACCAGACGGCGAAGGCAGACGAGGCCGGCCGCGCACAGGAAGAAAAAGGGCCATGCGATGGAAATGATGCACCACGGGGTCTTGTACGGAATCAGGCTGTAGGCGACCAGCGTCAACCAGGCATAGACAGCCAGAAAACGTAGCGCGCGCCGGCCGGTAAAGAGGTAAGGCAGGCTGAGAATCACCCCGGCCAGCGCGAACCATTCATAGACGGTAAGGAGCTTGATCCAATACCAGTTTAACCGGAACGCCTGCAGCCTCGCGAACGGTCCGATGGCGGCCAGGCCGCCAGGAACCAGGCTAAACAGATCGTACTGGGGTTTGCCGTGACCGGCGGCTTCCAGCCCGGTTTTGGTCCACGGCGTGAAGGTTTCAAAAAGCCCGCGCAGGCCCGCAAAATTGAGAAAAGTGCCGGAATAGAAAAGGACGATCAGAAAAACCCCGACCAGGGCGGAACCGAGGAAGGCGGTCCGGTCAAGGTGGCGCCATCGGGGCAGCGCTGATTCGCCTCGATTCGCGAGTCCTGTGACGATCACAAAAACGCCTGCAACAAGCGTTGCGAACAGGTGAATGACGTACGTCTCTTTGGTCAGGATCATGCCCGCCGCGCTTAGTATCAGAGTCCAGGTGGCGAGCTTGTCGGCACCTGCATTCAGCCGGCAAAGCGACCAGAAGAACAGGATCAAAAAGAACACCAGCCACGTTTCGTGAATGGAGTAACGGTTGTAAAACACGTATCCCGGCGAGATTGCAAGGGCCAACCCGGCAAGGAACGCTATCCCGGGGCCAAGGTAACGCCGGAAAGACAAGACCAATCCGACCGTCGCGGTGCCCATAATGGCCACCGGGAGGCGCAACGCCCAGAGGTTGCGTCCGAGCACCCGCAGAAAGGCAAACAAAACATAAAAATGCAGCGGGCCATGGTAGTTGCTCGGGTCATAGGCGTAAAAGCCCTTTTTCGCCATCTCGTCGCTCCACCAGCCGTTGATGCCTTCATCGAAATGAGGAGGCTTTAGATCGAGGCAGATCAAACGGAGAACGGCTGCAACGATCAGGATGAGAAGAGGAAGAAAAAAATTACGTCTCACCATTTCGAGCTTTCGCCAAAAGGACCTGATATATATGCGAACTCTGCGCCATGTCCAAACAGTTTCGGCCGTACCTTTCTCTCATCATCCCTGCGTATAAAGAGGCCCTACGTTTGCCGAAGACCTTGTCGGTTGTACACGAGTACGCCGCGAAGTGGACCTTTCCCACCGAGGTCTTGCTCGTGATCGAACCGAGTCCGGACGCGACTTTGGAAGTGGCAAAGTCGGCGCAAACACGAATTCCGGAGCTCCGGGTGATCGCAAACGAGATGCACCGGGGAAAAGGGTACGCGGTCCGCACCGGCATGCTGAAGGCCCGGGCGCCACTCGTTTTCTTCACCGACGCAGACCTGAGTACCCCGCTCTCAGACCTGGAAACTGCGCTCCGCATTTTTGAGCAAAATCCAAGGATCGACGTGGTTGTGGGGAGCCGCCGGCATCCGCAGAGCCGCATCCTGCACCGGCAAAGCCCGTTACGCGAACGGATGGGGCAGACCTTCAACCGCCTCGTTCAAGTCCTGGCCGGTCTGGACCTGGAGGACACGCAGTGCGGCTTCAAAGGCTTCCGGCAAACCGCCGCGCGTGAAATTTTCAGCCGGCAACAAACGGACGGTTTTTCGTTCGACGTCGAGGTCCTGCTGCTGGCTCGCGCGATGGGATTTTCCATCCGCGAAATGCCGGTACACTGGTCCAACTCGCCCGATTCAAAGGTTCGCGTGATCCGCGACAGCCTGGGCATGCTGGCGGAAATCGTCTCGATGCGTGGCCGGGTCTGGCGCACGATGCACGATTACCCGTTCCACCGCTGAGCAAATGCCACAAGCGGAAAAATGCCACAAATGGAGGAGAGTGGCGGGTGACGGGTGTCGGGTGTCGGGTGTCGCGTTGAGTAAATGCCGCGGAGGGGTGACGTCGACGGCTCATGCTCATGGCGTCGATTCCACACCGCCGGTGAACAGTTCTTCCTGGGCTGACGCGCGGCACTCTCCACCGGGTACAACTTCGGCTTGTGGCCTTCGATGCGCCACCCGCCACCCGCCACTCGACACTCGACACTCGACACTCGACACCCGCTATTCGTTACCCGTTACCCGTTACCCGTTACCCGTTACCCGTTACCCGTTACCCGTTACTCTCTAATGGGGATGGCCTCGCAGACGTCCCGCCAGCCTGGAAAGTTCCATCCGTTCGGAAACTCGCGGCACTGCCCGGGCTTGACCGGTTGCAGCGTACAAACGTTGCCGTCCAGGAAAAAGCATTCGCCGTTTGGTTTATCGATCAAGGCCAAGCCGTCGCGATCGGGCCGCAGACGGGTGTAACGCTGGATAAAGGCGTCTTCGTCGATCCCAAGGTGCCGCGCGATGGCTGCGATCTCGCGATCGGTTACTCGGACGAACCCCGGCCAACGGCAACAATTGGCGCAGCGCCGGCATTGGTAATACACCTTTTCCATTCCCCGATAATCGGCCGGGCGGGGAACCTCCTCAAGGCTGCGGTTTTTGCTTTTCCCAGGTACCGGTGCAAACTTCCTGTCGTGAGCGTTTCTTCCACGATCGACCCTGCAATCATGATGGCGGACCTTCTGCAGGAATATCCGGGCGCCCAGCGAGCGCTATTCCGGGCCTACCACATTGGCGGCTGTTCCAGCTGCGGGTTCCGGCCTGATGAAACCCTGGCTGAAGTTTGCCGCCGCAACCAGGACCTGCCGGTAAACGAAGCCATTGAAACCATTCTTCAGGCGCACCAGGCCGATCTGGCCATGCAGATCCCACCGGCGGAGCTGGCGGCAAGGCTGGAAGCCGGTGAACAAATCCCCGTCGTTGACGTGCGGAGCCGGGAGGAATGGGACGCGGTTCACCTGCCGCAATCCGTTTTTCTGACCCAGGAACTCATGCAGGAGATACTGGTTTCCTGGCCTAAAGATCGTGAGTTCGTATTTTTATGCCACCACGGGGTTCGCAGCCTGGATGCTGCCGCATACTTCGCCGGCCACGGCTTCACGCGGGTGAAATCGTTGCAGGGGGGCATTGACCAATGGAGCGTTCAGATCGACCCTGAACTTCCGCGATACGATTTGGAGTGAACAACGCATACGAGTGATGAGTGTTCCCGACGCTTTTGCACAAAAGGTTGAACAGGCCATCCGGAACCCGAAGAACGTAGGGGAACTGGAAGGGGCTGACGCGGTTGGAACCGTCGGTAGGGGGGACTGCGGCGACATGCTGCGCATGTGGGTGAAGTTCAGGGAGGAAGGTGGCAAACGGGTGATCGACCGGGCGACCTTCCAGACCTTCGGGTGCGAAACCGCGATCGCGGTGGCGAGCCTGGCAACGGAGCTGATTGCCGGGAAAACGCCGGAAGAAGCCTTGGCGATGTCGGGCCAGGAACTCGCCGCGCCTTTGGGACCGTTGCCTCCCGTAAAGATTCATTGTGCCCAGCTGGTGGAAGGCGCGCTGCGTTCGGCGCTCGGCTCCGAAGCCGGTGAGGGGACCAAGGACGGCCCGGCTACGTCCGCGCCGACGCTGAT
>Ga0213876_10001131_pt1 | contig 17004 bp, 16 predicted proteins | sample BarmaccomBMRX_R9_FD_160113 | JGI IMG/M metagenome (GOLD analysis project Ga0213876, IMG submission 160113) | Root-associated microbial communities from Barbacenia macrantha in rupestrian grasslands, the National Park of Serra do Cipo, Brazil - RX_R9 | ecosystem: Host-associated > Plants > Roots... | reverse complement strand
CGGCAGGATCTGCTGCATGCGCTCCAGGCGATGCGAAGCGGCGACTTTTCCGTACGCATGACCGGCGACCATCTCGGGATCGACGGCAAGATCGCCGATACGTTCAACGAAATCATCGCGGCCAATGAGCGGATGGCGCAGCAGCTGGAGCGGGTGGGCCAGGTCGTTGGGCGCGAAGGCAAGACCCGGCAGCGTGTCCGGTTCAGCCTCGCCAGCGGCTCCTGGGCCGATATGGAGAGCTCGGTCAATACCCTGATCGACGATCTGCTCTGGCCGACCCGCGAAGTCACCCGGGCGGTCGCGGCCGTTGCGCAGGGCGATCTGTTGCAGACGGTTAAACTCGACGTCGATGGCCGCCCGCTCGGCGGCGAGTTTTTGCAATCGGCCAACATCGTCAACACGATGATCAAGCAGCTCGGCGTGTTCACCTCGGAGGTGACGCGCGTGGCGCGCGAGGTCGGCACCGAAGGCAAGCTCGGCGGCCAGGCCCAGGTCCCGGAAGTGACCGGCGTGTGGAAGGACCTGACCGAGAGCGTCAATTCGATGGCCAACAACCTGACCGGCCAGGTCCGCAATATCGCCGAGGTGACCATCGCGGTCGCCAACGGCGACCTCTCCAAGAAGATCACGGTCGACGTCCGCGGTGAGATTTTGCAGCTGAAGGAGGCCATCAACACGATGGTCGATCAGCTGCGATCCTTCGCGTCCGAAGTGACCCGCGTCGCCCGCGAGGTCGGCACTGACGGCAAGCTCGGCGGCCAGGCCATCGTGCCGGGCGTCGCCGGCACCTGGAAGGACCTGACCGATTCCGTGAACGCGATGTGCGGCAACCTGACCGCCCAGGTCCGCAACATCGCCAACGTGACCACCGCGGTGGCGCGCGGCGACCTGTCGCGAAAAATCACGGTCGACGTGCGCGGCGAGATTTTGGAGCTGAAGGACACCATCAACACGATGGTCGACCAGCTCAACTCGTTCGCCTCGGAAGTCACCCGCGTGGCGCGCGAGGTCGGCACCGAGGGCAAGCTCGGCGGCCAGGCCCAGGTGCCTGGTGTGGCCGGTACCTGGAAGGACCTGACTGACAGCGTCAACTTCATGGCCTCCAACCTGACTGCGCAGGTCCGCAACATCGCCGACGTCGCGACGGCGATTGCCGGCGGCGATCTGTCGAAGAAGATCACCGTGAACGTGTCAGGCGAAATCCTTCAGCTGAAGGAAACGCTGAACACGATGGTCGACCAGCTCAACGCCTTTGCCGGCGAAGTGACGCGCGTCGCGCGCGAAGTCGGCACCGAGGGCCGGCTGGGCGGCCAGGCCAACGTGCTCGGCGTCGCCGGCACCTGGAAAGACCTGACCGAGAGCGTCAACTCGATGGCCTCGAACCTGACCGCGCAGGTTCGCAACATCGCGGAGGTGACCACCGCGGTCGCCAATGGCGACCTGTCCAAGAAGATCACGGTCGACGTCCGCGGCGAAATTCTGGAGCTGAAGGATACCATCAACACCATGGTGGACCAGCTCAACGCCTTTGCCGGCGAGGTGACCCGCGTCGCGCGCGAAGTCGGCACCGAAGGCAAGCTCGGCGGCCAGGCGCTGGTGCGCGGCGTCGCCGGCACCTGGAAGGACCTCACCGACAGCGTCAACTCGATGGCGTCCAACCTGACCGGTCAGGTCCGCAACATCGCCGAGGTCGCAACCGCGGTGGCCAAGGGCGACCTGTCCAAGAAGATCACCGTCAACGTGTCGGGCGAAATCCTGCAATTGAAGGAAACGCTCAACACCATGGTCGACCAGCTCAACGCCTTCGCCGGCGAGGTGACGCGCGTCGCCCGCGAGGTCGGCACCGACGGCAAGCTCGGCGGCCAGGCCGAGGTGCCCGGCGTCGCCGGCACCTGGAAGGACTTGACCGACAGCGTCAACTCGATGGCCGGCAATTTGACTGCCCAGGTCCGCAACATCGCCGAGGTCGCGACCGCGATCGCCAATGGCGACCTGTCGCGAAAAATCACCGTGGACGTGCGCGGCGAGATTTTGCGGCTCAAGGAAACGCTGAACACAATGGTCGACCAGCTCAACCGCTTTGCGGGCGAGGTCACGCGCGTCGCGCGCGAGGTCGGCACCGAAGGACGGCTCGGCGGCCAGGCCAACGTGCCCGGCGTCGCCGGCACCTGGAAGGACCTCACCGACAGCGTCAATTCCATGGCCGGCAATCTGACCGCGCAGGTCCGCAACATCGCCGAGGTCACGACCGCGGTCGCCCGCGGCGACCTGTCGCGGAAAATCACGGTCGACGTCAAAGGCGAAATCCTCGAACTGAAGAACACCATCAACACCATGGTGGACCAGCTCAACGCCTTCGCGTCCGAAGTGACGCGCGTGGCGCGCGAGGTCGGCACCGAAGGCAAGCTCGGCGGCCAGGCCCAGGTGCCTGAAGTCGCGGGCACCTGGAAGGACCTGACCGACAACGTCAACTTCATGGCCTCGAACCTGACCGCGCAGGTGCGCAACATCGCTGAGGTCGCAACCGCGATCGCAGGCGGCGATCTGTCGAAGAAGATCACCGTGGACGTGCGCGGCGAGATCCTCCTGCTCAAGGAGACGCTGAACACGATGGTGGAGCAGCTCCGCTCCTTCGCCGCCGAGGTCACGCGCGTCGCGCGTGAGGTCGGCACCGAGGGCCGGCTCGGCGGCCAGGCGGTGGTGCCCGGCGTCGGCGGCACCTGGAAGGACCTGACCGACAACGTCAACCTGCTCGCCGCCAACCTGACCACGCAGGTCCGCAACATCGCCGAGGTCACGACCGCGGTCGCCCGCGGCGACCTCTCGCGAAAGATCACCGTCGACGTGAAGGGCGAGATTTTGGAGCTGAAGAACACCATCAATACCATGGTCGACCAGCTCAATGCCTTCGCCGGCGAAGTGACGCGCGTCGCGCGCGAGGTCGGCACCGAAGGCAAGCTCGGCGGTCAGGCGCAGGTGCCCGGCGTCGCCGGCACCTGGAAGGACCTCACCGATACCGTGAACTTCATGGCCGCCAACCTGACCGAGCAGGTGCGCGGCATCGTCAAGGTCGTGACCGCCGTGGCCAATGGCGATCTAAAGCAGAACCTGACCGTCAAATCGAAGGGCGAAGTCGCCGCCCTCGGCGACACCATCAACAACATGACCGAGACGCTCGCGACCTTTGCCGAGCAGGTGACCAGCGTCGCACGCGAGGTCGGCGTGGAGGGCCGCCTCGGCGGCCAGGCCAACGTGCCCGGCGCCGCCGGCACCTGGAAGGACCTGACCGGTAACGTCAACCTGCTCGCCGCCAACCTGACCTCGCAGGTGCGCGCGATCGCCGAAGTGGCGACCGCGGTCACCAAGGGCGACCTCACCCGCTCGATCCAGGTCGACGCACGCGGCGAAGTCGCCGAGCTGAAGGACAACATCAATACGATGATCACCAACCTTCGGCTCACCACCGACGTCAACACCGAGCAGGACTGGCTGAAGACCAACCTCGCAAAATTCACCAACATGCTGCAGGGGCAGCGTGACCTGACCACCGTCGGCCGTCTGCTGCTCACGGAGCTCACGCCGCTGGTCAACGCGCATATGGGCGTGATTTACCAGGTCGAGAACGAGGACAGCCCGCAATTGCACCTGCTCGCGACCTATGCCGGCGACGGCTTCGCGCCGCACCAGCAGATCATGCAATTCGGCGACGGGCTGGTCGGCCAATGCGCGATGGACAAGCGGCGGCGGCTTGTCTCCGACATTCCACCCGATACCGTTCCGGTCAACTCGGCCCTGCTGCGCGTGGTGCCGAGGAATCTGGTCGTGCTGCCGGTGCTGTTCGAGAACCAGGTCAAGGCGGTGATCGAGCTCGCCTCCGTCTCCGCGTTCACGACCTCGCAGATGAACTTTTTGGAACAGCTCACCGACTCCATCGGCATCGTGCTCAACTCGATCGAAGCCACCATGCAGACCGAGGGCCTCCTGAAGCAGTCCCAGCAACTCGCCGGCGAGCTGCAGGCGCAGCAGAGGGAATTGCAGCAGACCAACGAGCAGCTGCAGCAGAAGGCCCAGCAGCTCGCGGAACGCAACGTCGAGGTGGAGCGCAAGAACCAGGAAATCGAGCAGGCCCGTCGCGCAGTGGAGGAGAAGGCGACCGAGCTCGCGCTGACGTCGAAATACAAGTCCGAATTCCTCGCCAACATGTCGCACGAGCTGCGCACGCCGCTGAACAGCATCCTGATTCTCGGCCAGCAGCTGACGGAAAATCCCGACGGCAATTTGTCCCCGAAACAGGTCGAATTTGCCCGGACGATTCACGGCGCCGGTACCGACCTGCTCAATCTGATCAGCGACATTCTCGACCTTTCCAAGATCGAATCGGGAACGGTGACCGTCGATGCCGAGGAAATCCTCGCCGCGAATCTTCTGGAAACGGTCGGGCGGCCGTTCCGGCATGAGGCCGAGAACCGCCAGCTCTCCTTTACCGTCGACGTCGATCCAAGTCTGCCGCGCAGCATCGTGACAGACTCCAAGCGGCTGCAGCAGGTGCTGAAGAATCTGCTCTCCAACGCTTTCAAATTCACCGCCGAAGGCGGCGTGCGGCTCAAGGTCAGGGCGGCACCCGACGGCTGGAGCGCCGATCACCCGGTGCTGAACGCCGTATCGGGGGTTATCGCCTTCGAGGTCTCCGACACCGGCATCGGCATTCCTCTGGACAAGCAGAAGCTGATCTTCGAGGCGTTCCAGCAGGCGGACGCCGGCACCAGCCGCAAATATGGCGGCACGGGCCTCGGCCTTGCGATCAGCCGCGAGCTCGCGAGCCTGCTCGGCGGCGAGATTCATCTGAAGAGCGCGCCCGGCAAGGGCTCGACCTTCACGCTCTATCTGCCATTGAAATATTCCGGCCCGGCGGCGGGGCCTCGCATCCAGACCGCGCCGCAGTACAGCCCGGCCCCGGTCTTGCCGCCGGCGCCCCAGGAGCGCGCCGTCGACCCGCCGGCCGACGACCGTCTCAACCTGGAGCCCGGAGACACCATTCTTCTGATCGTCGAGGACGATCCGCACTACGCCCGGGTCCTGGTCGATCTGGCACGCGACAAGGGCTTCAAGGTGCTGGTCGCGGCCCGCGGCACCGAGGCGCTGGACCTTGCCAAGCAATATCAGCCGGCCGCGGTCTCGCTCGATGTCTTCCTGCCGGACATGCTCGGCTGGACGGTGCTGAGCCAGCTCAAGCACAATCCGCTGACGCGGCATATCCCGGTCCAGATCATCACGCTCGACGAGGACCGCCAGCACGCCATGGCGCGCGGGGCGTTCTCCTTCGTCAACAAGCCGACCACGACCGAGGGCGTCAGCGCGGCGCTCGCACAGATCAAGGAATATGCGAGGCCACGCCGCAAACGCCTGCTGATCGTCGAGGACAATGCCGCCGAGCAAATGTCGATTCGCGAGCTGCTCGATCACGACGACATCGAGATCGTGGCCACCGAGACCGGCGCCGGCGCGCTTTCGGTGCTCCGCGAAAACCCCTGCGACTGTGTCGTGCTGGACCTGCGACTTCCCGACATGAGCGGGTTCGAGGTGCTCGACCGCATCCGCAGCGATGATCATCTCGCCAACGTGCCCGTCGTCGTCTTCACCGGACGGGAGCTCTCGGCGGAAGAGGATGCCGAGCTCCACACCATGGCGCGCAGCATCGTCGTGAAGGGGGTCGAATCGCCCGAGCGGCTGCTCGACGAGACCTCGCTGTTCCTGCACCGGATCATCACCGAACTGCCAGTCGAGAAGCAGCGGATGCTGGAGAAGCTCAACAGCTCCGATGAGGATCTGCTCGGCAAGACCGCGCTGCTGGTCGACGACGATGCCCGCAACATCTTCGCACTGAGCAGCGTTCTCGAACGCAGAGGCATGAAGGTGCTCACCGCGACGACCGGAAGCGAGGCCATCACGCTGGTCAACTCGAACCCGGAGATCGCAATCGTGCTGATGGATATCATGATGCCGCAGATGGACGGCTACCAGACCATCGGTGTCATCAGGGAGAACCCGTCATTTGCGCGCCTTCCGATCATCGCATTGACGGCGAAAGCGATGAAGGGAGACCGGGAGAAGTGCCTGGAGGCCGGCGCATCCGACTATCTGGCCAAGCCGGTCAATACCGAGCAGCTGCTTCTGGCCATCCGCATGTGGCTTCATCGTTGATCGGTGCCGCGATGAGCGAACATGACAAGGTCAACATCCTCCTGGTCGACGACCAGCCCGCAAAACTTCTGGCCTATGAAGTCATATTGAAGGAGTTGGGCGAGAATCTGGTGGTCGCGACCTCGGGCCGCGAAGCGCTGGAGATCCTGCTCAAGAACGACATCGCCGTCATTCTCGTCGACGTGTGCATGCCGGAGCTCGACGGCTTCGAGCTCGCGGCGATGATCCGCGAGCATCCGCGCTTCGAAAAGACCGCGATGATTTTCATCTCGGCGATCCAGGTCAGCGATCTCGACCGCCTGCGCGGTTACGAGATGGGCGCGGTCGATTACGTTCCGGTCCCGGTCGTGCCGGAAGTGCTGCGTGCGAAAATCAAGGTGTTCGCGGAGCTCTATCGCAAGACGCGGCAACTGGAACGGCTCAATCTCGAGCTCGAGGACCGGGTCCGCGCCCGCACGGCGGAGCTCGAACGCTCGACGGCGCAACTGGTCGCGAGCGAGCAGCGGCGCAGCATGGCGCTCGCGGCCGGCAAGATGGGATCCTGGGACTGGGACTGGGTCAGTGGCGACTGGATGTGGGACGAAGGCCAGTATCGCATCTTCGGCGTCGACCCGGAGCGCTTCGAGGTGACGTCGACCAATGTCCAGGCGCTGATGCATCCGGAAGACGTCGACCGGCTGCGCAAGCTGGTCGGCGAATTCGCGCGAGGCGTGCGAACCTATGAGGCGGAATTTCGGATCAACCGGCCGGACGGCGAGCAGCGCTGGTGCGCCGGCACCGCGGCGGCGACCGTCGACCGCAGCGGACGGGTGATCCGGGTCAGCGGCGTGACGATCGACATCACCGAACGCAAGCGCGCCGAGGAGCGCCAAAGCCTGCTGGCACGCGAAGTCGACCATCGCGCCAAGAACGCGCTGGCGCTGGCGCAGTCGATCGTCCGGCTGACACGCGCCGAAACCATCAATGCCTATGTTGATGCCGTCGAGGGCCGCATCAACGCGCTAGCCCGGGTTCACACCATCCTCTCACTGTCGAGCTGGCGCGGCGCCGAGATCGGCAGACTGGTCGCCGACGAAATGGCGCCGTATGCCTCGGGCACCCAGGTGCGGGCTGGCGGGCCGGAGGTGAGCTTGCAGCCGGCGACCGCGCAGACGCTCGCGCTCGTCCTGCATGAACTGCTCACCAATTCGGCGAAGTATGGTGCGCTCTCCACGCGCTCGGGACAATTGTCGATCGGCTGGCAGACCGTGGATGACATGCTCGCCATGACATGGGAGGAAACCGGCGGGCCCGTGGTGCGGGAGCCGACAACCCGCGGTTTTGGCACGCGCGGGATCCTGGCAGGCATCGAGGCGCAGCTTGGCGGTCAGGTTTCGTTCAACTGGCGGCCCGAAGGCCTCATCTGCCGCCTGGAAGTGCCGGTGACCGAGCGTGGGCCGGTTCATCACCGCAGCGAGCGGTACGACAGCGTGGAGGAGTCCCTGCAAACGGCGGTCAGGTGAGCCCAGCAGGGTGCTTCAGCGAATGGCAGCCATTGATCGGCTTGCGTGGTCGCTTGCGATGCCCGGATCGACCCTGGCCTTTCACGGGCAGGCCGCCGGCTGGACGAGGCAGAGTTCCTTGCGGTTCACGACTTCACCGCGGCGCCCTCAGGCCCGGCGATGTCAGCCATTCGTTGATGCGGCATGCAGTCTCTGCCTGACCCGCCTTCTTCAGCAGCGAGTCGCGATCGGGTCCCGGCGGTAGTCGCCGGGCGGCTTCGCGCGCCTCGCGTGCGGCGGTTTGCAAACGCTCGTCGAAGGGAGTCGTTTGCTTGTGCCGGTTTCGCTTCGCTGTCATGAAAGCCTCCTGCTTATGACAGAGAAACCTTCGCGCGATCGCCGGCCAACGGTCGTTTACTTAGGTTACGGGCCCGCTGCAAATAGCAACGGACTCGTCTGGAACACTGGCGCTGCAAGCTGCCCGCATTCAATCGGTGCCTTGCTGTGCCGGCCGATCAAAACCGCCCTGGTCGAGGCCCGGCACGCTCAGATGCACCTCGTGCCCTTGTCGCACTGCGAGGGAGGCGGCAATCGCCGCAGCTTCGAATGCGGATTCCTTGGTGGCATATTCGCCATTGATCTCACCATCATGCAGCACGCCCCATTGGTCCTGCACCGCAACAATGGCGTATTGAGCGAGTCCCATGATCGGTCTCCTTTGGCTCGGCTGCACATCAACAAACGTCGTGAGCCCCGGTTGCAAGGATGACGCGCCGGGCCAGGCTACATCGCAAAATTGACCGCCATCGCCAGGGTGCAAAGCGCCATCAGCGCGGTGGACACCCAGCCGAGCCAATAGAGCCAGCCCCGCACCACGAAACGACCCATGACCGCCCTGCTGCGCACCAGCACCATGAGCATCACCATGACCGGTGCTGCGAGCACGCCGTTGACGACGGCGCTCCAATAAAGCGCTCGAATCGGATCAAGGGCCGTGAAGTTGATGATGATGCCGAGGGTGCCGGATAAGGCCAGGACAGCATAGAACGCCACGGCCTTGCGGGGCGGGCGCGATAATCCGACCGGCCATTTCCGCCCCTCGCCGATTGCATAGGCCGTCGAGCCCGCCAGCACCGGGATTGCCAGAAGCCCGGTGCCGATGAGGCCGATGGCGAACAGCAGCTCGGCGAGATCTCCGGCGAGCGGCTTCAGCGCCGCAGCCGCCTGCGCGGAGGACTGGATCTCTGTGACACCGCCGGCATGCAGCGTCGCCGCCGTGGTCATGATGATCGCGATGGCGATCACGTTGGAGAAGGCCATCCCGATCTGCGTATCGACACGGATGCGGCGCAACTCGCTCGCCTGGCTCGCTGTGTCGGCTTCGACCTGCTCGCGCTTTCGCTCGATACGCTTGTTCTCGGCCTCCTGCGAGGACTGCCAGATGAAGAGATAGGGCGAGATGGTGGTGCCGAAAACGGCAACCAGCGTGGTAAGGAACGGCCCATCAAGGGAAAGCCTGGGAATCAGGAGGCCCTTGGCGGCCTCGAGCCAGGGCAGGTGAACAACCGCCAGCGTAATGACATAGGCGAACAGGCTAAGCGTCAGCCATTTCAACAGGAAGACGTAACGCTTGTATTCGACGAAGACCTGCGAGAGCACCGACACCGTGCCGAACAGCACCACGTAGAGAAACTGTGGTCCGCCGATCAGGAGTTTGAGGGAATCGGCCATTGCCCCAAGATCGGCCGCGATGTTGATGGTGTTGGCGATGAACAGAAGAACGATCAGGAACCAGACCGTTGGCGCCGGAAAATTCCGGCAGACATTGCCGGCAATGCCATGACCCGTCACGCGGCCGATCCGCGCCGAGATTTCCTGGATCGCGACCATCAGCGGATAGGTCAGCAGCATGGTCCAGCCGATGCCGAAACCGAACTGGGCGCCGGCCTGGCTGTACGTCCCGATGCCCGAAGGATCATCATCGGACGCGCCGGTAATCAGTCCCGGCCCTAGGGTCTTGAGAAGACCTTTGAGAACATCCCGGCTGCTCCGCCGCCGCGGCGGCCCGTTTCGCTTGGGGGAGCGATAGCCTCGCCGTGGCGGGAGTGCGGTTACGGACATGAGCGGTTCTTCCGAACGTAAGCGATCAGGCCCCTCGCCGCATCCACCCCTCAGAAGCGAAAGCCCCGCTGAACGGGGCTTTGCTGTTGCCGCCTCGACCAAGCCTCATCCTCAGATTCGGCCAAGCAGCACGAGAATGAGCAGGATGACGATGATGAGTCCGAGCCCACCACCGCCATAGTAGCCGGTCCCATAGAACGGGCCTCCGCCGATTCCGGAGAACCCGCCCAAAAGGGCGATGATCAGGATGATCAAGATGATTGTGCCAATGCTCATCGCCCGGCTCCCGTCAGTGATGCCAGAACAACGCGAGCAGAATGATGATTGGCAGCGGGACGCCGAGCAGCCAAAGCAGTGCGCCTCTTCCCAGACCCATGACTTCCTCCATCGTATTTACCTGACAGATGACGCGCGACGACAATGAAAGTTCCGCAAAGTCGATCCCCGGCGGCAAAACGCGATTGATGCGATGCGAAGGAGTAGAAGGATGCGAAGGACTAGAAGAGGGAAGCGAGCGGCATCATGATCCCGTTTCGCGCTCCGATGTGATTCCCGCGCCGTTCGGCGCAAGCGCCGGTGCAACCAATCCCCATCATGGCCGTTGTCACTATCCTGAAGGGGGCTGAATGGCCGAGGATGTCGCGAATGCACGGATAGGACGGCACGGAGCGGCGCGGCTCGCGGCGGTCGACATCGACAGCTACAATCTCGAACTGAAGGACGAAGACGGTTTTCTCGGCGATCGCGCCAGCAAGGGAGCCTTCCAGGCCATCCTGGATGGGTGGCGCAAGCCGCTGAAGAAGGCAGGCGACGACCCGTTCGGCAACAAGTCGTCCGAAGACATTTCAAAGAAAGAGCTGGACAAGATCCTCGTCAGCGACGACGTCGAGGCCGCGGCCGTCGTGCATAGCGCGGTGGAGGGTTTCGCGCAGGAGTTTGCCGGGGTCGTCAGCCGCTTTCTGAAGCTGAAATCCTGGGCCAACACCGAGCGCATCATCGTCGGCGGCGGATTCCGCCAGAGCCGGCTCGGCGAACTGGCCATCGCGCGCGCGGATATCATCTTGAAGGCCGACGGCGCGAAAACGACGCTCTGCCCCATTCGTTTTCATCCCGATGAAGCCGGCCTGATCGGCTGCGTTCACCTTGCGCCTTCCTGGATTCTGGAGGCTCATGACGGCATCCTCGCGATCGACATCGGCGGTTCGAATATCCGCTGCGGCGTGGTGGAGATGCGGCTGAAAAAGGCCCCCGACTCGTCCAAGGCCTCGGTCTGGAAGTCCGATCTCTGGCGCCACGCGGATCAGGACGTCTCACGCGACAGCCTCGTGAAACGGCTCCTCAATATGCTGGAGAAGCTGATCGCCGAGGCTGAATCCAGTTCGATCAAACTGGCTCCCTTTGTCGGTGTCGCCTGTCCCGGGGTCATCAATGAGGACGGCACGATCGAGAAAGGCGCACAAAATCTGCCGGGCAACTGGGAAAGCAGCCGGTTCAATCTACCCCAGGTGATCGTGGAGTCGATTCCCGAAATCGGCAGGCACGACACATCCGTTCTGATGCACAATGACGCCGTCGTGCAGGGCCTGTCGGAAGCGCCGTTCATGACGGATTGCCGACGCTGGGGGATCTTGACGGTCGGCACCGGGCTCGGCAACGCCCGCTTCACCAATCGTTAGAGCCACCCCAATTCCATGATGCGACGTTCTGGCGGGTGCGCTCCCCGAACCAGTTATTGCGCGCGGATGTGCGGGTGTCGGCAGACTGCTTCTGCGGACCGGGGGCTGGCTCTCCCCAACCGAACGACCACCCTGGCGCCGTCGGATTGGCCGCGACGACGACGCGAGGTGCAGACCGCGGCGTGCGCCGCGCCGTCCTCATTTTCGACTTGGGCTTCGCAATCTCTGGTTCCGGCAGCTTCGCTTGTGCGAGTGCATCGAGCGCCGGCTTCTGTGGCGCAGCGGCCGCGGGCGGCGCTGCCGTTGCGACAGCCCGCGGCGCCGACGCTGCAATGAACGGATGCATCGCCGTGTCGAACTCGATCTTCTGTGGCCATTTGTGCTCGGACCGGATCCGCAGCGTCGACTTGTCGACTTCGGTCTCCTGGCTCGGCAGCGGCGGCGGACTCGGCAAAGACCAATTCGCCACCGTAAGCATCGCAAGGAGGACGCCGGTGACGACGACAAAATATCGAACCAGAGGCACCGACCCCGCCCTTTCGCTCACAGCAGCATTGCATGCAGACAAGCGCGATGCCGCAACAGGGTTCCAAAGATTTCGGCGCCGCCGCGCGCGACGTGGTCGGCGCGCGCCAGCCGCGCCGGAACAAGGTCAGGACCTGGTCGTTGCCAAAGAACAGAAAAAGGGATGATGCAATGGCGTTCAAGCGCGGCGAACAGGTCGTTGAAAACGCGCAAGAGGCCCGGCAGGCGGAACGGGGACCGTCCGTCCGCAATCTCCTGGTGGCGAGCACGGCGCTCGCGATCATAGCGCTCGCCATCGTCTGGTTCGTGTTTTTCCGGACCTGAACCGAGCAATCCTGCCGCCACAGAGGCGGGCCTCTCCGCGAAAACCGGCGCGCCGATGAGTGCATCGGCGTTCGCAGGAACCTTTGTTGATGCCGGAACTTGTCTCGCCGCTCTGCAACGAGCGGGAGGGTTCAGCATGCGTCGTCCCGGCCTCTTCTCGACTCTCCTGCTGTTTGTCTTTGTGGGACCAGATCCCGTTCGTGCCGAGAGCGGGCTCGCCTCCTATTATGGCGGTGCAGGAAAGCGCGGCGAGATGACCTGCGCCCACAGGACGCGACCTTTTGGATCTTTTGTGACCGTGTCCTCCCGCAGCTACTCCATACGTTGCCGGATCAACGACCGCGGCCCCTTTGTCCGCGGCCGCGTCATCGATGTCTCGCTTGGTGCGGCACGCGCACTCCATATGCTGAAGTCAGGCGTGATCCGCGTTTCCGTGGAATAGCGATCAATCGGGCGAGGCCAGGCGCCTCACATATCACCTCGCTGTGAATTCGCCCGCCCGGAACATTCCGGTCTCACGCTCGATTGATCGGCGGTATCAACCAGGAGGAAGCCATGAAGAGCTTGACCCTCATTGCAGCCGCAGCACTCGTCTCCACCGCGATGGCCGCTCCGGCGATGGCGCGGAACTATTGCGACCATCATCGCTGCTACCACCGCGGCCCGGTCGGCGCCGCCGCCGATACTGCCGCCGGCATCGCGGGCGCCGCGATCGGGACTGCGGGCGCGATCGCCACCGCACCGTTCCACAATTCCTACAATGCCTATGGCCCTTATGGCGCCGATCCCTATTCCGACCCCAATTTCGCCTGTCGTCCGGGGACGTGGATCAAGGGCGCGGATGGCCGACGCCATCCTTGCCAGTAGGCGCCGACGGCGCCGAGCCTCCTCTGGAACGGAAAGCGTGCGGGCGGATTGTCAACGCGAGTAGATGACGCCCCGAGCTAGCCGCTCAAAGCCTCGCCAGCCATCCACAGCTGGCGAGGTTCGATCCGGAGACGGTGATGCCATACGCGCTATATGAAGCAGATGAACGATTGACGCGCAGCTTCCCCACACCTCAAGCCGCCTGGGAAGCAGCCGAGCGCGCCGGACTTGTCGAAATCGGGCCTGGCGGCGAAAAGATCCTGGATAACAACCTCGAAATCCGCCCCTGCGAATCCACGCCCGACGAGGTCGTGGACCCCGGCTCCGACTTCATTTTTTCCTGACGTGGTTTCACCGCGTAGCCCGCGGCCTAGCATCGCGAGATCCCGAACTGAAAAATCCCCGGAAACATTCCGGGGATTTTTTGTGGGCGAGGATCCCGGCGCGGCGATCACGCCAAAACGCTTTCCGGCGCGGATGCTGTCGTCGTGGTGACCGGCTTCTCGGCCGGATCGACCGGCAACTGCAGGACCGTGGCCCTCTGACCGATCGCAAGGTCCGTCACCAGCACGATCGTGCCGTTCGCGAACTCCAATGCATCGTGATGTTGCGCGGGCTTGTCCAGGTCGATCTGCCGAAAGCGAGCGAGACGCTGGCCGATGCTGCGTCGAAACAACAGACCCTCGGAGTACGCGTTGGTCTCGAACACGACCTCGGTGCCGGGACGCAGGCAAACGGCAGTTGTCGGATCTGCCGGTGACGCAAAGCCTCTGGTTTTTGTCCCGACGAACTCGGACGTGACGATCGTCTCGGCCGATTCCGCCGGCCGCGAGGACACGACATGCAAGCTGTAGTCACACATGGACGGCTCCTTTGAACGTTAGCCCATGCTGTGTAACGAGGCTGTGCCGGGCTCGTTCCTGTTAGACGCGCGGCACGCACATCCGTTTTTCCGAAGTTCGCGAAAAGACCGTCGTGGTGGCCATCCGCGGGTGCCGCGAAGCAAACATCGGCCGGCACTGATCGTGATGCTCGCGTCGGAAAACCCGCGTCACTTCGGACGAACGTTTGGATTGCCGCCCGGGCTGCCAGGCGGCGGGATCGCCGGCTTGTCGCCGGTATCTGGTGTCGGCGCGCGAATCTCTGGATCGACGCCGGCGGGCGGGCACAACACACCTTCCGACTCTGCGAGCTTGTCGCCGAGCGGTTTGCCAGACCGACCCACCGTCGAACCATCCGGCGACACCTCGCCGCGCGGTGCCCTCACCGCACAATCGGCTGAAGACGAGGGCGCCGCGGGAGCGGTTTGTTGTGGCGGCGTGGCAGGCGTCGGCGGCGCTTGGGCCGTCGCAGCGCAGGACGCCACGCCTAGCAAACAACCTGCGAAGATCGGGAGCTTTGATCGCATCTGGCCATAACGCAAGGCGCGGCCACTCGTTCCAAAGCCAATTGGAATGATCCGGGTCGCGGAAGGCCGTCGCTGCAGGACGCGGCATCCGCAAAGTCACCTCGGCATTTCCTAAACCGCGGCGCGGGTATTGAGATAGATCGCGTAGAGCGACGTCTGCCCGCAGATGTAGAGACGATTGCGGCGCTGTCCGCCGAAGCAGACATTGGCGACCAGTTCCCCGACCGGGATGGTGCCCAGATGCGTGCCGTCCGGCGCATAGCAGAAGACGTCGCGGCCCGCCGATGTCCAGATGTTGCCGTGGATGTCACAGCGAAACCCATCGAACAATCCTTCCGGGCACGTGGCGAACAGCGAGGCTTCGCCGAGTGCATGGCCCTCGACCTTGTAGGACCAGATGGTCGCAGGAAGTCCCGAGACATGGGTCGCGCCGGTATCGGCGACGTAAAGCACGGTTTCGTCCGGCGAGAACGCCAGTCCGTTGGGCTGCACCCGGTCCGACACGACGCGCGCAACTTTGCCGCTTTCGCCCTCGATCCGATAGACATTGGCGGCGCCGATCTCGGACTTGCTCTGGCGACCCTCATAATCGCCATCGATTCCGTAGGTCGGATCGGAGAACCAGATCGAGCCGTCCGACTTGACCACCACATCGTTGGGCGAGTTCAGCCGGCCGCCCTCATACTGATCGGCCAGCACCCTGATCGAGCCGTCGTGTTCGGTCCTCGTGACCCGCCGCATCAGATGTTCGCAGCTGATCAGGCGCCCGTCGCGATCGACCGTATTGCCGTTGGAATTGTTGCTCGGGCAGCGAAACACCGACACCGATGCGTCGGTCTCGTCGAAGCGCATCATCCGGTCGTTGGGAATGTCCGACCAGACGAGATAGCGACCGGCGGGGAAATACGCCGGGCCTTCGGCCCAGCGGCACCCGCTGGCGAGCTTTTCGAGATTGGCATGGCTGATCACGAGACGCGAAAACCTGGCATCGTGGACGACATAGGGCAGCATTCTTCCTCCAATCAATCGCAGGTTCTGAAGGTGCCTGCGTGGTGCTGTTGCTCTGCGCGGGGACGGTCGGGCGTCTTGCAGGCCGAAACGTATCTCAACGTTGCGACCAAGGGCAACGTGACCCGCTCTCCCCGCCGGGGGCAGGCCGTAACGGAATCACCGAATTCCAACGAATACCCATTGCGCCGTCCCCTGGGACCGCCCCGATAAGAGGGACGGTCCAGCAAACAACGAGGTGATTCGTGAACTCCTCCACGCGTTTCTTCAGCCCGTCCGAGGCGGCCCGGCACCTCGGCGTGTCCGCCAAGGCCTTGAGACTCTATGAGCAGCGCGGCCTGGTCGCGCCCGGTCGCACGGCGGCTGGATGGCGGACCTTTGGCGCAAGCGAGATGGCCCGTGCCGCGGAGGTCGTCGCATTGCGCTCGCTCGGCCTCAGCCTTGCCGAGGTGGCGCGCGTGCTCAGCGGCGAGGCCAACTGTCTGGAGCCAGCTCTGGCCGCACATCAGGCGACGCTCGAAGGCCGAATCCGCGAGCTTGCCGGCACCGCCGAGGCGGTCCGCAAGATCAGGGCCGACCTCAGCCGGGGCAATGCGCCCGAGCCCGGAGACCTTCCACGGCTGCTGGCGTCCGCAAAAGCGCTCCGTATCGCCTTCGAGTTGCCGTGGCCGTGGGGCGGCGAATTGTTCGAACTCGGCGGTCTCGGCCATTTGAACTACGTCACCGGTCCGCTCGGCAGCGGCAAGACACGGCTGGCGCTGTGCCTGGCGGAGACGCTGCCGGGGGCGGCGTTCCTTGGCCCGGAGCGCTTGGCCGATGGCTGCGCTGCCGCTCGCGCAGAGCTCGAAGCCGATGCGGCGCTGAGGTCGCGCGTGGAGCGGGCGCTCGATAGGCTCGTGGGCGAGGGGGCGTCGCGATCGGATGCGCTCGCGGCCCTTCTCGTCGGCCTGGAATCCGACCGCGCGGCGATCCTGGTCGTCGACCTCGTGGAAAAGGGATTGGACCAGCCAACCCAGGAAGCCCTGATGGCGCATCTGCGCCGCCGCGGGGATGGCGCACGTCCGCTGTTCCTGCTGACGCGATCGTCCGCGATCCTCGATCTGGCCGCCATGGACGGCGGTGAGACGATCATCTTCTGCCCCGCCAATCACAGCCCGCCGCTGTATGTCGTGCCCCATCCCGGATCTCCCGGCTTTGAGGCGGTCGCGACCTGCATCGCTTCGCCCGAGGTGCGGGCCCGCACCGAAGGCATGATTGCATGGCGCCCCGCAAGCACCGGTTCCTGAGGCTTCGTCAGCATCTCCTTACCGTCCTGCATCGCCAAATATACCGTTGTCCCAGCCGGGATTTTCGAAACGCTGGGGATGATTAATTCACGTTAAGGTTCCGGTCA
>Ga0213876_10001130_pt1 | contig 17021 bp, 13 predicted proteins | sample BarmaccomBMRX_R9_FD_160113 | JGI IMG/M metagenome (GOLD analysis project Ga0213876, IMG submission 160113) | Root-associated microbial communities from Barbacenia macrantha in rupestrian grasslands, the National Park of Serra do Cipo, Brazil - RX_R9 | ecosystem: Host-associated > Plants > Roots... | reverse complement strand
CGGCTCAAGGACGGCGAGAAGGCGACGGACGAAATGCTCGAGAAGATGGACTGGTACGTGGAAGGCGTGCAGAGCTGAGCTTCCCCATCCGCGAACCGGGCAGTCCCGCCGTCACGATCGCGACGGGACACCGCGAAACGGCGCTCGAGCTTCCCCGTCGAGATCCCCGCAGCTGAACTCATGCCGGTCCGCTTTTGGCGGCAAGGCTCGAACCTTTTCCACTGAAAGCCGAAACTCCCCATGATCACGATCCAGCACGACAAGCTTCGCGACCTCGTCGCCGAGATCTTCGCGACCGCGGGCTCATCGCGCGCCGAAGCGACACGCATCGCCACATACCTCGTCGGCGCCAATCTCGCCGGTCACGACAGTCATGGCGTGATCCGCGTGCCCGTTTATCTGCGCTGGCTCAAGGAAGGCCAGACGGTGCGCGACCAGGAGATCAAGATCGTATCGGACACGCCCGTCATCGCCGTCATCGACGGGCAGTTCGGCTTCGGCCAGACAGTCGCGCCGCAAGCCGTCGCCATCGGCATCGAGAAATGCAAAGCGATGGGATTGTCCGCGATCGCTTTGCGCAACGCGGCCCATATCGGCCGCATCGGCGACTTCGCCGAGATGGCGGCGGCCGAGGGCCTCGTCTCGGCGCATTTCGTCAACGCGGCGGGCAGCATTCTCGTCGCGCCCTTCGGCGCCACCGAGCGGCGCTTCTCCACCGCCCCTTTTTGCGTCGGCATTCCAAGGGCTGGCGCCTCGCCGCTCATCCTCGATTTCGCGACCTCGCTCGTTGCCGAAGGCAAGGCGCTCGTTGCGAGCCGCGGCGGCCAGAAGCTTCCGGTGGATGCGTTGATCGGCCCGGACGGCAACAAGAGTGGCGATCCGCAACTCCTCTATGGAAAGTATGAGCCGGCCGGGCCCCGCAACCATGGTCTCGGCAAAGGTGCGATTCGCGCCTTCGGCGAGCACAAGGGCTCGGGGCTTGCGCTGATGTGCGAGCTCATCGGCGGCGCGCTCACCGGCAATGGCGCGACAAAGCCGGACAGGCGCTTCTCGAACGGCATGTTGTCGATCTTCATCGATCCCAAGTGTATCGACGCCTCGGATTTCTTCCCGGAGGAGATCGCGCGCTACCTCGCCTTCGTGAAGAGCGCTAAGCCCGCGATCGCGGGCGAGGAGGTGCTGGTTCCCGGCGAGCCCGAAGAGCGCGCCCGCAAGGAGCGCATGGCGAAGGGCGTGCCGTTGCCCGAAGATGCCTGGGAGGCGATCATCGGCGCCGCCCGCGAGATCGGTGTGGCGGAAGCCACGATCGAGGCGGCGCGGAGGGCTGCCCCTTCTCCCGCGCACTTCGCGCGGGAGAAGGTGCCCCCACAAAGTGGGGGCGGATGAGGGCGAGTTGCAAGCACCTCGATAAACTCGGCGCCATGACTACGGATCAAGCTTGAACAGCCTGGCGGAAGGGACTCTCATCCGCCCCTTGCCAAGGCAAGGGGCACCTTCTCCCGCCGTTTAGGCGGGAGAAGGAGATGGCCAATGATCATCGTCAGCCAGCCTGCATGTCACCGCGGCGCGCCTCACTCCTTCGCGCGCTCGACATAAGAGCCGTCCGCCGTCATCACGACGATGCGCGTGCCGGCGGTGATGTGCGGCGGCACCATGGTGCGCACGCCGTTCGAAAGCTTCGCGGGCTTGTAAGAGGAGGATGCCGTCTGCCCCTTGGTGACCGGCTCGGTGTCGACCACCTCGAGAACCGCGCGCTGGGGCAGTTCGATGGCGATCGGCGTTTCCTCGTGGATCGAAAGCATCACCTTCATTTCGGGGGCGAGATAAGGGGCTTGATCGCCGATGATGTCGGCCGGCACCTGCAGCTGATCGTAGGTCTCCGAATTCATGAAATGGAAGCCTTCGGCGTCCTCGTAGAGGAAGGTGTATGCACGATCCTCCACATGCGCGCGCTCGACCTGCTCGGTCGTGCGCCAGCGTTCGGAGACCTTCGTTCCGTCGGAGATGCGCCGCATGTCGACTTGCGTCACCGGCGTGCCCTTGCCCGGATGGATATTCTCGGCGCTCAAGATGACATAGAGCCTGTCGTCGATATCGACGACATTCCCCTTGCGAAGCGAACTGGCGATGACCCTCACGGCTCTCCATCCTCGAATTTGGTCGCGCTGGCAAAACGGCGACAGGCAAAGTGGTTGCGCTCGGGCGCGAGCGTTGTTCCCTCTTCCAGCTTTGCGCCGCGAAGGCAAGTGAACTATGCGCTTGAACCATGCGCCGCCCGAATGCCGCTCCCCCTCCGGCGCCCTGGTGGGCGCGTCACGCGCATCGCGACCGGGCGCCCGTCCTGCACGCGCGTGCCCGCGTCCTTCGTGCCCTTCGTCGATGGTTCGAGGATCACGGCTTCGTCGAGGTCGAGACGGGGATTCTCCAGGCCTCGCCGGGCAATGAAACCCATCTGCATGCGATGGCGACGACCGTCGAGGCCTCCGATGGGCAACGGCGGAAGGTTTACCTCCATACCTCGCCTGAATTCGCCTGCAAGAAGTTGATCGCCGCCGGCGAGACCCGCATCTTCACGCTCGCCCGCGTCTTTCGCGACAAGGAGCGAAGCGCGCTTCACCATCCCGAATTCACCATGCTCGAATGGTATCGGGCAGATGCGAGCTATGAGGCGCTCATGGACGACTGTGCCGCCCTTCTCGGGACGGCCGCACGGGCTTGCGGCGCCGTCTCGCTTCGTTGGCGCGGCCGCGAGGCCGATCCTTTCGCGGCCCCAGAGCGGCTGAGCGTTTGCGAAGCCTTCTTCCGTTTTGCCGGGATCGACCTCGCGTCAGCGTTCGACGCCCCTTCTGATGAAGCTCGCGAGAAGCTCGCGGCCGCGGCAGACGCCGCCGGCATACGCGTGGCGCATGACGATGATCTTTCCGATATCTTCAGCCGCGTCATCACCGACAAGATCGAGCCGCATCTCGGCATCGGCAGGCCGACCATCCTCTTCGAGTACCCGATTTCGCAAGCGGCGCTGGCGCGACCCAAGCCTTCCGATCCGCGTTTTGCCGAGCGCTTCGAGCTTTATGCCTGCGGGGTCGAACTCGCCAATGCCTTTGGAGAGCTCGTCGATGCGAAGGAGCAGCGGCGGCGTTTCGAGGCGGATATGGACGAGAAGGAGCGCCGCTATGGCGAGCGCTATCCGATCGATGAAGAGCTCCTCGCCGCGCTCGAGCTCATGCCCTTGACGAGCGGCATCGCGCTCGGCCTCGATCGCCTGCTGCTTCTCGCGACGGGCGCCGCGCGCATCGAGGAGGTGATGTGGACGCCCCTGCCCTGAGTGTCGCGCGCGCTGCCCGGCGATCGGCCTTGACCTGACGCGCTTGCGCAGCGAGGGGAAAGGCATGGAAACCAAGCTCCGCTCGAACCCCGTGACGCGCGGCAAGTCGCGGGCCCGAACCTCGCTGACCAGCCCCGACGCTCTCGTATCTGCCGGCCTCGTGCCGCCGGAACGCAGGGAAGATGCCGAGCGCGTGGCGAGGCGCTATGCCATCGCCGTCACTCCGGCGATGGCGTCGCTCATCGATCCGGGCAATGGCGAAGATCCGATCGCGCGGCAGTTTCTGCCTGACCCGTCCGAGCTCGACATCAGCGCCGATGAAAGCGCCGACCCGATCGGTGATGACGCGCATTCTCCGGTCGAGGGGCTCGTGCATCGCTATCCCGACCGCGTTCTCATCAAACTCGTGAGCGTCTGCCCGGTCTATTGCCGCTTCTGCTTCAGGCGCGAGACGGTCGGAAAAAAGGGCGAGGCGCTGTTGTCCGCGAGCGCGTTCGAGGCGGCACGCGCCTATGTGGCCGCGAGACCCGCGATCTGGGAGGTGATCTTCAGCGGCGGCGATCCCTTGATCTTGTCTCCCCGACGGCTTCGTTCGGCGGTCGAGGCATTCGGCCCCATCTCTCACGTCAACGTGATGCGCTGGCACACGCGCGTTCCCGTCGTGGCGCCGGAGCGGATTACCCCAGCGCTCATTCGTGCGTTGAAGAGCGCCGGAAAGGCGATTTACGTCGCCCTCCACGCCAACCACCCGCGCGAGCTCACGCCGCAAGCCCGCGCCGCCTGTGCGCGGCTGATCGATGCCGGCATCCCGATGCTGAGCCAGACGGTCCTGCTCAAGGGCGTGAACGACGACGAGGAAACGCTCGCTTCGCTCATGCGCGCTTTCGTGGCCGCACGGATCAAGCCTTATTATCTTCACCACCTCGACCGTGCGCCAGGAACCGCACATTTCGCCGTGGCCATCGAGCGCGGCCAGGAGCTCATGCGCGCCTTGCGGGGGCAAGTGTCGGGGCTGTGCCTGCCGAGTTACGTCCTCGACATACCGGGGGGCCATGGCAAATCACCCATCGGCCCCACTTATCTCGAGACCGACGGGGACGGCCAAAGCCGTGCCACCCGCCGAGCGATCCGAGATTTCCGCGGTCGATTTCACCCAATCGGCGGTGCCTGCCGATGAACGGAGCCAGACACCATGCACTTGGCGACGACAAGTTTTGGCCGCCTGAAATTAGACGGTTAGACGAAGGTCTCGGCAGATTCTTGTTGCCCTTTCGGCGCATCGCGGCTTAGCTTGCACCCAAGGGTTGCTTGCGGGGTGCCCTCTGGGAGCTGACGGGCTGCGGATCGTCGGCAGAACGGCATTGTGCCGGGACGCACGCAGCTTGGGCCGTCGGCAAGGATGGCAAGCTTTGATTGCGTTGCGATGACGCGGCCGTCGAGAATGCGACCGCGGGAGGACAAAGGGTTGACTGTCAAGGAGGTGGAAACCATGAAACAGTCCAGACATACGCGCAGAGCCTTCAACTTCGCGGCGGTCGCGAGCGTTGCGGTTCTCGCGAGCGTTGCGGGCATTTCCGGCCTGCAGGCGCAGCAAAAAACCATCAAGCTCGGCATCACCTTGCCGCTCACCGGCGCCGATGCCGATGATGCCGCGAAGATCAAGAACGGCTTCCAGATCGCGATCGACGAAGCCAATGCGAAGGGCGGCGTCGCGGGCTACAAGATCGAGACGGTGGTCTTCGACAGCGCGACGGCGACGGCCGGCCAATATGATCCGGCGCAAGCGGCGACCAACACGAAGAAGCTGGTTTCCGATCCGGCGGTGGTCGCCAATCTCGGCCCACAGATGAGCGGTGAAGGCAAGGCGATGACGCCGATCCTCAGCGAAGCCGATCTGGCGACGATCACGCCGAGCTCCACCAATCCCGACATCACCAATCCCGCGATGGCAGGGACGTTCAAGCCGAAAGGCAAGGCAATCTATTTCCGCACGGTGACCACGGACGCCTTCCAAGGCCCGAACATGGCGAATTTCTTTGCCCAGAACCTCAAGGTGAAATCCGTCTACGTGCTCGATGACTCCGGCGCTTATGGCGTCGGGATCGCGGACTCCTTCCAAAAGCAGGCCGAGAAGGACGGCATCAAGGTGCTGGGTCGCGATCAGCTCAACCCGAAAGAAGCCGACTACACGACGATCCTTACGAAGATCAAAGGCCTCAAGCCCGACGCCCTCTATTACGGCGGGGTGGCACAGGCCGGCGTGAAGCTCGCCAAGCAGGCCTATGACATCATCCCCAATATGATCAAGGGCGGCGGCGACGGCATCCAGGGCGGCAGCTTCCTCAAGGGCGGCGGCTTCCCGGCGGTCGAAGGCTGGTATTCGACGAACGCAGGTCCGCACCTCACGGAGGATCCGGCGGCCGCGGCCTTCGTCAAGACCTACCAGGACAAGTACAAGGACGTGCCGAGCGATTACTCCATCACCGCCTATGATGGCGCAGAGGTGGTTCTCGATGCCATCAAGCGGGTCGCCGACAGCGGCAAGGAAGTGAATCGGGCGAACGTGCGCGACGCGATGCAGACGAGCAATCTGAAGACGCTCCAAGGCGCCGTCTCCTTCGACGAGAATGGCGACATCAAGGACCGCACCGTCAGCGTCTTCCAATACAAGCACGACGCCAAATATCCGGACGATGATCTCACGCATCAAAATCCGTATATCGGCGTAGCGCCTCAGTCCTGAGTGCACGCGACTTCGACGCTGAAACAGGAGTCCTAGCGTGGAATCTTGGGAGATCCTGCTTCAGCAGGTTATCAATGGGGTGAGCCTGGGCGCGATGTATGCGCTACTCGCGCTCGGGTTCACGATGGTCTACGGCATCATCGAGCTCATCAACTTCGCCCACTTCAACATCTTCATGGTGGGTTCGTTCATCGCGATGTGGGTGATGCAGCTCATGGGCTTCACGGGGCAAAGCCATGTGCTCTACGGGTTGCCCCTCACCGCCATGCTCGTCTTCGTTCTTTGCGTCACCATGGTGGCCACCGGCGTGCTCGGAGCGCTGATCGAGCGCTTCGGCTTGCGCGCGCTACGGGGCGTCTCGGGCACCGCGCCGATGATCACCACGATCGGTCTGTCTTACATCCTCTTCAACGTCATCCTGCTCGGCGCGGGCGCCGACACGAAGAACTACTCGAACCCGATGCCCAACATTCGCTGGGAGTTCGGCGACGCCGTCTTGCATCTACGCGAGCTCATTCTCTGGGGCGTCTCGCTCGTCTTGATGCTCGCGCTCCACTATTTCGTGCGGCGCACCAAGATGGGCAAGGCGATGCAGGCGACTGCCCAGGACCAGGAGGCGGCGCGCATGGTGGGCGTCGACGTGGATCGGGTCGTCATAATCACGTTCTTCATCGGATCGGCGCTGGCGGGTGCGGCGGGCGTGATCTTCGGCCTTTATTATAACTACACGAATTTTGGCATCGGCTACACGGCTGGACTGCGCGCCTTCACGGCGGCGGTGTTGGGTGGAATCGGCAATATCCCGGGCGCCATGCTCGGAGGCGTGCTCATCGGCCTGATCGAGTCTCTAGGTGGGCAATATCTCGCGGTGCGATGGACCGACGTGATCATCTTCTCGATCCTCGTCCTGGTGCTGGTGTTCAGGCCGACGGGCCTTCTCGGGCGAGCCGCCCCGACCAAATCCTAGGGCGATTTCGAAATGACAGAGACCCAGCTTCAACCGTCCGAGACCGCCGCACCGCCGGCCATGGGCCGCGAAACAAGCTTCATCCCCGCCATTTGGAACCGCGCCACGGGCATCGCCGGTCGCCGCGGCTTTCTGATTGCCTTCCTCGTGATCGGCGCGCTTCTCCCGCTCATCGACCGCAATGAGGGCGACATCGACGCGGGAGCCAACGCGCTTGCCTATGCCATCCTCGCTCTCGGTTTGAATATCGTGGTCGGTTTCGCCGGCCTTCTCGATCTCGGCTACGCCGCCTTTTTCGCCATCGGCGCCTACGCGTATGGCATCTTCTCCTCCTATCAGGTGCAGCCTGAATGGTGGGGGTTCTGGGAGCCCTTCCAGTGGCTCGGCCTCGTCCAGCACATGACCTCTCCCGACGGCCCCGGCACGGTGCATTTCACCGTCTCGTTCTGGCTCATGCTGCCGATCTCCGCGCTCATCGCCGCCTTTTTCGGGGTGCTGTTCGGCGCACCGACCCTGCGTCTCAAGGGCGACTACCTCGCCATCGTCACGCTTGGCTTTGGCGAGATCGTGCCGATCGTGGCTCGCAACGTGCCCTATCTGACGAACGGCGCCGCGGGATTGAACGGTGTCGCTTCCCCCACGCTGTTCGGCTACTCCTTCGGCGTCCAATCGCTTCCCTTCTACTATCTCGGGCTCGCGCTTGCGGGACTCCTGATCCTCATAAGTCTTCGTCTCAAGAATTCGCGCATCGGAAGGGCATGGCTCGCCATCCGCGAAGACGAGATTGCCGCGGAAGCCATGGGCGTGAACCGTGTCAAGCTGAAGCTTCTCGCCTTCGGGATCGGCGCCGGATTTGCAGGGACGACCGGAACTTTCTACGTGGCGAAGCTGCAGACGGCCGCCCCCGAAATGTTCATGTTCCCGGTCTCGGTCATGCTGATCGTGATGATCGTGCTCGGCGGCATGGGAAGCGTCGCGGGCGTCGTTCTCGGAGCGCTTATCTTGCAGCTCCTGCAATCCGTGATCCTGCAGGACATGACGCAATGGGTTCACGCGTTCGGCGAATTGACGGGAATTGAATTCTTCAAGCAGCTCGACCTCGTGCAATCGATCGAGCTGATCTTCGGCATCATCCTCGTGGTAATGATGCGCTTCAGGCGCCAGGGACTCGTTCCCGAGCGCGCCGCCGTGACCGCTCTGACGCATGCGCAGCAAACTGCGGTTCCTACGCGCGGCGCCGTCGCGGGCGGTCTCGCGCCTTTGCATCGCAGGCCGATCGATGCGAACAAGCCGCTTCTCGAGATCCGCGGACTTTCAAAGTCCTTCGGCGGCATCAAGGCCGTCCGCGATTTCAGTCTCGACGTCATGCCGGGATCGATCGTGGGCATCATCGGTCCGAATGGTTCGGGCAAGACGACGTTCTTCAATCTCATCACCGGCCTCACCAAACCGGACGGTGGCAAGGTGCTGCTTGCGGGCGAGGATGTGACGGGCCTTTTGCCGCATGTGATCGTCGAGCGGGGCATCGCGCGCACCTTTCAGAATTTGCGCCTGTTCGCGAACATGACATTGCTCGAGAATGTGTTGGTGGGAACGCACACGCGCACGACCACGGGTGCGATCGGAGCGGTGCTGCGGCCGCCGCGAGTACGTCGCGAGGAAGGCGCCGCCAATGAACGCGTCCTGGAGACGCTACGCATCTTCGGCAATCGCTTGATGCCTCGGGTCCAGCACCTCGCCCGCACGCTCTCTTATGCCAATCGGCGCCGGCTCGAGATCGCGCGCGCCCTTGTTTCCGAGCCGGTCCTCATTCTCCTCGATGAGCCGACCGCCGGGATGAACCCGACCGAGACGCTCGAGCTCACCGATCAGATCCAGCATCTGAAAGATCGCGGCGTGACGGTGCTGATGATCGAGCACAAGCTCGCCGTGGTGAACCAGATCGCGGATAAAGTCGTGGTGCTCGATCATGGCGAGAAGATCGCCGAAGGCACTCCCAAGGAAGTCCACTCCAACAAGGAAGTTTTGCGTGCCTATCTCGGACGCTCCACAGACGCAGTCGCAGAGGCGGCCGCCGCTTCTTGAGTTCAACGACGTCAACACCTATTACGGCGAGCTTCACGTCCTCAAAGGCGTGAACTACCGGGTGGGAGACGGCGAGATCGTGTGTCTTCTCGGAGGCAACGCCTCCGGGAAATCGACCACGATGAAGACGATTCTCGGCATCGTGCGGCCGAAGAGCGGCGCCGTGACCTATGCGGGCAAGCCCATCGACCGGCTGCCGACCGCCGAGCGCGTGAGGCGCGGCATCGCCCCGGTGCCGGAGGCCCGCCGTCTTTTCCCGCGCATGACCGTTCTGGAAAATCTGGAGATGGGGGCATTCACGCGGACCGATACGGACGAGATCGAGGCGGACAAGGAGCGCGTGTTCGGCCTCTTCCCGCGCGTCAAGGAGCGTCTCACCCAATTGGCCGGCACGCTTTCGGGCGGCGAGCAGCAAATGGTCGCCATGGGGCGAGCGCTCATGGCGCGACCCAAGCTCTTATGCATGGACGAGCCTTCGATGGGCCTCTCGCCGGCTTTCGTCGAGCAGGTCTTCGACATCATCCAGGCGATCAACAAGCAGGGAACGAGCATCTTCATGGTCGAGCAGAACGCGAACATGGCGCTCTCGATCGCCGATTACGGCTATGTTCTGCAAACGGGTGAAGTCGTGCTTCAGGGTTCCGCGCAGAGTTTGCGCGACAACGAGATGGTGCAGCAAGCCTATCTCGGCGAGATGAAAGCGCAGTAGAGAATCAAGGCTTCGGATCACGCCTTTCGGCGCGTGAGGCTGATCCGAGGGCGATGCTTTCAGAACCGTTGTCGCTCTCGCAGGAGAGAAAGCCAGATGGACGCCTCGACGACCCAAGCAGGCGATGCAGCGTTCTGGGCGCGCGCACGCCGCCATATGCTGAGCTTTGGCGGCCATTTCGTTCCCTTCGTCGCGGCGCGCGCCGAGGGTGCCTTCGTCTATGACAGGACGGGCCGGCGCGTTCTCGACTTCACGTCAGGGCAGATGAGCGCGATCCTCGGGCATTCGCATCCGGAGATCGTGGCCACCATCGCGAGCGCCGCGGCCTCGCTCGATCATTTGTTCTCGAGCATGCTCAGTGCGCCGGTTGTCGACCTCGCCGAGGCCCTTGCGCGGCTCGTGCCGCCCTTGCCGCAAGTCATGCTTTTGTCGACGGGCGGAGAGGCCAATGAGGCTGCGATCAAGATCGCAAAATTAGTGACAGGTGGTTGGGAAGTCGTCGGATTTGCTCAATCCTGGCATGGCATGACGGGTGGCGCGGCGGCCGCGACCTACAAGGCAGGGCGACGCGGTTATGGCCCCGCTGCCGCTGGATCCTTCGCGATACCCGCGCCCAATGCTTTCCGGCCACGCTTCGCCAATCTGAGCTGGAAGGCGGAGCTCGACGACGCCTTCGACCTTCTCGATCGACAAAGCACGGGCAATCTCGCCGCCTTCATCGCCGAGCCCATCCTCAGCAGCGGTGGGATCATCGAACTACCGCAAGGCTATCTTGCGGCGCTCAAGCAAAAATGTGCCGAGCGCGGCATGTTGCTCATCCTCGACGAGGCCCAGACGGCGCTCGGGCGAACCGGCACCATGTTCGCCTTCGAACGCGACGGGGTGACACCCGACATCCTCGTGCTCTCGAAGACTTTGGGCGCCGGCCTTCCCCTTTCGGCCGTGATGACCTCGGAGGCGATCGGGGAGGAATGCGCGAGGCGCGGCTTCCTGTTCTACACCACGCATGTGAACGACCCTTTGCCTGCGGCCGTCGGCCTCAAGGTGCTCGAGATCGTCGAGCGTGACCGATTGCCTGAACGGGCAGCGACGATGGGGGCGCAGTTGAAAAAAGGTCTGGCCGAGCTCCAATCCCGCCACGCCTGCATTGGGGACATACGCGGACGAGGCTTATTGCTTGGCCTCGAATTCATCGATGAGGCGGAAGGCAAGAAGCGCTCGGCGGCCGTCCTCTCCGACACGGTCACCGATCACGCCTTGAGTCTCGGTCTTTCCGCGAACATCGTGCGAGCCGGCGCATCGGGCGGTGTCATGCGGATCGCGCCGCCCTTGACCGTCACGCAGGCCGAAATCGACCTCGGGCTCGAGCTCCTCAACGAGGCCATGGACAACGTGCTCAAGAATTGAGTCGCTCAAGGAAGAGAATTGGCTGGGGGACCTGGATTCGAACCAAGACTAACGGAGTCAGAGTCCGCTGTTCTACCGTTAAACTATCCCCCAACGAAAAACTTCTTTATATCAGCCGCTTAGTTTTCGCTGGTTGGCAATGCGGGTCGCGCGTCGGCAATCCTGTTAGCGCCTCGTTCCTGTTTTGCCAACCCCCGCTGGCCGGATCGCATAAGCGTCATGATCCACAACTCGACCTCAGCGGCTTATTCGTCTCCAAAGGGCTTTGCAGAGCAAAACTGACGACGCAAATGGAACGGTCTTGTGGCTCTTGGGGAAAGGATGGGGGCGCAATCTCGGTGCGCGAGGAGCGGCGATGTTCGGGCTTCCGGTGAAGAGCGGCCGCCTTGGCAGCTCAGATGATTGTAGTTGCCAAGAAAAACCCGACGGATCTTGGTTGCCGGACAAATTTCCCATAATCTCTATTTGAGTAGCTCGGATTTTCTCGAAACCTTCGCCGGCTTCGGGTGTTAGGCTACGCAGAACTGCGGGGAGAGCGGCACATGCGGCGACGCGCGGATTTGCTGCGGGCGCACGCCCAAAACGCCAAACGAATGGCGAAGGTGACACGACGAAAGCACGATCGCGACGCGCTGCTTTCGATCGCCATCGATTGGCTGAACGCGGCAGAGCGTCTTGAGCGCAGCGAGGCGGCAGCAGCTTCGGGCGAGCCTGGTCAGGCCATTCAGGGTCCCGTGCACATCCCCCCACGAAATGAGGCGCGCAGGGTGTGACGTGACGGTGCTCGGATCCGCTTGCCTGGATGAGAGGCTCGCGTCCCCTCCCCCCGGTCAGTGTCGCGGTCAGTGCGAACGGTCGCCCGTGCCTCCGGAAATTCCGTCGCCCCGGTACCCCACGGTCAAACCTTGCTTGCCGACCCGGCCTCGACGCCGTGATCGCCGACGATGCCCGTCGAGACAAGCGTTTCGAAATACTCGACCTTCAGATCGAAGGATTTGAGCAGCTTCTGGGTGCTCGGCTTCACGACCGCATCGTCGAAATCGCCTTTCCCGAAATGCCCCGCAGACGTGATGTCTTCCCAGAAGCTCATGACAACGAGCTCGTTCTCGGTGCCTCTCACCTTCCGGGCCAGGGTGGCGCCAAGGTGGCCAGGCAGCGCGGACATCTCGACGAAAGTCGTTCTCCGCAGATGGTCCGCATAGGCGGCCAGTACCTCGTCGGAACCCGCGACCGCACGCCAGAAACGAATGATCATGAAAAGGCCCCTTTGTGATCAACCCCGTTTTGGCCCCGTCTCACCTCTCCGGAGCGGTGCCTATCACCGCAAGACAATCGCCGGCCTTGATCAACCCGGGGAAATGGCGAGCGACGAGCAGGCCATCGAGCTTCGATGAATGTTCGATGGGCGCCAGGCCGGTGCGTTGAACCGGGTGGATACGGGCCACGACCTGTCCTGCGCCCACTTTGTCTCCAAGTTCAAGGCACGTTTCGACCAGGCCATCATCCTCTGCGAAGATGAAGCACTCGCTTGAAGGCATATCCAGCCAGCGGCTGGGTGCCGCGTCGATCTTTCCCGCCAGGATGCCCACATGCTTCAGCAGGTTGCGCACCCCTCGCTTAGCGATGGCGATGGTCGACGCTCGGGCCGTGCCCCCGCCGCCGAGTTCCGTCGTCATGAAGATCTTGCCCTGGTCTTCGGCGGCGGTGTCGTACATCCCGACGGCATCGATCTCGAGCATGCGCATGGCGAAAGGTGCGCCGAATGCCGTCACTGCATCGAAGCAGGCCTTCTCTTGTCGCTTGTCGGGAAGGGTATGGGCAGCGGCGTAGGGCAGGAAATCGAGAGTGCGGCCGCCGGAATGGAAGTCGAGCACGACATCTGCCAGAGGCAAAAGGAAACGCTGAAAGTAATCCGCAATCTTCTCGGTGATCGTGCCGTCTGGCCGACCGGGAAAGCTGCGGTTGAGGTTGCCCTTGTCGATCGGTGAGGTGCGCGTGCCGGCGCGGAAAGCCGGATGGTTCATCATCGGAACGATGATCACTCGTCCTGTCACGTCGTCTGCCGACAAGGTTCTCGCGAGATCCAGGAGAGCGATCGGTCCTTCATATTCGTCGCCGTGATTGGCGCCCGTCAAAAGCGCCGTGGCACCCTTCCCGCGTTTCACAACGCTGATGGGGATCATCAGCGATCCCCAAGCGGAATCATCCCGGCTGTAAGGAAGCCGGAGGAAGCCGTGCTGAACACCATCCCGCCCGAAATCGACGCTCGACACCATGGGGGAAGGGAGCACCGCCTTCATCGTCACGCCCTCACTGTTTGATGAACAGCTTGCGCGGCACGTTTGCGAGGCACTCGACACCGGTCTCGGTTATCACGATGCTCTCGGTGATTTCGAGCCCCATATTCTCGAGCCAGAGCCCGGTCATGAAATGAAATGTCATGTCGGGCTCGAGCACGGTGCGGTCGCCCGGGCGCAAGCTCATGGTGCGCTCGCCCCAGTCCGGCGGGTAAGAGAGCCCGATCGAGTAGCCGGTGCGGTTGTCCTTGAGAATGCCGTAGCGCTTCAGCACCGCGAAGAACGCGTTGGCGATGTCCTCGCATGTGTTTCCAGGTCGTGCCGCATTCAAACCTGCCTCCATTCCCTCGAGCGTCGCCTTCTCGGCCTCGAGGAACGCGGTTGTCGGTGTTCCGAGGAACACCGTCCTCGAAAGCGGGCAATGGTAGCGGCGGTAGCAGCCAGCGATCTCGAAAAAGGTCGCCTCCCCCTCACGCAGCAAGCTGTCGTCCCATGTGAGGTGCGGCGCCGACGCATCGGCGCCCGACGGCAGGAGCGGCACGAGCGCGGGATAATCCCCGCCGAACCCTTCCGTCCCGCGAATGCCCGCATCATAGATCTCGGCGACCAGATCACATTTGCGCATGCCGATTTCGATGCGGTCGAAAATGCGCTCATGCATTTTCTCGACGATGCGGGCGGCGCGCCGCATATAGGCGAGCTCTTGTCCGCTCTTCACCGCACGCTGCCAGTTCACCAGTGCTGTTGCGTCTTTGAAACGAGCATTCGGCAGATGCCTCTGCAGCGAAGCGAAAGCCGCCGCCGAGAACCAGTAATTGTCCATCTCCACGCCGATCGGGAGCGCGCCCCAGCCGCGCGCCTCGATGATCGAGGAAAGGAGATCCATCGGGTGCCGCTCGGTCGACTGCACGTAATGGTCCGGATACGCGACGATGTTCTCATCGCCGAGGTAAGAAGTACGTTTCGCGCCATTGGCGTCCTGGGAGCGCCCATACCAGATCGGATCGCCATCAGGCGGCACGAGCACACATTGATGCACGTAAAACGACCATCCATCATAGCCCGTGAGCCACGCCATGTTCGAAGGATCGCTGACGATCATGAGCTCGATCTCCGCCGTTTCCATGGCTCTTCGCGTCTTTGCGAGACGCCGCGCATATTCCTCGCGGCAAAACGGCAGGCGGTCCGCACTCATGACCGCCCTCGGCCGCGGCTGAAGAGACGAGCGAACTCGCGCCCGACATCAACCGCATGTTGCGCAGCTGCGGTCCGGCAGTGCCCCGGATCGGCCCGGCTTGGCCAAAGCAAATCTCGCCTTCCCTGAACTCGGTGCAATCGGCCGCGCGTCATTCACCTGCTCCCAATGTCGAAGCCGCCACCGGCTTGCCTTCGATGATGCTGCGATGAAGGCTCGCATCGATATTGCGGCCGCTGAGAATGATGATCGTCGGACCGGAAGTGCGGACCTTTCCGGCAACAAGAGCAGCGACGCCGACCGCCCCGGCGCCTTCGACCATCTCGCTCTCCTCGCGCCACACATGCGCGATGGCGGCAGAAATTTCCGCCTCCTCAACCAGCACCACCTCGTCGAGCAAGTCGCGCGCCATCGCAAAGGTGTGCCGGTTGTCCAAGCCGATGCCGCCTCCGAGAGCATCGGCGAGCGTCGGCAACTCCTCAACCTCGACCGGGTGCCCAGCGTTGAGGCTCGCGGCCATGGCGGCGCCGCGTGCCATGCTGACGCCGATCACACGCAATCGGGGTTTCGCCGCTTTTGCAGCGAGAGCCACACCCGCGGCCAAACCGCCGCCAGAGAGGGGTACCACAAGGCATTCGGCCTCGGGGGCCTCCTCGATGATCTCGAGCCCGAGCGTGCCTTGCCCGGCAATGATGTCGGTCTGGTCGAAGGGATGAACCATCACCATTCCATGCTCTTTCGCCAGCCGCTTGGCCTCGAGCTCTGCCTCGTCCTGCGAGCGTCCGATGACATGAATTTGGGCGCCGAGAGCGCGGATGTTTTCGAGCTTGTTCTGCGGCACCAAGCTCGACATGCAGACGGTGCATGCGACGCCTTCCTGTGCGCTCGCATGAGCAAGGGCGCGACCGTGATTGCCCGTCGAGACGGTGATCACGCCTCGCTGTCGCGCGTCGGTCGTCAGCGACAGGACCGCATTCGTGGCGCCCCGCAGCTTGAAGCTGCCGGTCGTCTGGAGCTGTTCATGTTTCAATGAAACCGGCGCGCCGGACTGCTTCGAGAGCGAAGCGGAGCGCCTGAGCGGCGTGCGCAGGATGCGGCCATGGATGCGTTCACGCGCCCTTTCAATGTCGGTGCGGGATAGCTTGGTCATTTTTCGGCGTTGCTCATGTCGTCTCTCCGGGCATCGATAAGACGATCTGGCGCGACGCCTGAGGGCATTTTGCTCTTCTCAATGCGCGACCACGTCGATGGGCGTTCGGGTCAGGATCTCGGCTCCGTTCTCTCCGAGAAGCACCGTATTCGACAGGAAGAAATCACCGCGCCCCGTTCCCATGAGCCAAGAAAGAACGTGGAAGCACATGCCCGTCTCAAGGATGAGATCGCTGTCGGCGCGAAGGCCCGTGACCTTGTTGCCGCCCGTCCAGCTAGGCGGAATGCCGATCCCCACGACGTAGCCGCAATGATGGCGCCGATAGTGGGAAAGACCAGCACCGTCGACGACACCCTGCCAGGCTGAATAGACGTCCCTGAACAGAGCGCCCTTACGCAAGACGGCAACGAGAGCCTCGAACGCATCGGCGCAAATGCGCGCCATCTCACAAGTTCCTGGAGGAGCTCGCTCGAGATGGACCAGGCGCCCGAGGGGGGCGTGGTATCGGGCGAAGCAACCGCTAAGCTCGAGGAAGACTGCGTCGCCTTCTTCGATCCGTCGACTTGTCCAGCTCGTATGCTCTTCGCCGAGCCGGCCGGATGATCGGATGAAGGGTCCGAATCCCGGGAAGGTCCCGCCGGCCTCGAGCATTGCGCTTTCACAAGCGGCAGCGATGTTCCGCTCGCTCTCGCCAATGCGGATGCGCTCGATGGCAGCTTTCGCACCGGCATCCGAGATCATGGCTGCGCGTCGGATGAAGCTTTGCTCGGCCGGGCTTTTCACCATCCGGATGTCATCGATGACCCCCGAAACATCGAGCCACTCGGCGTTTCGGACTTTCTGTTTCAGGTGCTCGGCAAGGCCGAGCGGCAAACCGCTCGACCAGGCCTCGACGCCGAAACGAGGCTCGATATGGTGCCATTCGCCTAATATTCGGCACACGGCATCGGCGGCGGTCTCGTCGTCACGATGGCCCTCGAACCGAGCATTGGCCACCTGCGTGGCAACGGTCACCTTTTCCATCGATCGCGTGACGAGAACGGGCTGGCCTTCGCCAGGAACGAGCAGCATATGCGGCGCGAAATAGCCCCAATGATCGAGCCCCGTCAGATAGAAAATATTTTCGGGCGCGGAGACGATGAA
>Ga0213876_10001129_pt1 | contig 17033 bp, 18 predicted proteins | sample BarmaccomBMRX_R9_FD_160113 | JGI IMG/M metagenome (GOLD analysis project Ga0213876, IMG submission 160113) | Root-associated microbial communities from Barbacenia macrantha in rupestrian grasslands, the National Park of Serra do Cipo, Brazil - RX_R9 | ecosystem: Host-associated > Plants > Roots... | reverse complement strand
GAATTTCGCGGCGGCCTTCGTTTTCAATCATCTCGCGAATGCGGTCGCGCACCGCTTCGGCGGAATGCGCTTCCGAGCCGTTCACCGATTGGATCGAGGCAGTGAAGAAGTACTTGAGTTCGAAGGTACCGCGCGGCGTCGCGATGTATTTGTTCGAGGTGACGCGGCTGACCGTGGACTCGTGCATCGTGATCGCATCCGCGATGGTGCGCAGGTTCAGCGGCCTCAAGTGCCGCACGCCATAGGTGAGGAACCCGTCCTGCTGGCGCACGATCTCAGCTGCCACCTTCATGATCGTTCGCGCACGCTGGTCCAGGCTCTTCACCAGCCAGTTGGCGCTGTTGAGGCAGTCGGTCAGGTAGTTCTTGGAATCCTTGTCGCGCGCGCCGGCCTGGACCTTGGTGTAGTAGCGCGAATTGACCAGCAGGCGCGGCAGGGTCTCGGCGTTGAGCTCGATATGCCAGGCGCCGTCGGGACCCTCCTTCACGAAGACGTCGGGGATTACCGGCTGCACCGGCTCGGTGCCGAAGGCGAGGCCGGGCTTCGGCGTCAGGCCGCGGATCTCTGCGATCATGTCGGCGATGTCTTCGGCATCGACGCCGCAGATCGCGCAAAGCGCGGCGGTCTCGCGCCGCGCAACGAGATCGAGCCGGGTCAGCAGCGCCGCCATCGCCGGATCGAGCCGGTCCTGGGCTTTCAGCTGGATGCCAAGGCACTCTGCGAGATCGCGCGCCGCGACGCCGATCGGATCGAAGCCCTGGAGAATCTTCAGCACCTCGTCCACGCAGGTCCGCGCGGCACCGAGCCGCTCAGCCACCTCGTCGAGGTCGGCGCGCAGATAGCCCGCCTCGTCCACCGCATCGATCAACGCCAGGCAGACGAGCCGCTTCTCGGGGCCGAGCGCCGCGATGGCGAGCTGCTCCTCCAGGTGGTCCTTGAGGCTGCCGCCCGCGGCGAGCGAGGATTCGAGTCCGTCCTCGTCGCCCTCGAAGCGCTGCGAATTCTTGACCGTCGACCAGTCGGTGAGCGGCGCCGCAGGCATCGCGCCCTCGGCGCTGTCGTATTTGTCGTCGTGCGAGGCGTCCATGTCCTCGGCCTTGGAGAAATCCTCGCGGCCGAGCGCGGTGTCCAAGGTTTCGGTCGCGGCGCTTTCGCGCTCGACATGCTCCTCGCCCGAGCGCTCGCTGTCGTCGCGCTCGAGCAGCGGGTTCTTCTCGAGCTCCTGCTCGCAATATTCGGCCAGCTCGATGTTGGAGAGCTGCAGCAGCTTGATCGCCTGCTGCAGCTGTGGGGTCATCACCAGCGACTGACCCTGCCGTATCTCGAGACGCTGCCCCAACGCCATAACGCTTTACGCCCTGCTCATAGAGAGAATTTTTCGCCCAGATAGACGCGGCGCACGTCGCGGTCGCTGACGATCTCGGCCGGCGTGCCCTCTTTCATCACCTGGCCTTCGTGCAGGATGTAGGCGCGGTCGATGATGTCGAGCGCGTCGCGCACGTTGTGGTCGGTGATCAACACGCCGATGCCGCGGTCCTTCAGGTGCCTTACCAGGTCGCGGATGTCGCCGACCGCGATCGGGTCGATGCCCGCCAGCGGCTCGTCGAGGAGGATGTAGGACGGATGCGTCGCCAGAGCGCGCGCGATCTCGACCCGGCGGCGCTCGCCGCCCGACAGCGCGATCGACGGCGTGTTGCGCACGTGGTTGATGCCGAACTCGGCCAAAAGCTCCTCGACCATCGCCTCGAGCTTGCCGGGATCCTGCTCGACGAGCTCCGCGGTGGCGCGGATGTTCTGCTCGGCGGTGAGCCCGCGGAAGATCGACGCCTCCTGCGGCAGGTAGCCGATGCCCAGCCGCGCGCGGCGGTACATCGGCAGCCGCGTCACGTCGGTGCCCTCGATCTCGATGGTGCCGGCGTCGGGCTGGATCAGCCCCGAGATGATGTAGAAGCTGGTGGTCTTGCCGGCGCCGTTGGGGCCGAGCAGGCCCACGACCTCGCCGCGTTTCAGGGTCATGCTGACGCCGCGGACCACGGGACGCTTGTTGAAGCTTTTGGCGATGCGGTTGACGACGAGGCCCTTGCCCGACTCAACCACGCGCGGGCGCGCGCTCGCGGACGCCGCGCCCGGACCGGCGGTCGCAGCGGAAACAGCGGGATTCTCGGGCTTTGCGGTCTTCTTGGTCGGCATCTTCGTCTACCTGGGCAAAAACCATGCCTAATCGTGTTTAAGGAACCATGAAGCTAGGGCGGGTTCTTTTGCGATTGCGGCGGCGGTGTAAACAGTCCCTGAACGCGCTGCCCTGGCGCCTGCTTGGCGCCGAGCTGGGCTTGGCCGGTGTTCAGGTTCACGGTCAGGGTCGAGCCGCGCATAACGTTCTTTTCTTTCGTCAGGACCACGCGGCCGGTGAGCGTGATGAGGCGCGGCGCCACGTCATAGACGCAGGCATCGCCTTGCGCATTGCCCGACGGCGCGGTGAACAGCACGTTGCCGTTGGCGTAGATCTTGTCGGGCTTTCCCGACACCACGTTGACCTTCACTTTGTCGGCGCGCAGCTTCATCTGGCCTTGGGAGACCAGCACGTTGCCGGAATAGGTTCCGGTCTTGGAGTTGAGGTCGGCGTCGAAACGGTCGGCCGAGACCTGGATCGGCGCGTTGGTGTCCTTCGCGGACAGGCCGAAGCCGCTCGTCACCTGCGCCGATGCGCCGGCGGTGGAAAGCAGCAAAAGAGCAAGCGCCAATCGTTTCATCTATGATGCCTCGGGATCGTGAAATTCGTCCGCACGTTGCCCAGCAGATGCAGCTCCTGCTTGATACGGTCGTATTCGAAGCGGTCGGCGCTCAAGGAGCCGAACGGACCGTGGCCGCTGACCGGTGCCGGTCCGTGGAACGTGCCCTTCTTCATCTCGCCTTCGAGCCGGTCGGTGTGCAGCTCATAGCCCGAGTCGGAATACATCGCGATGCCGCCGCTCAGATTGAGCGCGCCGCTTTCCATGTCGAAAAAGCCCTGGCTCGCCGTCGCGTTCAGCCAGCGGCCGTCCTGCATGGTCATGTCGGCCTCGATCTTCGACAGCCGCACGCGGCGCAGATGCTTGGGGTCCTGCACCGCCTTCTCGGCGGTGATGACGAACGGGTTGCCGTCGTCGTCGGCGCCGGTCAGCTTGGGCTTCTCCATCGTCAGGTCGTTGTCCAGCACGCCGGTGTGCTGCGCCGTCAGCGTGATCTTGTCGGAAGGCCGCGGCAGGAAGGAATAGACCAGCACCGCGGCCAGGACCGCCGCGGCCGCGATGGGCAGCGCGCGTTTCATCAGCGAGACGAACTGGCTGTAGCGGATCGCGTCCAGCGCCGTGCCGCGCGCCCGTGCCGTCCAGTCGCGCCGCTCGTGCGGGACCTTGAGCGGCTCCGTCGTCGGCCCCCGCGCAGATTTCGCCCGCGGCATCAGGTGAGCCCCGCGCGCAGGCAGTCGTGGATGTGCAGGATGCCGGCCGGCTTCTTCGATCTGCCGTCGAGCACGAAGAGCTGGGTGATCTTCTTCTCGTTCATGATCGCCAGCGCTTCGGCCGCGAGCTGGTCGGGCTGCGCGATCTTCGGATTCTTGGTCATCACGTCGGCAGCCTTGCGGTCGAGCAGGTCGCGGCCCATGTGGCGGCGCAGGTCGCCGTCGGTGATCATGCCGAGCAGCGCGCCCTTCCTGTCGACCACGCCGACGCAGCCGAAGCGGTGCTCGGCGATGGCGATGAGCACGTCGCTCATGACCGTGTCGCTCGCGACCAGCGGGATCTCGTCGCCGGTATGCATCAGGTCCGAGACGCGGATCAGCGCGCGCCCCAGGCTGCCGCCGGGATGGAAGTCGCGGTAGCGGTCCGCCGAGAAGCCGCGCCGCTCCATCAGTGCGACCGCCAGCGCGTCGCCCAGCACCAGCATCACCGTCGTCGACGTCGTCGGCGCCATGCCCATCGGGCAGGCCTCGCGCACCGGCGGAAGCACCAGCGCTACGTCGGAAGCCTGGAGCAAGGTGGATTCGGCATTGCTCGCCATGCCGATCAAGGGAATGTGGAAGCGCTTGGCATAGGTGATGAGGTCGGACAGCTCCGCCGTCTCGCCGCGCCAGGACAGCATCAGAAGCGCGTCCTTCTCGGTGAGCGCGCCCAGGTCGCCGTGGCTGGCCTCGGCAGGATGGATGAACTGGGCCGGCGTGCCGGTCGAGGCCAGGGTGGCGGCGATCTTGCGGCCGATATGACCGCTCTTGCCCATGCCGCTGACCACGACCCGGCCCTCGACCGAGAGCAGCACGTCGACCGCGCGGGTGAAGGTGGCGTCCAGCTTGGCCTTCAGCGCTTCGATCGCTTCGGCGGCCGTGTCGAACACGCGGCGGGCCGCGGCGGCATCGCCGCGCATATGGTCTCTTGGCAGGGCTTTGAGCTTGGCTGACATCCGTCCAACACGCGTAATGCGTGCCAAATCTGGCCCAAGGCGGAGGGCCGTTCAAGCCGCGTGAATATCCCGCGGTAAACCGGAATTAATGAGCAAAAATATCGACATCCGGCCAGCCGGCGAGGTCGAGCTCGACTCGCGCGGGCAGGAAGTCGAAGCACGCCTTGGCCAGCGCCGTGCGGCCCTCGCGCGCCAGCATGGCGTCGAGCACGTCCTTCAGCCGGTGCAGATGGGCGACGTCGCTGGCGGCATAGGCGAGCTGCTTGTCGCTGAGCTCGGCCGCGCCCCAGTCGGAGCTCTGCTGCTCCTTCGACATGTCGACGCCCAGAAGCTCCTTGACCAGGTCCTTCAGCCCGTGGCGGTCGGTATAGGTGCGCACCAGCTTCGAGGCGATCTTGGTGCAGTAGACCGGCGCGGTGACCACGCCCAGATGCTTGCGGAACATCGCCATGTCGAAGCGCGCGAAATGGAACAGCTTGATCGTGTTGGGATCGGCGAGCATGCGCTTGAGATTCGGCGCCGCGAAGCCGCCGGCCGCGAACTGGACCAGATGCGCGGTGCCGTCGCCCGAGGAGAGCTGCACCAGGCACAGCCGGTCGCGGTTGGGGTTGAGGCCCAGGGTCTCGCTGTCGATGGCGACCACCGGACCCAGATCGAGCCCGTCCGGCAGGTCGTTCTTATGGAGCTTGATCTTCATGAGTCATCCATACATTCGACCTAGCCTATCGGGGAATAGGATTGAATTCCATGGCACAGCGCCTGGCCGTGCTGATCGACGGGGAGAACATAGGCGCCGAGCATGCGGCGGCTCTGCTCGCCGAGATCGCCCTGCGCGGCGAAATCGCGGTCCGGCGCCTCTATGGGGATTTCTCGGGCGCGCGCCTGCAGCAATGGACCATCGCCGCGAAGGAATACGGGCTCGAGCTGCATCAGCACAACGCCAATGGCGGCTGCAAGAACGCCTCGGACATCGCACTGGTGATCGACGCCATGGACCTGCTCCACAAGCGCCAGTACCAGGGCTTCGGCATCGTCTCTTCGGACAGCGACTTCACCCGGCTCGCGGCACGCATCCGCGAGGAAGGCTGCAGCGTCTTCGGCTTCGGGCGGCGCAACACGCCGCAGAGCTTCCGGCTCGCCTGCACCGAATTCGTCTGCACGGACGATCTGGCGTCGGCGCCGCGCGTCTTCGGCAAGCGCCATGCCGCGACGCCGTTGCTGACCGACGTCGTCCGGCTGCTCGCCGATGCGAAAGGCTGGGCGCCGCTGTCCGAGGTCGGTCAGCAACTGCTCACGCGCAAGCCGAACTACAAGATCGCCTTCGGTCATGCGAAGCTGATCGCCATCGTGCGCGAGACGCTGGCCTTCGACGTCAATCACGAAGGCACGCATATACGGCTCAAGCCCGAGCAAAAGGTCCGGCTCGCGGGCTAAAGCCCCGCCGCCCGCTTCAGCATCTCGATCTTGTCGTGCGCGGTCTCCAGGTCGTCGCGCTTGGCGGCGGCGCGCAGGTCGCGCAGCCGCTCGAGCGCCTTGGCGAGCACGGGCAGCGGCGGGCCGGACGCGGTGAGCTGGCCGTGGTGCTTGCGGTCGAGCTCTCCGGACATCCGTACGATGAAGCTCTCGAAAAGCTGATTGTGGTGCTGGATGGCGGCGCGACCATGCGCCTCGCACACTTCCAGGAACGCTCTTGCGTTGTCCCGGAACCACGCTTTGCCGGATGCCTTGGGCGCGGCTTCCAGGAAGCTGTCGAGCAGCGGCACGCGGATCAGGCAGTCGCGGAGGTTGCGCTGGTCTTCGGGGATCATGAACAGCATCTTGTCGATCAGAAGCTGCGAGTAGCTGGGATCGTTGGCGCGGCACAGGCCGAGCAGCAGGTCGATCTCGTTGATGCCGGAGAAGTCGCCCGCATTGGCGCCGCGATATTCCTGGCGGCCGACGCGATAAGGCTTGTAATAGGGCCGCACGCAATAGAAGAACCGGTCGGCGTCGAGGCGGTCGAACAGGATCTGGTTGGTCGCGGCCACGTCTGCAAGCGCGTCGCGCGCGTTGTTGAGCAGCATCAAGGTCGCCTTGTTCGAGATGCCGAGCGGGGGCACGTGCATCAGCGCCGCGGCCGCGCGCTTATAGGCCAGGATCCCCATCGTGTTGTAGTCGATGAAGACGAACTCGTCCGCGAGGCTGGTGAAGCTCTTCTGCACGCCGTCGATGGCGGCGTTGTGGGTCGTCAGATGCGCGGTGGCGAAGCGCGGCGTGACGCCGAGCGAGGCGCCGATGTGCAGGCCGAGCGCCGAGGCCTCGCGGAACGGCGACTCGGTCTCGCGCTCCGGGTTGGTCAGCTCGTGACGGCGCAGCGCCGCCATGAACAGGCCGAGGTTGCCCAGCACGTCGAACGCGGCGTCGAAACCTTCGTTAGTGTTGCCCTCGGCGGCGAGCGGGCGGATCAGCGCGCGCCCCTCCTCCGCCAGCCGCGTCTTGATCGCCTCGCCCACGCCTTCGACGTCGGCGCGGTCGGCGCGCGCGAAATAGAGCTCCTCCAGCTCCGTGTTCATCGCCACGAAGTCTGAGCGTATCCAGCGGTCGAGATCGTCTGCGGCCTTGCTCATGACTCTCCCGCGAAATAGCGCGCCATGCGGTCGAGCGCGGCCTCGATGCGCTCATAGGGCTCGGCGCCGAAGCAGACGCGCAGATGCCCCTCGCCTGCGGCGCCGTAGAACGTGCCGGCCTCGGTCACCACATGGCAGCGCTCCAATATCTCGTCGGCGACCTGCTGCGCGGGCTTGCCCGTCGCCGAGATGTCGGGGAACGCATAGATCGTGCCTTCGGGCACCGCGCAGGTCACGCCCGACATCTGATTCATGCGCCTGACCACGAGATCGCGGCGGCGCTTGTCCTCCTCGACCATGGCGGCGACGGGCGCGTCGGGACCTTCGAGCGCGGCGCGCGCGCCTTCCTGGATGAACACGTTCACATGCGCGACGTCGTTCATCGTGATCTTGAGCAGCGCCGGAATGAAGCGCTCATGCGCCGCGACATAGCCGATGCGCCAGCCGTCCATCGCATAGGCCTTGGTGAAGGCGAAGAGCGAGAAGGTGCGCTCGAACATGCCGGGCAGCGAGGCGATGGAGATATGCGCGTGGCCGTCATAGACGATCTGGTCATAGACCTCGTCGGAGAGAACGAGCAGGTCGTGGCGGATCGCAAGCGCGGCCAACCCCTCCAGCTCCGCGCGCGTATAGACGCGCCCCGTGGGGTTGGCCGGATTGACCAGCGCGATCATCTTCGTCTTCGGCGTGATGCAAGCCTCGATCGCGGCCGCATCGAGGCGGTAGTTGTCGGCGGCATCGAGCGGCGCCAGCACCACCTTGCCCCCCGCCAGCTCGACCTTGTTGACGTGCTGCGGGTAATAGGGCGCGAGCAGGATCACCTCGTCGCCGGGATCGAGCGCGGCCATGAACACGGCATAGGACGCATGCGTCAGCCCGTTGGTGACGACGACCTCGTCCTCCTTCACCGTCAGCGCGTTGCGCTCGGCCAGGCGCCGCACGATGGCGCGGCGCAAGGCGACCTGCCCGCGGAAGTCGCCGTAATGCACCTGCCCCGCCATGAGCGCAGCGATGGTCGCGTCCTTGATGTGCCCGGGCGTGTCGAAGCTCGGCATCCCGACCTCGAGATGGATCAGGTCGATCCCCGCCGCCATCATCCGCGCCGCCTTCTCGTACATGCCGAAGCTCTTCGGCGAGGACGCGCTGATGCGGGTGGCGGGCCATTTCATGCAGCAATCCCTTAGCCCAAGGTCGGGTAAAAGGCTATCGTCTCCCGGGGAGGAACAGCCATGGCCAAAGCGTCCACCAAATCGCCAAGCAAACAGATCGTGCTGCTCGACTGGGCCGACGAGATCCTCGACCGCGACGCGCGCAATGCGCTCGAGGACATCGTGCAATGGGCCGAGCACGAGGATCCGCTGCGCCACCTGTTCGACGGGCCGGGCGCGCGGTTCGCGGCCGCGCTGGTCGCGCAGGCCTGCAAGAGGGAGGTCCGCATCGTCGATGCGCGGCGCCACACCAACGACCGCGCCGCGAACCAGCGCATCGCCTATCTGCTGCAGCGCCTCGAAAGCTTCCCCGGCACGGTGATCCTGGTGACGAACCTGAGCGCGGCGCTCGATGCCGCCTTCGCGCGGCGCTTCCATTCGGTGATCGCCTTCACGGCGCCGGCATTGACGCGCGCAAAACGCGTCCGCCGATCCGCCCCGACAAAGACGCGACCGCGTCCGTCGCGCGGTCGTTCCAAGACGCCGTCACGCGCCCGTTCGCGAAGGTGAGATCGACGCGGATGCTGCCGTCGCGCTGATCCCATACCGCGCTGCCCGAGACCGCCAGGTCGCGCGTCCAGCGCACCTTGCTCAGCGAGAACCTCGCCACCATGTCCGGCTGGCTGTAGCGCCAGCGCCCGCCGCGCAGGCCGACGCCGTGGCCCGAATAGTTGATGTTCCAGCGCGCGATGACGTCGCCCGCGGTCTGCACCGCGGCGGAGGCGACGGCGAGATCGGCCGTGGTCGCTGCGTTGCCGTCGCCGGGCACGGCGGGCAGCGCGTCGGCGGCATGCAGCGCGAAGAACGGCACCAGCCGGACCGGATTGACCTTGGCGGCGCAGGACGTGTCGCCGGCATCCAGCGTGGCGACGAAGCGGCGCACGATCGCGGACGCGCAGTCGTCATAGTCGTCGATGGCATCGACATGGAACGAGTTCGCAACCACGACCTGTTGGCCGTGCGGATATTGCGCGGTGACGATGGCGCCCTCCGCCGCGGTGGTCAGCATGTCGAGCTCGCCGTTGATCACCAAGGTCGGCGCGGCGGTGAATTGCGCGCCGTCCGGGATCGGCTTGCCCGGCGTGTAGGGCGCGTGATGCACCGGCCATTCCAGGCACAGGTTCAACACCGAGATATCGAGCGGCACGGTCTGGAACTCGTCGATGCTGAGCGGATCGTAGATGCCCGGATCGCTCGCCCGCTGCGTGCGCAAGGCGTCGCGGCGCTGCGTGCGGCGGTCGGCCAAGGACGACGTCATGTCGTAGATCTGCTGATAGTCCATGCAGCTCACCGCGGCGAACAGGCCGTAGGAATATTGCCGCGGCGGCTCGGGATCCTCGTTGGCGTTGCTTTCGGCGGCCAAGCGCAGCAGGGGCCTGGCGTCGCGCGCCTCGAACCAGGCGCGGATGGCGGCGTCGAGGTCGCGATAGTTCACCGGCCCCTGCGTGCCCGCATAGAGCATGTTGCCGACGGTGCCCGGATCGACGGTGACGCGGCGCATCTCGCCTTCGCCGTCCGGCGCGCTGCCGCTGATCGGGCTGCGCCGCACGAAATCGACGAGCTTGCGGATGCGCGCCAGCGACGAGCCCTTGAGCCCTGCGCAATAGGGCGCGCGCGCACAAGCCTCGTCGAAGCCGCGGCGCACGACCTTGCCGGCGTTGGTGTACCAAGGCGTCTCGCCGATCACCGGATAGGCGCCGTCGAGCACCACCGCGCGCAGCCGGTCGGGATATGTCGCCGAAAGCACCTGTCCGAAGAACGTCCCATAGCTGTCGCCGTAGAAATCGATTCTGCCGATATGCAGCGCGTCGAGCACCGCGACCATGTCGTCGACGGCAAGCCGCGTGCCGTAGAGCGTCGAGGCCCTGCCGAGCGCCCGGCCACAGGCGCCGATGTCGCGCGGCGTGCGCACGGGCGAGCGCTGCAGGCTCTTGCAATCGATGCCGGTCGGCCCCGTGCCGCGGGCATCGACGATCAGCAGATCGTGGTCGGCGCGCAGGGCCGAGAACAGCTGCTTGTAGCCATAGCTCGACTTGATCGAGGCGAAGCCCGGCCCGCCCTCCTGCGCCACGATGGTCTCTTTCGGCACGGCATTCGCATCGGTGTGGCGATAGAGCCGGTAGGCGATGCCGAGCGCGCCTTTGACCCGCCCGGACGGGTCAAGGGGGCGCATCACGACGCCGCATGTGGCATCCTTGGGACATGATTCGGACGTGTCATCCGGCGCGAGCGGCTTGGCCGCGGCGGAAAAGCTCGCCAATCCTGCGGCAAGTCCCAGCGCGGCGATCGGCAGAATCTTGCGCATGTCCATTCCCCTCGATCCGGCGGCACCTTAACGCAAATCGCGCGTTTCTTGAGCGTGGGAGAGCGTGCATGGTTTCGACAAAGGTTATTCTGCTCGTGACCGTCCTGGCGGCTCCTGCCGCAGCTCAGGACAGCGCCACGCCCCTCTCGCCGCTCGACGAACCCATCGGCCAGATCGCGTCCACCCAGGACGGCTGCGCCGTGCTCGACAAGGACTTCCCCGGCCTGCGCGAGCATCCGATGTACTTCTCGATCAAGCACATGACCTTGAACCAGATCGCGGCAATGTCGAGCGGCAAGATTACGCCGGCGATGATGACCCAGGCGCAGAGCGATCTCTCCGCGCTGCCCAAAGCGGATATCGCGGCCACCCCCATCGCGGCCACGCCGGCCAGCGCCGAGGCCCAGCCGGAGCCTTGAGCCGAAGCTCTTGCGCCGATAGCGGCACTTCCTCTTGATGGGCGGATGGCAATCCCTCCCGCGCCGCTCACCCAAGCCTTCTTCGAGCGCGACGTCGACGTGGTGGCGCGTGCGCTGATCGGCGCCGAGTTGACCTTCGACGGCGCCGGCGGGCGCATCGTCGAGACCGAGAGCTACGACCCGGCGGATCCGGCCTCGCACAGCTATGGCGAACGGCTGACGCCGCGCAACCGTGTGATGTTCGGGCCGGCGGGGCATGCTTATGTCTATTTCATCTATGGGATGTACTGGTGCCTGAACGTCACCTGCGGCAAGGGCCGCGCAGTCCTGATCCGCGCGCTCGAGCCGACGGTGGGATTGGACGAGATGCGCAAGCGCCGCAAAAGTGCGAGCGACGACGACCGGCGCCTGTGCGCGGGACCGGGGCGGCTGTGCCAGGCGCTCGGCATCACCGGCGCGCAGGACGGGCTATCGCTGCTCGCGCCACCCTTCGCGCTCACCCGCCGGCGTGCGCGCGCCGCCATCGTCACCGGTCCGCGCATCGGCCTGACCAAAGGCGTCGAGGCGATGCGGCGCTATGGGATGAAGGGAAGCGCCTACCTGAGCAAAGGGTTCAAGAACGAAAGCGGTGCATGACCGCGGATCATTCCGTATAGGGCACGTGCGGCACCGGGCACTTGCCGACGGGCTCGGGATCGAGCTGGTCGCGCCCCTTCACCGTATTGATCCAGCACTCGTCGAACACCGAGCAATAGCAGATGCGATAGGTGATGAAGTTGTTGCGCGCACTGTTCAGTGCGCGCCACAGCGCCTCGTTCTCCGTCCCCAGACCCATCTGAATGAAGTTGTGCGTCTCACCGGCGCGGATCACGTTTCCCGCGGCCCCTCCGGTGATGAGAAATCCACCGGCCGCTTCGCTTTTCGACGGCGACGGCCTTGCAAAATCGGGCTTGCAGCAGGCGCGGATGAGCGAAACCGCTCCGGTGGTCGGGCGGTCCTTGTAGAACACTTCGAAGCTGCGGATTTTCGCGGGACCGACGCCGGCATTCGTCACCCGGAACAGCAGGACGGAACGGCCTTCGGCGTCCACATTGCTGCTGTCGACGATCAGCATCGGCCAGGATGAGGCCGCCACCATCTGGCGATTCGCGCGCTCCGTGCCGATGGCGACCCAAAGGGAGATCAGCGACACGACGACGGCGAACGCCGTCGAGACGTATTCCAGCAGATGCCTCGGCCATCGTGTGGGGATTGCGGGTTCGGACATGGCGCGCGGTTCCTTGCGGCAACGGCGGAAGTCTAGCGACTCGCGGCTGGCTGAAAAAAGGGCTGGAGGTCGTCTGGACCGGATTGGACGTCCGCGCCATCATCGCGGGCATCTGGGAGAAAGCCATGCGCCGCTCGATTGCCGCCCTTGCCTTGCTTGTCCTTGCCGTTCCTGCCGGCGCCAAGATAACGCCCTATCCCAAGAGTTTTCATGCGAGGAACATCGCCACCAACGGCACGACGCTCTATGTGCGGACCGGCGGCAATGGACCGGCCGTCGTTCTGCTGCACGGCTTCGGCGATACCGGCGACATGTGGGCGCCTCTGGCCGCGAAGCTTGCGAAGGATCACACCGTGATCGTGCCCGACCTGCGCGGCATGGGCCTCTCCGCGCATCCCGACGCGGGCTATACCAAGAAGAACCAGGCGCTGGACATCGCGGGCGTCATGGACGCGCTGCATGTCGAGAAAGCCGACCTGATCACCCACGACATCGGCAACATGGTGGGCTATGCGCTGGCGTCGCAGTTCCCTGCGCGTATCGCCAAATGGGCCGTGATCGACGCGCCGCTGCCCGGCATCGGCAATTGGAACGAGATCCTGCTGACGCCGATGCTGTGGCATTTCAATTTCCGCGGGCCCGACGAGGAGCGCCTGGTCAAGGGCCGCGAGCGCATCTATCTCGACCGGTTCTACAACGAGCTGTCGGCCGACCGCCGCAAGATCGACGAGGCGACGCGCAACCACTACGCCGCGCTCTATGCGAGGCCGCACGCGATGCACGACGCCTTCGAGCAGTTCGGCACCTTCTCCCAGGACGCGATCGACAACAAAGAGCTTCTGGCCAGGGGCGGCAAGCTGCCCATGCCGGTGCTTGCGATCGGCGCCGACAAATCCTTCGGCGTGCAGGAAGCGGTCGTGCTGCGCAATGTCGCGGACAATGTCCAGGAGGGGATCGTGCCCAACTCCGGGCATTGGATCATGGAAGAGAATCCCGAGGCGACGATGAAGCTGGTGGTGGAGTTTTTGGGGAGGTAGGGGAACGGCTGGATTGCCGGGGCGTAGCGACGCGGCTACCGGCCCCAGGCTTCGCCCTTCGGGCTACGCCGGGCAGGCTTCTCCCACTATCGCGAGCGAAGCCTGGTGCCCAGAAGAGGACTCGAACCTCCACGCCTTGCAGCGCTAGTACCTGAAACTAGTGCGTCTACCAATTCCGCCATCTGGGCACGGGTTGGGGCGGGATGTTTAGGGGCGGGCCGCGGGCCTGTCAAACCCCGTCTTCGGGCCCCGTTGCCGCCCCGGAACGCACGCCCCATATGATATAGAGTGACAGGGAACAGGGAGGGCCGCTTCATGCTCGTCGCCACCACCGAGAACATTCCGGGCTATCGCCGCACCAAAACGCTGGGCCAGGTCTTCGGCGTCGTCGTGCGCTCGCGCGGGCTGGGCGGCAACATCGTCGCCAGCCTGCGCTCGCTGGTCGGCGGCGAGATCCACGAATACACCCAGCTTCTGGAGGAGACGCGGCGCCAGGCCGTCGACCGGCTGGTGCGCAACGCCACCGCCATGGGCGCCAATGCCGTGGTGATGATGCGCTTCGATTCCTCCGAGATCGGCCAGACCATGAGCGAGATCGTGGCCTACGGCACCGCGGTCGTGATCGAGCAGGAGGGCTTTCCATGCTCCGTAGCGGCGTGATCGCGGCCGGCGTCATCGCGCTGGTCTGCGGCGTGGCCGCGCTGGTGACCGGCGTCATCCCGCCCGCGCTGGTGGCGCTGGGCTGGGGCATCCTGCTGCTGCTCGGCACGGTATGGGAGAAGGTCCGCTACAAGCCGCTCGAGACCGCCAGTCCCGGCTCGGGCTGGGTCGCGACCGACGAGCGCTTCATCGACGACGAGACCGGCAAGCCCGTGCGCGTCCGGCTCGAGCCCGCCACGGGCGAGCGCCGCTATGTCACGGAATAGAGGCTTTACGCCCAAAGCCGCCGCTGGCTATGTAGGGCCATGAGCAACCCCCTCGTCACGGTCTTCGGCGGTTCCGGCTTCCTGGGCCGCCATGCGGTGCGCGCGCTGGCCAAGGCCGGCTGGCGCGTCCGCGTCGCGGTGCGCCATCCCAACAGCGCCTATTTCCTGACCCCCATGGGCCATGTCGGCCAGATCCAGCCCGTGCGCTGCAACGTGCGCGACGCTGAGCAGGTCGAGGCCGCGCTCGCCGGCGCCGATGCGGCGGTGAACCTGACGGGCCTCCTCTACCAGGCCGGCGGCGGGCAGAGCTTCACGGGCATCCATGTCGAGGCGGCCGGGACGATCGCCAGGGCCGCCGCCGCGGCGCGCATCAGGACACTGGTGCATGTCTCCGCGATCGGGGCCGACGCGGATTCGAAGTGCCGCTACAACGAGACCAAGGGCGAAGGCGAAGCCGCGGTGCGCAACGCCTTCCCCGATGCCGCGATCCTGCGCCCGTCGCTGATGTTCGGGCCCGAGGACGCGTTCTTCAACAAGTTCGCGACGCTGGCGCGCCTCGTGCCGGCGCTGCCGCTGGTCGGCGGCGGCAAGACCCGGTTCCAGCCGGTCTTCGTCGGCGACGTGGCGGCGGCGGTACTGCGCGCGCTCCAGGACACGGCGACCCGCGGCAAGACCTACGAGCTCGGCGGGCCGACGATCTACACCTTCAAGGAATTGATGCAGGCGATGCTGCGCGAGATCAGGCGCCGCCGCCTGCTCGTGCCCCTGCCCTTCATGCTGGCCTCGGTGAAGGCGTTCTTCCTGCAGATGACGAAGTTCGTCGGCGTTGCGCCGCTCCTGACCCCCGACCAGGTCGAGATGCTCAAGACCGACAACGTCGCGTCGCCGCAGGCCCCGGGCCTGGACGCGCTCGGCATCGCGCCGATCGCGCTGGAGGCCGTGATCCCGTCCTATCTCTGGCGCTTCCGCGCCAAGGGCCAGTTCGAAGAAGTCACGCCCAACCGAGCGCCAGCGCAGCGATAAGCATGAGCCCCGCCGCGATCCGGTACCAGCCGAAGGGCTTCAAGCCATAGCGGCCGACGATCGCCAGGAACGCGCGGATCACGATATAGGCCACGATGAACGACACCACGAAGCCGACGGCGATGTTCGCTGCGGCGGCGCCCGAGAGCTCGTGGCCCTTCTTGTAGAGCTCGAACACCGTGGCGCCGAGCATCGTCGGTACTGCCAGATAGAAGGTGAAGACGGTCGCGGCCTTGCGCTCGACGCCGATCAGCTCGGCGCCCAGGATCGTCGCGCCCGAGCGCGAGGTGCCGGGGAACAGGATCGAGAGTATCTGGAACAAGCCGATCTTGAGCGCGACCGACAGCGGCAGCTTGTCGCCGTCCGTGTAGCGCGGCGCGGGCGCCAGCCGCTCGAGCAGAAGGATCAGGATGCCGCCGACGATCCACGAGCCCGCGATGATGGGCAGCGCATAGCCCGGCGTGTCGAGCACCTTGTCGATCCATTTCTTCAAGAGCACGCCCGCGATCACCGAGGGGATGAAGGCCACGATCACGGCCAGCGCGAAGCGCCGCGCGTCCGCAGAGCCCGGCAGGCCGACCAGCACCTCCCAGAACTTGCGCCAATAGATCGCGACCACGGCCAGGATCGCGCCCAGCTGGATGACGACGGTGAAGGCGTCCCAGGTCTTGGGGTCAAGGCCCAGCGCGCGCTCGGCGACCAGCAGATGCGCCGTCGAAGAGACCGGAATGAATTCCGTCAGCCCCTCGACGATGCCGAGCCACACCGCGTTCAGAAAATCGTGCATCGTCGCCGCGCCCTTTGAGTCGCGCGCACACTATAGAAGCTTCAGCAGCACCTACAGCAGCTTCAGCGCCGCGGCGATGTCGGGATCGCGTCCGCTGCACAGGTCGGCGCGCGTCCATGTGACGGCAATGTCGGGGTCGAGCGCGCGGTCGCGATAGTCGACGCCGTCCGGTCCCCAGATGCCCTGGACAGGCACGGTCAGCGTCCAGCCGCCGGGAAGGTCGAAGCGGTCGGCACTGAGCAGCGCGCCGGCGCTGCGCCGTCCGACGAACGTCACGCCGGGGACGGTGCGCATGCTCCAGCCGAATCCCTCCGCGGCGCTGCCGGTGTCCTCGCCGATCAGCACGACCACGGGCTTGGTGTAGCGCTTGGCGCCCAAGTCCTGCGACCAGAAGGTCGCAGCACCTTGGCCCGACCTCACCGCCGCAAAGATCGCCTCGTTGGTATAGGCGCCCACCGTCTTCGGGAGCCCGAGCACGTCTGCCTTGCCCACCGGATGGCCCAGCGTCTGGAGATAGGGCCGCGCGAACAGCGCGAAGCTCGGCGCCGCGCCGCTTCCGAAATAGCTGTAGAGCCTGAGCGCCGAGGCATTGCCGCCGCTATTGGCGCGGATGTCCACGATGAGGCCGTTGGTGTCCTTGAGCTCCGCCATCGCCTGGTCGGCCAGCGCCGCGGCGCCGTCGTCGAAGCGGTCGATGCGCAGATAGCCGATGCTGCGCCCGGCGGCGAGCTTCACAGGCGACCAGGCGAAGCCCGGATGCACCGGCGGCCAGAACGCGGCGATGCGATGCGCGCTCACGCCGCGAACCTTGCCGTCGCAGCCCTCGACGCGCGCAGTTGCCTCGCTTCCCACCACGCCCACCAGCGCGTCGCGCGGCGTGAGCAGCTTGTCACCAATGCGCAGGCCCGCGTCGGACAATGGCGAAACGTGAGAGACGACGGTCTCGCCGCCCAGCTCGCGGAACTCGACGCCGATGCCCGCGCCCGAGGCGGGCGAGTTCTTGGGCGCCACGATGTAGAGA
>Ga0213876_10001128_pt1 | contig 17039 bp, 16 predicted proteins | sample BarmaccomBMRX_R9_FD_160113 | JGI IMG/M metagenome (GOLD analysis project Ga0213876, IMG submission 160113) | Root-associated microbial communities from Barbacenia macrantha in rupestrian grasslands, the National Park of Serra do Cipo, Brazil - RX_R9 | ecosystem: Host-associated > Plants > Roots... | reverse complement strand
GTGGCGTGCCGCCGAGGACACGGACCTGTTCGACCGAATCCTCGGCGCCGGCCACCTCGGTCGATACGAAGCGTCGGTCGGGGCAACCCACGAGCAGTGGCGCCGCATCCGCGCCTGGGTCGGGCTCCAGCACTCCTACGGCATCGGGAGCGGTGCCCGGCTCGCGAAGCTCTGGCGCACTGACCGCGAGCGCTGGCGACGGGTGTTTCGTGAGGACGTCGTCACCTGGGGCGTCGGCCAGCTCCCTGGAGAGGTCGCCCGGCTCGACGGTTACCGCGCGCTCGGCACGGCGCTGCGGCTGGGCGGGATCATCCGCGGTTTCGTGACCGCGATCGCCGTACCGGTGCGCCACGGTCACTTCACGCGGCGCAGCAGCTCCTCGTAGAGGTCGTCGACCCGGGACGTGCAGGTGCGCACGTCCCACTGTTTGGCGTGGGGCACTCCGGCTTCGCCGAGTGACATCGCGAGCGACCGGTCCTGCAGCACGCGGATCACGGCGTCGCCGAGGGCACCGGGATCGGCTTCGGGCACCAGCAGCCCGGTCGTGCCGGTGGCGACGTACTCGGGGATTCCGCCGTGCTGCGTCGACACGACCGGCCGGCCGCTGGCGGCGGCCTCCAAGTTGACGAGGAGGAGACTTTCGCTGTCGCCGTCGGGCCCGGTCTCGCTGGGCGTGACGACGACGGTGGCGCGGCGGATCAGGTCGCGTACCTGCTCGCGCCGGCGGCGCGGCTCGGGTGCGTGCCAGGTGATGCGTGCGTCGTCAGTCGGGATGAGCCCGCGGAGTGGGCCGTCGCCGACCAGCTCGAGGGATGCGTCCGGCACCGCCGTACCAATCGTCCGCCAGGCATCGAGAAGGGTCGGAATCCCTTTCTTTGCAATGAGCCGGCCGACGAAGGCGACGACCGGAGGTCCATCCGGAAGCGGCGTTGGCGTGAAGAACTCCGTGTCGACGCCGCTGGGTACGACGCAGATCCGGTCCTCAGCAAAGCCGGCCGCCGTCGCGGTGGCTGCGAGGAACTGCGACGGCACGATCACAGCGTTCACGTGCGGCGCGACGCCCCGGTAGCGGTCGGGCTCGTCATGCAGCAGGCCGGTCACGTCATGGCCGTGCAGCGACAACACGAAGGGTCGGCGTCGCGTGACGGCGAGGGCATCGGTTGCGGCGTACCCGAAGTGCACGTGGACGATGTCGGCGCGCTCGGCCGCGAGAACCGCACCGAGCTGAAGTCGCAACGCGCGCGCCTTGTGACGCTCTGGCGTGCGGCTGCGGATCGGTGACAAGGAGTGCCGTGGCCGGTGGTCAAAGGCATCGAGGTTCAGCCAACCGTCGCGGCTGATGACGACGCCACGGTGCCGAGAGTGTTCGACGTGCGCGGCGACGAAGCCTGCCGAAAGTTCGAGCCACCGCTCGAGATAGTGCGCGACGGTGGTCACGTGACGCGCTCGATGACCGCGAGCCGAAGCCACGGCCGCAACGGCAGAACCGTGTCCATCGCCCACTCGACCGGCCCGCGGAGGCGTGGATGCCACCAGTGACGCCACGTCGCCTCCCGCGGATGCGACAGGGCCTTGAAGTATGGGTGGGTCGACGCAATGCGCAGGCCGACCGCCGAAAGCGCCGGGTCCCATCGGTCGCGACCTCGGAAGACGACGTGTTCGCCCGGCTGCTGGCTCGAGGCGGCGAGCGTATCGGTGATGATCGCTGCACCGCCCGGCCGCAGGACCCGCGCTATCTCGGCGAGCGCCTGCTCGAACTTCGCGTCATCGACCAGGTGATAGATGACATCGAGCATCGTGACGGTGTCGATGCTTGCGGTCCCGGCAGGCAGCGGGTCAACCCCGATCTCGACCCGGTGGAAACTGACGTCAGGATGCTCACCGCGGAGCCGATCGACGCCGACGGCGGTGAGCTCGCAGCCAGCGACGCGCGTCGCCCCCGCGGCCTTTAGCTGCTGCACCACCCAGCCGGTGCCGCTCCCGAGGTCGAGTGCCTCCCCGATCACGCGACCGCCGAGCGCGCGTCGCAGCACTGCTCGCTTTCGGCGATACAGCCAGCGGTTGTAGTGCTCGGGGTACTCCTGATGGCCGACCCCGGTCAGCCCCCAGTGCTCGTTCAGGCGCGACGACCAGTACGCGTCGGCGTCGAACGGGTGGGGCACGTCAGACATCATGGCCGTATGCATCCGGCTTTGGCGCGCCTGGCTCGCGCCGTGCGCGTCGGCCTGCCGATCGGCCTGCTCGCTGGCCTGCTGCAGCCGCAGGCATCTCGCCGGCGTCGAGGCCTTCTCGGCGCGGCGCTGCTCGCGGTCTGGTCGACGTCGTACCTGCGGTATCGGCGGCGGGGGATCGAGGCGACCCAGCACGACTGGGAGCTGCTGCGTACGGCGACACCGGAGGCGTTCTCGCGGCATTACAACGAGGCGGTGCCGACGCTCGAGGAAGAGCTCGAGATGTGGTCGGACTACCACGGCCACCGGCACGAGATGCGGTATCGGTTGGTCGGCGACGCCACCCGCGACCACGCACCGCCGGGCGGCGTCGTCCTCGACATCGGGTGTGGGTCCGGGCTGGTCGCCGACCGGCTGGCCGGGTTGCCGCTGCACTACGTGGGGCTGGACTTCGGCGGACATCACATCGAGTCGGCGGCGAAGCGTCACGCCGATTCCCGCGACTCGGTGCTGCGCACGTCGTTCGTGCGTGGCGACGGTGAGCGCCTGCCGATGCGAGACGAAAGCGTCGACGTCGTCGTCTTCACCGAGGTGATCGAGCACCTGGTCCGGCCGGAGCTCGCGGTGTGGGAGATCGCGCGTGTGCTGCGACCGGATGGCGTACTCGTGATGACGACGAACAACGCGTCCGAGATGCCGCTGCGCTTCCCGTTGTCGGATCCATTCGCCTTCCTGGAGAAGGCGGTGGGGTTCAATCACGACGGGCTGATCTCACATCGCCCATGGGTCTGGCCGCAGCCGGTCGACCCGGGGTTGCTGCCGGAGGGCGCACCCACCACGTGGCTCCCGCACACGTGGCACAAGCAGGGTGAGACGCGTCGGATGTTCGCCGCCGCGGGCCTCGACACGATCGCGGCGTCGAGCTTCGAGTTCCCGCCGCCGCAGAGCGCCACGGCGAGGCGGTTGGACAGAGGCGACGAGATCGCGCGCGATGCGGTCGATGTCATCGAGGCGCTCTGCCAGGCGGTTCCGCTGCTCAACCGGCTCGGCTGTCACCTGATGATGGTCGCGAAGAAGACCGGCACGCCCAGCGCCGTACCACCCCCCGGCATCTGGCCCGGCCCCTTCTCACCCTGACCCGCTCGCAGGGCCTTGGTCGCCCTGCCCCAACCCTTGTCGCCAAAGCGTCGCGAATCGTTGGTTCGAGGCGACTGAAATCAAAGATTCGCGACGCTTTGGCGATAACGCCGGGCCGGGCGGGGCGGGGCGGCAGCGGGGCGGGGTTGGAGGTGTGGGGTCAGAGAACGAGGGTGCGGTGGCGGATCGAGCCCCACAGACACGCGATGAGCTCCGCGGCGTCAACCAGAAAGGCCCCTGGTACGACGGCCCAGCGGCTGCGAGGGCCCGTCCCCGGCAGCGGTGCCAACGCGCCGCGATACACGGCATACGCCACAACCATGGCGCCGAAGAAGGCCCACTCGCTCCACAGGCCAGGCTCCGACGCGACCCCGATGACACCGAGGAGCACGCCCAGCACCCACACGTGTGACGGCCGCCAGATGAAGCGCCACGTGAACTTCTCCCGCAGCCCGGGGTGACGTTTGGCGGCGAGGGCGACGCTCTGCCACCGCCAGCTGTCGCGGATCGCGCGCCGCAGGCTCGAGCGCGGTACGTCGTGGAAGACCACCGCCTCGGGCACGAACGATGACGACGCGCCCGCTTCCTTTGCCCGCCAGGCGAAGTCCGTGTCCTCGCCTGCGGGGAATCGGAAAGCCTCGTGGAACCCGTCCATCCGTTCGAGGACGTCACGGCGATAGGCGATGTTGCAGGTCTGGTAGTAGCCGTCTTCCGAGGCCACGTCGAGAGTCCGGCTGAAGGGCCCTTGGTGCTCCCGCTGCTCCGGGTCGGGCAACGTCCGCCCTTGCGCCATGTCGACCGTGTCCGTCGCGGCCGCAAGCGCAGCGAGCCAGCCCGGCTGTGGCACGCAGTCGTCATCGGTGAACGCGACCACGGACGCCGTGGTGGCGCGCCACCCGACGTTTCGCGCGGTGGCGGGCCCGGCATTGCGGGCGAGGTGAATCACCTGCACCGGTACAGCCGCATCGCGGGCGAGGTCGTCCAGGACAGACCTCGTGTCGTCGGTCGACGCGTCGTTGACGACGACGATCTCGATGCCGTCGACCGCGGCCTGGGCATCGAGTCCCGTGAACAAACGCGGGAGCAGGTCCGCGCGGTTGTGGGTGGGGACGACGATTGCGATCGCCGGTGTGCCGTCAGTCGCCGGCGGCAAAGTCGGCCTCGACATCGATGACACCGTGCGCGTCGAGCTTTCCCTGCACGAAGAGCGTGACCGGCGCCGGCTCCGACAGGATCGCGATCTTGTCGTCGGCGGCGATGCTGCCGAGATGCATCCGCACGCCATAGGTACCGGTCGGCATCTGCGCGTTCCACGTCACCTCGTAGACGCGCCTTTCACCCGCGGCGAGCGGCGGGAACGGCCGGCTCCGATTGCCCTGGTGGAAGATGGCGTCGCCGCGTGGCCCGTCGATCGTCAGGCCGACGAACGGCCGCTCGATGTCGCGATGCGCAGCAACCGACACTCGCGCGGTGAGGCGCTCGCCGGTCGGTGTCGCGTTCACGGGAGTCCCGCTGCCGTTGCAGATCGCGAACTCGGTCACGTCCGCAACGTTCGGCACGACCTCGACCGCGCCGGCCTGCACCTGCGCCTCGTCGTCGAGCAGGGCATGCAGCGTCGAGATGGCCTCGAGGGTGGGCCCGTCGTACCGGACGGTCCCTTCGTGGAGGACGACGGTACGACGGCACAGCCGCTCGACCATCGACAGGTTGTGGCTGACCAGCAGCACGCTCGCGCCGCTGGTGCGGATCTCGTCGATCCGTTTCAGGCACTTCATCTGGAAGGCGAAGTCGCCGACTGCGAGCACTTCGTCGACCAGGAGCACCTGCGGATCGGCCTGCACGGCGACCGCGAAGCCGAGTCGGACCTGCATGCCGGACGAGTAGAACTTCACCGGGGTGTCGATGAAGTCGTCGATCTCCGCGAAGTCGACGATCGCGTCGAAGCGGCGCTCGATGTCGCGGCGCGACATGCCGAGGATCGTGCCGTTGAGGAAAACGTTGTCGCGGCCGGTCAGCTCGGGGTGGAACCCGACACCGACCGAGATCAGTGGCGCCACTCGGCCGTACACGGTGACGGTGCCTTCCGTCGGCGCGGTGATGCCGCCGAGCAGCTGTAACAGCGTTGACTTCCCAGAGCCGTTGCGTCCCACGACACCGACGCACTCTCCGGAGTCGATGCGCAGGTCGACACCGCGCAGCGCCCACAGCCGGTCGGTACGTGACCGCGCGGCCAGCCGGACCAGGGCGTGGGCGAGCATCGGCTGGTCGTGGTACTTCACGTACTGCTTGCCGACGCCCTCGACGACGATCGATCCGCTCACAGCAGGTCCGCCAGCACCCGGTCACGGGAGCAGTGCACGTAGACGGCAGCGATAGCGAGGGCGACCGTCCAGGCGCCGCTGATGAGGACGGCGTGTCCCCAGTCGGCGGCGCCACCGGCGATCGCGTAGTGGAAGAGCTGCACGATGCCGGTCGCCGGGTTGGCGAGCACGACGTGGCGCAGTGCCGACGGGTATCGCTGGAGTGGCAGGAAGACGGGCGTGAGGTAGAGCAGCCCGGTGAACAGGGCCTGGACGACGTACCGGATGTCGCGGAAGTACACGTGCAGCGCCGACAGCGTCAGGACCGCTGCCGAGCAGAGCAGCACCAGCAGCAGGGTTGCCGGTATCAGGATCAGGATGTGGGCGTCGAGACCATCGCCGAATCCGATCGCAAGGGCGAACACGATCAGGATGTTGATCGCGAGTCCGTAGAGGTTGGCGCGGGCCTGCACGAGCGGCAACACGGCGCGGGGGAAGTAGATCTTGTTGGTCAGCCCCGAGTTGTCGACGATCGACGTCGAGCCGGCCGTGATCGTGCTCGTGAAATACGTCCACACCGCCATGCCGGTGAACACGAAGACCGGATAGCTCGTGGACGTGTGGATTCTCACCACCCGCGAGAACACGATCGAGAGCACGGTTGCCTGGATCAATGGCAGGCCTGCCGCCCACAGCACGCCCAGTGAGGATCGCCGGTAGCGGACGAAGAACTCCTTGCGGGCGAGCGTCGTGATCAGCTCGCGGCATTCCCACACCGAGGCGAACAGCTGTCGCGGTGACGCCGAGCTGTTGGACAGCCGGAGTACGTCGGTTTCGGTGGCGGACATGGCGAACCAGCATGTCACGCCGCCACCTTCGCAAGCCGGTGTCGGGCTGGCATGATGGCCCATCGTGACCGCTCCGATCGACTCGCGTGTGTGGGCTCTCCCGGGCCGCCGATGAAGGCCGAGGACGCGAGTCGCCATTACGCGGACCGCGATGATCGCGAGGCGCAAACCGCGCCCGGAGAAGTGCGCGCCGGCCTCCGTCGCTTTCTCGCGGAGCACACGGTCGCGTCGCCGATCCTCGAGATCGGGACTGGTATTGGCGGCAACCTGCCGGACCTCAACGAAGCCGGACCGACATTCGGCATCGAGATCTCGCACGGGGCGGCGAGGGAGGCGGCGTCCTTGGCGCCGGTGGCGGTTGCCGACGCGGGCCGGTTGCCGTTCGGCGACGCGTCGATGGGCACGCTGGTCTGCACCGAGGTGCTCGAGCACGTGGACGAGCTCGACCGGGTGCTGGCTGAGATGGCGAGGGTGATCCGGCCGAACGGACTGGCGTACGTCACCACGCCGAACTACTCCAACCTTGCAGGCCTCCACAAGTGGTGGGCGGACCGCCGCTCCGGACGGCACGACTGGAATCCCTGGGGCGCCCACGAGGGTGGGTACGAGGCCTTCATGACCGGCCGCCGGCTGTGGCGAGCGGCTCGCCCGCACTTCGAGCTCGTGGCGGTGCGCGGTCTGGACTTCGGTCAGGCCATCACCGGCCGGTTCGCCGTCACCGACCGGATCGCCTGGAGTCGCGCCGGAAACGCCGTCATCCGCAAGACGCTGCCTCGGCTCGCCCGGTCGACCGGCGCAGTCGCCTGGCATGGAATGCACATCGAGCTGACGATGCGACGGCTCTCGTAAGACCCGTCCATGCAGTCGGCGGCTAGGCAACCGGAGAGTGCTACTGCCTCCCGCGAGCCCGCCTGCCGCGGTAGGCGACCACGGTCCGCCCGCTGCGGTCGGGGACGGTTCCAATCAGCCCGTTCCGTGCCGCACGCTCCATCAGAGCCGCCGCGTCCATCCCACCGTCCGCCTGCTGCGCCGCATTGACCACGACGATGCTGGCGGCCGCCTCGATCCGATCGAGCTGTTCCGTGGCGGTCGGTGACGTCTCGAGGTGGTCCAAGCACAGCACGACGTCGACAGCCGGCGGAAGGTCCGCGTCGGCGACGAGGTCAGCAGCGATGTGATGGGCGGCGCAGCGGTACCTGACGTAGTCCGAGTCGATGTCCTCACCGTCGCGGAAGGTCACCATGTACCCGGCGCGGGCAAGGTCGATCCCGGCGCTGCCGTCGTGGGCCGCCCAGTCGATGACGGTGCTGCCTTCGGGTGCCTCCGACTTCAGCAGTGAGAGGGCGGGCTCATGCGTGTCGGCCATTGCGCTCGCTGTCCACGCATACACACGGTCGACCTCGCTCGTCGCCTTGCGTGCGTTGTTGAGCTTCGTCGGAGTGAACTCGCCGTCGAGGTAGTCGACCAGATCGCAGAGCGTCTCGGCTGCGTCGAAACGGCGGATGAACTCCGGTGCCAGCCGGCGGTAGTAGACCGCGTTCGCGTGATCACGGACGCGCCGGCGGACGGGGCCGAGCCAGGCCGGGATCACGTCGGCCAGCCGTGTGACGGGCAGCGTCCGACGGCGGGCGAGAGAGGTCTGGCATCTTCGGAGGAAGAAGGGCTCGACCGTTGGGTGCTTGTGACACATCAGCCGCTCGCTTGCAGCGACCCCCTCGAAGCGCCGGGCGATGGCATCCCATGTGTAGTCGTGCAGATGCCGGACCTGAGCAGCAGGCTGGTAGATCAGACGAAGTCCCTTGTCCGCAAGGCGGACCCCGAGGTCGAGATCCTCGTAACCGAAGTAGAAGTCGGTGTCGAATCCGCCGACCGATGTGAACAGCTCGCGCTTCATCGACAAGTTGCTCGCAAACATCCGGCCGGGTCCGACGTCCTCGCCCGATCGACCGTCGAGCAGCTGGTAGTCGAACTGTGTGTTGGACCAGTCCAGCCAGCGATTCAGGGGGTTGCGAGCAACCCTCGGGTGCCACTGGACGAGCCCGAGGATCGCGTCGGTCAGAGCGGGGAACTCGTTGTGCGACGCGACGTGCCGCTGAACCAGGTCGAGCTCAGGGATCGTGTCGTCACCGAGGAACATCACGATTCGCCGCGTTGACGCGGCAGCGCCAAGGTTGCGACCGGCGCCTGGTCCGGCGTCCTCGGTACGCACGAGTCTGATCCCCGGCAGGTCGGGTGGCGACTGGTCCTCGCCGTTGACGACCACGATGGTCTCCGCGCCGCTCGACGTCTGATCCCTGAGCGCCTCCAGCGTCATCGCGAGGATGTCCCACCGGTTTCGCGTGGGGATCACGACGGAGACGTCAGCCGCGGTGAAGGCGGGCTCAGGCATCGACGCCGCCCCCAGAGCTGCGTGCCTGATGCTTGATCCCGGATCCGATGAGCCGCCCAAGCACGGGATCGACCCTAGCTTCAGGCGATGGCCGCGTCGTACGCGTCGAGGTGCTGCGGTCCCACGACGTCCCAGCTCCACCGCGCCGCGTGTGTCGCGCAGACGGCCGGCGTTGCGGGGTTCTCGGCGAGGGCGACGGTCTCGATGATGGCCACGGCGAGCGAGGCCGCGTCGTCCGGCTCCGCCAGATTGCCGACGGCTGGTACGACGATCTCTGGTAAGCCGCCGGATCGGGCACCGACCACCGGCGTCCCGCACGCGAGTGACTCGACCAGAACGAGCCCGAACGCCTCGTCCACCGACGGCAGCACGGTGACGTGAGCGCGACGGAATCGCTCGCTGACGTCGGCAAAGGTGCCAACACCTGGCGTGTCCATCGCGGCCCGGACCGCAGGGTCGACGTCGTCGGGGAGTACGCCAGGCCCTGCGATGACCAGACGCGCCTGCGGCACCGACTTCAACACCATCGGCATCGCGTCGAGCATGACCGACAGGCGCTTGCGCCGGTCTTCGACGTCGGCGGCGAACAACAGCTCGGGCCGGCCACGGCGCGCCCGGAGATTCGGTGAGAAGACGTCGAGACGGACTCCCGGCTGCACGACACGGGCCGGCACGCCAGTCATGGCCGTGGTCTCCGATGCGGCCGAGGCTGACAGCGCGGTGACCACGTTGGCGGCATGGCACGCGCGGTCGAGCAGCTTGCGGTCGGGGCGGCGGATCTTCTTCCGTAGCGGACCTGGGTGCCCGATGACGGAGTAGACAACCCGTTGCTTCGCTTTGACGGCGGCGACCGTGGCCGAGGTTGCGAGCGAGTGCACGACGTCGTACCGATGTGAAGAGAGCCAGGGCAGAACGGTTCGTCCGAAACCGTCGAGGCCGGTCAAGCCCCGACGGTCAGCCATGCTGGTCGGCCGCGGTGCCAGCTTCACGATGCGCGACCCGGCGGCGTACTCCGTCGTGTCGGTGGCACCAACTGTCACGAAGTCGACGTCGTGACCCTGGCTCGTCAGCCACCACGCGAGGTCATGGGCATAACGTTCACCGCCGCGCCGCACCTCTGGCCAGCTGAAGGGATGAAGCAGCGCGATCCGCATCGTCAGGGTGCGAAGGACGAACTGCCCTGCGCCAGATTGTCGCGGTACCAGTCGATGGTGCGGGACAGCCCTTCCTCGAGACTTACTTCCGACGTCCAACCCACTCGCTCGGTGGCCTTCGTCGCGTCGGCGTACATCCGGGGGATCTCGATCGGCCGTTCCTCGAGCGCGCCGAACTCCGCCTCGACCGGGTTGCCCATGAGGTCGAGGATCAAGGTGGCGAGATCTCGCATCGACACCTCTCGGCCGCACCCGAGGTTGAACAGGTCGCCGTCGATGCCGGGAGCGGTCGCGAGCTTGAGGAACCCGGCGGCGAGGTCGTCGACGTAGTTGAACTCACGGGTCTGCAGCCCTTGCGTCATCTTGAGCGGCCGTTTCTGGAGGCCGCGGGTGATGATCTCGGGAATGACGCGGTCAGGGGACTGCATCGGTCCGTACGCGTTGAATGGCCGCGCCCGCACGATCGGCCACGATCGGGCATCGCCGAGCAGCCGGCAGTACTCCTCAGCACTGTGCTTCGAGACCGCATACGGCGAGATCGGGTGCACCGCCGCGTCCTCACGGTAGGGAACATCGATGTCGCCGTAGATCTCGCTCGTGCCGGTGTTGAGGAACCGGGTGACGTCGACGTTCTCGAGGGCCATCAACAAGTTCACGGTGCCCTGGATGTTGACCTGGATGCATTCATCCGTCCGGTTCCACGATTTGCCGACGTGCGTGTACGCCCCGAGATGGAAGACGTAGGACGGCCGCACGTCTGCGGCGAGGATGTTCAATGCACCGCGGTCGGTAAGCGAAGCCTCGTGGAGCGTGATCTTGTCGCGGATCGCGAGCAGCCGGGTCGGATAGACCGATGACACGGTGCTCGTCAGCGCGTGGACCTGGGCCCCTTCGTCAACCAGGCGCCTGGTCAGGTGGGAGCCGATGAAACCGGATGCGCCTGTCACGAGGACGCGCCGCCCGGCTAGTTCCGATTCGGCAGCCATGGGGGGACCTCTCTGGTCGCGAGCTGGTCGAGTTCCTGGATGTCCTTCTGTGTGTCCATCGATTTCCAGAAGCCAGCGTGACGGTAGACGAACAGCTCGCCGCGTGATCCGAGGTTGGGCAGGATGTCACGCTCGAGGCTGCCGGTGACGGATCGGTCGAGGACATCGCGGTTGATCACGAAGAATCCGGCGTTGATCAGGTGATCGGGCAATGACGGCTTCTCGCGGAAGTCCACGACGCGGTCTGCGGGGTCGACGTCGAGGGTGCCGTACTGCGAGGGCAACGGTACGACGGTGACGGTCGCCCCGCGACCGTGACTTTCGTGTCGTGACCGCAGTGCGGTGATGTCGACATCGCCGAGGCCGTCGCCGTACGTGAGGAAGAACGTCTCGCCCAGCCGGTCGAGGCAGCAGAGCACACGATCACCCGTGTCGGCTTCCTCGCCGGTGTCGACGATGTCCACGTCCCAGCTGGAGGGGAACGCGTCGCGGTAGTCGCGGATCGCGTCGATGCGATAGCCACCGGCCAGGACGAAGTCGTGGACGCCGTGGCGTGCGTAGATGTCCATCACGTGGTGCAGGGCGGGCCGGCCCCCGACCTGCAGCATCGGTTTCGGCACGTCCGCCGTTGCGGGCCAGGCCCGCACACCGCGACCGCCGCAAAGGATCACCGCCTGCACGCCGCGAGGATAGGCGCTCGCGTAGGCTCCGACCGTGCCTGGCCGTACGACGCGGGGGATGCGCTCGTTCTGGGACGAGGCGGCACAACGCAACGCGATGTTCTACGTCGACACGAGCCTCGGCTACGACGATCCCGATCCTGAGGCGTTCCTCGCGGGTGGTCGCCGGATCGCGGACATCGCACTGGACGAGACGAAGGCAACCCCGCCCGGTCACGGCCTCGCGGTCGAGATCGGCAGCGGACTCGGCCGGATCTGCGCCGCGCTGTCCGAGACGTTCGAGAAGGTTGTCGGATTCGACATCTCGGCGGAGATGGTCCGGCAGGCCGAGGAGCTCGTCAACCGGCCGAACGTCGAGTTCCGGCATGGCAACGGAGTGAGCCTCACGGGAGTCGACGATGCGACCGCCGACTTCGTGCTGACCTTCACCGTGTTCCAGCACGCGCCGCGCCGCTCGATCATTCGGGCGAACATCCATGAGGCGGCGAGAGTGCTCCGCGATGGCGGCGTCTTCGCCGTGCAGTGGAACGCGACACCGGGTCCGATTCGGTGGCGGGCGCATCGGATCAAGATGGGTCTGCTCGGTCGGCTGGGTCGGGCCGATGCGAAGGGTCGCGACGTCCCGCAGTTCCTCGGATCGCGTGTGCCGCTCGGCGCTATGGATCGAATGCTCGCCGACGCGGGTTTCATCCGGGTCGGCCTGGCAGAGCCCGACTCGCTGTTCACGTGGGCCTGGGCGGTCCGCCGCCGTTAGAGCAGGAGGGTCCGCGCCTGGAGGCTCCCCTTCACCTGCGCCCCGAGTCCGGCAGCATCAGCTGTCGCCTCTTGCGCGATGCGGACCGCGAGGTTGCGTCCCCACCGGGTGCGGGCCGCCCTCGTGATCAGCACCATCCACGGGGCTGCGGCGACCAGCGGCTCCACCCGCCGCACGGCCGCTGCGCTCGCGACGGCGAGCAGTGCCACATCGAACGCCGCCGCGCGACGGCTTCGGAACCAGCGGTGGTAGCAGTAGTCGCGCAGCTCAGGCACGAGGCGCACGAGTTCTGGCATGGCTTCGTGGCGCCGCATCGCCTCGAGGTGTGATCGGTAGTCACCGCGGACCCACCGGTGTCGGACGATTGCTGTCGGTGCCCAGAAGCCGCCGGCGATCCGTGCTGCGTTGGACCCGAGGACGGTGTCTTCGCCGAAGCCCCGCCCGCCCTCGCCGAGCAGGTCCAGGACCGGGAACCCGCCGGCCTTCTGGAAGACGCGACGGGGAACGGCGAGGTTGCAGGACTCCCACAGGCCGGTCTCGGCCGTGATCGAGATCGTGCGATCCCATGGTGAGACCTGACCGTCCCGCATCGGCTTGGTCCGGCCCTGCACGACCCGCCCGGCATGAACTGCGGGGAGCAGGCGGGCGAGCCATTCCCGGTGCGGCAGGCAGTCGTCGTCCGTGAAAGCGATCAGGTCGCCGTGGCACGCCGCGACCGCGGTGTTGCGGGGCACCGATGGTCCGCCGCTCGGCGGCAGGCGCAACGCGAGGAAGGGAAGTTCGGTCGACCGTGCGAGCGTCGTGAGGACGGTCCACGTCTCATCGGTCGAGCCATCGTCGGCGATCACGACCTCGAAGGGCGGCGCGTGCCGCTGGCGTTCGAGCGCGTCGACGAGTTCGGGGAGGTACGCCGCGCGGTTGTGCGTCGCGATCACGACCGTCACGTCCGGACACGTGGTGACCCACCGCGGGCTGCGCACCGACTCCGTCGGCTCGACGGTCCGCATCACGCGTGCTCGCACACTCGGCGATGGAGGGCCTCGAGGCGATCCGCGTAGCTGTCAGCGTCGTAGCGCTGTGCGGTGGCGACGCCGTTGCTCGCGAGCCGCTGCCGGAGCACCGGGTCCGCTGCAAGCCGGGTGACGCCGCTCGCGATCGCGCGCGGATCATCAGGGGGCACCGCGAGACAGTTCACATCGTCGCTGAGGTACTCGGCCGAGCCACCGCGCCGGGTGGCCACCACTGGAGTCGCCTGGCTCATCGCCTCCAGTGGTACGAGGCCGAACGGCTCCTCCCATCGCGATGGGAAGACGCAGACGTCGGCCGCGGCATAGATGCCCGCCAGCTCCGCCCGCGGCACCTCGCCGGTCGTGATCCGGTCGCGCACACCGAGCTCGTCGGCGAGCTGGAGCAGGCCGGTGAGCTGGCCGTCGTCCGGACCGACCAACCGCAGCGCGACATCCGGCAGGTCCGAAAGGGCGCGCACGACCGTGTCGAACCCCTTGCGCGGCTCCACTCGACCCACGCACACAAGGGTGCCCTGCCACGGGCGAGCGGCAGCGGTCCGGATCGGGAAGTCGGTCGGGTCGATGCCGGGCGGCACGATCTCGCTTGCGCCGAATCCGACCACGGCGCCGCGGGTGGCGGCTTGGCGGAGGAACTCGCTCACGAAGGCGACGGGGGCATCGCGCGGGAGGCTTGGGATCGCGGTGGGTGCGCCCGTGACGGCCGCAGCAACCGCGGCCAGTCGCCGAGGGCGGCGCGACCACGCGTCGACCCACGGGTCCAGCCTCGGTGCGTACGTGAGCCAGTCGTCGCCGGCTACCGCGGTGAGGCGGACGCCATGCTCGACGCAGTGCGTGATGAGAGACAGCGACATCGCGCCCATCGCCCACAGCGAGACGACATCGGGACGCAGCGCGTCCAAGCGCTCGGCGAGCCGGCGCGCGTTGCGCCGCTCGATCCCAAGGCGCTCACGCGGCGACGGCCGCAGGAGCTCATGGTCCGCCCAGTACCACTCGAGCACGCGATGAATGCCGGTCTCGCCGGTGTCGTCGGCGATCCCCGGGCGACGCGTCGCGGTCGTCAACACCTCGACCTCGTGGCCGCGGGTCCGCCAACGGTTGACGGTGTCCTTGCAGGTGAGCTCGTACCCGCCGAAGGAGTGCGGTGGGTAGAGATTCGTCAGCACAAGGCATTTCATGCCGGGCTACCTGCGGGGTCATCAGCCGGCCGCTGCAGCCACTGCCGGGCCTGGCGTCGCCAGTTCGCCGCGAGTGCCGGGTCGCCCTGGCGGCGGGCCCGGCGGGAGGAGAGCAGCGCCCCGGCGGCGTTGGCGGCCTGCCACGCCAGGCTCAACGGCCGCGACCTGTGTCGGCGGAAGACGCGCACCGAGTTGTTGATCCACGCGTCGGCTCTCGCTTCCCCGAACCGCTGCTCGCCGGAGGCGTTGCCGACGTGACGGACGACCGCGCGGGGCGTGAACCAGACCTGCCATCCGGCCTCGCGGGCCCGCCAGCACCAGTCGAGGTCCTCGGCATACATGAACAACGAGTCGTCGAGGAGACCGATCGCGTCGATCGCTTCGCGCCGGAGCAGCCAGGCGGCGCCGACCGCCCAGCCGACCGGACGCTCCTCGTCGTGATCCCACACGTACCGGCCGGCCCGCAGCGCCGACGACGCGGCCGTCCGCACCGACGGCAGCGGCCAGGTGGACTGCTCGAGCTCGCCGGTCGGCCGCTCCAGGCGGGGCGTCACTACGGCGGCCCGCGGGAGCCGCTCCGCGACATCGACCAGCGTGTCGATGGCGCCCGGTTCCGGCCAGGCATCGGAGTTCAGCAACAGGACCCACGGCGCCGTGGATCGCTGGAGCGCGGCGTTCACCCCACCTGCGAAGCCGAGGTTCGTCGTACCTCGCTCCAGTTCCACTCCTGGGAACGCGGCCGCGATGGCATCAGGAGTGCCGTCGTTCGATCCGTTGTCATGGATCAGCAGCCGAATGCCGCGGTCGGCTCCGGCACGCATGAGGTTGGTGAGACTCATGAGCGTGACTTCGCGCGTGTTCCACGTCACAACCACGACGTCGACGAGCGCGCCGGCGGAAGTCACCTGGGCAGCGTACGGCGAGCAGTACGAGCGTCCTACTAGACTTACCGCTCTATGACTGCGCCGACTACGTACGAGCTCAGCTCGCTGCAGGCGCTCGAAGCCGAGTCGATCCACATCTTCCGTGAGGTCGCTGCCGAGTTCGAGCGCCCCGTTCTGCTGTTCAGTGGTGGCAAGGACTCCGTCGTCATGCTGCATGTGGCGCGCAAGGCGTTCTGGCCGGCCCCGATCCCGTTCCCGGTGATGCACGTCGACACGGGCCACAACTTCCCAGAGGTGCTCGCGTTCCGCGACAGCACGGTCCAGGAGATGGGGCTGCGGTTGGTCGTCGCGAGCGTCGAGGAGTCGATCGCGAAGGGTCGGGTCAGGGAGCGCCCCGACGGCGTCCGCAACCCGCTGCAGACCGTCACGCTGCTCGACGCCATCCAGCAGGGCCAGTTCGACGCCGTCTTCGGTGGCGCCCGCCGCGACGAGGAGAAGGCGCGCGCCAAGGAGCGAGTGTTCAGCTTCCGCGACGAGTTCGGCCAGTGGGACCCGAAGGCGCAACGGCCGGAGCTGTGGAGCCTCTACAACGGCCGGCACCACAAGGGTGAGCACATCCGAATCTTTCCGCTGTCCAACTGGACCGAGCTCGACATCTGGAGCTACCTCAAGCAGGAGGACGCGCCACTACCGAGCATCTACTTCGCCCACGAGCGCGAGGTCTTCCAGCGCGACGGCATGTGGCTGCCGGTGAGCGAGTTCACCTCGCCGAAGGAGTCCGAAGAGGTTGTCACGCTGACCGTCCGCTACCGGACCGTCGGTGACATCCCGATCACCGGCGCGGTGGAGTCCTCGGCAGCGTCGTACGACGAGATCATCGCCGAGGTCGCGGCAACCCGGGTCACCGAGCGAGGCGCAACCCGTGCCGACGACCGGCTCTCCGAGGCTGCCATGGAAGACCGCAAGAAGGAAGGCTATTTCTGATGGCCGAGTTGTTGCGGTTCGCCACCGCGGGCAGCGTCGACGACGGAAAGTCGACGCTGATCGGCCGGCTGCTCTATGACACCAAGTCGATCTTCGAAGACCAGCTCGAGGCCGTGGAGCGCACCTCGCGCGACCGCGGTGACGAGCACGTGAATCTCGCGCTGCTGACGGACGGGCTGCGCGCAGAGCGTGAGCAAGGCATCACGATCGACGTCGCCTACCGCTACTTCGCAACCCCCAAGCGGACGTTCATCATCGCGGACACGCCGGGCCACATCCAGTACACGCGCAACATGGTCACCGGTGCGTCGACGGCGAGCTTGGCGCTGGTGCTGATCGACGCGAGGAACGGGATCGTCGAGCAGTCGCGGCGCCACGCGTTCATCACGTCGCTGCTTCGTGTGCCGCACCTTGTCGTCTGCGTGAACAAGATGGACCTCGTCGACTACGACGAGGCCGTGTTCAACCGGATCAAGGACGAGTTCCGGAACTTCGCGACCAAGCTCGACATCGGCGACCTCTCATTTATCCCGATCAGCGCTCTCAAGG
>Ga0213876_10001127_pt1 | contig 17044 bp, 17 predicted proteins | sample BarmaccomBMRX_R9_FD_160113 | JGI IMG/M metagenome (GOLD analysis project Ga0213876, IMG submission 160113) | Root-associated microbial communities from Barbacenia macrantha in rupestrian grasslands, the National Park of Serra do Cipo, Brazil - RX_R9 | ecosystem: Host-associated > Plants > Roots... | reverse complement strand
GTGTCGTCGGGCCGGTCGCGGTTTGCGCGGGTGTGGTCTGGCCGGGCACGGTTTGTGCGGGTGTGGTCTGGCCGGGGACCGTCTGCGCGGGTGTGGTCTGGGCTCCGAGGACGCGGACCAGGTACGGAGCCATATTGCTCGAGCGCACAGGCGAAACCTGGACGGCGTTACCAACCTCGAGCATCTGGCCGTTCCCGAGGTACATCGCGACTGCTTGCGTGCCTTCGGGACCGTAGAAGATCAGGTCACCTTTCTGTGCTTGCGCCGGCAGAACACGCTGGCCGACGCGGTACATCTGGCCGGAGGACCGCGGCAACTTCAACCCCGCCCCCGCGTAGGCGTACTGAATCAGGCCCGAGGCGTCGAAGCCGACGGTCCTGGCTCCGCTGCCGGTGCCGAGGCTGGGGCCGTTGACGCCGCCGCCGCCCCACGAGTACGGAACGCCACGCTGGGAAAGCCCGCGCGCGACGACGGTGTCGGTAGCTTGCTGGTAGTCCATCTGCCTCATGCCCGGATCGGCGGTCGCGAGAGCGGACGTGGCCACCAACGGAGCCGCGAGCAGCACTAGACCTACCGCGAAGGCGTAGATGCGTCTCATTGGTATTCCAACCTTTCTAGGGGCTTTCCCGGCTTGAGCGCGGTGACTTTCGCGCCTTCGCCGTTGTTCCATGACCGGCTGGGGTCTCTACGGGTCTCCACGGCCGCCACTCCGGGGCCGAACGCCGGTGCATGACTCTTGGCAACGTGAACCCGTCGGACGAGCCTCCGTATTCACACCAGTCACTACAGACACTCTGACAACAGAAGGAGCGGGCGTCCATAGCGTGCGGGGTGCACGAGGGATTTTTTGTCGTACCGTGACCGCACGGTGACAGCTACGCCGGATCAGGCGCCATACGGGTGTGATTTGCGTCTCAGACGCGTGCCGTCGAGGACGCGGCCCCGGGCCCGGCGAGGCCGGGCCTTAATGCCAATACTGTTCGCTGAACGTTGTCAGCGCGTTACCGGCCACCGAGCTGACCATGACGATGAAGGCGGCCAGAATTGGCCAGTAGTACATGCGCCAGCCCTTGAACAGCGACACGACCGGACCGAGTATCGCGGCGGCCAGCGCTGCGCCGATGCCGCCCCACACCACCGGATAGATGTAGTAATTGACGCCGAACGGCACCTGTCCGCACATTTCGTCGTTGCACACATCCGAGAGGAAGCCATACAGCCGCGTCGGCCAACTGGTGACCGTGACCAGGACGACGAGGGTGGTAAGCAGCCCGAGGGTGCAGACGATGTCCAGGGCGCCCACCCGCAACACAAGCACCGGTCGTTCGTCTTCCTCGGTTTCTGGGTAGGGTTCTGCGCCACATTCTGCGTCGAGGTCAGAGTCGCGGCCGGCGGCATGGGCGTCTTCGGGCATGGCGTTCAATGCTCCCCGATCGAGGGCGTTTAGGCGACCGATACGCTGCATCCCCATGGGTTTGACGCCCGAGCAGATCAGCGCGATCGACGCCGCCCACCTCTGGCACCCGTACAGCACCATCGGCGGTGAAGCCGTGCGGCCCGTCGTCGCGGTTGCCGCCCGGGGAGCCTGGCTGACGCTGATCCGCGACGGTCACCGGGTCGAGGTGCTCGACGCGATGAGCTCCTGGTGGACCGCGATCCACGGCCACGGCCATCCCGTGCTGGACGCCGCGATGACCCGGCAGCTGGGCGTGATGAACCACGTCATGTTCGGCGGGTTGACGCACGAACCCGCGGCCCGGCTGGCGCAGTTGCTCGTCGATATCACCCCCGCCGGCCTGGACACCGTTTTTTTCAGCGACTCCGGGTCGGTGTCGGTGGAGGTCGCGGTCAAGATGGCGCTGCAGTACTGGCGCAGCCGCGAACTGCCGGGAAAACGACGGCTGATGACCTGGCGCGGCGGCTATCACGGCGACACCTTCACGCCGATGAGCATCTGCGATCCCGACGGCGGCATGCACTCGCTGTGGACCGACATCCTGGCGCCGCAGGTGTTCGCGCCGCAGGTGCCGCGCGACTACGACCCCGCTTACACCGCGGCGTTCGAGGCACAACTGGGGCGGCACGCCGCGGAGTTGGCGGCCGTGGTCGTCGAACCGGTGGTCCAGGGTGCGGGCGGGATGCGCTTCCACGACCCGCGCTACCTGGTGGACCTCGTCGACATCTGCCGCCGGTACCAGGTGTTGCTGATCTTCGACGAGATCGCGACGGGCTTCGGCCGGACCGGCACGTTGTTCGCCGCCGACCACGCCGGGGTGAGCCCGGACATCATGTGCGTCGGCAAGGCGCTGACCGGTGGATACCTCAGCCTGGCCGCAACTTTGTGCAGCACCGCCATCGCGCACACCATCAGCGCCGGTACGGCGGGCGCGCTGATGCACGGGCCCACGTTCATGGCCAATCCGCTGGCCTGCGCGGTGTCGGTGGCCAGCGTGGAGTTGCTGGTCGGCCAGGAGTGGGGGACGCGGGTCGCGGAAATCGGGGCCGGGCTGGCCGACGGGCTGCAACCCGCCCGGGCGCTGCCCGCGGTGGCCGACGTCCGCGTCTGCGGGGCCATCGGCGTGATCGAATGCCACCGGCCCGTCGACCTGGCCGTCGCCACACCGGCGGCGCTGGACCGCGGCGTGTGGTTGCGCCCCTTCCGCAACCTGATCTACGCGATGCCGCCCTACATCTGCACGCCGGCCGAGATCGGCCAAATCACCTCCGCGATGGTCGAGGTCGCGCGCCTCGTAGGCTGAAACCCCATGAACGCCGCGCGGGCACCGATCGAGACGTCACCGCTGGCCTGGCTGGACACGCTGGCACAACAGCGCCGCGAGGCAGGGCTGCGGCGCTCGCTGCGCCCGCGACCCGCCGTCGCCACCGAGCTCGATCTGGCCTCCAACGACTACCTGGGCCTGTCCCAGCATCCCGACGTCATCGACGGCGGTGTTCAGGCGCTGCGCGTCTGGGGGGCGGGTGCCACCGGTTCGCGTCTCGTCACCGGGGACACCGAGCTGCATCAGGAGTTCGAATCCGCACTTGCCGAATACGTCGGCGCCGCAACGGGTTTGGTGTTCTCCTCGGGTTACACCGCCAACCTCGGTGCGGTGGTGAGCCTGACCGGCCCGGGTTCCCTGCTCGTGTCCGACGCCTACTCGCACGCGTCGCTGGTGGATGCCTGTCGGCTGTCGCGGGCCCGGGTGGTGGTGACGCCGAACCGCGACGTCGGTGCGGTGGACGCGGCGCTGGGATCGCGCGGCGAGGAGCGCGCCGTCGTCATCACCGACTCGGTATTCAGCGCGGACGGTGTCTTGGCTCCGGTCCGTGAATTACATGACGTATGTCGTCGGCACCGCGCACTGCTGATCGTCGACGAGGCGCACGGCCTTGGCGTCCGCGGCGGGGGACGGGGGTTGCTGCACGAGGTCGGGCTGGCCGGCGCGCCCGACGTGGTGATGACCACGACGTTGTCGAAGTCGCTCGGCAGTCAGGGCGGAGTGGTGCTGGGCCCCGCGGCGGTGCGGGCCCACCTGATCGACGCGGCCCGGCCGTTCATCTTCGACACCGGCCTGGCACCGGCGGCGGTCGGCGCGGCTCTGGCCGCGCTGCGGGTGCTGCAGTCCGAGGCATGGCGCCCGGGTGCGGTGCTGCGGCATGCCGCTGAGCTGGCTCGGATCTGTGACGTACCCACGGAACCGGCATCGGCGGTGGTGTCCGTGATCCTCGGCAATCCGGAGGCGGCGCTGGCCGCGGCGACTGCCTGCCTGGACGCCGGCGTGCGGGTGGGCTGCTTCCGGCCCCCGACCGTGCCCGCCGGAACGTCGCGGCTGCGGCTCACCGCTCGGGCGTCCCTGAGTGCCGTCGATCTTGACCTTGCCCGCAGGGTGTTGACGGACGTGCTTGGTGGCTCCTTTCAGGCGCGCAGTTGACGTGCCTGCTCGTAACCGGTACCGGCACGGGGGTCGGTAAGACGGTCGCCACCGCGGCGCTGGCCTGCCAGGCGCTGCGGACCGGGATCGACGTCGCCGTGTGCAAGCCCGTCCAGACCGGCACTCGGGACGGTGACGACGACCTCGCCGAAGTGGGTCGACTGTCCGGGGTGCGCGAGCTCGCCGGACTGGCCCGCTATCCCCTGCCCCTGGCGCCTGTTGCCGCGGCCGTCGAGGCCGAAATGACGTTGCCCACCCGCGATCAATTGGTTCGGCGCATCCGCGACCTGGACCGCCCGGGCCGCTTGACGCTCGTCGAGGGCGCCGGCGGGCTGCTCGTCGAACTCGGCGCCGACGGTGTCACCTTGCGGGACTTAGCCGTCGACGTCGGCGCGGCGGCGCTGGTGGTGGTCGGCGTGGGATTGGGCACCCTGAACCACACCGCGCTGACATTGGAAGCGCTTGCCGCACATAGTGTTGCGTGTGCCGGACTGGTAATCGGCTGCTGGCCAAAGGATCCCGGGCTGGTGCAGACCTCGAATCGCTCTGCACTGGCGCGGCTGGCTCCGCTGCGTGCCGTGTTACCCGCCGGTGCCGGATCGCTGGCGGCCCCGGAATTCGCGGCAATGGGCGCCGCGGCTTTCGAACCCGACTGGATAACCACGCTGGTGCGCTGATGGTGCATTCGATCGAGCTGGTTTTCGACCCTGAGATCGAGGCAGCCATCCGTCGCATCTGGGAGGACCTGGCCGGTGCCGGGATCCCCAGCCAGGCCCCGGCCAGTCGGCCCCACGTAACGCTGGCCGTTGCCGAACGCATTGACCCCGCGGTCGACGAGCCGCTGCGCAGCGTGGCGCAGCGGCTGCCGCTGCCGTGCACGATCGGTGCCGCGGTGATATTCGGCCGGGCCAACGTCGTGCTGGCGCGGTTGGTGATCCCGACGGGCGAGCTGCTGGCCCTGCACGCGGAGGTGCACCGGCTGGTCGGCGGCCAGCTGACGCCGGGCCCAATGCCCAACAGCCTGCCCGGGCACTGGATCGCACACGTCACGCTGGCCCGCCGGGTCGGCGGCGCGCAACTCGGGCGGGCGCTGCGCATCGCGAACCGGCCGCCGCAGCTCGTCGGTTGCTTCGCCGGGTTGCGGCGTTGGGAGGGCGACAAGCGCGCCGAACACCCGATTGGCTGAGGCGGGAGCTGCCGCGTTAGGGAAAGCTCGGCGAGGCCTTAGCCCGTGAGCGTTACGCCGCTGCGATTTCACGCTCCGAAATTGGCAGTGCCGTTCCGCTCGCGGCCGTTGCGGCAGCGCGCGCGGGCGACGGACGTCTCACCCTCCGAATAGCAGGTATAAACCGGTGAAGGTGTAGCTCACCATGACCAGCATCATGGTGAGCTGGCCGGTGAGCTGGTGGCCTGGCGGCAACAGCCGCAGAGCTCTGTCATGCGCGGCGATCACGGCCATGATGTGCCCGGTGACCACGCAGGCGACCTTGATCCCGGCCAGCACCGGCGGGTGCATGGACAGCACGTACCAGACGCGCAGGTGCGCCAGGCCCAGCGGATTCCAACCGCGGCCGAATGGGTCGGCCAGGGCGATGACGGCCTGCTGTCCGCGCTCGATCAGGTAGGACAGGTAGTGCGCGAAGATGTAGCCCACCACGATCGGGATCAGCGAGTGCGCCAGCTGGCCCGGCAAGGCGCGACGCTGGTCCCGCTCGACCCCGCCGGTTGCCCGCGCGGCAAGCGAAAAGGTCAGTGCCACAACCGAAATGAATAGGAGCAGGCCGACGGTTCGCAGTGCGCTCGACGGCACGGTCGCTGACATTCGGTCGGCGAAGTTGCGCCATGTCGGTGACGCCGAGTAGCTGTCGAACGCCGTGGACCCGAGCAACACCGCCAGCACTATGACGATGCCCGGCCGCACGGGCAGCGACGGCAGGTGGTCGAACGGATTGCCCACGACGATCCTTCCCGTCGTCGGTGAGCGGCGAAAGGGGCAGAGTCGGGAGACCGCCATGCTGTACACGCCGAACGGGTCGGCACGCGCCAGCCACCGCTGCCCGCACAGCCACGCCCCAATCAGCAACACCGCGACGTAAACGAGCAGCCAAGTCTTCACCCACGGCAGCGACGCGGAGTCCGGGCTCGCCAGCTCCATCCACACGAAGGCGAACAGACCGGCGGCCGCCGGGCGGTATCCCCAGCGCTCGGGGTAGGTGCGTCGCGCGCGCCCCGGGAGGGCCGGTCGCAGCAGCAGATAAATCGTGCGCACCGGCGAGATCACCCGCCACACCGGCCCGAAAACCAGCGACGCAGCCACCAGCCCGACCCACAGCAGTACGTAGAACGCCCCGAGCAGGCCGTTGGACTGGGTTTGGGGACCCCATACTCCGGCCGCCACCACCCACACCGTGAAAACCAGCACCGCGCCGGCGGCCACTCGGCGGGTGACCCGGGCGTCGACAAATGCGGTCAGCGCCGACGGCAACGGGTGGCCCGGCTTGGCCGGATCAAACCGCGGGCGCCGCCAGGCGAACGCGACCACGGCGAACGTGAACGTCAGCGCCCATGCCGCTCCGACCATCGCATAGGCGTAGGGGACCGGAAGGTCGCCGGAGCCGCCCAACCCGTGGGCGAGCACCGCAACCGTCACTGCTGGACTTGGATGGTCGCGATCGTGCGGTGCAGGTGGTGAAGTTCGACGTCGACGTTGCCGGGGACGTCGACGCTGAACTGGAATGTCTGGTTGGGTGCGGCCGCGACCTGGAATTTGTGGTCCGGCGTCGAGTGCACGTGCAGCTCGTCGGTGGCGTCGCTGGTGACCCGCAGGGTGATCTGTTCGCGAACCTTGGACTGCAGCGTGGCATTGGTCGGGGTGACCTGACCGTTCGCGATGGTGACATCGACCGTTAGGCCCTGTGGCGGCGCGGGCGCGGGCTTACTCGGGGAACCACCGCAGGCCACCACGACTCCCACGATCGCCGTCGCCCACGTCGCGGTGAGGGTGCGACGACCCGTCATCGACCTATGCCGCATGGGGGACCGGATGCTTTTCCTCCTCGATTTGCCCGGGGGTGGTGGTTCCGCCGTTAATCCGGCCGGCACCCCAGGTCAGGCCGGCGATCACCATCAGCGTGAAGATCAACACCACCACGGAGCCGGCGTTGAACAACCAGATCGGACTGCTTGGGTCGCGTTCGCGTTGCAGGATGCTGTTCTCCAGCACGAACGGTCGCGTGGTGGAGGCCAGCGCCGGAACCTCGGAGCCCTGGGGCGCGGGAAGGGCCGAATCCGCTGGTTCGTAGATCGCCACGGCGGTCAACGTGTAACCGTCTTGGACCCGCAGCAGCGTCTTCCAGGATCCCCAGACCGGGATCGGCTTGGTGGAGCGGTAGTGTCCCGGCCCAACCTTTTGCAGCCGATCGATCACCAGGCCCCGCTCATTTTCCATCCGGCCCTGCCAGGACAGGATCGTCAGCCAGTTCGGGTTATCGCTCACCATGTTGGGCGGATTGAGTTGCACATCCGCGGAGACCATGCGCTTTCCGGGGGCGCTGGGCAGGTCGGTCAGGTTGATCGTCGCGGTGTCCTGCTTCGGCACCACGATGTGCAGCCCATTGGCCACGGCGCCGCCGATGACGAGCACCGTCGCCGCGACCACCGAGATGCCGATCGCGCGCCGCGGCAGGCGTTGCCCGGTGAGGACCATCCCCATCATCGCGCCGCACGTGCCCATCATTACCGCTACTGGGACCGCCTCGGCCAGGATCTGGGGCCACATGTGTGTGGGCCACGGGTAGTGGTAGACCGTGCCGATCCACAGCGACTCCAGCCACAGCCCGACGGTGCCGACGCCCAGACCCGCGACCGCACCGAACACGATCGACCGCTTGAACAGCGGCGTCAGCGCGATCACCTCGACCACCAGAGCGGGACCCAGGTAGAGCGGGAACCAGTTGATCGGGGCGCCCAGGATGGGCCCGACCGTCAGCGCCACGAGGCCGCGCAGCAGGATCGCGAAGAGGGCCGCGATGATTGCCGCGCCCCGGCCCATCGTGATACGCGCGATCACCAACCCCACCGCTGCGACGCCCGCGATCATCATCGGCTGGTGTATCAGCCGAAACTGCGGGACACCGAAGTCGAACTCGATTTGGTAGACCGACATGCCGATCAGCAGGCCGCCGCAGGACAGGTAGCGCAGGAATTTGACGAACGGGCGTTCGGGTTCCTCGGGTTCGCCCGGCAACGCCCGGCCGCCCTCGTACTCCAGCATCAGCACCGAGAACAAGGAAAATCCCGCGCCGCCGATCATCATCAAATGCGTTGGGCCCCATAGGGTGACGTCTTGGCCGAAGAGACGATGCCAGATGTCGTCGAGAGGGAACCCGAGCAGAGCGTACATACCGCAGCCGGCCATCAGCACACCGCCGACGGGGGCGTGCCAGTTGCGGGTGATGCGCACCGGAGCGGGGCCGGGTTCATCGAACGGCAGCACGATCGCGGTCATGCCGGCCAGGAAAATCCCGAACAGGCCGATGATGATGAAGTAGTGCGCGGGATTGGCCAGCGGACCGGGATCCCGGCCATTGCCGATGTGCCAACTCACGTCCCAGATGAACCCGAACAGGGCGCAGATGATGAATGTGGTGAACACCAGGACCGGCAGGGCCACCCAGGATGGGCGCCTGAATTTGCGTCCCAGCCAGTCGGCGAGTTTGGTCAGCCACTCGATTCGATGACTGCGATGAGCCCATCCGATCCACAGCATGACCAGTGTGATCACCATCGCGGCGATCGTCAGGCCAATCACCTGGTTGAGGCCTGCACCGCGCGCGGGTGCCTCTGCCAGAACCGTCAGCGCCATCGACGTCATCGTCCTACCCTCCCAACTGCGCCGGGCCGCCCCGGGAGATTTGATCTGACGGCCACTAAGTTACTCCAAGGTAAGTTAGCGTTCCAGTCCCAACGGAAGCGGGAATGCCCGGTTGGTCGGCTCGTCAATCCCGGTTTTCGTCCGCCGCGTCCGCGTCGTGGGGTTTGCGGCGATCCCGCAGCGCGACGTACAAGACGACGCCGACGACAACCACCGCGGGCAGGAAGGCGGGTACCGCCAGCAGGATCCAGTGGTGTGCCACATACTCGACGTGCGGATTGGTCATCGTGGTTGCCCCTGGCTGCTGCCCGGATGGCGTTGGTGGACGCGCCCCCCGTTACCCTAGCTTGAACACGCTTCAGGGCAGGCGCGATGAGCCTGCGGCTAGGCAGTCCGGCTAGCAAAACACAAGGGAGCACTTGGTGACTCAGGCAGCGACGCGGCCAACCATCGACACCGACAGCGCCGACATTCTGACCGTCGCGCGCCAGCAGGTGCTGGAGGCTGGGGAGGGACTCGACAGGGACCAGGTACTGCAGGTGCTGCAACTGCCCGACGACCGGCTGGAGGAGCTGCTGTCGTTGGCCCACGAGGTGCGGATGCGCTGGTGCGGCCCGGAGGTCGAGGTCGAGGGCATCATCAGCCTGAAAACCGGGGGCTGCCCCGAGGACTGCCATTTCTGCTCCCAGTCGGGGCTGTTCGCTTCGCCGGTGCGCAGCGCCTGGCTCGACATTCCCAGCCTGGTCGAGGCGGCCAAGCAGACCGCCAAGAGCGGTGCCACCGAGTTTTGCATCGTGGCCGCGGTTCGCGGACCCGACGAGAGGTTGCTGGCCCAGGTCGCGGCCGGCATCGAGGCGATCCGCGACGAGGTCGAGATCAACATCGCCTGCTCACTGGGGATGCTGAGCGCCGAGCAGGTGGAACGGCTGTCGGCGATGGGCGTGCACCGCTACAACCACAACCTGGAGACCGCCCGCTCGTTCTTCACCCGCGTCGTCACCACCCACACCTGGGAAGAGCGCTGGCAGACGCTGTCGATGGTGCGTGACGCCGGCATGGAGGTGTGCTGCGGCGGCATCCTGGGCATGGGAGAGACGCTGCAGCAGCGGGCGGAATTCGCCGCTGAACTCGCCGAACTCGGCCCCGACGAGGTGCCGTTGAATTTCCTCAACCCACGTCCGGGCACCCCATTCGGGGATTTGGCGGTCATGCCGGCCGGTGAGGCGCTGAAGTCGGTCGCCGCGTTCCGCCTCGCGTTGCCGCGGACCATGTTGCGCTTCGCGGGCGGTCGCGAGATCACCCTCGGCGACCTGGGGGCCAAGCAGGGCATTCTCGGCGGGATCAACGCGGTGATCGTCGGCAACTATCTGACCACGCTGGGTCGCCCGGCCGAGGCCGACCTCGAATTGCTCGACGATCTGCAGATGCCCATCAAGGCGCTCAACGCCACCTTGTAGACACCGTGATTGTGGTGCGCTACAACGTCTACACCGGTGAACCGGAGGGCACCGCCGTCCCCGCCGCGGCCCGGCTGGGCCTGGAGCCGCCCCGGTTCTGCGCGGAATGCGGACGCCGGATGATCGTGCAGGTGCGCCCTGACGGTTGGCGGGCGCGATGCTCACGGCACGGCGAAGTGGACTCGGCCGACCTGGAGGCGCAGCGATGACGGATTCTGCGGCCCTATCCCGGCCCTCTGGCGTTACGCGCGCGGCGCGAGTGCGCGCCTGCCTCGCCGTAGTGCTCGGACTGACGCTATCGGGTGTGCTCGCGGGCGCCCTGTGGGCCTGGATAGCTCCGCCGCTGCATGCGGTGGTGGCGATCACTCGGGCCGGCGAACGAGTGCACGACTACCTGGGCAATGAGTCGGAACACTTCTTCGTCGCACCGTTTCTAATGTTGGCGCTGCTGGGTGTGATTTCGGTGGTCGCACCCGTGCTGGTGTGGCAGTGGCGGCAGCACCGTGGGCCTGGGATGGTCGTGGTGCTGTGCATCGGTCTGGTGCTGGCGGCCGCGGTCGCCGTCACCGTGGGCGCTTTGTTGGTTCGGCTCCGCTACGGGGCGTTGGACTTCGACACGGTGCCGTTGGTAGGTGAGCGTGCCGTCGCTTATGTCGTCGAGGCGCCGCCGGTGTTTTTTGCCCGAGGGCCGCTGCAGGTGGCTACCACGCTGTTCTGGCCGGTCGGCATCGCCTCGCTGGTGTGCGTGTTGCTTGTCGCCGCGAACGCCCGCGACGACTTGGGCGGTCTTCCGGCGGTCACACCGCGACCGAGCGTGCTGCCTGCAGCCCCACCGGGATCACCGGGCCCACAAGCCCCCGAAGCCCCCGAAGCCCCCGAAGCCGTGGTGTCCTAGCGCCGGCAAGGCCCCGTCGGAGCCGCGTCAGAGCGGGCGGCGGTGAATGTGGCGGCCACCGATGACCCGGGCTGCGATCCTGCCCAACCGTGCCATGCCGGCGTAGGTCATCGGATTGAACGCGGTTGGCCACACTGTTCGGACGAGATGCTCGGTCAGCGGCCGGCGGGCGAACCGGTCGGTGAGCCAGCGCAGCGTCATCGGGGCCGACAGCGGATGCAGCAGCATATGTTCGTTGAACGCGTCGCGGTGATAGCTGACATCGGCGCCGCCGGCCGAATAGGCGTCGGCCAGTTCGTCGATGTCGTGCACGTCGATGAGGTAGTCGTGCACCGCCTGCACGATCAACACCGGCGGCGTTGGCACCGCGGCGCCCAGTTTGATGCTTTCGAAGACGTGCGAGACCTCCGGCGTGGACAGGATGTCCTCGAGCGGCTCGTCGAGGTAGTCCGCCATGTTCTTGCCAGCCATCCGCACGACCGCCGCCACGGTCGTCATGTCTTTCAGCGAGTCAAGCAGGGCACGTCCCTCGTCGTTGGTGTGCTCTTTGATGACCCGGTCCAAGTCGGGGTAAACGTGCGCAAGAGCGGCCACCACCAGCGCCGGCAACCCGGCGAGGAAGGTGCCGTTGAGCCGGCGGAAAGTATGTCCCAGGTCGCCGACCGGCGAGCCCAGGGCCGCCCCGACGATGTCTAATTCGGGCGCGTACTCGCCACACATCTCGGCGGCCCACGCACTGGCCAGCCCGCCACCGGAATATCCCCACAACCCTATCGGTGCGTTTGCCGCCAACCCGGTGCGTTCCGAGCCCAGGGCGGCCCGGATGCCGTCGAGGACACGGTAGCCGGGCTCGTACGGAGCACCCCAGATGCCGTGCAGACCCTCGTGGTCCGGTACCGAGACGGCCCAGCCCTCGGCCACAGCGGCGGTGATCAAGAAGAGCTCGAGTTGGGCCAGCGAACCCAGCGCCTTCGCCCTTCTGCGCAGCGCATACGACGGAAAACAGCGCGACGACACGGCATCGATCGCGCATTGGTAGGACAGCAGCGGGCAGGTCTGGCCCGGAGTATGCCCGGCGGGGAGGATCACGGTGGTCACCGCCGCCTCGGGCTTACCATTCAGGTCCATGGTCCGATACAGCAGCTGGATGGCAGTGCTGCGTTGCGGGATCAGTCCCAGAAAGGCCAGCTCAACGTCGCGGGTGCGCAGCACGGCGCCGGGCTCGGCATGCTGAAAGCCGGGCGGCGGCTGGTAGAACGGGTCGTCCGTCGGCAGCAGCGGCCGCACTTTGCGCTGCAATTCCTCGTGTGTCGGCCGGCCGATCCACTCCGCGCCGGTCGCCCCTGCCAGATTGCCGAGCTCGACCATTGAGGCTCCCTTCGTAGCCACCGGCATTCTCGCGATCGCCCTTTTCGGACCGCGCGAATCGCTGGTGGCGGTCAGCGCCCGCAGGTCACCGGCGCCCGTCTCTTACCGATTTCTTACTGAATGTACCGGTAGCTGCGCAAACTTCGACTCACAAATTGCGTGTGGCGCGTCACAGGCCCCGGCATTTCACGTCTGACCTGGCGGGCCGGGCGGCCTGAGAGCGGCGAACTCGTCGGTGACGCGCAGCTGTGAATCGGTGAATTGGTAGAGGGCGGCCGGGCGTCCGCCGCTGCGGCCCGACGCCGCCACCGTGCCGGTCTGGGAGATGACGCCGCGCCGGGCCAGCACCCGTTGCAGGTTGGTTGCGTCGACCTGATGGCCCAGCGCCGCGCCATAGATGTCACGCAATGTCGATAGCGCGAATTCCCTTGGAGCCAGGGCGAATCCGATATTGGTATAGGACATCTTGGCGACCAGTCGGGTATGCGCGTGAGTCACCATCGGGCCGTGATCGAAGGCCATTCGTGGTAGCGCATTCACCGGGTGCCATCGGGTGTCGGGCGGCAACTCGGGCGTGGCGGGGGAGGGAACCAGGCCCAGGAAGGTCGACGCGATCACCCGCGCGCCGGGCACCCGGTGGGGGTCGGAGAACACTGCGAGCTGCTCCAGGTGCGCCAACTCACGCAGGTCCACCTTTTCGGCCAGCTGCCGCCGGACCGAGGTATCCATGTCCTCGTCATTGCGCAGCTGGCCGCCCGGCAGTACCCAAGCACCCTTTTGTGGATCCTGCGCACGCTCCCACAACAACACGTTGAGCTGCGGTTTTTCTGATTTCGGGGCTTCCTTGCCCCGCCGGACCTGGAACACGACCGCGAGCACTTCGTGTGCGGTGCTACCATTGGGCATGTTTTCGATTGTAAGTCGAAAACCTCCTGCCGCGAAAGGAGCGGACCAATGACGGTCCTGAACCGTACTGACACGCTCTTGGCCGATATGGCAGCCGACATCATCGACACGCCAAGCGGGTATGCCGGCGTCGACGGTGACGAGCGGTGGGCCGCGGAGGTTCGTCGGCTGGCGCGGTTGCGGGGGGCCACCTTGTTGGCGCACAACTACCAGCTGCCGGCCATCCAAGACGTCGCCGACCATGTGGGGGATTCGCTGGCGCTGTCGCGGATCGCCGCCGACGCGCCCGAGGACACAATCGTGTTCTGTGGCGTGCATTTCATGGCCGAGACCGCCAAGATCCTGAGTCCGGAAAAGACAGTGCTCATACCCGATCAGCGGGCCGGTTGCTCACTGGCCGATTCGATCAGCCCCGACGATCTGCGCGCCTGGAAGGACGAACACCCGGGTGCCGTCGTCGTCTCCTACGTCAACACCACCGCCGCGGTGAAGGCGCTCACCGACATCTGCTGCACGTCGTCAAACGCCGTCGAAGTGGTCGCGTCCATCGACCCCGGCCGCGAGGTGCTGTTCTGCCCCGACCAATTCCTCGGCGCCCACGTCCGCCGCGTGACCGGACGCAAGAACATCCACGTCTGGGCCGGCGAATGTCACGTGCACGCCGGCATCAACGGCGACGAGCTCACCGACCAGGCCCGCGCACATCCCGACGCCGAACTGTTCGTGCACCCCGAATGTGGTTGCGCCACATCGGCTTTGTACCTGGCCGGCGAAGGCGCCTTCCCATCGGATCGGGTAAAGATCCTATCCACGGGTGGCATGCTCGAGGCCGCCCACCGGACGCGCGCCCGCCAGGTCCTGGTCGCCACCGAGGTCGGCATGCTGTACCAGTTGCGCCGGGCCGCGCCGAGCATCGACTTCCGCGCCGTCAACGACCGCGCGTCCTGTAGGTACATGAAGATGATCACCCCCGCGGCGCTGTTGCGCTGCCTGCTGGACGGTGCCGACGAAGTCCACGTCGACCCCGACATCGCGGCAGCGGGCCGGCGCAGTGTGCAGCGGATGATCGAAATCGGTCAGCCCGGCGGCGGCGAATGATGACCGGACCCGCGTGGCGGCATGCGGCCGATGTCGTCGTCGTCGGCACCGGGGTGGCGGGGTTGGCCGCCGCGCTGGCCGCCCATCGGGCCGGGCGAAGCGTCGTCGTCCTCAGCAAGGCGGGCGGGGTGACCGCGACGCGCTACGCACAGGGCGGCATCGCGGTCGTGTTGCCGGACAATCCTGAGAACGCAGACTCCGTGGACGCCCACGTCGCCGACACGCTGGCCGCCGGAGCTGGCATGTGCGATGCAGACGCGGTGTACTCGATCGTCGCCGACGGTTACCGCGCCGTGAGCGAATTAGTAGGTGAGGGAGCGCGATTCGACGAATCCGGGCCGGGCCGGTGGGCGCTGACCCGGGAGGGCGGGCACTCGCGGCGACGCATCGTGCACGCCGGTGGGGACGCGACCGGCGCCGAGGTCCAACGCGCGCTCGACCACGCCGCCCGCGTGCTGGACATCCGCACCAGCCACGTGGCGTTGCGAGTGTTGCACGACGACGCCCTGGGCCAAGACAGGGTGACGGGGGTTTTGGTGGGCAACGCCGACGGGATCGGAATTATCAGCGCGCCCGCGGTGATCCTGGCGTCCGGCGGCCTGGGGCACCTCTACAACGCGACCACCAATCCCGACGGATCGACCGGCGACGGAATCGCGTTGGGGCTATGGGCCGGTGTCCCGGTCAGCGATGTCGAGTTCATCCAATTCCATCCGACCATGCTCTTCGCCGCGGGTCCCGGCCAAGAAACCGGCCGGAGGCGACCGCTGATCACCGAGGCCATCCGCGGTGAGGGCGCGATATTGGTTGACGGGCAAGGCAATTCGGTGATGGCGGGCGTTCACCCGATGGGCGACCTGGCGCCGCGCGATGTCGTCGCGGGGGCCATCGACGCGCGGCTGAAGGCCATCGGCGATCCGTGCGTCTTTCTCGACGCGCGCGGCATCGACAGCTTCGAGACCCGGTTCCCCAATGTCACCGCCGCGTGCCGCGCCGCCGGCATCGACCCCGTCCGGCAACCCATCCCCGTCGTTCCGGGGGCGCACTACAGCTGCGGTGGTGTGGTGGCCGACGTGTATGGCCAGACCGAGCTGCCTGGGCTGTTCGCCGCGGGCGAGGTGGCCCGCACCGGGATGCACGGCGCGAACCGTCTGGCGTCCAACAGCTTGCTGGAAGGCTTGGTCGTGGGTGGCCGCGCCGGAACGGGCGCGGCCGAGCATGCCGCGGCGGCTGGCCGATTGCGCGCGACCATGCCCGAACCGATCACCCACACGGCTTCGAACCGACCTGAATTGCAGGACGCGATGACCCGGGACGCCTCGGTGGTGCGCGACGCCACCGGGCTGCAGCGCTTGTCCGAAACGCTGGCCGGCGAGCCGGTTCGCCACATCACCGGCCGCCGCGATTTCGAGGATGTGGCGTTGACGCTGACTGCCCGGGCGGTGGCCGCTGCGGCGCTGGCCCGTACCGAAAGCCGTGGCTGCCACCACCGTGCGGAGTATCCGGATGCCGTGCCGGAACAAGCCCGCAGCATCGTGATCCGGCTGGCTGAGGACCAGAACTCGGTGTGCGCCGGGGCGTTGGCTGCGGTGTGTTGATGGCGCTGTCCGACGCCGAGCTTTCCGCGGCGCGCACCATCATTCGATGCGGCCTCGCCGAGGACCTGAACTACGGACCGGACATCACCACGATCTCGACCGTGCCGACCGGCACGGTGACCACCGCGGCGATGGTGCCGCGCGAGCCGGGCGTGGTTGCCGGCGTCGATATCGCGGTGTTGGTGCTCGACGAGGTCATCGGCACCGACAGTTACGAGGTGCTCGGCCGCGTGCGCGACGGCACCCGGCTCCGGGCGGGCGAGCCGTTGCTGACCGTCCGGGCAGACACGCGCGGCCTGTTGACCGCGGAGCGGACCATGCTGAACCTGGTCTGCCACTTGTCCGGGATCGCCACGGTGACGGCGGCTTGGGTCGATGCGGTCAGCGGGACCAAAGCCAAGATCCGCGACACCCGCAAAACCCTGCCGGGCCTGCGGGCGCTGCAGAAATACGCGGTGCGGGTCGGCGGGGGCGTCAACCACCGGCTGGGGCTGGGCGACGCCGCGTTGATCAAGGACAACCACGTCGCGGCGGCGGGCTCGGTGGTCGAGGCGTTGCGCGCGGTGCGCGCGGCGGCGCCGGATCTGTCTTGTGAGATCGAAGTGGACTCGCTCGAGCAGCTCGACGAGGTGCTGCCCGAGAAGCCCGAGCTGATCCTGCTGGACAACTTCCCGGTGTGGCAGACGCAGACCGCGGTGCAGCGCCGTGACGCGCGCGCGCCCGAAGTTTTGCTCGAGTCGTCGGGCGGCCTCACCTTAGACACCGCGGCGGCGTACGCCGGAACCGGTGTGGACTACCTGGCCGTCGGCGCTCTGACTCACTCGGTGCAAGTGCTGGACGTCGGCCTGGACATGTAGCGCGGTCCCCGCCCGGCCAGCGCGCGCGCCCGTGGGCCGCCCGCCCGGGCCGCCCGCCCG
>Ga0213876_10001126_pt1 | contig 17044 bp, 13 predicted proteins | sample BarmaccomBMRX_R9_FD_160113 | JGI IMG/M metagenome (GOLD analysis project Ga0213876, IMG submission 160113) | Root-associated microbial communities from Barbacenia macrantha in rupestrian grasslands, the National Park of Serra do Cipo, Brazil - RX_R9 | ecosystem: Host-associated > Plants > Roots... | reverse complement strand
CACCCACCCCCATGCTGCCGCTCCGAACGCCGAACGCCGAACGCCGAACTCCGAACGCCGAACTCCGAACTCTTTCCTCTTCCCGCCGTGGTCGCCGTGGCCCGCCGTGGTCGCCGTGTGAACTCTTACGTCGTGCTCGCCAAACCCGCCGTGCCCGCCGTGTGACCGTGTGAACTCTTACGTTGTGCCCGCCAGACCCGTTGTGCCCGCCGTGTGACCGTGTGATGATGGTCATGCAGACTGCAGGACGCATGCCGCTGCTTGCAATTGCGTTTTGCGATTTTTGTCGGGCCGGAAAAAAAGTTTCGAGTTTACCGACCGGTACACTTCCATATTGCCCTTTGCAGGCGTACCGTCAGCAGCGTTGTTCCAGCCAAATGGGAAACGGGCGCGCGATTTGCTACCCGCTTTAAACACCAACGTAGCCTGCCATGTGGATCGTTAACCTCGCCTTACGCCGGCCTTACACGTTTATCGTTCTGGCCATCTTTATTTTGATCGCCGGGGTCCTGGCTACCATGCGGACGCCGAAAGATATTTTCCCGACGATCGACATCCCGGTGATCTCCGTGATCTGGAACTACTCCGGAATGGCTCCGGAAGACGTCGAACAGCACATCACGTCGATTTACGAGCGGGTTCTGACGACCACCGTCGACAACATCGATCACATCGAATCCCAGTCGCTTTACGGGATCGCGATTGTAAAGGTCTTTCTCCAACCTGACGCCAATGTGCCCCGTGGCGTTGCGCAGGTTACGTCGGTGTCGCAGGCGATCCTGAGGCAGTTGCCGTCAGGCATCACGCCGCCGCTGGTGCTCAGTTACAGCGCCTCAAATGTTCCGGTGTTGCGCGTCGGCCTGAACGGCCTTTCCGAGCAGGAGCTTAACGACGTCGCCCTTAACTTCGTTCGTCCCCAGCTGGTGACCGTTCCCGGCGCGGCCATCCCTTACCCGTATGGCGGGAAAATGAAGTACATCTCCATTGACCTGGATTATCGAGCCCTCCAGGCACGGGGCATGGTGCCCTCCGACGTTGTAAACGCTTTGAATGCCCAGAACCTCATCCTCCCGTCGGGCACCATCAAAATCGGGCAATATGAGTACCAGGTCGGGACCAACTCGAGTCCGACCTCGATCGCGGCCCTGAACGCGCTTCCCGTGAAGGTCGTGAACGGCGCCACGATTTACATGCGCGACGTGGCCTTTGTTCACAGCGGCAACATTCCGCAGACCAACATCGTCCGCTTCAACGGTTCGCGGGCGACGATGCTTGACATTCAGAAGACCGGCACCGCCTCCACCCTGGACATCGTCGGCGGAATCAAGTCGATCCTGCCGACCCTGAAAGCGACCCTGCCCGAGAACCTCACGGTGCAACTCCTGTCGGACCAGTCGATCTTCGTGAGCGCGGCGTTGGAAGGCGTGCTCCGGGAAGGCGCGATCGCGGCGGGGTTGACGGCATTGATGATCCTGCTGTTCCTGGGGGATTGGCGCAGCACCCTGATCATTCTTATCTCCATCCCCCTCTCCATCCTTACATCCATCGTCGCCCTGAGCGCCCTCGGCCAGACGCTCAACATCATGACGCTGGGCGGCCTGGCACTCGCGGTCGGTATTCTCGTCGACGATGCGACGGTCACCATCGAAAATATCGACCGTTACCTCGAGGAAGGGCACGATATCCTGGACGCGATCCGGGAAGGTGCGGCCCAGATCGCCGTACCGGCGTTCGTCTCGACCTTGTGCATCTGCATCGTGTTCGTGCCGGTCTTCTTCCTTTCGGGCGTCGCCAAGTACCTGTTCATACCGCTGGCTGAAGCGGTAATCTTCGCGATGCTCGCTTCGTACGTGCTCTCACGAACGTTGGTGCCGACGCTTGCGATGTACCTCATGCGCCACGCGGACCACGGCGCCAAAGGCGCGAACAAGGAAGAAGAACAGGAAAAGGACAAGGACCGGCCCCGGAAGCGGTCCTGGTTCGGCCGGCTCGCTGCGATGGGTATCATTTTTCGGCCGGTGCTATCGCTTTGCGGGGCCATCCAGCGCGGGTTCGAACGCGGGTTTGAGAAGCTGCGTGAAGGTTACCGCGACCTTCTGGGAGTTTGCCTTCGTAACGCGTGGGTGATGATAGGATTGGTGGCCGTTCTGGTGGGTGGCACTTTTTGTCTTTACCCCTTCCTGGGTGAAGACTTTTTCCCGGCCGTGGATGCCGGACGTTTTGACCTGCATGTGCGGATGCCGTCGGGCACGCGGATCGAAGAGACGGCGCGTCACGTCGACGACATTGAGAAAATGATCCGCCAGGTCATCCCGGGCGACCAGCTCCAGGGAATCATCGATAACCTGGGCATCCCGTACAGCGGCATCAACCTGAGCTACAACACCACCGGCACCATGAGTCCCGCCGACGGGGACATCCTGGTGGCGTTGGCCCCGAAACACGAACCGACGGACAAGTTCACACAGCTGATCCGCGGACGGCTCCAGCGCGATTTTTCCTCGGTGACGTTCTGGTACCCTCCGGCCGATATCGTCGCTCAGATCCTGAACTTTGGTCTGCCGGCGCCGTTTGACATCCAGATCATCGGCACCAACAAGACGGCGAATCTGGCTTTCGGCAACGGGCTGCTGGAGCAGATCCGTCACGTGCCCGGCGTGGTGGACCTCCGAATCCAGGAGCCGGCTGACGCTCCGCGATTGAACATCGACGTCGACCGGAGCAAGGCCGCGCTGCTCGGCATGACGCAAAGCCAAGTCACCAACAGTGTTCTGGGCGCCCTCAGCGGTTCTCAGCAGGTCTCACCCAATTTCTGGGTCGACCCGAAAAACGGCGTGAGTTACCAGGTCAATACGCAAGTTCCGCAGTACGCGATGGATTCGCTGGATGCACTGCGCAACCTGCCGATCCTCGGCGGCAACAACATCGTTTTACAGATTCTGGCCAACGTGGCCACGATCACACGCAGCCAGACCAGCCCGGTGGTCGACCATTACCAAATCCGCCCCGTGATTAATATCTACGGAAACGCTTTCGGTAAGGATCTCGGGTTCGTGGCCGATCACATCAGCAAAATCGTTGAGTCTGCCCGGAAAGACTTGCCGAAGGGCAGCACCATGGTGGTGCGGGGGCAGGTTGCGACGATGCACAGCTCGTTCGAGGGCTTGTATTTCGGGCTCCTGTTCTCGATGCTGCTGGTCTACCTCCTGATGGTGGTGAACTTCCAGTCCTGGATTGAACCCTTCATCATCATCACCGCGCTTCCTTGCGCCTTGGCGGGTATCGTCTGGATGCTCTTTCTCACCAGGACGACCATCAGCGTGCCGGCCTTGATGGGGGCGATCATGTGCATGGGCGTGGCCACCGCCAACAGCGTGCTTGTGGTCACGTTCGCCAACGAACGCCAGGAAGAGTACAAGGATTCCTATCGTTCGGCCTTGCAGGCGGGGTACACCCGCCTGCGGCCGGTGTTGATGACGGCGGCCGCGATGATCATCGGTATGGTGCCGATGGCTCTCGGCCTTGGTGAAGGCGGTGAACAGAACGCCCCGCTCGGTCGCGCCGTCATCGGCGGCCTGCTGCTGGCGACGGCTGCCACCCTCTTCTTTGTACCCACCGTCTTCATGCTGGTGCGTAGGGGCAAGACGGGCCACGCTCCCCGGGTCTCCCCTGAAGCGGCGCCGGCGAAATCCTAAAGAACATTACGCTTAAGTTACGAGTATGAGCCAAACCATGACCCTGTCCGAAAAACGAGGCGCGCACGAGCCCGAGCCTCCGGCGAATCGGGATGCTCCGGAGGCCCCGGAGGTTCAGCCGCCCAACGGTGGTGGTAGCGCTCCGGAACCGCCACCCCAACGCGGCGGCGATCAGCAGGGCGATCCCCCGGAAAAGCCGACGCGAAAAATGCGTGCGGGACCATTCCGCCTCGTCATCTTCGTAATGGCCGTACTCCTCGCGGGCCTGGCGGCCTGGGGCATTTGGTCGCGCCTTTCAACGACTCGCCAGACGCAGGAAGTGGCCAACCAGGCAGCGGAAACGCGGGTCGACGTCGTTACCCCGGAACAGGGCCCCGCTTCCATTCAGCTGGACCTGCCGGGCCAGACGCAGGCTTACACCCAGGCACCCATTTACGCCCAGACCAACGGCTACCTCAAAAAGTGGTACTTTGACATCGGCGCCCGGGTTAGGACCGGCGACCTGCTGGCCGAGATTGAAACCCCGCAGGTCGACCAGCAACTCGATCAGGCGCGCGCCACCCTTAACCAGGCCCAGGCCGCCCTGGACCTGTCCCGCGTGACCTACGAGCGCGACCAGGACCTGTTCAAACGCCACGTCATCGCGGCGCAGGACATCGACAATGCGGCCGGCGACTTCCGGGTCAAGCAGGCCACAGTCGGGGCCGATGAGGCGGCCGTGCGCAGCCTCCAAGCCCTCGAGAACTTCAAACTGTTGCGGGCGCCCTTTGACGGCATCGTGACTGCCCGCAACACCGATATCGGCGCGCTGATCGTTTCCGGTTCGGGCAGTTCCCTGTTTGTGGTGGCCAAGAATGATCCGCTGCGCGTGTATGTGAACGTACCCGAAGCCATGGCGCCCTATGTCCATGACGGCGTCAAGGCAGAGTTAACGTTTGGATCTTTCCCGAATCGGACATTTCCCGGTAACGTGGTGAGCACGGCCCGGGCCATCGACCCGAACAGCCGGACGCTGCTGACCGAGATTCAGATCCCGAACCCGACCGGCGAACTCTTCCCGGGCGCCTACGCGATGGTGCGCCTGCAGACGGCGGGAACGCCGAACGCCTTGGTGGTGCCCGCGACCGCGCTGTTGTTCCGGGCGGAGGGAGCGGCGGTAGCCGTGGTCGGGCCGGATAACAAAGTGCAGATCCGTAAGGTGACCGTCCGGCGCGACCTGGGGAACAAACTGGAACTTGAAGGCATCGGCCCGAAGGATCGTATCGTGGTGACGCCCGGTGACGGGATCAGCGACGGCATGAAGGTCGAGATCAACGCGCCGCAAGGACCGGACCATAAAGGGGCGGCTCCGCAAGGGCCTGATCATAAGGCTGCCGGTAATGCCTAGCCTTGATGATGAGTAATCTTCGGGCGACTTCGCTTGGTCGTCGCATTGAACAAACCTTTGCTGCCCTCCCGGTATGGCAGTCTTTGCCCTGCAGGGGGTGCCGATCTTACATCGGTTTTCAAGCCGGTTGAGCCGCGCCTTGCGCAGAAGAGACGGCCAGAGCTGGTGGCTGGTAGCCTTGCTTGCTCCGGCCCACCGGGCCGCTTTCAGCCCTCCTAAGGCGTCACGCCTGTACGCCCTCCCTAACAAACGCCCGCCCCGCCGGGTTGGATTCGCTGAAGGGGCGGCAGAACCCGCTCTCGCCGGGACCGAGTCGAGTCAGGCAGCCAGCGCCGCTTCCGCTTTGCGGATGATCTGCGCGAAAGAGCGCGGATCCAGGCTTGCGCCGCCCACCAATGCGCCGTCTATGTCGGGTTTAAGCATCAGGTCCTCAGTATTTTCCGGTTTCACGCTCCCGCCATATTGAATACGGACCCGTTCCGCCGTTGCCTGATCGCTCAACGAAGCCAGGACCTTCCGGGCAAAGGCATGCGCCGCCTGTGCCTGGTCCGAGGTCGCCGTCCGTCCTGTGCCGATGGCCCAGACCGGTTCGTAGGCAATCACCACTTCAGGCAACTCCTTGGAGCTGACCGATCGTAACCCTTCCCGGAGCTGGTACTCGAGTACTTTATCAACCTCGTCGTTCTCGCGCTGCTGCAGACTTTCGCCCATGCAAAGGATCGGCCTGAGCCCCGTCTCCAAGGCAGCCCGGACTTTGCGGTTGATTACTGCGTCTGACTCACCGAAGAGCCGACGGCGCTCGCTGTGCCCTACCACTACGTATTTGACGTACAAAGCGCGCAGCATGCCTGCGCTGATCTCGCCCGTGAAGGCGCCGCTCTTTTCCCAGTGCAGGTTCTGGGCGCCGAGCCGGATAAACGGCGCCCGCTCGGAAAGTGCCGCCAGGGCGGGAATCGCCGTAAACGGAGGTACCAAAACCACCTCGACATCGTTTACTTCGCCGAGTTCCTTGATCAGAACCTGCACATAATCTGAAGCCTCACCGTTCGTGAGGTTCATCTTCCAGTTGGCTGCCAGGATTTTCTTACGCATGCCCGTTCATTTGTCGGTAAGCGCCGCAACGCCGGGCAGTTCTTTGCCTTCCAGCAACTCGAGTGATGCGCCGCCGCCGGTGGAGATGAACGTCATCCGGTCCGCGAGCCCGAACTGTTTGACGGCCGTGACCGAATCCCCTCCGCCGATGATCGTCGTGGCATCTGCCGATGCCACCGCTTCTGCGACCGCTCGGGTTCCCGCCGCAAAGTCCGGTATCTCAAACACGCCGACCGGACCATTCCACAGGATCGTCTTTGCGTTGGCGATTTCCGCCTTATACTCCGCGACCGTCTCGCGCCCGATGTCGACACCCATCCAGCCATCCGAAATTCCCTGAGAAGCCGATACCCGGGGCGTGTTCCGCGTAGGGGCGCCAGCTTTAAACTCGGCGGCCTCGACGTTATCTGACGGTATAAGAAACTTGATCGTTTTGGCCCTGGCCCGATCCAGTAACTCCCGAGCCAGGTCTACCTTGTCTTCTTCCACCCGGCTGGCTCCGGTCGGAATTCCAAGGGCTCGGTAGAAGGTATAAGCCATGGCTCCGCCGATCAGAAAAACGTTCGCCTTCTCCATCAGCGCATGGATAACGCCGATTTTGTCGGACACTTTTGAGCCCCCCAAAATCACGAGGAAGGGGCGTTTCGGGTCAGCCAGTTCCTCCTGCAGGTATTTGAGTTCCCGCTCCATCAGGAGTCCCATCGCCGCCTGAGGCATGAATCTGGCCACCCCGGCCGTGCTGGCGTGCGCGCGATGCGCCGCTCCGAACGCGTCATTCACATAAACCTCACCCAGGCGAGCCAGCGCCTCGGCAAACTTCTCATCGTTCTTTTCTTCTTCCTTGTAAAAACGAACGTTTTCCATCAGAAGGACGCCGCGCTCCGGCACCGCCCGGGTAGCCGCTTCGGCCTTCTCACCAATCAATTCAGGCGAGAATTCAACCGAGCCACCGAGCAACGTCCGAAGGTGCTCTGCAACCGGACGAAGCGAGTATTTCGGGTTCGGCTGCCCCTTCGGACGCCCGAAATGCGCGAGCAGGATGACTTTGGCCCCTTTTTCCTGGAGCAAGCGGATCGTCGGCAGACTTTCCTGAATGCGAGTGTCATCGGTGATCCGGGTCCGGCCGTCAACCTCGTCAACCGGCACATTAAAATCCACCCGCATCAGCACCCGCCGCCCCCGAACGTCGAGGTCGCGAACCGATAGTTTAGCCATGATCGTCTCGCTCCGGCCTTAGGAGATGATGTGCTTAAGCAGATCTACGCAGCGATTTGAGTACCCCCACTCATTGTCATACCAGCTGATCAACTTGAAAAACCGGCTGTTCAACTCGATGCCTGAGCCCGCGTCGAAAATGCTCGAGTGCTTGGAATGCACAAAGTCGGTCGAAACCACCTCGTCGGACGTGTAGCCCAGGATGCCATCCAGGTAGGTTTTGCTTGCCGCCTCCATTTTTGCGGAAATCTCTTTGTAGCTGGTCTCCTTCGCGGTTCGCACGGTGAGATCAACCACCGATACCGTCGGGGTCGGCACGCGGAACGACATCCCGGTAAGCTTGCCTTTGACTTCCGGGCACACCAGCGCAACCGCTTTGGCCGCACCGGTCGTCGAGGGAATTATATTGATGGCTGCGGCCCGTCCACCTTTCCAGTCCTTCCGCGAAGGTCCGTCAACCGTCTTCTGAGTGGCCGTATAGCTGTGAACGGTCGTCATCAAGCCTTCCTCAATGCCGAAACCCTCCTTCAGAAGTACGTACACGATCGGCGCCAGGCAGTTCGTCGTGCAACTGGCGTTAGAAAGGATGTGGTGTTTACCCGCCTCGTACTTTTCGTGGTTCACGCCCATGCAGATCGTGATGTCCTCCCCTTTCGCCGGCGCCGAAATGATGACTTTCTTGGCCCCGGCGTCCAGGTGCCCTTTCGCCTTTTCGGCGGCCGTAAACAGGCCCGTCGACTCAATGACGACTTCACACCCCAACTTACCCCACGGGAGGGCCGCCGGACCTTCTTTCACCGCGAGACAACGGACTCGCTGCCCGTTCACGACTAAAGTGTCATCTTCGGCAAGGTCAGGGCTCGACTTCTCACTGACCACATCTCCCTGAAATCGTCCCTGCGTAGAATCGTATTTCAGAAGATAAGCAAGGTTGTCTGCCGGCACGAGGTCGTTAACTGCCACCACATCGATCTGATTCCCTAACAGGCCTTGCTCCACGATTGCTCGGAACACCAAACGCCCAATCCGCCCAAATCCGTTGATTCCAATTCTCGTCATCTTGGCTGACCGTAAACGCGAAGCACGTACGGCGTCAACGTGCTAAGGGAATGCCACAAAAGCCGTGAGTGAAAAAACGCCGCGAACCAAAGGGAGTTCCTCATTGGAGGCGTTACTCGCGTTCTTCAGCTCTACACATCGTCCAAGGTCATGAAGCGCGAAAGTGCAGAATGCCATTACTAAGCCGGCATCCTACCTTGATTTTCATCCCTTGCGACCCTGTGGACTCGGAAAGGAACGTCGCAAATCGGGTGCGCTTCCGTTTGTGGCACTTTTTCACTCGTGGCATTTGCGGCATTCGAAAAAGAAGGGGCGACCGGGAAACACCCGGTCGCCCCTTGAATCAAGAGCGCTGAAGAAAACGTGGCGGTCTAAACCGGTGCCTCGGTCAGGCCGCCAAGCCCTTCCGGCTCAGGACGGTCATTTTCCTCAGAACGCAGCCCGCGGCGGTTTTGAGAAATCGGCGGCGGCGGGTTCAGCAGCCGCCCATTGTTGATGATCTCGCGGATCTGATTCCCATCGAGCGTTTCGTACTCCAGCAACGCCTTGGCAATCGCGATCAACGTGTCCTTACGCTGCGTAATGATCTTCATCGCTCGCTGGTAAGAGTCGTCGCAGAGCCGCTTGACCTCGCGGTCGATTTCCTGCGCGGTCGCCTCGCTGTAGGCCCGAGAGCGCGAGATATCCCGGCCCAGGAACACGTAATCCTCGTGTTCTCCATACTCGACCATCCCAAGACGCTCGCTCATGCCCCACTCACAGACCATCTTGCGCGCAATGCCGGTAGCCATCCGGATATCGCCCGAGGCACCGTTGGTCACATCACCGAACACAATCTCTTCCGCCACGCGGCCGCCCATGATGACGACCAGTCGATCGAGCAACTCGTTTTTGCGATTTGTATACTTGTCCTCGGTCGGCAGGTACATGGTCGACCCCAGCGATGGGCCCCGAGGAATGATCGTCACCTTGTGAAGCGGATCGGTGTATTCGAGCACCTCGCACAGGAGCGCGTGGCCGGCCTCGTGGTACGCCGTGTTTTCCTTCTCCTTTTCACTGATGGCCAGGCTGCGCCGTTCCTTGCCCCACCGGACCTTGTCCCGAGCCTCTTCCAACTCAGCCATCGTGATGGCTTTCAAGCCGCGGCGCGCAGCGAGCAAAGCCGCCTCATTGATGACGTTGGCCAACTCGGCGCCCGAGTAACCCGGGGTACCCCGGGCCACTACCGCCAGATCAACGCCCTCGGCAAGTTTCACCCGCTTGGAGTGGACCCGCAAAATCTCTTCACGGCCTTTCACGTCCGGCAGATTCACCGTGATCTGGCGATCAAACCGCCCCGGCCGCAGTAATGCCGGATCCAGGACGTCCGGACGGTTCGTCGCGGCAATGATGATCACGCCTTCCTGCGTATCGAACCCGTCCATCTCGACCAGCAGCGCGTTCAACGTCTGTTCACGTTCGTCATGACCGCCGCCCAGACCGTGGCCGCGGTGGCGTCCGACAGCGTCAATTTCGTCGATGAATATGATGCAGGGCGCCGATTTCTTGCCCTGCTCGAACATGTCGCGGACCCGGGAGGCACCCACGCCGACAAACATCTCCACGAAATCCGAGCCGCTGATGCTGAAAAACGGCACATCCGCTTCACCGGCGATCGCCCGGGCCAGCAGTGTCTTTCCCGTCCCCGGCGGGCCGACCATCAAAACACCTTTAGGTATGCGGCCGCCGAGCTTCTGAAACTTTTTCGGGTCCTTGAGGAAATCAACGATTTCCTGAACCTCCTCTTTGGCTTCTTCAACCCCGGCCACGTCCTTGAAAGTGACCCGGTTCCGGTCACGCGCCAGCATGCGCGCTTTGCTCTTGCCGAAACTCAGCGCACCTTTCCCGGCATTGCGAATCTGCTGCCGGAAAAAGAGATAAAGGATCAGGAAGAAGATCGCGATCGGTGCAAACTGCAGAATGGCCGAGACCATCACGTCTGAATCCGCCCGGATGTCCACCTGATAACCCTTATTCTCAAGCTCTGACTTCAGGTCTTTGTTGTATTCAATGAAGATCGTGGTTTTGAAATGATCCGCACCGTTGACGCCCGCCGGTTTGCGGCTCCGGTCGTAAGCACCGCGCAACACCTGCGTACTCCGCCCTTCGGTGACGATCAACTGCAGCGGTTCATCGTGACTGATCCGGTTTTCCTGCAGATAACGTTCAAAGGTGGTGTACGGAAGTTCTTCGACATTCCCGTAGTTCCCGTTTCGTGAAAATAAAAAGCCGCCCAACAACGCAATGGCACACGCAAACAGGAGCAAACCGCGCCAATTAAAGTTGTTGTCGTTTCCAAAATTCCGCGTATTTCGGTCCTTGGAAGACCTGGGATCTGGTTGTGCCATATACTTAGGGACGGGACAGCCTACCACATTGACCCCGGACTGCAAAGCCGGGTCTCTGGTACGTGAGCATCGAATGCATGGCTTGTTGAGATTTAACAGCTGCGACCGGCAAAATTTCCGAGGAAAATGGCGACGACCGCGTCGCTCAATTCCAATGATTACGGCTCATTCGAAGATTTCTGAATCAGACGGGTGAGGCGCTCCCCGGCGCCGGTCACCACAGGCCATCCATGCGCAAAGGTCACCCGGCTCACCGATAACCCTTGCAGCTTCCGCAGCGACGCACGCGCTTGTCGCGGGTCAGCGCAGTATTTGTCAGGCAGCAGGCTAAACTCGTACCCCGGAAGATTGATCACCAGATCACCGAAGCTCAACGCCTGACTCCCGGCATGGTACAACGCCAGTTCTCCCGGGCCGCCGCCCGGCAGGGTGATAACCGTGAGCCCGCCCAGAAGTTCCTGGCCGTCATCGACGTATGCGTCAGCCGCAATGCCGGTCTCCGCAGCCGCGGCCCTGTGGCAGAGTACGGGAACCTGCCAGGAAGCGGCCAGGCGAACGCCTGCCCGCTCGTGGTTGCCGTTGGTGAGGACAATGGCCACCGGGTCGCCTGCTGAAACCAGCTCCGCCTCGGCCTCGTCCGTAAGCTCCACCGGGTCCACCAGCACCAACCGGCCGTCAACCAGGTGAGCCACGCTCGTCAGATCCACCTTGGCAGCAGGATCATAAGCCTGCCAGGCGAAAAGTACCGGCGTGACCCCATGGACTTCCTGAGCTCGAACCCCCATACCCTCCTGCCTGCACCGCTTCAGCGGCCCGCGTATTTCACCGTGCAGCCGTAGGGCCGCGTCGCCGAAACCGGCACCGGCTTACCCGCCATGACCGCGTCAAGCGCCTGCCTGACGTAATTGGTCGCCGTCTTGATGTCTGCCTCGTTGGTGTTGCTCTTGTTGTCGATTGCACCTCGGTAAACCAGGGAACCTTTTGAATCGATGATGTACATGTCCGGCGTCGTCTTGGCGTCGTACAAATGGCCGACCTTCCCGTCCGGGTCCAACAGCAGCGCGGTCCGGATTGCGCCGACTTTATTGGAGATTTGGTTCAGGGTCTCGGCCGGGTAGTTGCCCTGTTCGCCAGGGGCCGAGGAATCAACCGTCAGCCAGATCACGCCCTTGGCGGTGTACTCCTTTTGCAATTCCTGCATGTTGCCCGAGCGGTAGTGCTTGCCGACAAACGGACAATCAGGATTGTACCATTCCAGGACGACGATCTTGCCCCGATAGTCGGACAGCCGGTAGCCCCGGCCGTGAGTGTCAGTCAGCGAAAAATCCGGCGCAGGCGATCCGACTTGAACCTCAGCGCGGGCCAAGGGGGCCAGCGCCAGCGAGGCAACAAGGGTAACGAGAGTGGAATACATTTTTTTCATAGGGTTTCAGCGTAGGTTTAAGGGTGAATGACTGAGCAGGTTAACCTTTCTGCAGCGCGTCCAGAACCGTCTGCGTACTGATCAACTCGGGCAGCACCACCGGGGCACGTTCCCGGCCGCCAGGGTAATAAAGGTACATCGGCACACCCGCGCGACCGTGTTGCCGGAGTAACGCCGTAATCGCCTCGTCCCCGTGGGTCCAGTCCGCCCGCAGGGTAACGACGTTTTTACGGCTGAACGCGTTCCGGACGGCCGGTGTGTCGATTGCAAACCGTTCATTCGCTTTGCACGTGAGGCACCAATCGGCGGTGAAATCCACAAAGACCGGCCGCCCGCTGGCCAGCGCTACATCCAGGCTTTGCGGGCTGAATTCTCCCCAGGCAAGCCGGCTCGGCGTGGTCACCATCCGGTACGCGGAGAGAGCGAAAACCAAAGTCACCAGCATGGCTGCCCCGGCGAAAGCCTTGGAGACCCGCGACGCCACCGGCGTCCAGAATGAGCCTTTGATCCAGGCCAGCACCGCCAGGACCAGCAAGGCCGCAGACAAGCTGACAATGCCCTCGACCCCATGGAGCTGCCCGGCGATCCAGATGAGCCAGAGCAACGTCGCCAGCAGCAGGAACCCGAAAAATTGCTTAACCTTCAGCATCCAGACGCCGGGTCTGGGCAGAAATTGCAGCCAGCGGGGATTGCACGCCAGCAACAAGTATGGCGCCGCCAGACCGGCACCGATGGCCAGAAAAATCAGGGTCGTAACCGGCGCGGGCTGGGCAAAGGCAAAGGCGGATGCGGTACCGAGGAACGGCGCGGTGCATGGGGTGGCCAGGACCGTGGCAAATACTCCCTGAAAAAAGGCGCTGCCGTACCCCTCGCCGCTCGCCAGGTGAGCCAGTTTTCCGGTTGCCCGCGCCGAGACGCTGAATTCGAATACGCCAAACAGACTCAGCGCAAAGGCGAACACAAGCAGCGATAACACAAAAACAAACCGGTAATCCTGAAACTGAAAACCCCAGCCAATCTGACCTCCGGCCGCCCTTAAACCGCAGACTGCAATCGCTAACGCCAGAAAGCACCCCAACACCCCAGCCACGAAGGCCAAGGCCAAACGCATAATCTTCCTGGGCTCCTCCCCGGCTTCGGAAATGAACCCGAAGATTTTGAGCGAAATCACCGGAAGCACGCACGGCATGACGTTGAGGATAAGCCCGCCCAGGAACGCGAGGCCGAGGGCCTGCAAGAGCCCGCTCCAGCCGGCGCCGGCGTCTTTCTGGGGAGGTGCGGGCGCCGGGCCCGGTGCGACGACGCCTGGCCGGCCTTGTCCGTCGACATCGTACGCCCGTTGAGACGCCCCCGAACCCGTCAACAGGAGCCCCGGAACCTGCTGGATGGGTTGCGGTTCGCTGACCACCTCGAATGCCACCGTGCTACCGGTAGCCACCCCATGCCCCAACTCAACGCCCGCCGGAGGCACGGGATAGAACTCAACCGGTTCCCCCGCCGGCACCCCTTCAGCGGTCACCCGCAACTGCTTACCGTCCCGGGTAAACCGGACATTTAGGTCGGGGGGCAACGGCCCGGGCGTGCGTCCGGCAAAACGCTCGAAAAGCGGCTGTGCCGGGACCGCGCCTCCATTGCCTTGCGGCAAACTCAAGTTCAGCTCCGCGCTGCCGGGAACGCACAAGCGCTCGCAGACCAGCCACTCCGAATGGGCGCCGATCTGTACCGGCCCCGGCGGGAGCTGCGCCGGCACCTTCACGTCAGCGTACAGAAGCACCTCCCCCGGGTAAGTGAAAACCTCGAGGTCCCCGGGTTCCTTATCGCGCACGGGCACCGGCCAGCGCAGGGCGCTCACCTCAAAGCCGGGCGGCAGTTTCCAGTCAATCTTCGCCGGCACCCCGGCATCGCCGGGGTACTTCCAATAGATGTGCCAGCCGGGCGCCATCTGGTAATACACGCCGATCCGAAAAGTCTGCCCCGGCCGAATGGCGCTCTGGTCGGCGATCAAAGAAGCTTTGACGAGCTCACGCCCGTCCTGAACCTGAGCAGAGGCTGCCAGCGACCAGCCTGCAACCAGGACCATCAATGCCCGCCAGCATGCCGCTGGTGCCGGTAACTTGATTGTGCAAACCATCCGAATATACCGCTTGTCAAAAATACGTTCCGCAAACCCTCACGATACGCCGCCGGTCAGAATTTTTTTGCGAACCGCGCGTATTCTATATGAGGCATCCCGGCAGAATTTCTTCCATGCCGCGTCCACATCCCACTTATCCACCGTATCTCCGATTCAGGCAACCGGCCCGGTCCAGGCCGGGTTGCACGGCTCCAACCACGGCAGGAAACTACCCGGTTACGAGTACTCAAGGCGTGCCATGCCGACGCAGAGCCCGACCCGACCCTTCGAGATTGCAACCTGTCCGTTGAGCCATGCAGGATGCATTTCGCACGCCGGGCCTGCACCCCGGCGCGGTCGTTGTCCTTCGCCGGCTGTCCTCGGTAACTCGGTTGGTGCCATACTTGGCATGGTTCTAGCAGGTCAAAGAGTCCGATGGCATGCTGACCTGGGTGCTGACCTGCTTGATTTTGGTCCTCGTAGAGGTGGTGGTGAGCTTTTCCGACGCACGCGTGCGGGTGCGTTGGGTGGTTCAAAGCCTGTGCGTGCTCTTTCTGATCTTGCTTCTGGTTCATACGCTGTTTCCATAAGTCCGGCACCCTGCAGCTACGGCGAGCAACGCCGAGGCTCAGGCAAACCACCAAACCTGGCTGCGGCCGGCGCTCGTGCCCATCCTGCGTCGACCTGTGGGGCCCTGAAAACATGAATGCCTGCGATCGTCTCGCCGCACCTCCGTTGCGTTTCAGCTGACCACATGCACGACGAGAACCTCCCTGACCTGCTCAGCCGCATCCGGCAGGGAGAGCAATCGGCGGCCCAGTCGTTGGTCACCCAGCTTTACCCTCTGGTACTCAAAATCGTCCGGAACCATCTCCCCCGGCGGGAAGCGGAGGAAGACCTGTGCCAGGAGGTTTTCCTGAAAATCTTTTCAAAGGTTCATCAGTTCCGTTCGGACGTTCCGTTCGAACACTGGGTGTCGCGGATCGCGGTAAACACGTGTATCGATCACTTGCGCAAGCAAAAGAATCGGCCTGAATATCGATGGTCGGACTTCACCGAAGAGCAGCAAGCCGCACTGAGCAATTTGCGCGAGGGTGCCACCCTGCCGCCGGAGCGTTCGCCCGAAGAAGTGCGCGAACTGCTGTTTCGGCTGATGGCCACGCTGAAGCCTGACGAGAGATTGGTAATCCAGTTGATGTATTTAGAAGAGAAATCGGTCGCGGAAATTGGTAACTTAACCGGTTGGAAAACGTCGAAAGTCAAGGTGACGGCTTTCAGAGCGCGGCAGAAATTGCTGGCCGCGATTCAACGAGTGGAAAAATGAACGACGCGAATTTAGATGCTTGGTTTGCCAGGGCGCGTGATGCGACTGTCAGGCAGTCGCCTGAAGGGTCTGCACCGCCCGGCTTTGCGGCGTCGGTTTGGCAGAAACACCAACGCCGTCTGCTCGAGGAGCGAGCCATGGCTCGGACCTCGCTGGCTTCGGTGGCGACCGCGTTGATCGTCCTGGCGACGGTCGTCGGCTTTAATCTCGATGCGCTAACGTCCTCTGACGACGCGAGTTACGTCGGCGATGTGGCCAGTTCAGGCTCAGTATGGGAGTTTACTGGAGACTGAGCGTCGCGTTAGCTGCCCTTTTCGTCATCGGCGGGCTTTGCGGATCGGTCCTTACTTTCAGCCTTATGGGTCCGGGCCGCGGGATCGGCGGGCGATCAGGTCACACTCGGGAGACGCGACTTATTGCCCAGATGCAAGCGGCGGTTAACCTGACGCCGGCCCAGGTCTCAGCATTTCGCCCCGAAATTGAGGAAGCGATCCGAAAAGCCAAAGACGCGCGTCGCCAGGCGCTGATCGACAGCGACCTTAACATCGACGCCGCCCTCGCCCGCATCGCCGGTCAACTCGAACCCGAGCAACGGCTCCGCATGGAACAGTTTCGGGCCAGGCGTCGTGCCCGCGTCCTGAACTGGATTGCCAAGCACCTCCCGTAATCCGAGCTTTTTAGTGCCTTCGTCCCGGCACAAAAGCAACGCCCGGTGTGGCGCGCCTTAATCAAATGGCTGTCGGTGAATCCTGGGCTGATACATTCATTCAGAGAGTTATCCCGGTAGATCAGAGAGTTATCCCGGTAGAATGCCGGCTAAGGGGGGTGTCCGCGCCAGAGGATGCTCCGTGGCGGGTTGAGACGGCCTTAGGCCCAACGGGCCGGAAGACCTTAGCCCAGGGTGAATCCCTGAGCTTTACCCACGTTGTTTGAGGGCGGCGCGGGGACAGCCCTGACCGCCTTACGGCCCGAAAGGCCAAGGGAACATAGCCCAGGGTTTACCCCTGAGCTTTACCCACATTGTTTGAGGGCAGCGCGGGGATAGCCGTGACCGTCTTTCGGCCCGAAGGGCCAAGAGAACTTAGCCCAGGGTTTACCCTGGGTAACCGTCAAATCACGATCCAGCCCTGAAGGGGCGGCAGAACCCGACGGCAACGCTTTCTACCGCCCCTTCAGCAAATCCAACCCGGCGGGGCGGGCGTTCGTTAGGGAGGGCGTGCAGGCGTGACGCCTTAGGAGGGCTCGATCGGGGGAGGAACCCGTTCCCAGGGTGAAACCCTGGGCTATGTTCCTTTGGCCCTTCAGGCCATCAAACCGTCTCCCCGCCCGTCGTGTCTAGACCCTTTATA
>Ga0213876_10001125_pt1 | contig 17052 bp, 12 predicted proteins | sample BarmaccomBMRX_R9_FD_160113 | JGI IMG/M metagenome (GOLD analysis project Ga0213876, IMG submission 160113) | Root-associated microbial communities from Barbacenia macrantha in rupestrian grasslands, the National Park of Serra do Cipo, Brazil - RX_R9 | ecosystem: Host-associated > Plants > Roots... | reverse complement strand
TGGCGCAGGCGTTTGATCAGCGCGTTCGTGGAACTGTCATGATGCAACTCGGGCTCCGCGGCGCTCTCTAGCTCGGGCGCGATGCGCGCGGCTAGTGCCTTGCCCAGCTCCACACCCCACTGATCGAAGGAATCGATGTTCCAGATCGCGCCCTGGGTGAACACGCTGTGCTCGTACAGCGCCACCAGCTTGCCCAGCATCTCGGGCGTGAGCGAGTCACCGAGGATAAAGGTAGAGGGCCGGTTGCCCTCGAAGCTGCGGTGGGGTACTAGCCAGTCCGGATTGCCTTCCGCGCGAACCTCTTCTGGTGTCTTACCAAACGCCAGGGCTTCCGCCTGCGCCAGCACGCTGGCCAGCAGCAAAGCGTGGTGGTTGCCGAGTGGATTGTGCGTGGCCTCGAACGCGATGAAATCGCACGGGATCAACCGCGTGCCCTGATGGATGAGCTGGAAAAAGGAATGTTGGCCATTGGTGCCGGGCTCGCCCCAGTAGACCTGGCCGGTGTCATACGCTACGCGCTTCCCCTCCAGCGTGACGTGTTTGCCGTTGCTTTCCATCGTCAACTGTTGAAGGTAGGCGGGGAAGCGTTTGAGGTACTGGTCGTACGGAATGACGGCGACGGTTTCGGCGCCGAAGAAGTTCGTGTACCAGATCGCGAGCAGGCCCATGAGGACGGGCAGGTTGCACTCGAACGGCGCAGTTCGGAAGTGCTCGTCCATCGCGTGGAAACCGCCGAGCATCTCGCCGAAGTGGTTCGGGCCGATCGCGAGCATCGTCGACAGGCCGATCGCCGAATCCATCGAATAGCGGCCGCCGACCCAATCCCAGAACTCGAACATGTTCTGGGTATCGATCCCGAACTTGCCCACCTCTGCCGTGTTGGTCGAGACGGCCACGAAGTGGTTCTTCACGGCCGCATCGTTGCCAAGCGCCTGCACGGTCCAGTTACGCGCGGTATGCGCGTTGGTCATCGTCTCGAGCGTGGTGAACGTCTTGGATGAGATGATGAACAACGTCTCGGCCGGGTCCAGGTCGCGGGTGGCCTCGGCGAAATCGGTGCCATCCACATTGGACACGAAGCGGAAGTTCATGTCGCGACGCGTATACGGCCGCAGCGCTTCGTAGGCCATCACGGGGCCCAGGTCTGAGCCGCCAATGCCGATGTTCACCACACTTCGGATGGCTTTTCCCGTGAAGCCGGTCCACGCGCCGGAGCGAATGCGCTCCGAAAAATCGGCCATCCGGTCAAGGACGGCGTGAACCGCCGGCACGACGTTGTTCCCGTCAACCATGATCGCCGCGTCGCGTGGGGCGCGAAGTGCCACGTGCAGGACCGCGCGATCTTCTGTCACGTTGATGTGCTCGCCGCGGAACATCGCGTCGCGACGCTCGGCAACACCACATTCCTGTGCGAGTTGCAACAGCAAGCGCAGTGTTTCCTCGGTGATGCGGTGCTTCGAATAGTCGAAGTGCAGTCCGACAGCATCTGTTGAAAAACGCGTTGCGCGGTCGCGGTCATTGGCGAACAGTTCGCGGAGATGGGTGTCGCGGATGGCGGCGTAGTGCACCTGCAGGGCTTGCCACGCCGAGGTCTCAAGAAGGGAAGGCATCAATCACCGTTGTAATGGGATGGTAATCCTCGATCTGCGTATTCGAAGGCGAGTTGGCGCGAAATTTGCAGCCACTTAGCCCCGGTCCCTGCTTGAGGCGGTTGATTTGAGAAAACCCCACCACGAGTTGGAGGAAGGTGAATCTGTGAAGAAAGAGCGTCAGAGTTTTTCGCGCATACAGCGCGTCGGAGTGGGATCTGTCCTACTCACCCTGGGCATCGTCCTCGCGTTGCTGGTGATGTTGCCGGCGACCGCGCTAGGCCAGACCACGACCAACACGCAGACGCCGATGCCGTCGCAGACGACGGTCACGAACCCCACCACGGTCACGAACCCGACCAACACGCCAAACGCGTCGCTGAATCTGTCGACGAGTTCAGGCCTGCCAGGCGCCACGCTTACCGCGAATGGCACTGGTTTCCAGGCGAATGAGACCGTCGACGTGTCGTTCAACGGCCAGGCCGTCGGCTCGCCGACCGTCACTGGGCAGGGCACCTGGAGCCTGGCGTTCAACGTGCCGAGCTTTGCGCCCGGGCAGTACGGCATCCTCGCCAAGGGCCGCGCCAACGGAGACAGCGCGTCCGCGAACTTCACCATCAATCAGGGCGCTGCAACGCTGACCTTCAATCCCACGCAGGCGGCTCCCGGTGCTCAGGTGACTTTCACTGGCGCAGGCTTCCGCGCGGGTGAGACGGTCACGTTGACCTTCAACGGCCCGACGGTTGGCACTGCCACCGCCGATACCAGCGGCAACGTGACCTGGACGTTCACGGTCCCGGCCAGCCTTGCAGCCGGTCAGTACGGCGCAACCGCGACTGGCGAAACCAGCGGCGTCGTTGTGAACGCGACCTACACCCTGGTTGCGGGCGCGACCCCGGTTGCTACCACCCAGCCGACGGCACAGCCGACCGCGCAGGCGACCGCCACGCCGGTTCCGTCGAACCAGCCAGTACCGAATGCGCCCGCGATGGTCCACGATGACCGCTACTTCAGCCAGACCGGGTATCGCATCGACAACGACGATGTCTGGAACTTCTTCAACCAGTACGGCGGCATTGAGACCTTCGGCTATCCGACGTCGCGCATGATGACGTTCCTGGGTTGCCCGGTGCAGATGTTCCAGCGACAGATCATTCAGGTCTGCCAAGGCCAGGGTGCTGCGCTGATCAACATGCTGGATCCCGAGATCTTCCCGTACACCAAGGTGAACGGCAGCACGTTCCCGGGCGCTGACACCACGCTCAAGAACAACACCCCGCAGGTCAGCTCGCCGACCTATGGCGTGGACATCGTGAACTTCATCAACCAGAACGTTCCGGATACGTTCAGCGGGCAGTCGGTTGGGTTCCTGCAGCATTTCAATGCCACCGGTGGCCTCACCATCTGGGGCGCGCCAATCTCCCAGCCAGCGCCTGATCCCTCGAACGGGAACTTCATTTACCAGCGCTTCCAGCGCGGGATCATGCACTACATCGCCGGAACCGGGACCGAGAGCATTCTGCTCGCGGACTACCTGAAGGCCATCCTGATGGGGCAGAACGTCCCAACAGATCTGCAGCAGCAGGCCTCTGAGAGCCGCTACTACGCCCAGTATTGCCCGGGCAATGCACAGTGGCTGTGCCGGCCGAATGATCTGCCTGGCACAGATCTGACTTTCGCCTTCGTGCAGGGTTAGACGCCTTCACGCGAAGAAGCGGTCCCTTCCGGAGGGAGGAAACTCTGCCGGAAGGGACGATCCGTCTCAGGATCGAGTGACGGCGGACGTTAGTCAGAGGACGCGGTCTTCTTCGGACGTTTTGGCGCAGCGGAGCCGTCGGTCGCGGTCGTTTCAGGCTCCCACAGGCGGAAGCCGCCGATGAATGCGTTGGCGTTATCGCCAAGCCGTGCGTCAGGCGGCAGGTCCTTCAGCAGTTTCGCGTTGCCGCCGCCCAGGATGATGTACTCGGGCTGAAGCGCGGTACGGAAGGTGTCGATGACCTTCTGGACCTCCTCGCGCCAACGCTTCTTGCCGAGCCGTTCCAGACCTCGTTGACCGACGTAGTCTTCGTAGGTCTTGCCCTTTTTCCACGGCAGGTGCCCGAGTTCCATGGCCTCAACTTCGCCATCGATGATCATCGCCGAGCCGAGGCCGGTACCGAAGCCGAGGAACAGCATGCGGCCACCCTCGTAGCTCCCAAGGGCTTGCATGGCGGCATCATTGATGATGCGCACCGGCTTGCCGAAGGCGGCCGCGTAGTCGAAGCCGATCCAGCCTGGTCCGAGATTGACGGGCTCGTGCGCTGGCATGTTGTGCACCACCTGGCCGGGGTAGCCCATCGCGACGGCATCGTACGGCCAGTCAGAAGTCAGGCCTTTGACGCCCGCCACCATCGCGGCGGCGTTCATGTCGGGACCAGAGTCTATACGGCGGGGTTCCGTCTGCCCGCTGAGCAGCACCTTGACGTGCGACCCGCCAATGTCAACGGCGAGGATCTGCATGCTGCCGAATACTGTACTTCGGCCAACGCTCTGTAACGGGTAAGGTGACGCCGTGCCGAGCAAGAGCGTGGTGCTCGAGATCGATGGCCGCGAGGTCACCATCACCAACCCTGACAAGGTGTTCTTTCCGCGCACCGGTCACACCAAGCTCGACCTCGTCAACTACTTTTTGGCCGTTGCCGATGGCGCCATCAAAGGCATCGACGGCCGGCCGATGGCGTTGAAGCGCTTCGTCAACGGCGCGGACAAGGAGCCGTTCTTCCAAAAGCGTGCGCCGGACTCACGTCCCAGCTGGATTGAAACCGTTGAGCTGAGCTACCCGTCGGGCAGGACAGCCGCGGAGGTCGTGGTTCGAGATGCCGCGCAGCTCATCTGGATCGTGAACCTCGGCTGCATGGACCTCAATCCACATCCCGTTCGCGCCGACGACCTGGATCACCCGGACGAGTTGCGGGTTGATCTGGATCCAGTTCGCGGCGTGCCCTGGCCGCAGGTACGCCAGGTTGCGATGGTCACCCGTGACGTCCTCTCGGACGCTGGACTGGTCGGCTGGCCCAAGACATCCGGTTCGCGGGGATTCCACGTGTATTGCAGGATCCAGCGCCGCTGGACGTTTCCAGAGGTCCGCCGGGCGGCGGTAGCCCTGGCCCGAGAGGTGGAGCGCCGCGCGCCCGACCTGGCCACCAGCAAGTGGTGGAAAGAGGAACGCCACGGCGTCTTCGTCGACTACAACCAGAACGCCCGCGATCACACGGTGGCCTCCGCGTACTCGATCAGGCCAACGCCCGAGGCGCGCGCGTCCGCACCGCTTTTGTGGCACGAGGTGCCGGAGTGCGATCCCACCGCCTACACCATTGACACGCTGCCGCGGCGATACGCCGAGATCGGCGACCCAGGTGCAGGCATTGACGAGTGCATAGGCTCACTTGACGGCCTGCTCGAACTGGCGCGGCGCCAGGAGGCCGAGGGCGCGACCGACCCGGTCGAACGTGCGGGCTCGGTGCCCGCGCCCGCACCAGGGAAGACGGTGGGGCCTACCGGGAGGCGCAGGACCAACGCGCCTTTGATCGAGATTGCTCGCGCGGCGACTCAGGCAGAGGCCATGGCTGGGCTCGAGCGCTGGCGCGCTCGCCATGCGGACGTGTGGCCGATGCTCGCGCCCAACGACATCCTGGTGGACTCCATGCGCGGACGCAGCGCGACGTGGACGCGCATTCGCGTCAACCTGCAGCACGTGCCTGAAGCCGAGCGCCCGCCCCAGGAACCGCTCGAGGTGGACTTCGACCCCTGGCAGTTCCTCCGGCCTGGTTGAGAGTAAGCTGTCCGCGGGGAGTGCAGGAGCAGTTTTTCAGGGGGTCAATGACGTCCCATGGCTGAATCTTCAAGAGATCGTGTGGCGATCCCGGGCAGTGACAAACGCCCGGTCGCCGACGCGGAACGAATCGGAGATGTGCATCCAGATGAACGCGTCGAGGTCACCATCCAGCTGCCTTCCAAATCAGCGGACGCGCTGAATGCCGAAGTCCAGCGACTCGCATCACAGTCACCCCAAGCGCGGCAGCATCTGAGCCGCGAAGCCTTTGCCGAGCGCTTCGGTGCCGACCCCGCGCAGATTGCCAGAGTCGAGGCATTCGCTCGAGCGAACAAGCTTGCGGTCGTGCATTCGAGCGTAGCGCGGCGCAGCGTGGTGCTGGCCGGTACCGCCAGCCAGATCAGCAGCGCATTTGGCGTGGAGCTCGGCGCCTACGAACATCCTGGCGGCGGCACGTTCCGCGGTCGCCAGGGGCCAATCTACGTCCCATCCGATCTGGCCAACGTCGTGCAGGGCGTCTTCGGCATCGACGATCGTCCGGCGGCACGCTCACACATCCGGCGAATTACCGACCTGGACGGCATTCAACCGCTGGCCGCCGCACCTCGAACCTCCTTTTCGCCTGCCCAGGTTGGCCACCTGTACGACTTCCCAACCGGTGTCACCGGCCAGGGCCAGAGCGTGGCCATCATCGAGCTGGGCGGTGGCTACAAGGCGACGGATCTTGCGGCCTATTTCAAACAGTTGGGGATCCCCAACCCGAAAGTGGTCTCCGTCTCGGTGGACCACGGCAAGAACGCGCCGGCCGGACCGAACAGCGCCGACGGCGAAGTCATGCTGGATATTGAAGTTGTCGGGGCGGTCGCACCTGGAGCGACCATCGTCGTGTACTTCGCGCCGAATACAGACCAGGGCTTCATCGACGCCATCACCACCGCCGTCCACGACACGACCTATCGCCCCTCGATCATCTCTATTAGCTGGGGATCGCCCGAGGTCCAGTGGACGCACGCGTCAGTTCAGGCGATGGACCAGGCTTTCCAGGCCGCGGCCGCCATGGGCGTCAGCGTGTACTGCGCGGCTGGCGACAACGGCGCCAACGATTTCCCGCCAGGTGCGGGCTCGCAGCCCGGTAACCATGCGGACTTCCCGGCCTCCAGTCCACACGTGGTTGGCTGCGGCGGTACGCACATCACCGTGACTGGCAACGCGATTTCGAGCGAAGTGGTGTGGAACGATGCGGGCGATGGCGCAACCGGTGGCGGGTTCAGCACCCTGTTCCCCCGGCCCACCTGGCAATCGGCCTATCAGGGTCAGACCACGCGCGGGGTGCCCGACGTCGCCGGCAATGCCAGCCCGCTCAGCGGCTACGTGGTGCGCGTCGACGGCCAGACGACCACGATTGGCGGGACCAGCGCGGTTGCTCCGCTGTGGGCGGGGCTCACGGCGCTGCTGAACCAGAAGCTTGCTAAACCTATGGGCTTCATCAATCCGCTCATGTATGCAGTGAACGTCTCGGCGGGCGGCTTTGTGGATATCACCCAGGGCAACAATAACGGTTTCAACGCCGGCCCTGGCTGGGATCCCTGCACCGGACTCGGACGACCCGATGGTGCGAAGTTGGCGGCGGCCCTTTCGGCTCAGGCCGGTGCAACCTCCGCCGGCTAACCCGATAGGACCGGTCGATCCCGACGAGCGTGTCGAGGTCAGCTTGACGCTGGCGCCGCGCCACCCGTTCACCGAGCTGGAGGCGCGGCTCGACCGGCCGATGAGCCGCGAGGAGTTCGCCGCCTCGTACGGGGCTGATCCCTCGGCCATCGCGCGGGTAGAGAACTTCGCGCGTTCACACCAACTCGAAGTGGTGGAGTCCAGCGCAGCGCGTCGCACGGTCCGCGTGGCAGGCCGCGCCGCCGACATCGGCAGTGCCTTCGGCGTGAACCTGGTCCAACAGCGACTGGCCGATGGCACAGAGTTTCGGGCACCCGACCGCGAGGTCGAGATCCCAGCCGAGTTGAGCGGCATCGTCGAAGGCGTCTTCGGGCTCGATACGCGACCTGTGGCGCGGCGGCGCGGGTAAGCTGGAGCGGCTATGGCCGCTCTCTCGCGTGAACAGTTTGAGGAGCTGCGGGCTATCGACAGCCCCACGATTGCCAACGCTATCGAATATTTCGAGATCCGCCCGCGGGTTTCGGGCTACGTCGGATCAAACGTGCGCTGCCTGACGCCGGACGCCGGCTTCATGCTCGGCTACGCCGTAACGTGTCGCGGCGACAGCACCACCGAAGACAAAGACCGTCGTGAGCATGCGTCGCTCTATCGGGCGATCCACGAGCTGCAGCCTTGGCCGGCGGTCGTCGTGATCGGCGATGACGGTGATCCTTCACAGATTCACCTGGCGTGTCATGCCGGCGAGATGATGGCCACGACCATGAAGCGCGTCGGTGCCGTTGGGCTGGTCACCAATGGTGGGCTGCGCGACATCCGCGAGATCAACGCGCTCGGCGGGTTCCACTATTACGGTCGCGGCCTGGTCGTGGCGCACGGTCGGCCGTGCATCTATGACGTCGGCGCCGTGGTGAACATCGACGGGATGGAGGTGCACCCGGGCGATCTGCTGCACGGAGATGAGAACGGCGTCGTGGTGATCCCTGCCGAGATCGCCGACAAAGTGGCTGCCAAAGCGCGAGAGCATCGCGACATGGAGCAAGAGCGGCTCAAAGAGATCCTTGGACCTGATTTTCACAAGCAGTTCGAGGGGCTGACGCAGTACCGCTGAGGTTTTGTGCTGCTGCCCTCGGAGGTGAGGACCCTCGGAGGTGAGGACCCTCGGCGGGTTGAACCTTTGAGCCGAAATCTCTACACGGGTGACAAATGGCCCGATTATGAGAGCCTCATCATCTTCGGCCGGTAAGGGCCAGGAAGACGTCTTCGAGGCTCGCGTCGGGCAGGCTGGCGCGCTCGCGGAGCTCGTCCAGCGTGCCGATCGCCACCAGGCGACCATTCGACAGCAGTAGCAGGCGGTCGCAGATGCGCTCGGCATCGGTGAGCTGGTGGATGCACAACAGCAACGTGCGATGCGAGGCGCGGAGGCGCCGCAGGATGTCCATCATCGCCTGCGTCTGATGCAGGTCGAGCCCATCAAACGGCTCGTCGAGCGCAAGCAACGGCTGCGGCGACATCAGCGCCAGCGCAATCAGCAGCCGCTGCAAATTGCCTTTGGAGAGTGCAGCAACTTTCTTCTGCAGCACCGGCGCAAGCGAGAGGTCGTCGACGATGATCTGCTCCCACCGCCGTGGCTCGACCTCGAACAGTCGCCCGAAGAGCGTAAGCACCTCGATGGTGTACAGCTCCGCGTACGGCGCGACCCCATTGGGCAGATAGAACATGAGATGCGAGGGATCCCAGGCGGCGGGCGCCTCGTCGCCTTCGTAAAAGATCCCGGAAGTGCGTGGCCGCAGGTTCGCCAGGCATTCAATGAGAGTGGTCTTGCCTGCGCCATTGGGACCGATCAGGCCGAGGATTTCGTTTTCATGAATTTCGAAGTTGATGTCCTGGAGGATGTCCGAACCGCCGATCTCCTTGGACAGCTTCTCCACGCGCAGCAGCACGCGTTTGTCACTTGGCGAGCTCCGTGTTTCTGGGGGCGTTGGTCGCAACGGGGTGGGCGCACCCGGTGTTCTGCGCATAGGCGGCTCGCGCAACGCGTCCACGACGAGGCGGAGGCTTTCCGCACGGGCGTTGAGTCCCTCGAGGCGGCGCTGCAAGTGGTCGAACCGCCGGAGTGCGTGCTCGTGACGTGCTTCGAGCGCGAGCGCGGCGGCGTCAATGTCCCGCCGGTGGGCGTCAACCTGGACCGTGGTGGCGGACTGCCGTGAGTTCAAGTACGTGACGAGCTCGAGGAGCAATGCGCGTGTCGCGGCCGAGCGGACAAGTCTGGGCCTCCTCGACGAGCGGGGTACCGCATCGACACCAGCGGCGCGCAGCGGGCGAGTCATGCAGGCACCAGCGCAGGCACGTCGAAACGATACCCCTCACCCCGAACCGTCACGATGAAGGCGCGCTCAGGTGCGGCGCGTGCTAGCCGATTGCGCAGGTAGCGCACATAGACGTCGACCACATTGGAGGCGGGGTCCTCGTCGTAGCCCCAGACGTCGGCCAGGATGGCCTGTCGCGACAACACTCGCCCGGGGTGGCGCATGAAGTATTCCAGTAGCGCGAACTCGCGGCTCGGCAGGTCGATCAGCTGATCGGCGTACCAGCCGCAACGCCCCACCAGGTCGAGGCGCAACTGGCCAGCCTGGAGCGTGGTTGGCCGCGGCGTGTTGCCGCCAGGCATCTTGCGGCGCACCCGGCCGATCAATTCTTCCAGGGCGAATGGCTTTACCAGGCAGTCCTCAGCGCCTGCCAGCAGCAACAGCGGCACGTCAGGACGTGCAGCGCGCAGGCCCTGGAGCAGGCCCCACTGCTCGTCCGTAAACGGCGACAGGTCGAACACGACCAGGCCGATCGACTCGTCGCCAGCGTGTAGCAGCACGTCGTGAGCGGATGCCGCGCTGCTCACCTCGAAACCGTGGCCGCGCAAGCTGCGCTCCAGCACGCGGACCATCGCCGCCTCGCGCTCGACCAGCAGAACCCTCACGCCTGAGCCGTAGTATAAATGAGAACCCGTCGCCGGCCAGCATTGCAGATGATGGAACTCTCATTTATAGTCGGAACGCGGTGAGGGTGCCTGGTGGCGACGGCGGCGAGTAGCGTCGCGGGCTCTCGCGCGAACGAGAGCGACCGCTCGCGCACGCTGGAACTGCTGTGGCTGATCGTCTCACGTCAGCTGCGCCTGAGCTGGTTCGTGCTCGGCAAGGAGGTGCGCGAGCTGCTGGTCAGCCGCGCTCTCTGGGCGATGGTCCTGGTTGGCGCCCTGCTGGTTGGCTTCAGCTTTATTCAAGCCGTCCACCAGTACAGCGACTCGAGCGGCAACGCCGCGCGCTTGCCGCAGTTGGCGGTCAATCAGAATCCGCTCGACGGCATCGTCGTACGCGTGTTCGCCGGTGTGTATCTGATGAACACGTTCCTTCTGCCGTTCGTAGCGATTCGCGCCATCGGCAACGAGAAGCAAACCGGGTCGCTGAAGCTCGCCCTGCAAATGCCGGTCGGCATGTATCGGCTGGTCGCCATCAAACTGGTCGCGTTGTTCGTCGGTTGGGCAATTGCGCTGGTGCCAACCGCATCCGCGCTGATCATCTGGAGCCTGTTGCTTGGCGGACACCTGTACTGGCCGGAACTGCTTTCGGTGCTGCTAGGCCACACGCTGTACGCACTGGTCATCGCGGGCATCTCGTTCCTGGCCGCGGCCATTACCGAATCGGCCGCAACGGCGGCCATCGTCGCGTTGGCGATGACGATTGGCTCATGGATCCTGGAGTTCGCTGGCAACACCTCGACGGGGCTCGTGCGCGCCATCGCCGGTTTCTCGCTCACCCCGGCGCTTCGCGGGCTGGAGCAGGGTCTGGTCGGTTCGCCGACCGCCATTGCGCTAGCTGTCCTCGCGCTGGGGCTGCTCGGGCTAACCGTGGTGTGGCTCCCGCCGGGCGTCTCGCGACGCGAGAAGCTGCTTCGTTCGGGTGCGGTGGCTGGCGTCGCTGCGCAAGCGCTGCTGCTCGCGGTGCAACTGCCGATCTACATGGATGTCACCGAGGATCAGCGCAACTCGTTCAATCCCGCCGACGTCCGCGCGCTGCGGCAGATGCCCAAAGAGCTGAAGGTCGACGTCAACCTGGCGACCAACGATGCGCGGTTTCTCGATCTGCAGCGCAATGTGCTGTCGAAGCTGCAGCGCACGGCGCCGCACGTGACGATCAACTATGCGGAAACGAGCACCTCGAGTCTGCTGGGCGGCAGTAGTGGCGCCAACTACGGTGTGGTGACCTACACATACGGGGGCAAACAGGGCACCAGCCGCGCAACCACGGCGCGTGAGGTGCTACCGCTGATCGAGGCGCTGTCGGGCCAGACGGTGGTGGAGGATCCGGTGCGGCCGTACCCCGGCTATCCGCTACAGACGAGCGCGGACGGAGCCGCCGTGTGGTTCTACGGCATCCTGCCGCTGTTGGCTATCGGTGCGTGGTGGTACTTCCAGCAACCGCCCACGTTGCCAGGCAGCGTGCGCGTCGAGCGTGCGCCGGTGCGTAGCCGCTGGCCGTGGCTGAGTCCGTACGTCCCAACGTTGCGGCGAGGTGCGATCGGCATCGGCGCCGCGCTCGTGATAGCGCAATTCGTCCCGTACGGGCGCGACCACACGAGTATCACCGTGACGCCGCAAACGCAAACCACGGGGGTGGCCGCGCAGTGGTGCCCGACCTTGTTTCCGCCCGGGACGGAGTCCAGCATGAGCATGGGCGCGTTCCGCGCGCAGGTCGGCGGCATGCAAGCTGGGCTCGACGGCGCGTTGGGCGCCCTGGCAGCTGGCAACGTTGGCGGCGCCCGCCTGGAGTACGGCCAGGTCGCGACGAGTCACGCGGGCGTGTCGAAAGAGCTTGCGGAGCTCTATCCGCTGCGCTGTCCGAGGCTCCTAAGTAACCGGCTCACGGCTGACTCGGCAATGCTTGGCTCGCCGGTTGACGCCGCGGCGGCGACGCCAGCCTTGGTGGCGCTGCGCGCCGGCGTAGCCAGTATCAGCGCGGACCTCGATCAGCGGATCGCCGTCGTCAGCCCAAACGCGCTCGTCGGCAACCAGGACGAGTCCGCGGCCGATGCGCCGCGGTCCACCGGCTCGCCGGCCTGGGACAGCCAACAAACGCAGGATCTTGCCACGCGCGCGTGCGCGGCTTGCCACAGCAATGCGCCCGGGTGGTCGTGGTACGCCAACCTCGCGCCATTGTCATGGGTGGTGCAACACAACGTCGATAGCGGCCGCGCTGCGTTCAACATGTCCGAGTGGGACCTGCCTCAGCCGCTTGCGGCGCAAGCTGCCGACGCGGTCCAGAACGGCAGCATGCCGCCAGCGTGGTCGGCCGCGATCGACTCGCGGATGCAGTTGAGCGATACCGAGCGTGCAACGCTCGCCGGCGGCTTGCAGGCGACGTTCACGCCAGTCGTAGGCGCCGCCGCCGTCAGCGCTCGTGCACCTTCCGAGAATTCATTCTGGTTTTTCATTGCGTTGGCGGTCATATTCGCCGCGCTTGTGCTGACGTTTTTGTATGTAGATCGGCGCCGTTCGCGTCAGGAGGATGTTGTTCGTGGTCTTGCGTAGGTATGAACGTGTGTTGGTGGGAGTGGGGCTCGGCCTGATGTTGACGGCACTGCCGCTGGCGGCAGCGGCGCAGTCTGCAGGTCCGGTGAATGAGGACTTCACCGAAGAACAGGTCGGCGCGGTGCCCACTTCGTTCAACGCGCCGATCGGGTGGTGGTCGATTGGTACTGATGGCGTCGACACCAAGCCCGTGCTGTTCGAGGATGGCACCCGCTACAGCGCCACGACCGGTCAGAATGACCTGGCCACTCAGGCGCAGGCGCAAGCCCAAGGATTAAGCGTGCATCAGCTCGCCGATACCGCACCGGGGCTGGCCTACTACCCGATCGCGATCTTCAATAAGGTGCCGAACTTCACACAGGGCACCATCGTCACGCGCTTCGCGATCGTTGGCGGTGACCTTGACACCGAAGCCGGCATCATCTTCAGTTATCAGCCGAACGGCGACTATTTGGCGCTGCGTATGGACGCCGATTCGAGCTCGCTGAAGCTGGAGTCACTGACGCAGGGGCAGGCGACGGCGCTCTCGGTCGTGGACAATGTGCCGGCCGCGCTCGCGCGCTGGCATGACCTGCAGCTGACCGTGGCGCCGGGTGGGACGCACCTGTCGGGCGCACTGGATGGGCAGAAGTTTCTCGACGTGGACATCGATACGCCGATATCAGGCCAGGTAGGCACGATGACCAAAACCGACTCCGTAGTAGTCTTCAACTCGTTTAACGTGGACCCGAACGGACAGTAGGCGCTCGCTATGAGTCTTTCGGGGGCGGTTGCAACCAGAGGTCCGTCGCGGCAGGTCACTGAGGCGGCGGCTAGTGAGCTGACCTGGCTCAGCCGCTACGTGGTGCTTGCCATCGTGTGCGTCGGCGTGTTCATGAACACGCTGGACACGGGCATCATCGACGTTCTCAATCCCGTCTTCACGGCCCAGTTCCACCTGAACCTGTACCTGGAGTACTGGATCGAGCTCTCATATGCGATCCCGCTGATCGGCATGCTGCTGCCCGCGGGCCATATGGGCGACCGTCTCGGACGCAAGAACGTGTTCCTGGCAGGCATGATCCTGTTCGGCTGCGGCTCGGGTCTGCTGACCATGATGCCGACGTTTGAAGCCATGTTCGTGGCGCGGGTCATCGAAGGCGTGGGTGCCGCCCTGATCTCCGCGAACGGCGGTGTGCTAGCCGTCTCGGTGTTCCCCTGGAAACAGCGCGGCCAGGTGCTGGGCATCATCGGCACGGCAGTCGCTCTGGGCCTCAAGTTCGGTCCCGTCGCTGGCGGCTTCCTCAGCGACAACTTCGGCTGGCGGTCGGCGTTCCTGGTCAACGTGGTGATCGGCATCGTGTTTGTGATCCTGGGTTCCATGGTGGTGCCACCATCCCGACGCAACCCGGGTAAGTCCTTCGACGTCTGGGGCGCACTCCTGTTCGTGCTCGCCATGGGCTGTTTCCTCGTCATCGTGAACCAGGCACCCACGCTCGGACTCGACAGTCCGCAGATCCTGCTGTGCATCGCCGGCGTAGTGGTGTTCGGGGCTGCGTTCTTCTACGTGTCGACGCACGTGAAGGACCCCACGATCGACCTGAGCCTGTACAAGAGCCGAAATTTCTCGGTCGCCGTGTCGGCGGCTTTCATCAGCTTTCTGGCGCTGACGCCAGTCAACCACCTCCTGCCCTTCTACATGGAGAACGTCCAGGGACTGCACGTCAGCGAGACCGGCCTGATCTTCATCACCACCACGCTTGCCATCGCGGTGACGCAGCCGTTCAGTGGTCGCTGGGCGGACCGGGTCGGCTCGCGTCCGGTGGCCTCGTTGGGGTTGCTGCTGCAAGGCGTCGGCCTCCTTGCACTCACTGTGGTGCCGCTACAGATCAACCCGGACTGGCTCGTGCCCGAGCTTGCATTGATCGGCGTGGGCGTTGGATTGTTCCGCTCGCCGAACCATCGCGCGCTGTTCGGCTCGGTGCCGCGCGACAAGATGGGCCAGGCGGGTGGCTATCAGCACCTGCCGCGGCAGCTCGGCGAGTCGATCGGTGAGACGGGTGTGGTGACCATGTTCTCGGCGGTCGTACTGGCAAGCGCGGCGGTTGCAGGCATTCACGTGGATCTCTCGCCTGCTCCCGTTGCGGCGGTCGCCACGCCTGTGCCGACGCCGGCGGCCGCGGGTAATGGGCTGAAGCCCGCGGTGGTGATCCAGCCGTACGTTCCGGCGGCGCAGGCGGTTTCGCAGCTGCAGGCCGCGACCGGGGTGACCAACGTCGCTGGGACCGGGACGTCGCTGCTGGACACCGATACCTCGGATGACCAGATTGTGGATGTGCCCGACGACAGTGCGTCCGACTCGTCCGACTCTGGCCTGTCACAGGCGGTCACCTCGCTACCGGCGGACGTACAGATGCTCGGCTACCGGCTGATGTGGGGTCTGGCGGGTGTGATTGCGCTTGGCGGGGCGGTGCTCTCGTGGTACGGCCGCGACGAGGAGGAGCAGGCCGAACACGCCGCCGTGCCCGCCGCGAGTGCGCCTCCTGCGCGGCAGCGCATCCCTGTGGTAGCAGGCTCCTCGCGTTAGGCGCCCTCGCCGGGTGGCATGAAGAACTCGTATCGCGCTGGATCGCCATAGCCGTCGATCCATTCGGGCGCGACCCCTTGGCTGCCGAGGGCGGCCTGCACGATGCGTTTGTTGAACACGCTTACCAGGTCCGATGCGAAGTAGTCGTCGACGGGCATCCACAGCAGCTCTTCGATTTCTTCCGCCTGCATCGTGAGATCTTGCGAAAGGGGCGACAACCTGCAGACGAAATAAATGTCGGACTTGCCGTACCGATAGCCGTGCCAGTGCCGAAAACACACCAGCGATTCGAAGCGTGCTTGCACGCCGGTCTCTTCAAGGACCTCACGCAGGACGGCATCCACCAGGTGCTCACCAGGCTGGAGCGCACCGCCGGGCAGCTTGTAGTACGGCGCTGCACTGCGCCGATGTTTTTCGCACACCACCAGCAGCTCACGCCGGTCGTTGATGACCACGCCGCCGACACCGATGTAGTGCGTCGCGTGCATCGGCACAAAGGCGTCCTCGACCAGGCGACACACCAGCATCACATCGCCTTCGTTGGCATGGTGGAAGACGAAGCCGGCTTTGGTTGCGACCGGGAGAAGCTCCGCCAACTGGATCGGGACGTCGATCCAGACGAGTCGGCGGCCGTCGGCGCGCCAGGCCCCGAGCGAATGCTGCAAGCGCTTGCCAAAGGCGTCGGCATCGGCCGGCAGTTTGTCGGATTCGACGATGATGCCGCCGAACATGTCAGGTGCGTGCTCGAGAACGTCCATGCGCGTGCACCAGAGGGTATGCGCCGCTACCTCCCGACGGCCAGCCGAACCTACTATGGGGTAGACCCATGACGACATCGCTGGAGCGCGCGCGGGGTGCCACGCTGCCGGAGGCCATTCCGCCGGAGACGCTAGCGCGCTTGCCAACCCCGTGCTTGCTGGTGGACCTCGCCGCGGCGGACCGCAATATCGCTCGCGCCGCGGACTACTACGCGAAGGCGCCGGTGAAGTTGCGGCCCCACTTCAAGGCGCACAAATGCACCCAGCTGATGCGGCGACAGTTAGCAGCGGGCGGCTGCGTGGGCGTCACCTGCGCCACGCCGCACGAGGCCGAGGTCCTCGCCCACGAAGGTTTCCCGCGGATCCTGGTTGCCAACCAGGTGATCAACCGCGAAGGTCTGCGAGCGCTGAGCCGAGCGGCAAGACAAGCGCAAGTGAGCGTGGCAGTGGACTCGCTTGCGCACGTGAACGCGCTCACACGCACGGCAGCCGAACAGCAAGTGCGCTTTGGCGTGCTGATCGAGATCGACGTCGGCATGGGCCGCTGCGGCCTCCCACTCGGCAGCGATCAACTCGTGCCCATCGCGCGCGCCACAAACGCGTCCAAGCGGCTCGACTTCGAAGGCTTGCAGGGCTATGAGGGCCACGCGGTGCACAAAGATGACCGCGCGCTGCGTCGGACGATGGTGTGGCAGGCGGCGCAGGTGCTGCGCGCTGAGCGCGCACGCCTGGAGGAAGCAGGCTTCGAATGCCAGGTGATCTCCGGCGGTGGCAGCGGGACCTGGGACCTGGCCGAGGAGACCGGCGTCTGGACCGACATTCAGGCCGGCTCGTATGTGCTCATGGACTCGGAGTACGGCTCGCTGAACCTGCCGTTCGAGCCTGCGCTGTACTGCGCGGCAACAGTCATCAGCCGCCGGTCCTCCGAAAGTGGCGTGCTCAACGCCGGTTTGAAAGAGCTCACCGTCGAAGGTGGCATGCCACGGCCTGTGCGAGCGGGCCTACGGGTGCTCGGCCTTTCAGATGAGCACGCGCGACTCGCGGTGGCGCCCGGGACGTCGCTGGAAGTAGGCGACACGGTG
>Ga0213876_10001124_pt1 | contig 17052 bp, 18 predicted proteins | sample BarmaccomBMRX_R9_FD_160113 | JGI IMG/M metagenome (GOLD analysis project Ga0213876, IMG submission 160113) | Root-associated microbial communities from Barbacenia macrantha in rupestrian grasslands, the National Park of Serra do Cipo, Brazil - RX_R9 | ecosystem: Host-associated > Plants > Roots... | reverse complement strand
CGGCATCATCTCGGAATGCTGCGCGGGGACTGATCGGAACGGTGGGCGGGATCAGATTGGAATGGTGGGCGGCATCAAATCGGAATGACGGGCGCGATCACGTCGGAATCCGCACTGGAGGATCACCTCGATCTCCTTCTCGGCCTTGACGTTGACCTCCAGGTCGTGTTCCGCCCGGGCCTCGGAATGGCGACCCTGAATGTTCTGCCCCACCATGATCAGCGGCATCAGCAGGATCTGGATGACGTTGGAGATGAACAGGTAGAACACGAACGCCATCCCCGGATCGAACCGCAGGGAATGGGGCGCAAGGAGGTTCCAGCTCAGCCAGAACGCCGTCCAGGTGAGGATGAGCAGGAAGAAGCCCATCGTCCCGACCCGCTCGGTGATGAAGACGGCGAGCCTGTCCAGGGGGCCGAGGCTCTCATGCACCTGCTTGTGCACGTTCCTGAGCGGGCGCCTGTGCCGGCGCAGCTCGGAAAGGGCTGTCGGCGAGCCCGACGTGGGATGTTCCATGAGTTGACGCTCCTCAGCGGCCGCCATTGTCCGACGGGGCGGGGGGAGCGCAAGGCCAACCCCCTCCCCGCGCGACTCAGGTGACAACATTGTCACGCAAAAGTCGGCGGGGAGAAGGACGATCAGGCGGTTTGACCTGATTGGATCGTGCTTTAGCCAGGGATGTGCCGGCGGACGCCCGTTTCCTCGTGGTTGAGCCGGGCTTGTTCGACACGGGTGAGGTGGCCGCCGTGGAAGCGCGCCATCCGGCGCTCCTGCATGCGGATGTGGTGGACGCGCGCGTGCATGTGGGCCGCCTCGCCGCGGGTGAGTTCGCCTTCGCGCCGTTCCTCGCGGATCGATCGGTTGAGGTTCGTCAGGCGATGGTTCACCTCTACCCGACGGGGGTGATGGTTCTGCCAGGGCGTGTTCGCCGACGCGGTGGTGGCGCCGCCGGCGACGACCGCCACGCCCATGGCGGCAATGAGGAGCTTGCGGAGAGTCATGGGAGGAAAGTCCTTGTTCTTCGACGTCGTCGGAGCGACGACGATCGAGACCCTACTTCCGCGAAGCTGAACCGGATGGCTGCGCACCTGTTCAGACCGGGTTCATCGGGCCCCGCCCGAGTTTGACCCAGCGCAAAGACGTCCCTGCCGAGCGGCGCCACGGTGGCCCGGTCAGCGAGGAGCCGTCTCAAGATGAACCCGGCGGTGAAGCAGGAGATTCTCTCCATACTCCAGGAAGGCCGGGATCTCGCCCTGGCCACCATTCGACCCGACGGGTTTCCCCAGGCGACGACGGTCAGCTACGCAAGCGACGGCCTTACGATCTACTTCGGCTGCGCGGCCTCCTCACAGAAGGCGCACAACCTTGCGCGGGACGACCGGATCTCGGCGGTCATCGACCTGCCCTACAAGGACTGGTCCCAGATCCGCGGCCTTTCGCTCGGCGGGCGCGCTCGGCGGCTGACCGATCGCGAGACCATCGCCAAGGTCGGGGTGGCTTTCTTCCGGAAGTTTCCCGAAACGGCGCAATACGTGGACGCCGGCGCGGACCTCGCCCTCTACGAGATCACCCCGGCGGTGATCTCGATCCTCGACTATGGCAAGGGCTTCGGCCACACCGAGCTTGTCCACGTGGGGGAGCTCGCCGCGAGCGGCGGGGGCTGAGCCCCTTCCTGCGCCTTTCTCGGCGGCGCCGCCCAGCTCTGACCTCCGTGGGGGCGACCCGGGGCTGCGGGCAAGCCGCCGCGATCCTCCTGGCTTGACACCCTGGTTTGCATGCGATGCAAGGCCCTCATGTCACGCGCTATCGAACCTGCCGTGCTGCCGCTCGCGGAGGGCTTTGCCGCCGCCGGCCGGCCCGAATGGCTGACGCTGGTCGAGAAGACCCTGAAGGGCGCGCCCCTCGAGTCCCTCGTGCGGCGAACCCTCGAGGGGATCCCGATCCAGCCCCTCTACGAACAGGCGAAAGCCGCCCCCGGGGCCGCCCGGGACCTCGCCGGCTGGGATATCCGGACCCTGGTGCGCAACCCGGAGCCGGCGGCCGCCAACGCCGAAGTGCTCCAGGATCTGGCGGGCGGGGCGAACTCGGTTCTCGTGAGGATCGGCCAGGGCGGCGTGGCCGCCGGGTCGGCCGAGGCGCTCGCCCGGGTGCTGGAGGGCGCGCTCCTGGACGTGGCGACGGTCGCCCTCGACGCCGGGTTCCTGGGCGCCAAGGCCGCCGATTGGTTGGGGGCCGCTGCGAAGGGCGCACCCGCCGCGCCCCTCGCCCTGCACATGGACCCCTTGAGCGCGTTCGCCGAGGCGGGCGCCAGCCCCGGGCCGATCGAGGCTCACCTGATCGCCTGCGCCGGCGTCGGCGCGCGGCTGGCCGAACCTTATCCGAAGGCCAGTCTCTTCCTGGCCAGCGGGCGCGTCGCCCATGAGTCCGGCGCCGGCGAGGCGCTCGAGCTGGCGGTGGCCCTCGCGGCCGCCCTCGCCTACGCCAAGGCCCTCGTCCGTGCGGGCCTCGGCGTCCAGGAGGCGTTCGAGCGGATCGTGCTCGGCCTTTCCCTCGACGCCGACTACTTCATCACCATCGCCAAGCTCCGGGCCGCCCGCGTCGCCTGGGCGAGGCTCGCGGGAGCTTGCGGCGCCGATGCGCCGGCGTCGATCGAGGCCCGCTCCTCCGGCCGGATGCTGGCCCGCGCCGACGCCTGGACCAACATGATCCGCCTCACCGCGGCGAGCTTCGCCGGCGCGGTCGGCGGCGCCGACGCCGTGGCGCTGGGGACCTTCACCGACGCCCTCGGCCTGCCCACCGCCTTCGCCCGCCGGCAGGCCCGCAACGCTCAGCTGGTGCTGCAAGAGGAAGCCAACCTCGGCCGGGTGGTGGATCCGGCCGCCGGCTGCGGCTATCTGGAGTCGCTCACCGACGACCTCGCCCGGGCGGCCTGGGCGCAGTTCCAGGCCATCGAGGCAGCCGGCGGTATCGTCCGCGCCCTGGAAGGCGGCCTCGTGGCGCGCGAGACGGAGGCGGCGCGGACCGAACTGGCGGCCCGCATCGGCCGGCGCGAGGTCAAGATCCTCGGCGTCACCGACTTCGCGCCGCAGGACGAGCGTCCCCCTGCGGTGGCCAGCGCGCCCGCCGCCCAGGCGGACGGCCCCGCCGCGGCCCTGCCGGGACCCGCGAGCCGCTGCCCGCCGCTGGCGCCGATCCGGCTGGAGGAGCTGGCATGAAGGACTTCCCGGATTTCACCGAGCTCGGCTTCGACAGCGTCAAGCGGCCCGCGCGCCCCAGCGGCGAGACCGGCCAGGCGTGGGAGACGCCGGAGGCGATCGCAGTGAAGCCGCGCTACGAGGCAGCCGACACCGCCGGGCTCGACTTCCTCGGCAGCTGGCCGGGGCTGGCCCCGTTCGTCCGGGGGCCCTACCCCACCATGTACGCCACCAATCCGTGGACCATCCGCCAGTACGCCGGGTTCTCCACGGCCGAGGAGTCCAACGCCTTCTATCGGCGCAACCTCGCGGCCGGGCAGATGGGCCTTTCCATCGCCTTCGACCTCGCCACCCACCGCGGCTACGATTCCGACAACGAGCGGGTGCGCGGCGACGTGGGCATGGCCGGGGTGGCCATCGACTCCATCCTCGACATGCGGACCCTCTTCTCCGGCATCCCGCTGGAGAAGATGACCGTCTCCATGACCATGAACGGGGCGGTGCTGCCGATCCTGGCGCTCTACGTCGTCGCCGGAGAGGAGCAGGGCGTGGCGCACGCCCAGCTCGCGGGCACCATCCAGAACGACATCCTCAAGGAGTTTCTGGTCCGCAACACCTACATCTACCCGCCCGAGCCCTCGATGCGGATCGTGGCCGACATCTTCGCCTACACCTCCCGCGAGATGCCGAAGTTCAACTCCATCTCCATCTCCGGCTACCACATGCAGGAGGCCGGCGCTTCGCTCGACCTGGAGCTGGCCTACACCCTGGCCGACGGGGTCGATTATGTGCGGGCCGGCATCGCCGCCGGCATGGGCGTCGACCAGTTCGCCCCACGCCTGTCGTTCTTCTGGAACGCCGGGATGAACTACTTCATGGAGGTCGCAAAACAGCGGGCGGCGCGGCTGCTCTGGGCCAAGCTGATGGCCGAGAACTTCGCGCCCAAGGACGGCCGCTCGCTGGCCTTGCGCGCCCACACCCAGACGAGCGGCTGGTCGCTGGCCGCCCAGGACGTCTTCAACAACGTCGCGCGGACCGCCGTCGAGGCCATGGCCGCCGTGGCCGGTCAGACCCAGAGCCTGCACACCAACTCGCTGGACGAGGCGCTGGCCCTGCCCACCGACTTCTCGGCCCGGATCAGCCGCAACACCCAGCTGTTCCTGCAGATGGAGGCGGGGATCACCCGGGTGATCGACCCCTGGGGCGGCAGCTACTACGTCGAGCGGCTCACCCACGACCTGGCGGCGCGGGCCCTCACACACATTGCCGAGGTCGAGGCGCTGGGCGGCATGGCCAAGGCCATCGGCGAGGGCCTGCCTCAACGCCGGATCGAGGAGGCGGCGGCGCGGACCCAGGCCAGGATCGACTCCGGTCGCCAGACGCTGGTGGGCGTGAACCGCTTCCTCCCCGAGGCGGCCGACGACATCCCGATCCTAAAAGTGGACAACTCGCAGGTGCTGCAGCGCCAGCTCGAAAAGCTGAGGCAGCTCAAGGCCGAGCGCGATCCGGCGGCGGTGGACCAGGCCCTCGAGGCCCTCACCAACGGCGCCCGCGGCAAGGCGAACCTGCTGGAGCTCTCCGTGGCGGCGGCAAGGGCCAAGGCGACCGTCGGCGAGATCAGCCTGGCGCTCGAGAAGGCTTTCGGCCGCCACGAGGCCCGGCCGAAGCTGGTCCGCGGCGTCTACGCGGCCGAGGCCGGCGCTGCGCCGGCCATTTCCCGCGCCCAGATGCTGGTCGCCGCCTTCTCGGAGGCGGAGGGGCGACCGCCCTCCATCCTGGTCGCCAAGATGGGCCAGGACGGGCACGACCGCGGCCAGAAGGTGATCTCCTCGGGGTTCGGCGACCTCGGCTTCGAGGTCGACGTCGGCCCGCTGTTCGCCACACCCGCCGAGACGGCGGCGCGGGCGGTGGGAGAGAACGCGCATGTGGTGGGCGCGAGCTCCCTGGCCGGCGGCCATCTCACCCTGGTCCCGGAGCTGAAGGCCGAGCTGAAGAAGCTGGGCCGCGAGGACATCATGATCGTGGTCGGCGGGGTGATCCCGCCGGATGACGTTCAGGCCCTGAAGGACGCCGGCGCCGCCTTGATCTTTCCGCCGGGCGCGGTGGTGGCCGAGGCGGCGGTGGCGATCCTTGACGAGCTCAACCGGCGACTGGGCTACGACCAGACGCAGGCGGCCTGAGCCGGACGCCGGGAAGCGCGCCTCGGTCAGGCGGCGTCGTCGGCCTTCTCCACCAGCCGCAGGTAGGGCCGCGCGCCGCGGCCGCCGGGAGTGAGACGGATTGGCTTCCAGCCGTTCTCAAGCAGGTCCTGGGCCACTTGCCAGGCGGCTGCGAGGAAGACGTCGTCGAACAGGCCTTCGAGCGTCGCCCGCTCCTCCTCGGTCTCGGCGGCGCGGTGCAGGCTGAGCAACACCTTGAGGCGCGGCCGTAACTTCCCGAATTCGTCAGGCATAAGTTCCATCGTTACGGCGTAGGGGTGAGACCGCCGCCACATGGCGAGCGGAGGCTGGTCCTGCTGGCAGGGGCCTTGGTGACTTTGAAGCGGAACCGGGCGCTGGCGGCGGCGGTCACGGTACGACCTCCATCGCCAGGGCGACGAGATCGCGGCTCGAAACCAAGCGCGCTAGCGGCCTCAGCACGGCCCGTGCGATCTCGGGCGCCTCGGCGGCGGCGCCGCCGCCGACGCCCACGGCGTCCTCCACCAGGGCGAGATCCAGCCCCTGGTCCAGCGCCGCCAAGGTGGTGGCGAGGCAGGTGTCGGCGAGCGAGAAGCCGATCAGAAACACGTCCTCGCCTCGCGCGCGGTGGAGTTCGAGGGCGAAATCCGGATTGGAGAAGGCCGAGAGCCCCCGGCGCAGGAACACCGGCTCGCTGATGAGCGGGCGTAAGCCCTCGATCGGCGCCCCGAACGGTCCGGGGCCGAAGCAACCGCCGGCGCGGCGAAGCTGGCTGTGGACGACGCGCCACCCCATCGTGCGGGCATGCGCCAGCACCCGGGCGCAGGCGGCGGCGACTTCGGCGCCGGCAGGGGTGTAGAAGGGCCGGCCCGGGATCACGTACTCGCGCTGAAGGTCGAGGCAGATAAGCCAGGCGCCGCTCGTCCAGCGCTGGCGGTCCACGGCCCCGTTAAGAGTGGACATGCGCATGGGGTCAGTGGGGGTTGGTGGCTGGCCTGAGGGCGGAACGGTCGAGCACGCCTGGCCGATCCCACTCGCCCTCGGGACGGATGAGCACCAGGGGATCGCTGTCGATGCTGATGGCGTCCTCGGGAGGCTCGAGATCCCGCATCGTTTCGACGTATTCGTGATCCGAGAAGGAGAAGCCCGGCCGGTCCTTGCGCACCCTTCCGCCACCGAGCCGCACCAGCACCGGAACCAGCCTCACCTGGGTGTGGCCCATGATCCGCCGGTAGCCCTTGCGGCCGGCCAGCTTGCAGGCTGCGTCGATGAGGGCGCGCGGCACCATGGGACCGCGATAGGCTTCGAGCACCGTCAGCCGCTCGAGCTTGGCGAAGTCGCAGAACCAGCGAAGCCGGACGACCCCCACCGGCTCGCTGCCGATCCGGGCGATGAGATGCGTCGCGCCGGCGAAATCGTTCCCGTCGAACTCTTCGCGGTAGGGGCAGGTCTGCTCGCCCATATAGACCACCGAGCGGATCGACATGACCTGCATGAGATCGTCCAGCGAGCGGGCGACGGAGACGTTGACGGCCTCCTTGGGGACCGCGACGGGCTGGTGCGGCTCGGGGAAAGTCGTCTTGGCGGTCATGCTGCTTGCCTTTCCAGCATGGGCAGGCTGACGAAAAGGCGCTCGTCGGCGTGGCCAACCGGAACGAAGCCCAGCCGATCGATCCCGGCGCGCCGTCCCTCCGGCGTAGCCGCCTTCATGAAGGCGGTGAGATCGGGGAGCGCCTGGTAGCGGAGCCGCTTGCAGAGCTCCATCGCCGACCAGCGCGCCAGCCTGGTGCGGCCGGCGACGCCCCAGATGTAGTAGGCCGCCGCGGGCGCGTCAGGGGCGCTGAGGTCCTCGTCTTGCGGGCTCAGCCCGTCGAACCGGCCTTCCAGAAGCCTCTCGATCGCCCCAGGCGTGAGCAGCAAGGTGGCGACAAGCCCGCTCACCCGGCCTTCCCGTCGGTTGACAAGAAGCACCGCCGGCTGGAGCTTGCGCAGTCTTGCGAAGGTGGCCAGGCTCGCCACCTGGCATCCCATGAGCTCCCCCGCCAGTAGACGGGCGATCTCAACTTCATCAGCCGAGGGGAGCTCGAAGCCGAGGCTCGCGCCGGCCGCCGCAATTGCAGATGAGCAGTCGCCTGCAGTTCTATTATAAGTTGTCTGCATGACCTATGCCAAACTTTCAGCTGAGCTGAAGGTGCAATATCTGTACCCAGGACGTGAGAGCCGCGCCTCGCCGAAGTCGGCAGACCGGCTATTCCGGAAAGGTGCGGCAAAGAGGCCTTGACCCGGCCCTGGAATGGTCGAATCCCCCCGTATTCGATTGCAGAACTCACATTTCCAGCGGCTTTGCCTTAGGCTAGGCTTCTGGGGACTCATATCGGATCGCATAAGGGTTATGCGCGACACGGCAAACGACGACGACGACGGCCTCTGGCGGGGGCTGGATTGGAACGACGTCCGCATCTTTCTCGCCGTGGCGGAGACCGGCAGTCTCAACGCGGCGGCCCGCAACCTTCATTTGACCCAGCCGACCATCAGCCGGCGCATGGAGGATCTGGAATACCGGCTGAACGCGAAGCTGTTCTCACGGTCCTCGCGTGGCGTCGTGCTCACGGACGCGGGCGCGTCGGTTCGGGACCTCGCCACCAGCATGGCGCGCTTCGGCGGCGCCATCGTCCGCGAGCTCGCCCAGCGCGACAAGAGCGAGGCTGGACGGGTGCGGATCGCCGCCCCCGACGGCCTGGCCAGCGTTATCCTGGTGCCGAAGCTCGCCGCCTTCCAGCGCGCCAATCCCGAGATCGAGATCGCCCTTGATTGCGGCCTCTGGCTCGACGCCCCGATCGAGGGCGAGACCCACCTATCCCTCGAGTTCAGCGATCACCCCGCGCCTGGACTGGCGTCGACGCCGCTGGCCACCATGCACTACGTCTACTTCGCCTCGCGGGAGTATCTGACGCTCTACGGTGAACCCAAGAGTGCGGCCGAGGTGGCCCAGCACCGCATGGTGCGGCACGTCAGCCATCGTGAACAGACCAACACCTGGAACCCGAAGCTGCAGGCGGTCAACGAGCTCGCGGGTACGCACCTGATCAGCAACTCGAGCGCCTCGACCCTCATGGCCATCAAACACGGCGCCGGAATCGGGGTCCTGCCAACCTGCATCGTGCGCTACGAGCCTGACCTGGTGATGCTGGATCTCGAGCCCATGGCCCACCCGCTCCTGCACCTGCGGTACGACCCGGCGGCGGTGCGCCAGAGCCGCGTGCAGAAGGTCAGGGACTGGCTGATCGAAGTGTTCGACCCGGCGCAGCAGCCGTGGTTCCGTGGCGAGTTCGTCCATCCGAGGGACTTCGAGCGGCTCGCGGGCGTTGCGCCCGTCGCAGCCTCCCAGACCTGACCCTCCCGGCCCTGCCCTCCTTCAGGCCCGCGTCCCGTGGGCGGACGGGGTCGCCGACCTGAACGGCCAGCTGAACGCGCTGGCGAGCGCAGCAGCCGGCGGCGGCCCGTAGCGGCGGGCGATGTCTTTCTGCAGGGCGTTCGCCGCCATCAGGTGGCCCCGGAACAGGAAGTCCACCGCCGCCCCTTCGAGCGGGATCAGCGAAGCGAGCGTCCGAAAGCCGAGATAGAAGACCATCCGCGCCAAGGTCGCCCGCGAGGCCTGCACGCGCGACGCCTCGGACAGCAGCCACACTCCGGCGCCCATACTGTAGAGCGTGCCGGCCAGCGGGATCCAGGCCAGCATGCCGTCGACCCCGACGCTGAAGGGACCGAGGCCGATCAGCCGGTCGGAGATCCGCTTGATCCGCTCGGCGGTGACCCAGGCGGCGTGGGCGTCGGCGGTGCTGACGGCGTTCATGGCTTTGTCCCCATCTTCGGCAGATGGGTCCCCGAAACCGCCGTTCAACCCGAAATGAAGCCTTCGTGAGGCGCTGCGATCAGGAGTCGCCGAGCCGCTTGGCTTGGGCGATCCAGGATTCCCGGAACGGCCGGCCTTTGAGGTTGAGCGCCTTGTCGAACGCGACGAGGTCGTCGGCGGTCCAGGCCGCGATCTGGGCGAATCGGGTGATCCCGCGCGCCGCCAGCGCGGCGGAGACCTTCGGACCGATGCCGCTCATCCGGGTGAGGTCGTCGGGCTGCGGCGGTTCGGCGACCACAGCCGGCGCCGGCTGGGCTGGAGCTGCTCCCGGCGCCGCGGGGACCGGCGTCGGCGGCAGGGCCGGAGGCGCTGATGCGGGAACGAGCTTGAGCCTCGGCGCCGGGGCGGGCGCCGGGATCGGCGCGACGAGGCCGGCGAAGGCCTCCACATTGACGACCCGGGTCCACTGCTTCAGCCACCAGTAGGCGACCCCGGCGGTTGCTGCGGCGCCGAAGGCGAACCAGAGCGGCGAGACCGCTCCCAGCGGCATCCTGAGCGCCATCTCGGTTCGCTGAGTCGCCGGCTCCATCCCTGGAAGCCGCGCCAGAAAGGCCATATCTCTGCTCCTTGTTGAGGCCGACACGCGCGGCCATCTCGATGCTGCGGCGCAGCATATCACAGATCGCGCAGCCCCCGCCACGAGGATTTGAAAGACTGGCCGACGAGGCTGGCCTCAGTCGGTGGGGGCGAACTTCTGGGCCCGCAGCTTGGAGGAGAAGCGGCGTTGGGCGAGGTTCCGGGCCCGACCCTCGAGCACCTGCTTCAGCCGGAACCTCTGATGCTCGAGGCCCTCCGGCAGGGCGTGGTTGATCTCCCTGCACACGTCCCGGCTCGCCTCGGCCGCCAGGGCGTCCACGGCGCTCTCGTCCAGCTGGCGCACCAGATGGATGAGATCGGCCACCAACAGCTCCAGGGTGGTGACCCGCGCGACCAATTCGCGCTGCATGAACTTCTCGCGATCCGGCAGATCGTCCATGCGCCCATCAGATACGAGAGCCGCTTGCCGGAGGATTAACCGGGGGGCCCCCCTGTCCGATCAGGCGCAGGCGACAGCGGGCGAAATCGGATCAGGCCCTCCTGCGCGGTAGAGGCCACAAGACGCCCGTCGCGGCTATAGATCTCGCCGAGGTTGAAGCCCCGGCCACCCGAGGCCGAGGGGCTTTTCTGGGCGTAGAGGTGCCAATCCCCAAAGTTCGAAGGCCGGTGAAACCAGACCGCGTGGTCGAGGCTGGCGTGCTGCAGGCCGCGCGTCTGGGAATTCAGGCCGTGCGGGCGCATGGAGGTCGACATGAACACCATGTCCGAGGCGTAGGCGATCACCGCCTGATTCAGATGGATGTCGTCCGGCAAGGGCCTGGCCGCCCGCATCCAGGTGTGCTGGATCGGTGTGGCGGGCGTGGGGTCGCCGACCAGCGCCAAAGGGTCGACATGACGCAGCTCGATCGGGCGCGGCCGCGCCATCGCCTCGCGAACAGCCGCGGGCAGGCTGGCGCCCAAGGTTCGCCGCAGTTCGGCCCAATCCGGCAGGGTTTCGGGCGACGGCTGCCGCGGCATGGGATCCTGGTGCTCGAACCCGCTCTCCGGCGTCTGGAAAGAGCCGGCTAGGTTGAAGATCTGCTTGCCGTTCTGGATCGCGGTGACCCGGCGGGCCACGAAGGTTCCTCCGTCGCGCGCTCGATCGACCTCGTACAGGATCGGGATGCCGGGATCGCCGGGACGCAGGAAGTAGCAGTGCAAGGAGTGGCAGACGTGGCCAGCCACCGTCTCGTAGGCGGCGAGTAGCGCCTGGGCGATCACATGCCCGCCGAAGATCCGGGGACCTTGGTCGGGCGGGGCCACGCCGCGGAAGAGGTTCAGCTCGATCCGCTCCAGCGTCAGGGTCTCGATCAGGTCTTCCGGATTGGCCATCCCGACCCTCCTTTTTCGCGCCGGCCGCCCTCAGCGCGCACTGCCGCACGGCTGGGAAGCCCGCGTGATGATCTACGACGAAACCCGGGACGCGCCGCCCCTTCCCAGGCCTGCCGACTATTGCGCCGCCGCGGCGGCCAGGAGCGGCTGATCATCCCTGCCCTCCCCGGGCCCGCAATCAGTCGGCCCAACCGAAGGTCCGCTCCACCGCCTTCTTCCACTGTCGGAATTCGCGTTCGCGCGCCGCCGGGTCCATCGCAGGGCGCCACTGGGCGTCCTGGCGCCACTGGGCGCGCAGGGCCGCGAGGTCCGGCCAGAAGCCGGTCGCGAGCCCCGCAGCGTAGGCGGCTCCGAGCGCCGTCGTCTCGGTGATCGCCGGCCGGATCACCGGCACACCCAGAACGTCGGCCTGGAACTGCATCAGCAGCGAATTGGCGGTCATGCCGCCGTCCACTTTCAGGGCCGTGAGCGGCGCGCCGGCGTCGGCGGCCATGGCGTCGGCGATCTCTCGGGTCTGCCAGGCCGCCGCCTCCAGCACGGCGCGCGCCAGATGGCCCTTGGTCACATAGCCCGTCAGACCCGCGATGACGCCGCGCGCGTCCGAGCGCCAGTAGGGGGCGAAGAGACCGGCGAAGGCCGGCACGATGTAGCAACCGCCGTTGTCCTCCACGCTGAGCGCCAAGCCTTCGATTTCCATCGCCGAGCCGATCAGGCCGAGGTTGTCGCGCAGCCACTGGACCAGCGCGCCGGTCACGGCGATCGACCCCTCCAGGGCGTAGACGGCGGCCTGACCGGCCACCTGGTAGGCCACCGTGGTCAGAAGGCCGTTGGCGGACGTCGCCGGCCGCTCGCCGGTGTTGACCAGCAGGAAGTTGCCGGTGCCGTAGGTGCACTTGGCTTCGCCGGGGGAAAAGCAGGTCTGGCCGAAGAGGGCCGCCTGCTGGTCGCCGAGGGCGGCCGCCACCGGGACGCCGGCCAGAACCCCGCGGGCCTCGCCATAGATCTCGGCAGACGCACGGATGGCGGGCGCCATGGCCAGCGGAACGCCGATGGCCTCGGCGAGCGCCTCGTCCCAGGCGAGCGTCGCAAGGTTCATCAGCATGGTGCGGCTGGCATTGGTGACGTCGGTGATGTGGGCGCCTACGAGGTTCCAGATCAGCCAGGCGTCGATGGTGCCGAACAGGAGCTCGCCCCGCTCGGCCCGGGCCCGGGCGCCCGGCGTCTGATCTAGCAGCCAACGGATCTTCGGGCCGGAGAAATAGGTGGCGAGCGGCAGGCCGCAGCGGCTGCGGAAGCGGTCCTGGCCCGCTTCCCCGCCCAGGCGCCTGATCAGCTGGTCGGTCCGGGTGTCCTGCCAGACGACGGCGTTGGCGATCGGCCGTCCCGAAGCCTTCTCCCAGACCACCGCGGTCTCGCGCTGGTTGGTGATCCCCAGCGCGGCGACCTCTCCGGGCCCGGCGCCGGCTTGGCGGAGCGCGCCGGCGATCACCTCCTGGACGTTGGCCCAGATCTCCAAAGGGTCATGTTCGACCCAGCCCGGCCGCGGAAAGATCTGCCGATGCTCCTTCCGGGCGACGCCGGCGACGTTGCCCTGGGCGTCGAACAGCATGCAACGCGAGGAGGTGGTGCCCTGGTCGACGGCGGCGACGTACCGGGGGGCCATCGCTCAGCGCGGCGTCTGCAGGCGGCGCTTCGAGAGGTGGTAGGCGGGCGCCCCGTCTTCGACGCCGCCGCGGCCTTGGACGTAGGTCCGCTGCCACTTCCTAGCCACCGCGTCCTCATCGCGCGCCTGCAATCGCTCGGCGAACTGGGCCCGGCTCTCGGACCAAGCCTCGTAGGCCGCCTTCAGCTGCGGATCGTCGTCCAGGTTCGCGACCCTCGGTTGCACCGCGTCCAGCAGTCCGTGGGGCGCCAACGTGATGAAGCAGAACGGTTCGTCCTTCTCGAAGCTGACGACGCCCGGCCTCGTGAAGCGCCAGTTCATCGTGAAGGGGAACGGCAGCCAGTCGGTCTCCACCAGACCGTCCAGCGGAACGATCCCGTCCTTCGGCCAGTTCGGGGCCCCCCTCGCCCAGACCGCCCAGCCCGGGCTGGTCCGAAAGAGCCAACCGGTGTGGAAGGTGATCACCCCATGTCCGAAATGTGAGGTCGCGAAATGGGCGATGCGCGGGTCGCTGGAGCGGAATTGGACGGCGTTCGGCTCGTCGGCGCCATACCAGGCCGCCTCGAACGCGAACGGCAGGGCAAGTTCCCAGCCGCTGGCGTTGGCGATGGAGAGCGGGATGCAACGATAGGCGAACCGCTCCCTGGTCATGTCCATCCATCTCCGGTCAGCCTGGGCGGGACGCAGCTCGGGCGACGTCGGCCAGAGGCGAAAGCAGGTCAGCTCGGGCGGGCGCGCCATGGGCTCTGCGACCTTGCTGGCGTCCATCCGCCACACCTCCCTGGCCGTGATCGCGCAGTCCTACACCGCCGCCGCCGGTGTCCCGAGCCCGAAATCGCCAGTGCAGAAGGCTGTCGTCCAGGGGACGTCGGACTCGATATGGACACTAGCAAACTTCCGAATCCAGCGTGGCTTGCGATTTGAAGTCGGCTTCGGCGCCTCCCCCATCAATCGAGCGAACTTCGAATTCACCAATCTGGACGCAAGATTGCGGTCTCGGCCGTCCCTTCGGCGTCAACACTTCGTCAGCCATCCCGGGGCATGATCCCAACATCAGGGTGCTGCGATTTTGCCGGGCTCGATCCATGGATGACGCAACGCTGGGAGGCCGGCCAGACTCGTCCCCCACGCGCGGCGTCCTGCGCATGACCAGCGCCGATGCGCGCCAGACGCTCGAGCACCTGCAGTCCTCGCCGATGTTGTCCGAAGGCAAGCTGTGCCTGATCGGCCTGGACGCGGTTCGGGGCGGCATGGCGGACCGTTGGCGCTCGCGCCGCGAGGTCGTCCACCAGCATCTGGAGCGCGTGCTGCAGCGCCAGGTCGGCGCGCACGGCTTCTACCTGCGGATTTCCGAGACCGACTATCTCGTGGCGCAGCCGAATGTCAGCCGGCTGGCCGGACAAGCCTTCTGCCTCAACGCCCTGCGCGAGGTGCTTCACTACTTCTTGGGCGAGGCCCTGCCGGTGAACATCATGGTGCATGAGGTCACCGAGGTCGGCGATCGCGGCGTCACCGCGCGCAAGCTCGACGTCGCCCAGGTGGAAGAGGCGGAGATCGCCGAGCGGGCCAGCCTAGCGGTCGCCGACGGCGTCAAGGCCATGTCGCAGGACCGCTGGACGCCCTTTGTCGCCGGCGATGGCCGGCGCTTGCGCGCCTCGTGCCATCTGGAGCCGGTGTTCGCCCTCAAGACGTTCAGCCGGATCGGCTACCGCATGGCGCGGCGCGTGTTGCAGATGCCGGGCGACGTCCCGCTCTCCCCGGCCGAGGTGAACCGGCTGACCCGCGCGGACATCGAAAGGATCGATTTCGCCACCCTATCGCGCGGCCTCAACCGCTTGCAGGAGGACGGCGCCGGCGCGACCCAGCCCAGCCTCATCCTGCCGGTCTCCTACGTCACCCTATCCAACCACCGGGGGCGCGCCCTACTCGCGGATTTCTTCCGCGCGGCGCAGAAGAGCGTCCAGCAGGGCCTCATCTGCGAGGTCTGCGACATCGAGGGCGTCCCGCCCGGCGCCCTGCTGACCGCCCTCTCGATGATCCGGCCTCTTTGCCTCTTCGTGATCGCGCGGCTGAGCGGCGTCCCGCCCAAACCGCTGGAGGCCCTGAAGGACATCGGTCTGCAGGGCGTGTCCGTCGAACGGCCGGCGGGGCTCTCGGCGGGCGACTTCGCCGCCTTCGTCAAGGCGGCGCTGACCGCCGCGCGGCCGGTGACCCGCACGGTGATGGTCTACCACCTCGCACACTCGCGCGAGGCGGCCATCGCCGGACTCCTGGGCGCGACCCACGGCGGCCTCGCTCCGGCGGAGCGCGCGGTCCGTTACGGCGACGACGCCAACGCTTCGGCGGCCTGACCCAGGCCGGGCGGTCAGACGCGCGCGCGGGCGCGCTCGCCGGGCAGGGTCGAGACCTCCAACTCGATGTTCTCGGCCTTGGTGCTGTCGCTCGAGGCGTAGTTTCCGGGCGTCAGCCGCACCCGGAAGACCGAGCGGCCGAGGGACAAATGGTTCCTTTCGAACGCCTCGTGGTCGATCCCGGGCACATGGTCCATCATCCACCGGTGCTTGCGCCTGGTGATCGCGAGACCAGGGTCGTCGATCTCCTCGGCCAGGCCCGCCACCAGCACGAACTTCACCGGCCAGTCGTCGGTGAAGATCGCCAAGGACACCCTCGGATCGCGGCGCAGACGCCTGGAGAGCGCCCGGTCCGGCGCCGAGGTGAGAGAGAAGCAACCATCCTCGAAGAGGTAGCCGACGGGCGTCACCAAGGGCGAGCCGTCCTTGCGCAGCGAGGCCAACGCCACGTACCTCGGCCGTTCGGTGAGGAACCGGGTCATCTCCTCGTCGGTCATCGCGAGCGAGCCGAAATCGTACATGGCGACCTCCCTTGCCGGGGCGCCGTGCGCCGGCGATCGCCGGAGCACGCCCGCCGCCAGATTGGCGCTGGCGCCGGCTTCTGGCCAGTCGTGATCGCCGCCCCGGCGCGGGCGCGTCCAGCCGCATCCGCCACCGCGGCCTCCCGACCGCGGGTCAGATCTTCCAGAGCTTGGCGGCGTCGCCGCCCGGGAACTTCGGCCGCCGCCGGGCATCCGGAGCGCCAACGAAAATGGCCCCCTTCTCAGGGGGCCATCATCGTGATTTCCCGAGGGAAACTTGGGTGCGGGGACAGGATTTGAACCTGTGACCTTCAGGTTATGAGCCTGACGAGCTACCGGGCTGCTCCACCCCGCGGCAAGGCCGTAGCGTCATCGCGAAGGAAGGGTCGAGGGCGGAGGACATCCTTTTGGCAGACCTGGCGACGACCTACTCTCCCGCGCCTTAAGACGAAGTACCATCGGCCCTGGAGGACTTAACGACCGAGTTCGGAATGGGATCGGGTGGGGAACCTCCGGCATAGCCACCAGGTCAACGAAAAGGATGCGAGAAGAACACCATGCGTCGGGCCGAACCTCGGCGCGCATGAGTTTTGATAAGAACGATCAAGCCGATCGAGCGATTAGTACCAGTAAGCTCCACGCGTCACCGCGCTTCCACACCTGGCCTATCAACGTGATGGTCTATCACGGCTCTCGGCGAAGCCTTGTTTTGAGGCAAGTTTCCCGCTTAGATGCTTTCAGCGGTTATCTTTTCCATACTTAGCTACCCTGCTGCGCGGCTGGCGCCACGACAGGTCCACCAGAGGTATGTCCATCCCGGTCCTCTCGTACTAGGGACAGATCCTCTCAAGCTTCGTACACCCACGGCAGATAGGGACCAAACTGTCTCACGACGTTCTGAACCCAGCTCACGTACCACTTTAATCGGCGAACAGCCGAACCCTTGGGACCTGCTCCAGCCCCAGGATGTGATGAGCCGACATCGAGGTGCCAAACTTTGCCGTCGCTGTGGACGCTTGGGCAAAATCAGCATGTTATCCCTAGAGTACCTTTTATTCGTTGAGCGATGGCCCTTCCACGCAGAACCACCGGATCACTATGGCCGACTTTCGTCTCTGCTCGACTTGTCAGTCTCGCAGTCAGGCGGGCTTATGCCATTGCACTCGTCGAGCGATTTCCGACCGCTCTGAGCCCACCATCGCGCGCCTCCGTTACACTTTGGGAGGCGACCGCCCCAGTCAATCTACCCGCCACGCCATGTCCCGGATCCGGATGACGGACCGCGGTTAGACGTCAGCGACAACAAGGGTGGTATTTCAAGGTTG
>Ga0213876_10001123_pt1 | contig 17054 bp, 15 predicted proteins | sample BarmaccomBMRX_R9_FD_160113 | JGI IMG/M metagenome (GOLD analysis project Ga0213876, IMG submission 160113) | Root-associated microbial communities from Barbacenia macrantha in rupestrian grasslands, the National Park of Serra do Cipo, Brazil - RX_R9 | ecosystem: Host-associated > Plants > Roots... | reverse complement strand
TGAGCGCGTCGATGAATCTGTCGCTACCGGGCTTGCGCACGTCGTCTTCGGTAAACCCCAGGCGCAACCAGTTGTGCACATAATTGCTCAGGCCCAGGTAGGAGTCGATGTACTTGCGGCCGACCGCGCGCGCTTCTGCCGCGTCGGTGGTCAGCACGACTTTGTGTTCCGGGGCTAAAAACACGCTGTTTCCGACCAGCTGGCGTGCCTGGCGGGTGTGTTCCGGCGTGGTCAGGTAGGGGTGGGCGCCCGCGCTACGTTCCGCCGCCAAGCGCAACACCTTGGGACCGAGCGCCGCCAGTACCCGGCGGCTGTTGGGCACCGTCGCGTTGTCGAGGTCGTCGAGATAGGTCACCAGCGCGTCGTAGGGCTTTTGGTACTCCTGGGTGTGCTCGCGATGACCTACCCCGACACCGAGCAGAAACCTTCCCGGATGGGCGCTTTCGATGCGCTGAAAAGCCGCGGCGACGTCAGCGGCCGGCGCGGTCCAGATGTTGACGATCCCGGTGGCCAGTTGTAGCGACGTGGTCTGGTCCAGGGCGGGTTCGACCCACGCCAGCTCAGCGTCCGGCGATCCGCCGACCCAGGCGGCGCCATAGCCGAGTGCCTCGATCTTGTTGGCCAGGTCGGGGGTAATCGAGCGAGTGACCAGCCATACGCCGAACTTGCCCAGGTCGGGTTTGAGCGATACTGCCTCGGTCATTGGGTCCCTTTTATCCGTTTTGTCAGTGAGCCAGCCCAAGTGGTCCCGCCAGGTCGGCCAGCGCCGGAATCAGATTGTCATTTTTGGTGAGGATCTGCACAGGCACGTGGTCTGCGCCGGCGTCGAGGTGCTCGCGCAGTCGTGCCGCGATCGCGTCGGGCGTGCCGTAAGCGACCACGGAGTCCACCAGACGGTCGCTGCCCGGCCGGGTCACCTCGTCGTCGCTGTAACCCAGCCGTTTCCAGTTGTTGCGGTAATTGGCCAGGTTGAAGTAGATGTCGAGGGCTTTGCGGCCGACCGCGCGGGCTTTCTCCGGGTCGGTGGTCAACACCACCTTGTGTTCGGGTGCCAGAAACGCCGACGGCCCGATCAGTTCGCGCGCCTGTGCGGTGTGCTGCGGGGTAGTGAGGTAGGGATGGGCTCCTGCGCTGCGCTGCGCCGACAGCTTGAGGACCCGCGGGCCCAACGCCGCGATCACGCGTCGGTTGGCGGGCACGCCATAGTCGTCGAGCTGGTCGAGGTACTCGGTCAACGCGTCGTAGGGCTTGCGGTACTCGGCAACCGCTTCGGGATGGCCCACGCCGATGCCCAATAGGAATCGGCCCGGATAGGCTTTGTCGATCCGGTGGAATGACTCCGCGACCGGCTTGGCCGCGGCGGACCAGATGTTGACGATGCCGGTGGCCACCTGCAGCGTCGTCGTCGCCTCGAGAATGGGTTCCACCCATTCCAGTGCGGCGGGCGGTGAGCCGCCCACCCAGACCGCGCCGTAGCCCAGGGACTCGATTTCCTTGGCCTGCTGGGGGGTGACCCCGAGTCCGAACGATCCGAACCGGCCGAGATCAGGCTTGCTGTCGTGAGAACTGGTCATGGTGTGACCAACCGCGCCGTGCGGCGTGGCTATTCCGTGAGGACCGCATCCAGAGCGGGCGGTATCTCCAGCGGCAGCAGCACGATGAACCGGGTGGCGCCCGGCACCGATTCCACCCGCAAATCCCCCCGGTGCTTCTTTACGACGATGTTCCATGCCAGATCCAACCCGAGCCCGGTGCCTTCGCCGACCGGTTTGGTGGTGAAGAACGGCTCGAAAATGCGCTCGCGCACGTCCGCGGGGATGCCGGGCCCGGTGTCGCAGATCTCGATGCGGGCCATTTTGCCGCCGTCCCGGCGGGTGCGGATGGTCAGGGTGCCGCCCTGGTCACCCATCGCGGCGATCGCGTTGTCGATGATGTTGGTCCACACTTGGTTGAGATCGCCTGGATAGCAAGGGATTTGGGGGAGAGATCGGTCGAACTCCTTGACCACCGCGACGGGCTTCGCGTCCTTTCCGCTGTCTTTGCCCACGCGGTCGGCGAACATCGCCAGGGTGCTGCCCAGCAGGTCGTGGATGTCGGCCACCTGGAACGGCGCGCGGTCCATCTGTGAGTACTGTTTGGCGTCTGCCACCAACGCCGAAATCCGTTTGCTCGCTTCCAGAATTTGGTTCATCAGCAGCTCGCCTTCGACGGTGTAGGAGAGCCAGTGGATCGCTTTCTGCAGAGTGGTCGACTCGTCGAGGTCTTCGGTCGCCGCCAGAATTCGTTCCAGCCAGTCGACATCGATGCCGGCTTCGACGAATGTCGGAGCGATGTCCCAGCCGTCGTCGACGCCGTGGTCCTCGAGCCATTCGCCGACGGCGTCTTCGCGGTCTGCGGTCTCGATCGCGCTCATGTGCAGCGACGTGGACTTGGCCACCTCCTCGGCGATCTCCTCCTGCAGCCGCACCAGGGCGCGCAGCGACTCGGGGGCGACGGTGCCGTCGGCCAGCATCGCGAGTTTCTGCCGCATCCCGGCGACCCGCTGGCGGAGTCCGGCCGCGGCGCGCGCGGTGGCCGCGGCCGGATTGTTCAGCTGGTGGGTCAGGCCAGCCGACAACTGGCCCAGGGCCAGCAGCTTCTCCCGGTTGTCGATGAGCCGACGGGTCCGTTCCGTGCCCACGGCGATCCCGTCGAGCAGATGAACCGCCATCGGGAACTGATCCTTCATGAAGCGGCCAAACGCGGGCGCGTCCAACACGAAGAACCGCGACGGCTTGGTCGCGTGCACGGACGCGGTGTAGGCCTGCTGTTGCTCGTCGGTAAATGCCTGCCAGGCACCGCAATACACGCCGCGCTGCGCGGTGCGGTTGGTTTCGATGTCCTGGCCGCCGGAGAGCTTCGACATCGTCAGTTCACCCTCGATGAGGACGTAGAAGCAGGTCGCCGGTTCACCCTCGACACAGATGGGGCCGGGCTCGAAGGTCTGGATGCGACCATCGGCGCACAACGTCGCAAGCTGCTCGTCCGTGAGGTGCTCGAACAGAAACAGGGTGCGGAGCTCGGCGGGCTCACACGGCGGCTCGGCGGTCATGCCGTCACGACTCGGCGAGGTAGCGGTGGACCAGCATCACGGCCATCGATCCTTCGCCGACGGCGGCCGCGACCCGTTTGGCGGACGTGGCGCGCACATCGCCGGCGACGAACACACCCGGCACGCTGGTCTCGAGGTGATGGGGCGGGCGGTCCAGCGTCCAGCCGCAGACGTTTCGCAGATCCGGGCCGGTGAGGATGAAGCCATGGTCGTCGCGGGCCACGACCCCGTCGAGCCAGTCGGTGCGCGGAGCGGCACCAATGAAGATGAACATCCGGCCACAGGTGACGTCCTCGGTCTGGCCGGTCCGGTTGTCCACCAGCGTCAGCTGTTCCAGGTGGTCGGTTCCGATCGCGCAATGGACTTCGTTGCAGGTGCGGACGGTGATCTTGGGGTTCTGCTCGATCTGCTGGATCAGGTAATACGACATCGACGCTTCCAGTGCCGGGGCGCGCACGACGATGGTCACCGATTTGGCCTCGCGAGACAGGTACATAGCGGCCTGACCGGCCGAATTGGCGCCACCGATCACATAGACCTCTTCGTCGGTGCACTCGGAGGCGATGGAGGTGGCCGCTCCGTAGTAGATGCCGCGGCCGGTTAGCTCGACGCACCCGGTGGCCTCCAGCTGCCGGTAGGCGACGCCGGTGGCGAGGATGACCGCGTGTGCGTCGATGGAGCCGCCGTCGGCGAAGCGCACCGTGCGCGCGGACCCGTTGACGTCCAGCGCGGTGGCCGTGCGGGCCGTGATGAGTTCGGCGCCGAACTTTTCGGCCTGGGTGCGTGCCCGCTGGGCCAATTGGCCGCCCGACACCCCGTCCGGGAAACCGAGGTAGTTCTCGATCCGCGAGCTCTGGCCGGCCTGCCCACCGGTCGCGGTGCGTTCGATGAGTACGGTGCGTAGCCCCTCGGAGGCGCCGTACACGGCGGCGGCCAGGCCGGCGGGTCCGCCGCCCACGACGATCAGGTCGTAGAACTCGTGCGCCGGCGTGGTGGTCAGACCCAGCGTGTTGGCCAGTTCGGCGTCGGTGGGTTCCACCAGGGTGTCGCCGCCTTCGGTGACGACGACCGGCAGGCGCAGGCCGTTCTCCCCGGCGGCCTGCAGCAGTTGCTCACCGGCCGGGTCGTCGGCCATGAACCAGGTGTAGTAGAGGCCGTTGCGCGCCAGGAAGTCGCGGACCTGCCAGGACCGCGCAGACCAGCGGTGTCCGATGACCTTGGTGTGCGGGATGGGATGTTCCGGAGCCCGCTTCCAGGCGTCGAGCAGCGCGTCGACGACGGGATACAGCTTCTCTTCGGGCGGATCCCAGGGCTTTAGCAGATAGTGGTCCAGATCGACGACGTTGATCGCGTCGATCGCGGCATGGGTGTCGGCATAGGCGGTTAGCAGGATCCGGCGCGCGGCCGGATAGAGGTCCATCGCGTGTTCGAGGAACTCGATGCCGCTCATCTGCGGCATCCGGTAGTCGGCGACCAGCATTGCGACTGTCTCCCCGCGCAGTTTGAGTTCCTTGAGGGTTTCCAGGGCGTCGGGGCCCGTTTCTGCGCGCACGATCCGGTGCGCTTCGCCGTATTTGCGGCGCAGGTCCCGGGCTACCGCCCGAGACACCGCGGGATCGTCGTCGACGGTCAGCATCACGGGTTTGCGTGGCTGCCGGGGTTCGATATCGGGGCGCCTCATTGGCCTTAAGTATGCGCTCGTCGAGGCTTTCGGGGGAGGCGACGTCGAGGGCCTCAGTCCCAATCGCACCCTCGCCCTGTGGGGCGAAAGCGCCACCGGAAGATGCGAGCGTCGGGGCGTGCCAAGCGAGATTTTGGCCAGGCCGAACGACCAGGTATTGTGGAACAACGGTGTGCCCTGCGCGCCGGCTTCTCGCGTGCCCCGTCCTAGGAATTTCCTGTCACCGGCTCACGTTCAAGTCGGGGTGATTGGTGCGCCGGTAGGGCGCACAAGACAGACACTCACGAGCGAGATCAAAGACGAGGAATTCCTGGAAGGTTATGGCCAAGAAAGACGGTGCCATAGAGGTAGAGGGCCGCGTGGTCGAGCCCCTGCCCAATGCGATGTTCCGCATTGAGCTGGAAAACGGTCACAAGGTGCTCGCTCACATCAGCGGCAAGATGCGGCAGCACTACATCCGCATCCTGCCCGAGGATCGGGTGGTGGTGGAGTTGTCTCCCTACGACCTGTCCCGGGGTCGCATTGTGTACCGGTACAAGTGACGCCCCACAGCGCAATTAGACCGACGAGTAGATAGAACAGGATCGAACAGCCGTGAAGGTGAACCCGAGCGTCAAGCCGATCTGCGACAAGTGCAGGGTGATCCGTCGGCATGGGCGGGTCATGGTGATCTGCTCAGATCCGCGCCACAAGCAGCGGCAGGGCTAGCAAGCGCGGGATAGCCGGGCGGCGTGCCTAGCCAAGCTCGACACGTCAACAACTGAATGCAGACCTCCCGGTACCACTGAGCGGATTCGCCGCTCAGCCACGCTCGGACGGAGGCCGAGCCCCGCGAACACGCGGGAACGGACTGGGATAAGACCTCCGCCTAGAAAGAGGAAGCGCCACCTATGGCTCGACTAGTAGGCGTCGATCTGCCACGCGATAAGCGGATGGAGGTCGCCCTGACCTACATCTTCGGCATCGGCCGCACCCGCTCAAACGAGATCCTGGCTGCCACGGGCATCGAAAAGGACCTGCGGACCAAGGATCTCACCGACGACCAGCTGACCCACCTGCGCGACTACATCGAGGCCAACCTGAAAGTGGAGGGTGACCTGCGCCGCGAGGTGCAGGCCGACATCCGACGCAAGATCGAGATCGGCTGCTACCAGGGTCTGCGGCACCGCCGCGGCCTGCCGGTGCGCGGCCAGCGGACCAAGACCAACGCGCGGACCCGCAAGGGCCCCAAGCGCACCATCGCCGGCAAGAAGAAGGCCAGGTAAGAAGATGCCACCAGCAAAAAAGGCCGGGCAAGCGGCTTCCGCCAAGCGCGGCCAGAAGACCCGGCGGCGAGAAAAGAAGAACGTCCCGCATGGTGCCGCGCACATCAAGAGCACTTTCAACAACACGATCGTGACCATCACCGACCCGCAGGGCAACGTCATCGCCTGGGCGTCGTCGGGCCACGTGGGCTTCAAGGGATCCCGTAAGTCGACCCCGTTCGCGGCTCAGCTGGCCGCCGAGAACGCGGCGCGCAAGGCCCAAGAGCACGGGGTGCGCAAGGTCGACGTGTTCGTGAAGGGCCCGGGCTCGGGTCGGGAGACTGCGATCCGGTCGCTGCAGGCCGCGGGCCTAGAGGTCGGCGCGATCTCCGATGTCACCCCCCAGCCGCACAACGGCGTCCGCCCGCCCAAGCGGCGCCGAGTTTAGAAGCGTTCAGGAGATCAGAACCTATGGCTCGTTACACCGGACCCGTCACCCGTAAGTCGCGCCGGTTGCGCACCGACCTCGTCGGTGGCGACCAGGCTTTCGAGAAGCGTCCCTACCCGCCCGGTCAGCACGGCCGCGCGCGGATCAAGGAGAGCGAATACCTGTTGCAGCTGCAGGAGAAGCAGAAGGCGCGCTTCACCTACGGCGTGATGGAAAAGCAGTTCCGCCGTTACTACGAGGAGGCCGTGCGGCAGCCCGGCAAGACGGGTGAGGAGTTGCTGCGCATCTTGGAGAGTCGACTGGACAACGTCGTGTACCGCGCCGGACTGGCGCGCACCCGGCGGATGGCCCGTCAGCTGGTCAGCCACGGGCACTTCAGTGTCAACGGGGTGCGCGTCGACGTCCCCAGCTACCGGGTGTCGCAGTACGACATCATCGACGTTCGCGACAAGTCGCTCAATACCGTGCCGTTCCAGATTGCGCGGGAGACGGCGGGGGACCGGCCGCTGCCGAGCTGGCTGCAAATCGTCGGAGAGCGGCAACGCATCCTGATCCACCAGCTGCCCGAGCGCGCACAGATCGACGTCCCGCTCTCCGAGCAGTTGATCGTCGAGTACTACTCGAAGTAAACGCAGTCTTCCGCCACTGCGACCGCAGCGACGGACAACCTGCGGCGATCGCAAGCCCGGCCAAGCCGGGCGAAGTGAGTCGCAGGACAACCTAGCGGCATCAAATAGCGGGTGCCGAGAAGGAGAAGAAGAAACACCATGCTGATCTCTCAGCGACCCACACTGTCCGAGGACATCCTCACCGATAGCCGGTCCCAGTTCGTCATCGAACCGCTGGAGCCGGGATTCGGTTATACGCTGGGCAATTCGCTGCGTCGCACGCTGCTGTCGTCGATTCCCGGCGCGGCGGTCACCAGCATTCGCATCGACGGCGTGCTGCACGAGTTCACCACCGTGCCCGGTGTCAAAGAGGATGTCACTGACATCATCCTGAACCTCAAGGGCCTGGTCGTGTCGTCCGAGGAGGACGAGCCGGTCACGATGTACCTGCGCAAGCAGGGCCCGGGTGAGGTCACCGCGGGTGACATCGTCCCGCCGGCCGGTGTCACGGTGCACAACCCCGGCATGCACATCGCGACGTTGAACGACAAGGGCAAGTTGGAGGTCGAACTCGTCGTCGAACGCGGCCGCGGCTACGTCCCGGCGGTGCAGAACCGGGCTTCCGGCGCCGAAATCGGCCGCATCCCAGTCGATTCCATTTATTCTCCGGTGCTCAAGGTCACCTACAAGGTGGACGCCACCCGTGTCGAGCAGCGCACCGACTTCGACAAGTTGATCCTCGATGTCGAGACCAAGAGTTCGATCACGCCACGGGACGCGTTGGCGTCGGCCGGTAAGACGCTGGTCGAATTGTTCGGTCTGGCGCGCGAACTCAACGTCGAGGCTGAAGGCATCGAGATCGGTCCGTCACCGGCCGAGGCCGACCACATCGCGTCGTTCGCCCTGCCGATCGACGACCTGGACCTCACCGTGCGGTCCTACAACTGCCTCAAGCGCGAGGGCGTGCACACCGTCGGCGAACTGGTGTCACGCACCGAGTCGGACCTGCTTGACATCCGTAACTTCGGTCAGAAGTCCATCGACGAGGTGAAGGTCAAGCTGCACCAGCTGGGTCTGTCGCTCAAGGACAGCCCGCCCACCTTTGACCCGTCGGAGGTGGCGGGCTACGACGTCGCCACCGGCACCTGGTCTACCGAGGGTGCCTACGACGACCAGGATTACGCCGAAACCGAACAGCTCTAACCGGCCTTCGACTTCGATGCGGCCGTTCGGCGGCCGCAAAGGAGCCGGAGAAACGGCTTGAGGAACATCTAGACAGGAGAGTCAGCAATGCCAAAGCCCACCAAGGGACCTCGCCTCGGCGGGTCGTCTTCGCACCAGAAGGCGCTTCTGGCCAACCTGGCCACTTCGCTGTTCGAGCACGGGCGGATCAAGACCACCGAGCCGAAGGCCCGGGCGCTGCGTCCCTATGCGGAGAAGCTGATCACGCACGCGAAAAAGGGCACGCTGCACAACCGGCGCGAGGTGCTCAAGAAGATCCGCGACAAGGACGTCGTGCATCACCTGTTCGCTGAGATCGGGCCGTTTTTCGCCGATCGGGACGGCGGGTACACCCGGATCATCAAGGTCGAGGCGCGCAGGGGTGACAACGCCCCGATGGCCGTGATCGAGTTGGTGCGCGAGAAGACGGTAACGTCGGAGGCCGACCGGGCGCGGCGGGTGAAGGCGTCGAAGAAGGACGCACCGGTGGCCGCCGCAGCGGCGCCGCAGGCGGCGGTCGAGCCCGAGGCGACAGCCGGCCCGACGGTCGACGAGGTCACCGAGCCTGACGACGAGGTCACGACCGAACCCGGTGACGAGGTTCAGACCGAGGCTGCCGCCGGCGAGGATGACGAGGCTCCCGAGAATTAACGGGGACGTCCGTCTGCGGCTTGACATCGCCTATGACGGAACGGATTTCGCGGGCTGGGCAGCGCAGGCGGCACAGCGGACGGTCGCCGGCGTTCTCGATGGGGCGCTGACGACCGTTTTTCGTACACCGATGCGGCTGCGCGCGGCAGGGCGCACCGACACCGGGGTGCACGCCACCGGCCAGGTGGCCCATGTCGACGTGCCCGCCGAGGCTTTGCCGAACGCTTATTCGCGCTCGGAACGCCCCGGCCCAGAATTCTCGTCCCTGGTTCGCCGGCTCGGCCGGTTGTTGCCCGCCGATGTTCGGGTGCTCGAAATCAGCCGCGCACCAACAGGTTTCGACGCGCGATTCTCCGCGCTGCGACGCCACTACGTCTACCGGTTGTCGATGGCGTCCTACGGTGTGCTGCCACAGCAGGCGCGTTACGTCACCGCGTGGCCGCGTGCGCTGGACCTGGACGCGATGATTGCCGCGTCGCGAGATCTGCTGGGGCTGCACGACTTTGCGGCATTCTGCCGTCGTCGCGAAGGTGCCAGCACGATCCGCGATCTGCAGCGGTTGGACTGGTCACGCGATGGCGATCTGGTCACCGCACACGTGACGGCGGACGCGTTCTGCTGGTCGATGGTGCGGTCGCTGGTGGGGGCGCTGCTGACCGTCGGGGAGCAGCGGCGTCCTGGCGCCTGGTGCCGTCAATTGCTCACCGCCACCAACCGTTCCAGTGAATTCGCGGCCGCGCCGCCGCAGGGCCTCACGCTGGTCCGGGTGGACTATCCGGCCGACGACGAGCTGGCCGCACGGGCCCTGATCACGCGAGATCTGCGCAGGCGCTAGATCTTTCCCGCCACGAAACCCGCGGCCTGGCTGGTCATTCCGGGCACATAGCCCAGGTGTGCTTTCCACTGGGTGCCGTCCGAGCAGATCGGGTCACCTTGATTGCACAGGTCGATGGTCTTGCCTTCAAAATTGGGGCTCAACGTGCTCATCAGCGTTCCCGCCCGGCCGGATGGATTGCCGAAAAGCGCCACGGCAGCAACATGATCGGCCGCATCAGCGGGCAGCGGCTGATGGAAGCCCAGGCCGGGAAGCGGTGCGGCGGTGACGATGTCGATGACGGCCGCGCCCTGGGAGTAGCCACCGAGTACCAGCTTGGTGTTCGGGCAGTTGTTCGCCATGTGCTGGACGTGATCACTGGTGTCGTTGGCGCCGTCCGTCGCGGCCAGGAAGTCCTTGTTTGCCGGATAGTTCACGCCGTATGCGCCCACGTTTCTTCTGCTTTGCTGACGCAGGGCGTCCACCAACGCTTCGCCGACCTTCCCGACCCCCGGCGGCTCACTGGTGCCGCGCGCGAACACCACCTCGACATCCGGGCACGCCGCCGAAGCCGTTGGGGATGCCAGCAGTATCGCGGCCGAGGCCGCGACGATGACCGTGGTGTATACCATCACCCGGCGGCCGCCCGAACGCGCCTGTGTCCCTGCGCTTCTCGGGATACGTCGCATGCCGCGATATTACAAGTTGATTCTTCAATCTCAGCCTGCAAGCGAGCACCGACCTCGAATGTTGATCAGCTAGAGACGTTCTCGCCGTCTCAGTGTGATGCACTGGCCGTGCCGCGGACGGAGGGCATCCTCCTGGACGACCAACCGGTCCGTTAGTGAACCTGGACCACCGTGCTGGGCAGGGCGCCGGGCGACTGCGGAGTGGTAGTTGCCGGTGTCTGCGGTCCAAAGCCGGGTACCTGCGTGAACCCGGGCACCGGCGTCGCGCTGGCCAAGAGCTTGGACGCCACGAAGGCCGCGGCCTGTGTGGTGTACACGGGTACATAACCCTCGGTGTGCCCGGCCCATTCGTTGCCCGGGCCGGCGTGGCAGACGGGGTCGCTGGGGTTGCACAGGTCGATGGCCTTGGAACCGAGCAGCGCGCTCTGAGTCGGCAGCGACCCGCCGGCGCGATCGGCAACGTCACCGAAGGTGGCGACCGCCGCAACATCGTTGACGTATTCGGCCGGCAGCGAACTGCCCCAGCTGATGCCGCCGATGGGAACTCCAGCGACGATGTCGATCACGTCGGCGCCCTGCGAGTAGCCGCCCAACACGATCTTGGTGTTGGGGCAGTTGGATACCGTTTGTTTGATGTGGTTGATCGCGTCATTGGCGCCGTCGCCGCTGTGCAGCTGAAGCTTGCTGGCGGCGTAGTTCACCCCGTAGGTCCCGATGTTCATGCCGCCGGTCTGCTGGCGCAGCGAGTCAACGAAGGCATCGCCGACACGTCCGAGGCCAGGGGACTCGTTGGTGCCACGGGCGAAGACGACTTCGGCGTCCGGGCAATCGGTGGCTGAGGCGGTGGGGACGGTGGCGCGAAACGCACTCGGCGCGACCACGAGGACCGCTGCAGCTAGCGGGGCAATGCCCACGGCGGCAACGCCCAATCCGGACCCTCGACCCATGTGGTGTTTTCTCACGCGGCAATTTTACCCGTGCTCCGAGGGCGGGAAACGCCTGCAGGCTGTGTATGGGCTGTGCAGAACCGTCGGCTCACGGCCTGATGTGCGGCCTAGGGTAGGACGAATTTGAGGAGATTTGTGCCTTACCAACCGAGCGCATGGCTGCAGATCAGCGGCTACCGATTCCTGCTGCGCCGCATCGAGGGCGCGTTGCTGCGCGGAGAGGTCGAAGCGGTCGGTCCGCCGCCGCGTACCCCGAACGTGGCGCTGGCAATCGGATGCGTGCTGACGCTGATCGCCGTCGCGGCGTGCGCGTTCTTTGCTTTGCTGCGGCCGCAGGCACGCCTCGATCGTGCACAGATTGTGATGGGCCAGGAATCCGGAGCGCTATATGTGCGCGTGGGCGATACGTGGCATCCGGTCCTGAATTTGGCGTCAGCACGGCTGATCGCGGCGACCGACGCCCGCCCGCAGCCCGTGCGCGAACCGGAATTGGCCCGCACCAAACGCGGTGCACTGCTGGGCATTCCGGGCGCTCCCGCGGTTATCGCACAGCCGCTCAGTGGCGACGAATCGGTGTGGACGATCTGCGACGCGGACGACGGCTCCGCGACCACGGTCCTGATTGGCCCGGGGGCGGGGCCCGGCGTCCATCGGTTGGATCCCGCGCGGGCGCTCCTGGTCACGCCCACCTTGGGTGTGCCGACCTACCTGCTCTACAACGGACGACGGGCCATCGTCGACGTGGCCGATCCTGCGGTTCTGCGCGCGCTCAGGCTGGAAGCCCCGGCCCCGCACACCGTTTCACAGTCTTTGCTGAACGCCATCCCCGAGGCACCGCCGATCAGGGCTCCGCGGATCCGTGGTGCGGGGCGTCCGGGTCGGGGTGCGTTGACGGGCTTTTCGGTGGGCAGCGTGCTGCGGATCGCCCGCGGCGACGGTGACGAGTATTACGTTGTGCTGGAAGCCGGGGTCCAGCGAATCGGCCAGGTGGCCGCAGATTTGCTGCGTTTCAGCAACGCACAGGGCGCTACCAACGTCGTCGCGGTGGCGCCGGATGTGATCCGCGCCACAGCCGCCGTGAACGATCTGCCGGTCTCCACGTTTCCCGACCGGGCGCCCACCCCGCTGGACAGCGGTCCCACCACGGTGTGCGCGTCCTGGTCCGCCGGCCAGCCGGATGTTGCATTACTGGCCGGCAGCGGTCTGCCTCTGCCGGCCGGGCAGGCGCCGGTGGCCCTGTCGCAGGCCGACGGCCGCGGCCCCGCGCTGGACGCGGCCTACCTGCCGCCGGGGCGCAGCGCCTATGTGCGCGCACAGGCTTTGGCGCAGGACGCGGCCGGAGACGCTACGCGATTCCTGGTCACCGACACTGGGGTCCGGTTCGCGGTCCATGACGAAGACGCCGCGCGCGCCCTTGGGCTGGGAACGCCGACGCCGGCGTTGTGGCCGGTCTTGGCGACCCTGCCGTGCGGCCCGGAACTGAGTCGCCAGAACGCGTCAGTCGCCCGGGACACCGTCGTGGTTGGCGCGCCCTGACCGGAGCAGCCGGGGCGCTGCCCCGGCGATCAGGGCCGCCAGGCAGACCGCCGCGCCGCCGAAGGCGATGTTGCGAGCGTGGTGATCCGGCGATCTTTGCGGCGCGGGCTTGGGCGGGGAAACATCCTTGGGCTTCGTTAAACCGGCCTGTGGGGCTTGCGGGACGGCTCCGGTGCTGACCGCCGCCAGGGCGTCGATGGTGCCGTTGCCGACGAAAGGGTCCCGTCCCGCCCGCGGGTGGTGTGCGGTGGCTTCGATGCGCTGCATCACCTGCCGCGCGGTCAAGTCCGGGAATCGGGACCGGATCAGCGCCGCCAGTCCGCTGACGACCGGTGCCGCGTAACTGGTGCCGGACAGCGGCGCCGAGTCCAGCGACACGACCCCCTCGCCGACGGCCGCGACGTCGACCCACGGTCCGGCGAGGCTGAAGGGCGAGGGTTTGCCTTCGGTGTTGATCGAACCGACGGTCAGCACGTAGTCGTCGTACCAGGCGGGACTGACCGCAACCGTGATGGTCTCCCAGGTTGGGTCGGGCCGCTGCGGTGGACAGGATGCGGCGCCGCCGGTATTGCCGGCCGGGGCCACCACGACCGCGTTCTTCACATCGACGGCGTATGCCAGCGCGGCCCCCAACGCGCGGTCGTCGAGCGCCGAGGCAGCCGGAACGCAGGCGACCGACGATATGTTGATCACCGACGCGCCGAGATCGGCGGCGGTCCGCACCGCTTTTGCCATGGTGTCGACGTCGCCGACACCGGTGGTGGACCGGTCATTGAGCGGGCCGAACTTGGCGCTGGACTGGCGAACGCTGATCAGTGCCGCGTCGGGCGCCACACCGGTGACGCCGTCCGCCTTGGAATCCGGTGCAGCAGCGATGATTCCAGCCACCAAGGTACCGTGCGCGTCGCAGTCCTGGGTGCCGTCGCCGGTGAATACATAGTCACCCCCCGCGATCACGTCGGGCAGACGTGGGTGCCGCGAGACCCCGGTGTCGATGACCGCGATCCGTTGAGCGGCACCGCGGGTCAACTGCCAGGCCTGCGGCAAGCCGGGGTCGACGGGTGCAACGGGTGTGCCGGCCGGGCGGGTGCCGACCGCCAGCGGTGTGCACACCTCACGCTGCACGGTGGGCTGCGCTGGCGCGGGTAACGCCGGTTTCGGCAACCACTTCTCGTCGATCGGCGGTGGCGAAACCGCCTGTGCCCATGGCGTTCCACATTGCGAAAGCACGGTCAGCGCCGCCACCAGGAGTAGGCGCGCGACATGCGCGAGGCTGGTCTTCATTTCAGATTCAGGCCGCGGACGGCGGTGAAGACCCCGCATATCCAACAGGTCAGGGGCAGCATTGCGGTCAGGATCACACACTCCAGGGCGTCGACGCCGCGGCGCGCGACGGGTGCAAGCGACACGCGGGGTGCGGCGAAGCCCAGATAGGCCGCGGTGCCGGTCAGCGCCGCCGCCGCAGCGGCTATCGACGGTCCGGGCCAGAGTTCCCGGATCACCGCTATCGCGAATGTCATTTCAAGAGTGGTTATCCCGGTGATGGTTAGCACCAGCTTTGCTCTCCTTTCGTGCGAACGCGCCCGCAGCAGTAGCAGTACACCGGTGCCGGCGGCCACGGCGGCCCCCCCGAATCCCGTTGTCAGCGCGGTGATCACGGCACCGCAAGCAGCTGACGAGGAGAACGCTCCGACCAGGCTGACCAACCAGTCGTCGGCGCGGCTCGCCCTGGCGGCCACACGATCCGCGCTGGGAAGCTCCGCCGTCGGTGACGGCCGCGGTGACAATCCCGCCAACGCGATCGACATTCTCGCAGCCGCGCCGAGCAGGCTCAGGGATGCCAGCGCCGTGGCCGCGGCGAGGAGGTGCGGCGGAGCACCGCTGAGTTCACCGGTGAGCGCGGCCATAGCGATGAGGACACCGAAGCAGGAGATCGAGGTCGATGTGACTACGCCGCAACCCGTTACACGCATGGCAAGCATCGAGCTGGCTGCCGCCGTCATCCCGCCCAGCAACACGCCGGGGCCGCCCGCCGCGCCCGGTACCGCCTGCAGGGCGGCCACCGTGGCGAACACGGTGGCGACCACACTCAACGTCAGTCCCGCACACGGGTCGCGATGCACTCGGTGGGCAACGACGCCGAACAGCAACGCAACAGTAGCGACTGCCGCGGTGACGCACACCGTTACCCCGTCATACCGGTTGGCCGTGGCGCTGAACGTGTTCCGGATCAGCAGCATGGCACCGACGGCGGCGAGTGCGATTGCGCCCACCCCACCGATGAGGCGGGTGGCCGGTGGATTGCCCGGCCGGGCAGTCGCGGCGAGACACTGCGCCACGCCGACGGCCACATCGTCGTATCGTGGGGCGGGCGGTGTGCTTTCGGACTGTGTCAGGAGCAGGACCGCGCCGTCGTGGATCCCGGCCTGTGCCAACGTTATACGCGCCGACAGCGAGGCCATGCCGGGACGGGACAGGTGGTACCGGGTGGCGGCGGCACCGGGCGGAGCGTTGCCACCGCCATCCAGGACGTCGACGATCGACGGGACCAACGCGGCGACCGGTACCTCGGCGGGCAGTGCCAAGTCGACGGCGGTGGTACCGGCATGGACGCTCACGCGACGCAGTCCCGGATCGGATGCAAGTGACACGGACCGGCACACTAGTCGGTTGGCGGCGTCCTCCGCTCGCCGCCGTCCACAGGTGACTTGCGCCGAATTCCGGTGCTGCTTAATGTCGTCCGACCATGGGATGGGTGGCCCGGCCGCCGGCGGTGGGGAGCGCGGACTTGGAGGTTGCCGCGCCGGCGGAGTTGCCGGGCGCGGCGTCGCAGGGTGTGCTGGCGCGGGTGCTCTTCCTCGGCCTATCGGTTGCGGCGCTGGGCGTCGTGGCGGCAACCTTCTCGGGCCCGGGCCGGACTCCCACATCCTTCGCGCTTCCGTTGATGATGTTGGTGCCGCTGGTGGTATCGGTGGTGACCGGACGTGGCCGGCGCCGGGAAACCGAGATCGACGGCCATCGCGCCGACTACCTCGGCTACCTCGACCGGCTACGGTGCTGCGTGACTGAAACCGCTGCGGCGCAGCGCTCCGCGCTGAACTTGCGGCATCCCGATCCCGACACGTTGTGGACCCTGGTCGGTGGTCCGCGGATGTGGGAGCGCGAACCGGGCGCCCCGGACTTCTGCGTTGTCCGCGTCGGGGTTGGGACGCGTCCACTTGCCACCCGAATGGTGGCACCGCCGCTCCGCACCGAGGCGCGGTGGGATCCGCTCACCGTCACGGCGCTACGCCGGTTCTTACGCGCGCACTCGACGGTGGCGGGGGTGCCCATCACGATTTGTCTGCGCCCGGGTACCACGGTGACGGTCGAGGGCGACGTGACCGACGCGCGCGCCCTGCTGAACGCGATGATCTGCCAGTTGGCGGTGTTGCACGCCCCAGATCAGTTGCTGATCGTCGGTGTGATCGCCGAACCGAATCGCGCGCACTGGGATTGGCTGAAATGGTTGCCGCACAATCAACATCCGAGCGACCGCGACGCAGTGGGCGCCGCCCGGATGGTGTATCCCAATGTGGCGGCGGCGCAATCCGCGCTGACCGCATTGGCGGCGAGGGTGGTGCTCTTGGTCGACGACGATGCGCGTGTGGCCCCTGCGATCCCCGGTGCGATCGTCCTCGAGGTGGGCGGTGGAGAAGCTGGCATGCCCGTCACGATCGGGCATATCGACGAGGCCGACACGTGGGTACACCCCGATCGATTGGAGCCGGTGGAGGCGGTGGTGTGTGCCCGCCGGCTGGCCGCACACCGGGCCGGCGACGGCGCCGCGGCCCGTGGCCGTTCCGGGTGGCTGGATCTGATCGACATCGACGACGCCGGCACGTTCGATCCAACCACGCTGTGGCACAGTCGAATCCACCGCAACCGACTTTGCGCTCCCCTCGGCACCACGTCCGACGGTGCGGCGGTTGAGCTGGACATCAGGGAGCCGGCCGAAGGCGGCATGGGCCCACACGGCCTGTGCGTCGGGGCCACCGGATCGGGGAAGTCGGAGCTACTGCGCACGATCGCACTGGGCATGCTCGCGCTCAACCCGCCGAACGTGCTCAACCTGCTGCTGATCG
>Ga0213876_10001122_pt1 | contig 17055 bp, 15 predicted proteins | sample BarmaccomBMRX_R9_FD_160113 | JGI IMG/M metagenome (GOLD analysis project Ga0213876, IMG submission 160113) | Root-associated microbial communities from Barbacenia macrantha in rupestrian grasslands, the National Park of Serra do Cipo, Brazil - RX_R9 | ecosystem: Host-associated > Plants > Roots... | reverse complement strand
CTGCGCGATGCCGGCGGCGGCCGATTGCTAGAGGCTTCCCCCGAGGGAGGGGGCGGTGGAGAGGCGCATCCTCCGACGGTCGACCAGGCGCGGAAGGTCGAGATCGACGGCGCTGGAGCGGATCAGTTGAAGCTGCGGGAACCGGCGTCTTAGGCTGGACAGGAACCGTCGGCTGTCGCCGACCACCAGCAAACTGACGCCGCTCGGACGTCCGAGCCTGCAACCGGACCCCTGGACTTCCTCCGCCGTTATCCTGGCTATCCGCTGCGGATGTTGCCGAGCTCGTCTGGTCCGTCACCGTAAACGGCGTTTGTCGCGAGGCGCGCCGCCATCCCCTCGCTGGTCTCCAGCGATCGCGCGTAGTCCCCGATCAGAGCGGCCTTGCGGGCGCTCAGCTCGCGTCCGTCGGGCGGCCGCGTGCACAGCGCGGCCAACTGGTCCATCATTATGCTCGCCACTTCAGGGGCGTGGGCGTTCTCGGATTTTGCGGTGGCCGAGAGGAGGCCCGCGCCCATGTATGTCTCCACCGTGCTGGAGGCGTCGTAGGTCAGGCCCCGTCTCACGCGGATCTCGTCGCTGAGGCGCGAGGCGTAGCCGCCGCCGAGAACCGCGTTGGCGACTTCGACGGCGAAACGGCGCGGGTCGAGACGGCCGACAGATACCGTCGCCAGGGTCACCGTGGCGACTTGCGAATCCGGGACGTCGACCAGGACGGTGCGCGCGCGGCCGGAGCCTCGCACGGTCGGCCGCGCCGGCGGCGCCGCCGGTCTGGTCCAATCGCCGAACACGCGCTTGGCGAGCGCGAGGCCGTCCGACCGGTCGATATTCCCGGCCAGCACGAGCACGGCGTTGTCGGGACGGTATTGGCGCGCGCGCTGGCCCATCACATCGCGCCGGCTGATCCGTTGCAAGGAGCCTTGCGTGCCCTCGACGATGTGGCCGTAGGGGCCTCGGCCGAACACCAGCGGGCCTACCGCGGCGTCGGTGATGGAATCGGCGCTGGCCGAGGCCTCGGTCAATCCGCCCGAGCCGCGCAGGCGGCGCAGCTCCCTTTCGGCGAAGACCGGCCGGCGAACGAGATCGCCGAGCACCGCCAACGCCTGCGGCAGAAACTGCGACAGTCCGGTCGCGGTGAAGCTGAGCGAGTCGTATCCTGTGGTGATCGAAAGATTGTAGCCCAAGGCTTGAAGGAGCGATGCGGTCGAACGCGCCGATGCCCGTCGGGCGAGCTCGGCGGTCAGGTTGGCGAGCCCCAGCTTGGCGGGTGGATCGGCCGCAGCGCCGCCCCAGAAGGTGAGGTTCGCCGTCGCCAGCGGGACGTCGGTCGTCCGCGCGACGATGACCCGCAATCCGTTGGGAAGGGTGCGCGCCTCGATCTTCGGAAGCCTGAGCGCGGCCGCAGGATCGGGTGCTGCGGCCGCCGGCGGTCGCGGCGGCGCCGCGCCTTCCTCCACCCCCTGCGATCGACCCCCGTCCGCACGGCTCGAGGCGGTGACGGTGAGCGCGCTGGCGCGAGAGCGCCGCGCCGGCCCCGCATGATAGCGAACCACCGTCGCGCGGCGGTCGGCCAGGTAGAGGCGAGCGACGCGGCGGACGTCTTGCGCGGTCACCCGCCAAAGCATGCCGATGTCGGTGTTGACGCGGTTCGCGTCGCCCTCGACGGTGACGGCCGAGCCGATCTCGGAGGCCAGGTCGGCGATGGTTTCCCGGGCTTTCAGCCGCTCGGCGAGCAGCTGGTTCTTGGCGGTCCGAAGCTCCGCCGCCGTCACCTGGCCGACCCGAAGCCGGACAAGCTGGGCCCTCAAGGCCGCCTCGGCCCGGGACAGGGTCACGCGATCCGCCAAGATGGCGCCGAAATCGATCAGGCCCGCGTCCCGTCGAAGGTCGATGTCGGAGAAGACGTCGACGGCGAGCGCTTGGCTGCGGACGAGCGAGGCGGCCAGGCGCCCGGCCTCGCCTTCGCTCAGGATGGCGCGCAGCACCTCGAGCGCGGGTCGGTCGGCGCTCGCCGCGCTGGGGCCGGCGAAGACGAGCGCCACCGCCGGCGTCGGAGCCGCCGGGGCGTAGTCGTTGAACACCCGCACGCTCGTTCTCGGGCCGTGCGGCGACGCCGGCGTCTGGGCGAGCGCGGGGGAGGACCGGACGCCCCCGAAATAGCGGTCCACCGAGGCGTCGAGGCGCACGGGATCGAAGTCACCGACGATGACCAGGCTGGCGTCGTCGGGCCGATAGTAGCGTGCGTGGAACGCCTTCGCCTCGGCCAGCGTCGCCGCCTCGAGGTCGGAGATCGAGCCGATGGTCGGCCGACGATCGCCCTCGCCGGCGAATCCGGCGCGCGGAATATCCCGGGAGAACAGGGCGTCGTAGGAATCGGACAGGGTTTCTTCGCGCAGCTCGGCCTCGACCACCGCGCGCTCGGAGAGAAAGTTGGCGTGGTCGACTGCAAGGCTGCGCATCCTGTCCGCCTCGGCCCAAAGGACCGAGTCCAGGCTCGCGGCCGGGACCACCTCGTCGAATTCCGTATAGTCGCTGTCGGTCGAGGCGTTGCTGTCGCCCCCGACTTCACTGGTCAGTCCGCTCATGTATTCCGGCGGCGTGTTGCGCGTCCCCTTGAACATCAGGTGTTCGAAGAGATGAGCGAATCCGGAGCGGCCGGGCGGATCGTTCCTGGATCCGACGCCGTACCAGACCTGGACGGCGACATTCGGCGTGCTCCGGTCGAGCACGCTGACCACCTTGAGCCCGTTGGCCAGCACCCTGATGCGCAAATCGACCCGAGGGGGCTGCGCGGCGTTCGCGGACGCCGGGCCGCCCAGCCCGACGCAAACGAGCGCGAGCACGATCGCGAACAGTTGCGGTCTCATTGACGCCTGTCCAGCGCTTGGCGCTCCAGCAAAGCATCGATGACCGCGGAGCGGCGCGGGGAGCAACCAGGAGCGCCGGTGGCGATTTCACTTGAGACTTCGCCCAGGAAGCTCCGGACTTCGCCCGGCCGGCGGGCCCCCGCGCCTTCCGGGCGCGCCAAGGCTTCGGCGGCGTTGGCTCGCTTGCCTGCCAGGAGGTCGAACCTTCGGTGCGGTCGCCCTTAGAAACTGCATCCGTATTTCACCCGATGCCCTTCGGACCTCGCGCGGGCGAATTTAAGCGATCCGAATTCGCGTTGAGCATCTGGAGAGCTCGCATGGATCGTCGAGACGTGTCCGTCGTGCTCGCCACGGCCGTCGCCGCCGCCGGATTGGTGGCCGTCAGCGCCTTTGCGGCGGAGAGTTACGTCGGCCAGGCCGTGGCCGGCCATGCGGTCCGGAACGGCGCTGGCGAAGCGGCGCTTTGCAGCCGGGTCGACGTAACCGCCTACCGACATGAACCCGGCCGCAAATTCGCTCCCGACCCGCGCCAGGAGCGCTCATAAAGCGCGGTGAAGCAGACCGGGCGGCGCTGGAGACCGATGGCGCCGTGAAACCTCGAGACCGCAAAGGTCGCGCCTTTGGCGGCCCGGCGCGCGCCGGCGCGCCCGTCTTTCGCTTGCGAAACCGGATGGCGCTAATGCGGCGATCGGCAAGGTGTTCGCCGGTTTTCGGTTGCTCGCCTCAAGCGGCGGAATGACGCTGGAGGCGGATTGGGGGAGCCTGGGCGCAGCAGCCTAGGTAGAACCCCCAATAGACCTGACGCCCAAGTGCGCGCACCGTCGTGTCGACTCAGCGTATAGGCGCGGAATGTTGCGGATACTGATCGCCGATGATCACGAGATCGTCCGCAAGGGCGTCCGGGAGGTGATTCAAGCGCATCCCAGCTGGCAGGTGTGCGGGGAAGCCTCGGACGGCCAGCAGGCGCTGGATCTGGCGATCAAGGAGAAGCCGGACATCATCGTGCTCGACGTAGCCTTGCCGCAGTTGAATGGCGTGGCTCTCACTCGCCGCCTGCACAGGGAATGCCCGAACACGCGGGTGTTGCTCTTCACCATGCATGACGATGACGAGACGATCAGCACCGGTCTGGCGGCCGGCGCGCGAGGCTTCGTGCTCAAGTCCGACAGCGAGAGTCATCTCGAGGCGGCCATTTCGGCGCTCGGCGCCAACCGGCCCTATTTCTCTTCGCCGGTGTCCGAGCTCCTGCTGGACGCCGCGTTGAACGACAGAAAGCGTTCGCGGTTGGAGGGGTTCACCGCCCGAGAACTAGAAGTGGCTCAGCTCATCGCCGAGGGAAACAACAACAAGCAGGTAGCCCGGCTGCTGAAGATCAGCAACAAGACAGTGGAAAGCCACCGGGCCGCCGCCATGCGCAAAGCAGGCGCGCGAACGGCGGCGGAATTGGTGCGCTTTGCAATCAAGCACAATCTCATTCAGCCCTAGGTCGGCTGCCCGACCGCATCGGGGCTTTCCCCGATGCGGTGTGCGCCAGTCTCAAGACACACTCGCCGGCGTCGGTGGAGACGCCACTTGGACCCCGAGCCGCATTCAGAAGCCGGACGCGAGGCAGTACGACAGGCGGCGGCGGAACTCTATGTCCACTGCTTTCCGCTCCTGCTGACGGACATCGTTCGCCGGGCGTTTCCGCTCATCTCTCACGAATTTCTACTGATCAGGAACCGCGGCGGCGACCTCGCGGCTGGGCTCGAGGACGACGATGAATGCTTGGTGCTCTCCGGCGCGTGGACGGAGCTGGGGGAGGGGCCTGTCATCGCCCATCTGCCCCAGACCTATGGACGCTTCTTCAGCCTCACGCTGATCGACACCGCCGGCGTCCCCTTCGCCAGCCTGGGTTCGCGGACCGGGCATGATGGCGGCGTCAGACTGGCGCTCGTGGGCCCGCATTGGCTGGGCGAGCTTCCCAAGGACGTGACCGTGTGCAAGGCGCCCTGCAGCTCCGTGTGGGTGGTGAGCCGGCTCTACGCGCATTCCCCGCTCGATATTCGCAAGACCCTCGACCTCGCGGCGCACCAGTCCCTGTCGCCGCCCGGGAAGGAGGCGCGCGCTTCGCGCAAGCCCCTTGCCGCGCTCGACGCGCCGACGCCGCGCCCCGGCAGTCAACTGAGCGCTATAGACGCCGTCACGTTCCTGCATCGGCTTGATTCCTTGTTGGCTCGGGCGCCGGAAGAGTGGCGGCGCTCGAGCGCCGCTGCGGTCGCCGCCATGCGCGCCAGCGTCGAAGCTTGGCGCGACGACATGGAGGCGGAGCTTTCGCAACCGGTGGCGGCCGGAATCGCCGACGGCTTGGCGGCCATCCGCGCTGAAGCCAAGGACGAAGCCAGCGACCGCGCCCTTGAGCGCCCCGACGACCGGGAGGGCTTCGCCATGGCGCTCACCCGCGCGGCGCAGGCCTATCTGCGGCTGGGCGCTCCCGCCCCCAAGGACGTCTCCTCATTCGTCTACGATCGGGATGCCGACGGGCGCCCCCTGGATGGCGGCGAAAGCTATCGCATCCGCTTCCGCCGTGACTCCCCGCCTCCCGCGCTAGCCTTCTGGCGCCTGTCGCCGCGGCCTGCCCCGCAGGCGGGTCCACGCCGTGCGCTGGGCGATCGTTGCGACATGAGGCCGGAAGCCGACGGCTCGTGCCTGGTCTTCGTGCAGTCGGCCCCGCCGGGACCGGCGCGGCTGCTCAATTGGCTGCCTTGTCCCAATGGCCGTTTCTCCCTGACCCTGCGCCTCTTCTGGCCGGCGCCCTCGGTGCTGAGGGGGGGATGGCGGATGCCCCCCATCGAGCGCCTCGCCCCCGATTCCCTGGCCTCCGGGCCTGTGACGGGTCAGAGATGAGGCGCCGACGGGAGCGCTCGCCGGCCCGCGCGCGCCACCCGGGCCATGGACGTCGAGCTGCAAATCCCGGACGCGGTTCCGGAGATGGCGCTCTGAGCGCCTCAGCCCGGCGCCAAAGTCAGCAGCGCGCAGGTATGGCTGGCGATCATGCGCTCCTCGTCCGTGGGGATGACCCAGGCGGCGATGCGCGAGGATTGGGCGCTGATCTTGCCCATTCCGCGGTGGTTGAGCGCTTCGTCCAGTTCCAGCCCCAGCCAGCGGCAGCCGCGGGCGATCTCGGCCCGCGTCAGGCTGTCGTTCTCTCCGATGCCGCCGGTGAAGACGAGCCCGTCCAGGCCCCCCAGCGCGGCGGCCATGGAGCCCGTCTCGCGAACGGCGCGGTAGACGAAGAGCGCGATCGCCTCGGCGGCGGCGGGGTCGCGCGAGGCGCGCAGCTCGCGCATGTCGGACGAGAGGCCCGAAACGCCGAGCAGGCCGGACCGCCGGTAGACGAGATCCTCGAGCGCCCGCGCGTCCATGCCCTGGCTATCCATGAGGTAGAGCAGCACCCCGGGATCGAGCGCGCCGCATCGCGTGCCCATGACGAGGCCGTCGGCGGCCGTGAAGCCCATGGTGCTGGCGACGCTTCTGCCGCCGTGCGCCGCGCACAGACTGGCGCCGGCGCCGAGGTGGGCGATGACGACGCGTCCGGCGGCGAGTTCCGGGTCCAGCTCCCTCAGCCGCAAGGCGACGTACTCGTAGGAGAGCCCGTGGAAGCCGTACCGGCGTATGCCGCTTTCGGTGAGCGCGCGCGGGATGCCGAAGAGCTGCGCCGTCGCCGGCTGGTGGCGGTGGAAGGCGGTGTCGAAGCACGCCACCTGCGCCATCGCGGGCGCCGCATCGGCGATCGCCTCGATGACCGCCAGGTTGTGCGGCTGGTGCAGAGGCGCCAGCGGCGAAAGCTGCTTCAGCGCCGCGAGCGCCTCGGAATCGACCCGGATCGGGGCGGCGTAGCTCATGCCGCCATGCACCACCCGGTGACCGACCCCGGTCACGGGGATCCCCTTGGCGAGCTCGCGCGCCGTCTCCAGGACGGCCTGGGCGGCGCCCTTGTGATCGAGCGATGCCCAACGCCGGTCGGCGACCACCTTGCCTAGGGCGTCACGGACCTCGAGCTTCGGCGCCAGACCGATCTGAGCCAGCTGCCCGCGATACAGCAGCGTCTGCGGCGGAGACGCCTCGTAGAGCCCGAGCTTGATGCTCGAAGAGCCGGCGTTGACGACCACGATGCACCCGCCCGGCCGTGGGATGGCGTCGCTCACGGCGGCAAGTCAGGCGGCCGAGGCGAGCGGTCGCCCCTGACGTTTGAAGTCCGCCAGGTGCGATGCGATCGCGCAGGAGGCGAGGCGGGTCGTCAGCGAGTCGGCCCGGCTGGTCAGGATGATCGGCGCCCTGGCGCCGAGGACGATGCCTGCGGCGTCACCGCCGGCGAGGAACGAAAGGCTTTTGGCGAGCATGTTCCCGGCCTCGAGGTTCGGGACCAGAAGCACGTTCGCCCGGCCGGCGACCGGGGAGACGATGCCTTTGACGGCGGCCGCTTCCGGGCTGATGGCGTTGTCGAGCGCCAGAGGCCCATCGAGCAGCGCGCCGGTGATCTGGCCGCGGTCGGCCATCTTGCAAAGCGCCGCCGCCTCGATGGTGGAGGGAACTTCCGGATTGATGGTCTCCATGGCGCTGAGGATCGCGACGCGCACCTCGGCGACGTTCATGGCGTGGCAAAGGTCGATCGCGTTCTGGGCGATGTCGACCTTCTCCTCGAGACTCGGGGCGATGTTGACGGCCGCGTCGGTGATGACGAGGGCGTTGGCGTGGCCAGGCACATCGAGGATGAAGCAGTGGCTGATGCGCCGCTCGGTGCGCAGACCGGCTTCGCGTCGCACCGCCGCACCCATCAGCAGATCGGTGTGCAAGCTCCCCTTCATCAGCGCCTCGGCGCCGCGCGTGCGCACCAGGGCGACGGCTTTGGCGGCCGAGTCCGGATCGTCGGTGGCGTCGACGAACTCGAAGCGGTCGATGTTCAGTCCCGCCGTGTCGGCTACCTCTCGCAAGCGCGCTGACGGACCGACGAGGATGGGTTCGATCAGTCGCAGGCGCGCGGCTTCGACCGCGCCGCTCAGGGAGATCTCGTCGCAGGGGTAGGCCACCGCGGTCCGCACGGCGGGAAGCGCCTGGGCGGCCTCGATCAAGCGGAAGTAACGGACGTGGGGACGGCCGTTGGCCTTCGGAACGTCAGGCACGCGCTCTCTCCGTCATCTCTCTTTCGCCCCGCATCACGCGCTCGCCTGGGCCGTTGGGGCTGGCGCCAGGCCGAGTCTTGCCGCCGCGGCGACTAAACAACCGGCGAAAACCACGGCAAATGCGGGTTAACCCCCAGTTCACCGGTGCGGACGACCTACGGGTCACAGCTATTGGAAGCCGGGCGAGCGAGGTTCGGGCGTCCGAGCGCTGCGCCCGGATTCAGCTTTGCCGGCGGACTGCTCGGTTCGGCTGTCAGCAAACCTCCAGATGAGTGTCCCTACCGGGGCTTTCCTTGGCGCAGCTTCGGGTATGCCACCGATTTGTCAGGGAGCCGGCGACGCTATTGAATCCCACGAGCGGCCGAGTTCTCGGCCCGATTTCGACGGGGGCGAGACGACCATGTTCTCTCAAGCCGCAACCCAGAGGATGAATTTCGTGGCCGGGCGCGCTCCGAACGAGATCCGCCAGCTGGACGATCGGTCGCGCCAGATCATCGCCGAGCTTCCCGAAGGCTTCATGAGCTTCGACGAGGGCTGGCGCTTCGTGGAATGCAACCCGGCGGCCGAACGGCTCCTGAAGCGGGACCGGCGCGAACTGCTCGGGCGGCAGTTCTGCGATTTCGCGGGACTGGGGTGGGACACTCCGTTCGCCAAGTTGATCCGAGGCGTCGCCGCCAACCGCAAGGCCGAGAACGCCGAGGTCACGCTCAAGAACAATCAGCGCTCGCGCGTCCTCTCCATCCACGCCTATCCCCTCGGCGAAGGCGTCGCGGCGATCTGCCATGATATCACGGCGGCGCGGGCGGCCGAACGGCGCCTGGCGCGTAGCGAGGCTCGCTACCGCGAAATCGCGGATGGACTCCCGGCCGCCGCGTGGCTGAGCCGTGCGAACGGCGAGCTCGAGTTTATCAACCAGGCGATGGTCGATTCTCTGGGCAAGGCGCGCAGCCTGTTGCTCGGCGACGGATGGCTCGACTCGATCGATCCCGAAGACCGCCGGAAATTCATGTCTAGGCGGGCGCAGGCGTGGGAGCACCACAGTTCGTTTCACTACGAGGGCCGTTTCCGCAGGCCTGGCGGCGACCTGCGGATCATCGAACTCGACGGACGTCCGCGTTTTGACGGCGTGGGGCGCTTTCGGGGCTATCTCGGGATAGCGACGGACGTCACCGACGCGCGCGAGGCGCAACTGCGACACCGGCTGCTCGTGAACGAGCTGAACCACCGCGTCAAGAACACCCTGGCGACGGTGCAGGCGCTGGTCCGCCTCACCTTGCAGGAGCATGAGGCGCCGACCGCGGTGGAGCACGACTTCGTCGAGCGACTGGCCGCCCTTTCGTCGGTCCATGACACGCTCAATCGGACGCACTGGAAGAGCGCCGACCTCCGCGAACTGCTCGGCGAGGTGACGCTGCCCTACGACGGTCGGATTTCGATCGCGGGGCCGAAGGCGAAGGTCGCGCCAAACGTCGCGATCGCGCTGGCGATGGGCTTCCACGAGCTCGCCACCAACGCCGCGAAGTATGGGGCGCTTTCCATCGCCGGCGGTCGTATCGAACTCAGCTGGAGCAAGAGCGAAGCGGCCGTCGCCCTGCAATGGAAAGAGTTGGGCGGCCCGTCGGTGGCGCCCCCGGAAAAGTCGGGCTTTGGATCGCGCCTGCTCGGCAAGCTTCTGAGCGGCCAGCTCGGGCGCCCTGCGGAGATGGTCTACACGCCCGAGGGACTGGTCTGCAGATTGCAGGCTCCGTTGGCCGAGTAGTCTTGGCAGGGCTGGCGCAGGCGCCCGAGTCCTACTCAGGGGAAGTCCCCGTTTGCGCTAAGGATTAAACCTGAGTGTGTCGGCGCCGGCGAGCGGCCATTTTCGAGGCGACCGGTTATCGGATTTTCACGCATCCCCCCGTCCGAACGCCCGGTCACACCTCGGCCCAAACCCCTCGGCCGTGGTACTTGCGCCCCGGCCACGGCCGGGGCGCTCTTGTTGTGACGCCGCCTCGGACAAGCGGATTTGCGCGGCGCCGCAAGGCTAGAAGCTCTTCAGGGCCGCCCTTCCACCTGGACCACGGCGCCCTCGCGCGGGGCGGTCGCCGGATCCGGCTGCCCCGCCGCCGCCGGCGAGGCCTGGCCGGGCTCGGGGGGCGCGTTGACCCCTCCCCGGCCGCCATTGGCCACGAAGGCCGGGAAGACTTCGGCCAAGGGCCGCGTGTCGGGGAGGACGTAGACGACCCCGCTGCCGCCCGCGAACGCCTTCAGCACCACGTTGTCGTAGAAGGCCTTCGGGACGTTGATGCAGCCATAGGTGATGCGATGATCGCCCGGAGCGCGCGAGCGCAGGCGCTTCAGGCGCGCCTCCTTGGGATTGGTGGTGATCACCGGATGCAGCGAGATGGCGTCGGCGTAGTCGACCCAGAGAACCGTCCGATCGCCCCTGGCCGCTCCGAAGCCCGCCAGGAACCGTCCGGCCGGGGTCGTGCGCTCATCGGGTCGAATGGCCGATAGAGCCCGATCGCCGACGCCGGCCGCGGATTCGTCGCCCGGCGCCAGTCCCACGAGGACAGGCGCCGCGCCCAGAAGTCGGCTCTCGGCGTCAAAGACGAAGATGTCGGCGGCCGCCTTGTCGACGATCACGAACGGCAGCCCGCCGTTGTCCCGCGAGGCGGTCACCCAACCGGCCATCTGCGCGGCGGTGTCGGACGGGATCTGGAGCCGCGGCAGGCCGCGCGAGGGCGGGGGGGTTGGATAGGCTGCTTCAGGGGCCGGCGCCGGCTGGAGACCCCCGTCTTGCCCAGCCGGCGGCGCGTTGAGCACCGGCGGCTCGGGCGCCTCCTTGGGCGGGGGCGCCTCGAGGAGCGGCGGACCCACGGCCTGGTCAGGCGGGGCCGCGTCGATGGCTGGCGCGGTGTCGGATTGCGCAAGCGCCGCGGAAGGCTTGGAAGATGCAGCGCACATGGCGCCGATCCCTAGGCCGAGCGAGAGCGCAATCCGCACCGGGACGTCCATGACCTACTGTGCCGTGAGCAAGGGACGCCTTAAGAGACTCGCGCGGAGCCAATCAGTTCCGCGGCCGCTTGGCCGCCAGGCGCTGCTCGATGGCGTCCACCCGCGGAGTCAGCTGATCGAGCCGCTGGTTCGCCTGCTGAGCGGCGGCCATGGCCTGCTGGGCCGCGGCGCCGGCGGACTGCGCGGCGCTGTTGGCTGCGTCGGCCTTCTGGCTGGCGTCGGTCGCCTTCGCGTCCACCGCATTGACGTGGTTGGTCACGGTGGCGATCTGCTGGTCCACATAGTCCTTGGTGGCGCAGGCGCTGAGGCTAAGGCCTCCCAGGGCCACGATCGCTACGGTCCGCGAAGCGGCGAGCCCATATTTGATTGGGGACATCTTCAGATCCTCTGTCAGTTGGATGAGATCCCTCGGAATCGGAGGGAAGGGATGGGATCAGCGGCTCGCCGCCGCCTGTTGGCCCGCGGCGGTGATCGCCCGCGCCACCTGCGGCATGGCGGTGTTCATCGCGGTTCTCACGCAGTCCCCGGATCCCTGGGTGGTGGGGTACATCGAGGCCGGATAGAGCTTGTCGAGCTCCGCGCAGGCCCGTGTCGCCGCGTCCCGGACGCGGGCCTCGAGGGTCGTGACGGCCGACTGCTCCTTGAGGTCGAGGTCGTCGAAGAAGACCTCGCGCGAAAGGATGATCTCCTCGATCGGCGCGCCGGTGTTGGTACGGCCGACTTCGGAGCGGGTGACCATGTGAGGCGCTTCGACGATGATCTCCTGGACCGTCGTCTGGGCGATCACGGCGGTGGCGCCGAGCGCGAGTGCGAGCGAAGCCAGCGCCGACATGCCGTAGCGCATCGTTCTCTTCAAAGCGCCCGGAATGAGTTTGGTCCTTCCGCTGGCTTCCATGGGTCAGTTCTCCTGCTCGCCGAGGCTTTGACGTTCAGCCCTGACGGGCGCAGCCGGCTGGCTGGCCTTCCACTAGTGCGTCAGCATGGCTGAGCTCACGGTGGGGAACATCAGGTGCAATACGGAGTTTGCGCGGCGCGGAAGCCTTGCTCTCCCGGCTTGCGGCGCGATGGTCAGAAGGGCGCGGCGTACTAGGGGAAATCCCGAGTGCATCGCCTCAGGCGGCCCGCCCATCGCCCCCGCACGCAGTCCGACGCTCGCTCGGGTCCGCGCGCTGGCGAACTTCGGACTCCGGCGGCGCCGGAGCGCCGGCCTTGGGGACGGCGAAGGCCCGGCGCCCGCGCAGAGCGTGCGCAAGCGCCGGGCCCCCGCGCCCCGCCTTGACGGCGATCAGGAAAACTCAGCTTCTCGGAGCGCCTTTCCCATCATCGCGCCGCGCGCCCGGCGGCGGCCGACGATCCGCCGTCCGATCAGGAAGCGGACGAGCTGACGGTCCTCTTCGTCTTCCCCTTGGTCCTCGTCGATGTCGGCGTCGTCGTCTCCGCCTTCCCGCATCAGGTGGGCGATGAGGAGGCGACGCAGCCGCCGGCGGCGTGCGATGCCCCCGCCGACCAGCAGACGCAGAAGTTGACGCTCGTCCTCGCCGCCTCCGTCCTCGTCCTCGTCGTCCGCCGAGGCCCGCTCTTGCAGCAAGCGCGCCAGGATCACGCGACGCAACCGCTTGCGGCGGGCGACGCCGCCCGCCAGCAGCAGGCGGGTTAGTCCGCGTTCGTCATCGTCTCCTTCATCGCCCGAAACGCCCTCGTCCTCGTCCTCGTCGGCCCTCTCCCGGAGAAGGTGGGCCAGAACGAGCCGGCGCAGCCGGCGTCGACGCAGCGCCTTGCCGCCGGCGAGAAACCGGATGACCCGATCTTCGTCGAGGCCGCCGCCGGTTTCGGCTTCGCCCGGATCAAGGGTGCTAGAGATGGCCATGGTGTTTCTCCGTATCAGGATGGCGCGCCGGCTTCGGGAGCGCGACGAGCCGGGCTGGAGCCCCCCAGCCGATGGCGCGAGGATGCGTCCGGCGCGCCGGGCGGCGCGGCGGAGGCCTCGCGGATGATCGTGCCGAGCATGGCGCTGTTCAGCACCTCGCGGCGCAGCAGCTGCTTGGCGGGCGTGCGCTCGATGAGGGAGTCGAGCAGCAGGTCGTGAAGATCCGCCTCCTCCTCGCTCTCGCCGGCGTCCTCCTCGGCGCGGCCAGCGAAGGTTCGCTCGTCGAGCACACACGCGATCCCGGCCTCGAAGGCTTGCTGGACTAAGCCGTGCAGGGTCGAGTTCAATCGCTCGCCCAGCAGCTGCTTGGCCCGCCGCGGCGAGAGCTGGCGCTCCGAGCCGTCGGGATTCACTGTCTCGATCTTCACGATCGAACCATCCGCGGCCTTCAGGGTCACGAGAACGAGCGCCTCCGCCGGCTTGGCCGGCGAGGCTGTCGCCTGTCGGCGTCGCCTGCGGGGACGGGAATGGTCGGCGGCGCCGCCTTCCGGAGAATTCATCGAAAACCTCGCGGATGGGTCGCGAGGCCTCCCCTAGGGGGGTTACTGGCCCGGCGACCGGGCTTGAGCCCGATAGGAAGGCGCCGAACCTAGTCTTAGGTCTGACGGCCAGGGATCAGGTGGATCACTGAAGGGCCGCCGGACATGGCTGGGTTTAGACCCTAGGGGCAGGAGAGCGATGAACCGGTTTCTGACGGCGATGACCTGGGCCTTGGCGGCGATCTGGCCGACGGCCGACACTCATTCCGCGGACGTCCAGGCGAAGGACCCAGTCGTTGTGGGACGCAAGATCGCCGTCCGCGTTTGCGCCGATTGTCACGTCGTCACCCCGGATCAGAAATCGGCGCGGCTCCTCTTCCAGCGCACGCCCAGTTTCCCAGAGATCGCCAACAGGCCGGCGACCTCGGCCAGAAGCCTGGAGCAATTCCTCTACACGACGCGCTGGGATCAGTACGGGCGCCCCATGACGATGCCGAACCTCAACCTTCCCAAGGAGCAAGCCGGGTACGTGGTCGCCTACATCATGAGCTTGAGAGGCTCGCCGGCGCCCGCTGCGGCCATCGCAGTCCCGGGGACACCCACCGCCCGACAAAGGTGCCTCGACAGCTGCGTCGCCCGCTCGCACACGCAATGCATGCTCGGCTACTGCGCAAAGGCCGACTCGATCTTCCATGGGATCGAGCCTGTCTCCGAGGCCATCAAGCGATGCCAGGCGCGGTGCTGAAAATAGCCCCTCCAAGCAAGGAGGCCCGGCGCCTGGGAGAGGAACGCCGGGCCGGATCAGGCTTGCGGGGGGACGGGCAGGCCTGATCGTTCGCTTTCGTCGTGCGCTTCACCTTGCAGGAGCGGAAGTTCCGAGATTCCCGGGACGAGGTAATTGCCGGGCCGCCTCCGACCTGAAGCGCCAAGATGGGCCTCGCGCATGGCGAAGAACATCAGGTGCAATACCGAATTTGCGGGCGGAAGCGCGCCAGCCGGGCGGACTGAGCGATCGGTCGCCGCCTCGATTGGGCGCACGGATGATCAGCAAGGGACGCACGCCTTTTCAGAACACCATTCCGACCAGGCGGCCGATGAGCTGTTCCGCCGGCATCATGGCGAGCACAAGAGGGGCGATGGGGGCCAGGAAAGCGGCCAGGAAATAGAGGAGCGCGGTCGGCCGGATCGGGGCGATGCGCATTTGCTCGGCCGTCCCGAAGCTGTTGCCGAGGTCGGCGAGAGATTGGATGTCGCCGCTGCCGACGAGCGGCTCATCGGCTGGCGCGCCGCCTTCGATCCATTTGCGGCGGAACTCCTGCACATAGGTCTGGCCGACCGCCCCGTATTGGCGCAGTCCGAGCCGCTTCACCTGTGCGAGGCGCGGCCCGAAGACGGTGAGGGGACCGGCGAAGACCAGCGTCAGCACGAGCGCGCCGCAAACGACCTCCAATTGGAAATCGGTGAGGCTGGCCTTGGCGTAGAGGAGCCGGTCAACGATCGTTCCGGCCATGAGCATCCCATGGGCCGCGGCGATCGGGACGAACGCGGAAAGCGACTCGGCCAGAAAGCCCAAGCCGCCTGCCTTGTCCGGGTGGGTGACGTTGAGGTCGAGATCGAGCCGCGAGACCCGCCAAAGGAACCTCGCCCAAATGAGCAGCCGGAAGTACCAGCGCAGCACCAGGAACTGCAGCAGCGGCAGGCTCACGAAGACCAGCCACAGGCCGGCGAGGGACAGCCCCGATCCTGCGGCGGGCGCGGCGTACCAGCCGTCGCCCATGGCAAGGTAGCGGCGCATGGCGAAGGGGAGCCCCGCGGCGTAGACGATGGCGAGCAAGGACACCTCGGCCGGGATGGCGTTGCGCCACCGCGCCGCTTCGCCCAGCGCCTGCGCGAAACGATCCGCCTGCCCGGTCCGGACGAGGCCGCGCAGGCCGAACTCGTCGACGATCGGGCGCATCCGCCGGTGCACGGTCAGCTCGGCGAGGATGAGCAGGGGCGCGACGACCAGGAACCGTAACTGGAAACCGACGTCGTAGAGGAAGGGCGTCTCCGACCGCGGGCCGACCAGCCTGCCTTGCAGGGCCGACAGCACCACGAGCGGCGCCCACGTGATTGCGATCGAGGCGAGTAGCCGTCGGTGCGCCAGCCCCAGCTTGTCGTCCGACAACCCGACGCGCCGCAGCATCTGGAACAAGGGGCCGCCGAGAACCAGGGAGAAGTCCTGATCCGCGGCGGGGGGAAGGGCCAAGGCGCTCGTCGGCCGGAACCGGATGAACTCGGCCATAGAAATTCCCGCGACACGCGACGCCCATGCATCGCACGATGCGGGCCGACCCTGAGAACTTGGCCCAGACTTCCCTACTCGCTATCAGGTGAATCTAGGAGCCAAAAGCAAGATAATACTAGGCATCGAGCAGAAGTGTACCAGCTTTGCCGTATCCATCCGTTGTGCAATCTTGAAGTCTCGCGGAGGGACAGGCGATGCTGATCAAGTGCCCCGAGTGCCAGCACGCAGTGTCGGATAGCGCCACGGGCTGCCGTTTTTGCGGGTTTCCCCTGATGCCCAAGCCGGCCAGACCGCCAACGCCGCCGGCGTCAGCAGCCCTCTGCGCCAGGGCGGCCGCCCGGCGCGACGCCAAGGCGGCCAAGCTGAGCGGATCACCGTCGTCGTGGCTGCTTGCAGCGGGGGTCATGGTGGGGGGCGCGCTGTTGTTGGTCGTCGTAGGAGAGTTTGCGCTCCGAACCGTGCCTCCGGAACTCAAGCCGGCGTCGCACGCAGCCGGAACCTTGAAAGTCGCCGCGCCGCTGCCGACCGCTCCGGCGCCTGCGGCGAACGCCGCGCTGATAACGCCAGCCTCCACCGAGAGCGTTGCCAACGCGCAGCACGAGAATCATCAGACCCCGGCCCGCCCGAGCGCCGGTCCTCGTTCGCACGAAGCGGATGCAAGGCTCGCGCAGGTCTAGTCCGATGAGAACTACAGCTGCATCAAACAGGTCATCGAGAGCGCTGACCCTGCGAGCGCCCTGAGGGACGTCATCGAGAACGCCGTCCAAGGGTGCGCGCCATACGCCAAGCAGGCCACGGCCTTCGAGCAGCGCCTTACGCCGACCTTTCCCGATTATTCGGACGACCGCGAACGTCTCGCGGCGCGCACCGTGATCCGCAATGTGTACGGCGGACCGGCGTCGCCGCCGCAATCCTACTAGTGTGGTGGATCAGAAGTTCGCCCCATTGTCGCGGCGGGCGCTGCGGCGAACTTCTGATCCGTAAACCACACTAGAAACATATACTTGGCTAGTGTCCCTATCGATTCCGAAGTTCGACCGGAAGCGCCGCTCACGCTAACGAACTTCGGAATCGGGACACTAGGGACGTGGATCGATGAGGACGCTCGCCCGACCCGGCGCGAGCGTTTGACCGTGGTCAGCTTCGGTCCAGACCTTCAACTCGAGCACGCGCCCCTCCGGCTCATCGCGAACGGCGGTCACCTCGCCGCGAGCGGCCACCGTCTGGCCTTTGACGTTCGCCGCGCGGAACTGGACGCTCAACCGGGTGATCCTACCCGTGTCGCCCAGCCAGCCGCGGAGCAGGTTGTGCAGATAGGCCCATTGTAGGTTGCCCATGC
>Ga0213876_10001121_pt1 | contig 17067 bp, 17 predicted proteins | sample BarmaccomBMRX_R9_FD_160113 | JGI IMG/M metagenome (GOLD analysis project Ga0213876, IMG submission 160113) | Root-associated microbial communities from Barbacenia macrantha in rupestrian grasslands, the National Park of Serra do Cipo, Brazil - RX_R9 | ecosystem: Host-associated > Plants > Roots... | reverse complement strand
TATGCTAATCGCTCTAGCTCTGTGCCGAAGTTTCCGAGGCCAAGCGGCCGATACAGCACGGCTTAGAAACGGCCGGAAATATGAGAAGGATTAAGGTCAACAAAAAAGCCCCGGCGGAGACCGGGGCTTGTTCGCAATCACCTGATGGCGATCTCTTAATGCCTGCCGCCACCTTTTCCTTTTGTAGCGTGGTGGTGGTGGTAGTGGTGTTTGCCCGTCATCTGGGTTTTTGCAGCATCTGCTGAAATAATCATGAATGAAGACAAGCTGATCGCACAGAGCGTAAGAGCGGCGAGTTTCAAAATTCTCATTTCCAGCCTCCCTTTCAAAACGACGGCCAATTTTGGCAGCCCATTCCACACGGAATACTATGAACGACCGCTGAACAAAATGAAAGAAGTTGCCGCGGGCATGGCCTTCCTGTTGCCAACGGCTCCCGCGCAGCAGGGTGAGCAGTGGAGGGAGTCCCCAAATGCCGTCAGCGAGTGCGGACCGTGCGCGCGTGCCTCGGATACCGTCTGCAGCTGCGACCCACTTCGACGGCTTCCTCTTACCAATTTTGCCTTCGGATCAATTTGGATGGATCGGCGTTCGCGTCTTCGCATGACGTAGCGATCAAAGTCGACCCCCAGGGATCGAGGCCAGCTCCCACGCTTTCATCTGGTTATGGATCATCACGGGGTTTAAGGGGTTCCGCATTTCAGATGCGCGATTAGCACCGGGCGGATGGAGACCCGAAAGGCCCCGGTCCGCACGATAGACGCTCGCAGCGTCGGATTCGCACGCCGGGAATGCCGGTGGGAACAGGATTAGCCCTGCCTTTCGCGCTAGTCATTTGTCAGCTTTGAAAATTTGTTCACTGACGTAGGTAGCGTTGGCAATTCAACTCTGAAAATGGATCCCTCAGAAACAGCGGGAACTAATGAAAGCCGACCATTGTGGCGCTCAACGATCATTCGGGAAAGTGCAAGGCCCAGTCCCATTCCGCCAGCCTTAGTAGTAAAAAAAGCGTCAAAAATTCGAGCAGAGGTCGCGGGATCAACCCCCGGTCCAGTATCCTCCACCTCGACAATTGCGGCCGCACCATTCTCATCAAGCGTTCTTATCGTCAGGCTACGAGAGCCAGCAGGGACATTGCTCATCGCCTCAATCGAATTAGAGCATAAGTTGACCACTACTTCCTCAAGTTGACTTCGGTGCCCCGGGATCGGGGGAATTCTTGGCGCCAGTGCCGTGCGTGATACGACATTATATCGCATCAACTCTCCATGCAGGGCTGACAACGCTTTCTGAACAACCTCGTTAATATCAAGGGTTTCCTCCTGGTGAGTTGCTTTGCTGAACAGAATTCTAAGATTGTCAACGATTTGGCCGGAGCGGCATCCCCCGTCGACAATCTCCGACGCCGCCAACCGCAATTCGTTTAGATCGGGCGGAGTATTTTTGAGAAGCTGCAAAACCGCAGCTCCATTCATTGTGATAGCCGTAAGGGGCTGCTTCAGCTCATGCGAAATTGAAGCGGCCAGGGCCCCCATATTAGTGAGTTTATTCTCTCGTTCGCGTTGCAGAATCATAGTTTGGCGGGCAAGGCGACTGGCTAAGAAGATCGTCTCGGCAAGCAGAAGCGCCAACACGAAAATGGAAGTAGCAAGTAAGAGCATGCGACCGGTATAAAAACCAATGCCGTAGCGGACTTCGGTGAAAAGGTTGAAGAGTAACTCTTCCAGCAGGAGCGTCCATACCACAAGCATCAACCAATAATCGAGCAACGTCTTCCGGCATGTCCACAATGTGCACAGCGCGGACAAGCTTAAGAAGACGCCGAAGGCAAGGAGGGCATGAGGCGCAGTGAAGTTGAGCGTGTCTTGCTGCATCGGCGGCAAATAATTTTGAAGACCAATGCTGATTAATGTGAACATGGCAGCCAAACCCGTTGCAACAGCCACGGATAAGGCAATCATCCGATTTACTGACGTTTTGCCTTCATAAACTCTATTGCGACCAGTTTTATAGTAAGCGTAAGCAATTATAGCCATGGGTTGCACTGAATGCCAAAATATATAAAGGTAGGATGCAGTCTGCAGTCCACCGATAAGATGGCCAGGCACAAAAGCATCAGGAAAGGCAAGGGTCTGGGCTACAACGATAAGTGCCGTGAACAAATATCCGCCCCCTAGGATCAAAACTGCCAGCGTTGGTAAAATCGCGCATTGGGCAAAAAGTAGTATCGAGGTTATAAAGTCGTCCACGAAAATAATTGCCTGGATAGAGGGCAAAAACGCTGGAATCCGTGCTAAGTGCGTGTTCGCAATTGGTGCAGTGACCACGACCACCGACAACAGCAGCAGGCCTACGGCAAATACGAGACGGATCTGTTTCCGTGTTGCTGGCACCTGTGCAAGTGCGACATCCACCGAAGACTCGTCTGTGTTCATTATGACTCCGACTGTTGAAAACACGCGCAGCTCGTAAAGCATAGGCTAGTCGTAATCAAAGCCGTTTTCAAAACGTGCAAAACATTGAGGTCGAGAAAGCAGACTAGGGCCTAGTTCGCCAGAGAGCGCTGGGACTCCGCACAGGACCACAACGCTGTTTCGATACTTCGCTCGGGATTTCCATAAGGATATTGTTTTTCTCGCTGCTTCGACGCAAGGGATGCAGCCAACATTCCCAGCGTTGAAAACCAATGTTCTATCGCTTCTCATTACTTCCAATTGGGCGAACGGCTTTAGACTGGCTCTGCCGATCGCGCATGTCCGAAACATCTCGCTCCAGGAATAAATTCAGCAAGATTCGGATCACCGCGACGATCGCGAGCCGCATCAGCTCATCCCAGCTCGGCGCAATTGATGTCGCCAGAATGTCGGCAGCGAGCTGAAATGACAAAGCCGCGACCAGCCAACGCGCATAATGCAGCCACACCTCTCGCCTGTTTCGTCCCGTGCCGGACGGCGAGAGCATGACGCGCAGCCCGGTGAAGAAAGCTTGGACAGTCGCGATCGCGATGATCGCCAGCACCATCGCATCGATGACAATGATCGCATCCTTGGTTGCTTCCACCAGCCATGCATGCATGTCGAAAAGGCCTCCGCGAGAAATTTGGATAGGCTACGTCGTCGCATCCTCGCGGTGCGCTCAACGCTTTGGGCGTTCCCTTCGAGGCGAAGACACTGACAGGAATGGCTGCTGTTTGAACGATTCGAGCGTATTAATGGTTTTCAGTTCAGCCACTTATTGGGCTTAAGTCCCCTCGAACAATCCTATTGTGATTCAGCTTCTGATGCCGAAGAACTGAATTGGTTAGTAGCCGGCCGTTGGCCCAAGCCTTCATCGTTTCGTCATTCCGCCTCGGTATTACAAGGAGCGATAACTTGACAACTTTACAGGGAGGCGTGCCATGCTATCGTGAAAAGGGCGATATTGTGAATACGTTCGAGTAAATACAACATGGTGACGGGTCGCGCCTCCGGCACCACAAGGAGGGAGGAATGTCCGCCGCTCCTGATACGATGTTCGTCATCGATGACGACATTCGCGTGCTCAAAGCGCTCGAGCGTCTTTTGTTAGCCAGTGGTTACCGAGTGCGCGGATTTCGATCGGCGCGGGCGTTCTTGGAGCAGCACGATCCCGAAGTCTCCGGCTGCGTTATTCTCGACATTGGGCTCGCCGACATCAACGGGTTGGATTTACAAAAGATGCTGGCCGATTCAGGATGCGATCGGCCCATTGTGTTCCTCACCGGTCGAGGCGACATTCAAATGAGTGTGCAGGCCATGAGAGCCGGTGCCGTCAGCTTTCTAACGAAACCGGTCAGATCCGGGGAATTGTTCAGCGCCATTCGTCTTGCACTCGAGATGGACCGCCGATCGCGCGAGATGCGCCGCGCGCTCGCCGCGATTAACGCACGCATCGCCTGCTTGACCTCACGCGAGGCGGAAGTCCTCAGACATGTCATTTCCGGACGGCTCAACAAGCAGATCGCGGCGGAGCTGGGTACGGCGGAAAAAACCGTGAAAGTTCACCGAGGCCGGATGATGGAGAAGATGGGGATCAGGTCGGTGGCCGAACTCGTGCGCCTTTGTGATCGGGCGGGGGTTGCGCCGGCCATGACTCGCGATTCTGCGGCTTCATTCACTTCTGTTCCATCCCGGTGAAGAACTTCTCATTGCCAAGCCGAGTGTCGATCGAAAGATCTATTCGCACCAACTTTGTAGGGCAGCCGCGGATCGCTCGCACCATAAGTTGCGAGCGGCCGTCATTAGCTTTGTCGCTGCGACTTTGAACTCCCAAGGTTTGCACCGACTGACGGCGTGCCGATCAGCTCGGACTCTCCCGGTACAAAAAGCAAGCACTCGGACTCGGCCACCTCGTCTCTGGAGCCGCGCGACCTTCGCTGTAGGGCTAAGGTCCATCTTGGTCTGCGACCCGGCGCGCCCTACGATTCCATTTGTCGATTGCAATGTCTCGCCAGCACGCGAAGTCCCCTATGGTCCAATCCCATCCCCTGATCGCCGTGATCGATGACGAAGACACAATTTGTCGGGCGTTGAAGCGCCTGCTCGTAACTTCAAACCTCGACGTAATGACTTTTTCGTCCGCCGAGCTATTCCTTCAATCATTGGCGTTGAGCCGTCCCGATTGCGTGGTGCTGGACCTTCATCTGCCGGGGATGAACGGTCTTGACCTCCTCAAATGGATGAGCCGGGAAGACTTGCACATTCCCACAATCGTCATCACGGGGCAAGACGAGCAGCGATCTCGCGCTTCCTGCCTCGGGGCAGGTGCTCTGGATTATCTTCCGAAACCGCTCGACCATCAAAGGCTTTTGCAGGCGATCAGTGAGGCTCTTCTGCGGAGTCGCGCCACGAGAATCGAGTAAATCCCTCCGACGGATGAACAAGCTTCAAAGTCGTTTTTCACGTCGGAGGAATGCAAGGCACCAACTTTTGAATCGGAGCTTCGCCGCCAGTGTCTTTTCAATTCGATGGAAGGCATGGGACCAAGGTCCAATTGTCGACCTTTGCCATCGGGGGCAGCATTGAGTTCGTCTTCGCGAAATTCACGCAATACCGTATTCGATGACGAAGTTCCGAATTGGGAAAGGAGAAAGAGGATGCGAATACCAGCCTTTGCCCTCGGTACCCTAGTGACCTGCATAGCCACAGGAGCGAACGCCCAAGTCGAGCTGAAAACCTATGCGGATTCAGACGGCTTCCTCAACGTTCAGACCTTGAGCTGTGGCCAGCTTGCCGGAACTTTTCAGGAAGACGCCGATCTGCTGACCACTTGGTACAGCGGCTGGTACAATGGATTGGCAAAAAAGCATTTCATCAATGTACCACGTTCCCGAGAAGCGGAGCATGAAACAATCGTTTATTGCAAAGCTCATCCGGACGAAAAGGTGATCAAGGCGATCGCGCATGTATTCGACGACATGCGAAGCAAGCGGGGCATCGTCCTCTCGAAGTAGAATAGGGACGCGAAGGCTCACAATGATGTGCGCCCCGCCGTTTTTAGTCGTGGTGACAGAACAGGTCTCATGAGCCTCGCAACCTCCGCGCAACGCCCATACGACCCTCAGGCGCGTCAGGCGTCCTCTCGCGCCGATATGGTGTCGATCCAGGGTGGCACGTTTCGAATGGGCTCTGACTGCCACTACGCGGAAGAGGCGCCTGCGCATCGAGTGACGGTGGCATCGTTCCTGATCGATCGCACCCCGGTGACGAACTCCCAATTCCGTAAATTTGTGAATGCTACGAATTACGTCACTTTCGCGGAAGTCGCGCCCAACCCCAGGGACTACCCGGGCGCCTTGCCACACATGCTCAAGGCAGGGTCTCTCGCGTTCACCCCGCCCAGCCACGCAGTCGATCTGCGCGATTGGAGCCAATGGTGGCGCTTCAAATTCGGCGCCCACTGGCGTCATCCCCATGGACCGCGTAGCTCGATCAGCGGGCTCGAAGACCACCCGGTGGTGCACATCGCTTATCGTGACGCCGAGGCGTATGCCCGGTGGGCCGGCAAGGAGCTACCGACAGAGGCCGAGTGGGAATATGCCGCGCGTGGCGGTCTGGACGGCGCCGAGTTTGCGTGGGGTGACGAGCTCGCGCCGGGCGGTCACCACATGGCCAACACATGGCAGGGCTCGTTCCCACACGAGAATCTCGCGACCGATGGATACAGGCGGACTTCTCCCGTGCTCGCCTTTGCGCCGAACGGCTATGATCTGTTCGATATGATCGGCAATGTTTGGGAGTGGACCGCCGACTGGTTCTCCACCCGACATGTCGCGGATGCAACGAAGCCTTGTTGCATCCCGCAAAACCCACGCGGTGGAAGCGAGGCCGACAGTTTTGATCCGTGCAATGCACAGCTGCGCATTGCACGGAAGGTCATCAAGGGCGGATCTCACCTTTGTGCGCCGAATTATTGCCGGCGCTATCGGCCGGCAGCGCGTCACGCGCAGCCGGTCGATACAAGCACGAGCCATATCGGATTTCGCTGCGTCATCAGGCAGGCGGGAGCCATTGCATGACCGAAGCGGCACCGCGTGAATTGACCACTCTGGCCAAGATCGTCGTCGGCCTCGGCGCCTTGCTGATCGTCGCCGGTGTGGTATGGCACGGCGTCACCGTCAAGAACACTATGCGCGTGTGGCATGATCTCGTGGATCGGCCGGGCAGCGAGATGTCGTTTCGATTCATTTTGCAGCCCTTGATGGCTGTGATCGCCGCGATCCACGATGGGCTCGAGGACGGGCGCACCGGTAGCTCGCCGTATTTCTGGACGATCATGAGCGACCCGCAGCAGCGCATCGCACGGCTGAACGAAGGCTTGAACGCGACGGCCAGAATCATCTTGCTCGGGATCGCGATGGACGTGATCTACCAGCTGATGGTGTTCAAGAAGTTTTATCCCGTGGAGGCGGTGATCATCGCGTTGCTCCTGGCGTTTGTCCCGTATCTCATGGTGCGCGGGCTGGTGGTGCGAGCCTGGAGCGGGCGTCCCTTTTTCAATCGTCGCGAAAGCCATCCGGAATGATAGATCCGAACCCCTCCTCGAAAGCGAGCCGCTTCGAAGTCAGGGTGACGGCGGATAGTCATTTCGGTTGGCTGCGCACGCGCCTGAGCGTGGAGCGCACGATGATGTCGTGGCTGCGCACAGCGGTCTCACTCATCGGCTTTGGTTTCGCCATCGTCCAATTCTTCGAACGCTTGCAGGATATGCCCGGCGCGCAAGCCGCTCGGCATCCGGGCGCTCCGAAACTTCTCGGGCTCGCCCTGATCTCGAGCGGCGTTCTCGCACTTCTCATCTCGATTTGGCAATACCGCTGGTTCATTGGCTATTTGTGGAGCGCGGATTTCCTGCCCATTGCAGGGGCGCGAGCCGGGGCGACAAAGGAAAAGATGCAAACACCCGTCATCGCGGTTGCCGTTCTGCTCGTCGGCGTCGGCCTGTTTGCCTTTGCCGCCGTGCTGTTTCGCCTCGTGTAGCCGCCGCTTGGAAGCGAACGTCAAAAGAGAAAGTCACCAACAGAACGATGGAGAGCAAGATGGCCAAGGCAGACAAGCCCAACATCCTCATCCTCTGGGGTGACGACATTGGCTGGTGGAACATCAGCTACAACAACCGCGGCCAGATGGGCTATCGGACGCCCAATATCGACCGGATCGGCAATGAGGGCTCAACGTTCACTGACTACTACGGCCAGCAAAGCTGCACAGCGGGTCGGGCAGCCTTCATCACCGGTCAAAACCCTATCCGTACGGGCCTGACCAAGGTCGGCATGCCAGGCGCGGACGTGGGCATCCGCGCGGAAGACCCGACTATCGCGGAGCTGTTGAAGCCGCTTGGCTATGCCACGGGCCAGTTCGGGAAGAATCATCTAGGCGACAAGGACGAATTCCTTCCGACGATGCATGGCTTCGACGAGTTCTTTGGCAACCTCTACCATCTCAATGCAGAGGAAGAGCCGGAAGACCCCGATTATCCGAAGGACCCTGCATTCAAGAAGCGCTTCGGACCCAGGGGCGTGCTCCACTGCTGGGCGGACGGAAAGGGCGGACAGAAGATCGAGGACACCGGCCCACTCAACAAGAAACGCATGGAAACCATCGATGATGAGGTCACGGAGCACGCGCTCAATTTCATCGACAAGTGCAGCAACGAGGGAACGCCATTCTTTCTGTGGTACAACACCACCGCGATGCATTTGAGGACCCACAGCGCCGCGCAACACAAAGGCAAGAGTGGGGGCCAGGGGGAGTACAACGATGTGATGGTGGCCCATGACGAGAAGATCGGCACCATGCTCGACAAGCTCGATCAATTGGGCATTTCCGACAACACGATCGTCATGTATTCGACTGATAACGGCCCGCACTACAACAGCTGGCCCGACGCCGGGATCACCCCTTTCCGCAGCGAGAAGAACACCAATTGGGAGGGCGGCTGGCGAGTACCGGTCTTCGTGCGCTGGCCGGGCAAGATCAAGCCCGGCTCGGTATTCAATGACGTCGCGTCACATCAGGATTGGTTGCCGACGCTTCTTGCAGCCGCGGGAGAGCCAGACATTAAGGACAAGCTTCTCAAGGGTTATAAGATCGGGAAGAAATCCTATAAGGTGCATATCGACGGATATAACCTCATCCCTTATTTCACCGGCCAGGAGAAAGACGGTCCACGGAAGTTCTTCTTCTACATCAGCGATGACGGCGACATCCTGGCGATCCGCATGGGCGACTGGAAGGCGGTGCTCATGGAACAGAGGGCCAAGCAGCTCATGTGCTGGCTCGAACCATTCGTAAAGCTGCGAGCGCCGAAAATATTCAACCTGCGCCGTGATCCGTTCGAGCGGGCGGACGAGAACTCGAACACCTATTGGGACTGGATGATCTCCCACGCGTATTTTCTCTACGGGATGCAAGCGATCGTGGCTCAACAGATAGAAGCGTTCAAGCAATTCCCGCCACGTCAGAAGCCTGCTGCGTTCAACCTGGACGAGGTACTTCGTCAAGTCCAGGATGCGGGCGGCAGCAGCAATCATTAGGAAACCGCTGTTCACACGCATTCACGTGAGTGGCAGAACGTAAGAACCTCGCTTTACACGGAAGGGCAATCCGACTTGGTTAAATGACGGGGCGCTGCGTCGGGAGGTGGGCATGCGACCAAGCTTTTTTTCCTCGTGTGATATGCGCAAATGGCGCCTCGGGACATTCGTCCTGATCGCCTTTGAACTGGCGCTTTCGGGTTGCGCCGGCACTCCCGGCGAAAGCGCCCGGCCGCGAGCGACCCTCGCGGCCTATCCGGTCGACCGGCTCATCGGCAAGTGGGGCGTCGCCTCTTATCGCCAGGAAAAGGACAAGGCGCGCACGGAGGCGCAAGCTCGGGCGCAATGCAAGCTTCCTTATGTGATCTCGAAGGGGCCGACCGACGGGGTCATGATGCATGTAGCCGACGACCCTACGCCCCACGAGCTGACCTTGAAGGGCGGCCCTGGCGGCAAAACTTATCTCGGCTTCGAGGGGCCACCGGGCGACGATCAAGACCGCGAGATCCTCTCGATGAGCGACAACATGTTCGTGACGCGTTTCGTCAGCCCCGAGACCAACACGCGCTACGGAACTTTCATTTACGTGAGATGCGGCGCGCCCCGAACTTGAGCTTTGCGACAAAGGAGCGAACATGTTTGCCGGATTTTCTGATTTGAGCTTGAGCGCGCTGCGATGCGGCACGATGTGTGTTTGCCTGGGAGCGGCCACCTGGCTCACAGGTAGTGCGCCCGCCTTCGCGCAGGCCGCCTCAGAATCCGCAATGCGAGAGACTCTCGACATCGGCGACGAGCCTGGCCGTGTCTCGACCGAGGAGGTCGTGATCACGGACGGGCCCTACCGGCGGCAGCTCGTTTTCTTCCGCACGACCGACGCGCCCGGCACGATCGAAATTCACACGGCGGAGCGATTTCTTTATCTCGTGCTCGGCAACAATCGAGCCCTGCGCTACGGGATCGGCGTGGGCCGCGAAGGCTTCCAATGGTCGGGACTCGTGACAATCGTGCGCAAGGCCGAGTGGCCGGATTGGACTCCGCCTCCCGAGATGATTGCGAGACAGCCCTATCTCCCGCGCTTCATGGCGGGCGGACCAGGAAATCCGCTCGGCGCGCGGGCCATGTACCTCGGCGGCACCGTGTATCGTATTCATGGGACCAATCAGCCCGAAACGATCGGACAATCCGTTTCCTCAGGATGTTTCCGCCTCGCCAATGGCGATGTCGTCGACCTCTATTCGCGCGCGAATGTGGGCACGAAAGTCATCGTACGCCACGCGGCGACGCTCTGAGCCTCCCAACCGTTGCGTCTCTGCCATCCGAAGGAGACCTGTCATGATGACCCGTTGGCGGCATATTTTCATCGGCCTTGTTCGCCTCCTCGTAGTGCTCCTTGCTTTCGCTGCGACGGTAGAGAGTCAAGCCGGGACGCTCGAAACGGTAAAGCAACGCGGCTCTCTAATCTGCGGCGTCAGCCAGGGTTTGCCGGGTTTCTCGGACCACGATGCGCACGGGAACTGGAGTGGCTTCGATGTGGATTTTTGCCGCGCTGTTGCAGCGGCGATTTTCGATGATCCCAAGAAGGTCTCCTTCGTTCCGCTCTCGGCAGTGGAGCGCTTCGATGCCCTGCGAGACGGCAAGATAGACGTGCTGTCGCGCAACTCGACGTGGACTCTCGAGCGCGAAGCGGGATCGGGCATGCTGTTCGCAGCCATCACTTATCACGACGGCCAAGGGTTCATGGTGGCTCGCCGACTCCAGGTCACCTCCGCCCTCGAACTCGATAAAGCTTCCGTCTGCGTACAGAGGGGAACGACCACCGAGCTCAATCTCGCCGATTACTTTCGTGCCAACTCGATCACCTATCGCGAGATGGCCTTCGATACGCTCGCGGACGCGGTCAAATCATTCGAATTGGGCCAATGCGACGTCTTCACTTTGGACCAGTCGGCGCTCTATGCCGAGCGCGTGAGTCTTGCGAATGCGCAAGCGGTGGACATCCTTCCCGATGTGATCTCGAAGGAACCACTGGGACCTGTCGTGCGCAGCGACGACGTTGCTTGGTTCAACATCGTCAAGTGGGTTGCCTTCGCATTGGTCAATGCGGAGGAACTCGGGATCAATACCGATACCATCTCCGAAGCGCTGGCTTCGGCGAAGCCGGATGCTCGGCGCTTCACCGGAGTGGAGGGCGATTTCGGCCATAGGCTCGGTCTCGACAATGGATGGGCCATAAGGGCCGTTCGTGCCGTCGGCAATTATGCGGACGTATTCGAGCGAAATATTGGTTCGAGATCCCGCCTTGCGATACCGCGTGGTCTCAACCAGCTCTGGTCGCAAGGCGGCATTCTCTACGCGCCCCCGCTGCGTTGAACCCTCGTCAGGACAGAAGGCTTTTTAAAACGCGTTGCAAGAGAGAACCTACTGCACTCTGAATTACGGAGATCCAAACTACTATTGCAAGAACAACTCACGAGTAGTCAGATGAGGAAGCGATGTCCTGAGCAAGTGCGGAAAGCGCCCATGATCATCCGCCGAACGAGTTCTTTACCTGTGCCAAAACGTCAGCGATCCAAGCCTGGATTACATCTTTACAGCCTCGCACTCGCGAGTCTGGCGCTTGCGGTTTCGACGAGTTCGCACGCGGCGGATCTCCCGGGACCGCAGTCTGAAAGCCTTGAACCGTCGCCGCCCACCCCCGTGCAGGGTCTGGTCTTCACGGCCACGCTTTACGGCTGGGCTTCCGGGCTCAGCGGTCGTGCCCGCACTCTTCCACCGCTGCCTGCGGTCCACATCGACATCACGTTCGATCAGGTCCTCAAGAACTTCAACGGCGCCTTGATGGGCGTTTCGGAGGTGAGGAGCGGGCGATTCATTTTCTTTACGGATCTTATCTTTGCTAAGATTGCGCCAAGCAAAGAGTTCGGTACAGACATTGCGGGTACTTTTCGAGGGACAGGGGTCAGGCTCGACAGCACGACTCTCACCGGGCTCGCGGCCGGAGGCTATCGCATCATCGACGATCCGCGATTCTTCATCGACGGTTTCGCTGGCGTTAGAGGATTTTATGTCGACAACGTGCTGAAACTCGACTTTCTTCGCGTGCCGTCCGCTTCCTATGGCAAAAGCGAGGGCTGGGCAGATCCGGCGATTGGCGCGAGATTCCGCTTCAACTTTGCCGACAATTGGTATTTCTCGACCATCGGCTTCATCGGCGGAACGAGCACACGCTCCGATTTCTTTTGGGATTTGTTCGGTGGTGTCGGCTACTCCTTCAACGAGCGTTATTCAGCATTCGCCGGATATAGAGCGATGAAGGTCGACTATTCGCATGGCAATTTCCTTTACAATGTCGTGCAGCAAGGCCCAGTGATGGGTCTCAATATTCGCTTTTGATTTCGCAACGTAACAAGCCCGAGCTCGGTCTGGAGGTACAAGAAGGGCCAATGGACGTCGCTCGTAGGGAGGCCTCAACCGTACCAAGGCTCCGCCACTTGCCGCGATCAAGAGAGCCGTTGTCGAAAGGCCTGTCAATCATGTTGGCAGGCCTGCTGTTCATGTTCGGATCACTGCAAGAGGAGTTTGGAAGCGCCGCCGCGGCGCGGACGTCGCTCGAGGCAGCTGTCGTTGCATCAAGTGACGACGCCGGCGCCTTTAGCGGCTTGGATCAGTTGTCGGCCCAAGGTGGCGAGGTGCTGAAATCAGTACCCGATTTCCCAAAGAATTTGGCTTTGGTGGTCGCGAGGCTTAGTGATGAAGCGCGAGGAGCCAATTTTGGGTCGTTCCTCCTCACGGTCGTCCTCAGCGCAATTCTCGCAATAGGGGCCGAGGCTTCGCTACGGAGCATCATCGCACAATGGCCCCAAAGAGGCGAAGCCAAATCGGCGGAGAGCAGACCGATCGCGGGGAGGCTCGCCGCGTGGACATTACTCGAAGTGGTGGCAATTCTGCCGCTCTGGCTTATTCTGTATTTGCTTTCGTCTCGGGCGATGGGGTTTGGTCCGACGCAACAAAAAGCGGCTCATATTTTCTTCACGAATGTACTGGTCTGGCGAGTAGTGATGCTCGTTCCCCGCATCTGGTTCAGGCCCGGCATACCCTCGCTGCGCATCACGCGAATAGACGATCGCGATGCGAGCACGCTCTACTATGTATTTTGTGCAGTTACTTTGGGCTATGCGCTCGCGCGGTCAGTGATCGGCACGTTGAAGGCCGCCGATGCGTCGATGAATACCGTCGCAGTTCAGAGTTTTCTCAACGATCTCGTGATGGGCGCCATTGCCCTGGCAGCAATATGGACCATGCGACGCGCAGCTGCGCGATGGCTCGCAAGTCTTGTCGGCAGTAGCGCCGGCACGCTTGCGATGCTCAAGCTACAGCTGGCGAGAAACTGGTGGGCGATAGGTGTGTTTGTCATCCTCATGATGTCGATTGCGTTTGTCTATGGCATGCTGTCGGGCAATGCGGACGCTGGAGTAGCAATCGTCGCCTCATTGGGTCTGGTTCTCGCTCTCATTTTTCTTGAATCGCTTTTCGATTTCCTGAATCGTGCGCCGGCGGCGGGTGAGAAAAATGTCGAGGCGGAAGGCTCGAGAATCCTCGTGTCCGCCCTCGTCGTCCGATGCATTCGTTTCCTATCTTGGCTTTTGATCGTAGTCGCCATTACTGAGATCTGGCTCTTTGACGTCGCGCCTTCGCTGTTTTCAGGCGCTCAGCATGCCTGGATGAGGGGAGTGATCAGGGACATATCGCTCACGGTTGCCATCTCCTACCTCATTTGGCAGATCGCATGCTTCCTAGTCGCTCGCCAACTTGCTACCGCGATCCCTCCCGACGCGAGCGGTGGAGAGAAACGCGGTAAGCCCGTCGCCACGGCGTCGAGGCTGCATACGCTGCTGCCACTCGCGCGCGGCACACTCGGGGTGACCATCTCGGTGCTGGCAGGCCTTACCATTCTGTCTCGGCTCGGCGTCAATACTACCCACCTCATCGCAGGGGCATCCGTGCTAGGGCTTGCGGTCTCCTTCGGTAGCCAGACACTCGTAAGAGACATCGTCTCGGGAGTTTTCTACCTCGCAGACGATGCCTTCCGAATCGGCGAATATGTGGATGCGGGAAGGGTCAAGGGAACGGTCGAGGGCTTCACGCTACGCTCCGTCAAGCTTCGTCACCAGAACGGACAGGTCCACATCGTTCCGTTCGGACAGCTCGGCAGCATCACCAATTTCAGCCGAGATTGGATCACGCTGAAGTTCAACCTGCGTGTCGCACGCGATGTTGATCTCGAACGAGTGCGAAAGATAACCAAAGCGATCGGCCTTGAGATGATGGACGATCCGGAAATGGCTCAGCTCATCATCGAGCCTCTGAAGCTTCAGGGGATCGCCGACATCCTCGACAATGCTCTTCTGCTTCGCTTCAAGGTTACGACAAAGCCAGGAAATCCCACCCTTGTTCAGCGACAAGCGATCAGGCGGATAATCTCCAGGTTCCCCGAAGCGGGTATCCACTTCCCGAGCGCCGCGTCCGCCGCATGAATCAGGCAGCTTACGCGCCAACCGCCGCGGGGAGCCTGGCAACATTTGAGGGTCACCGGCGGGACATGGTCATCAATTGCGTAAACCGGCTTAGGAGCTGACATGTGCCCCTCGTATTGCATCAATCGGCGCGCAAGCATGGCCAAGTCGCTCGTAGCTATCGCATGCTTTCTGCTCGCGACGGCCTGCGCGACCACGGATTGGACCCCGGTTAACGGTCCCTTGGAGAAGCCCATAAGTGAGACACAGTTCCCTTACGCGATACCGTCTTCCGATGACGGAGTTGTGATTGGACTGTCGTTTTCCGGCGGAGGAACCCGGGCGGCGGCGTTCGCATACGGCGTTTTGGACGGCTTGCGGACCCAGTATGCTTGGAATCGTGGGAGGCCGCTTCTCGACAACGTAAGGTTCATATCAGGCGTTTCCGGCGGGTCAGTTACGGCAGCCTATTACGGTCTTTTTCATGATCGAATCTTTGAAGATTTCGAGCGCAAATTTCTTTACGCAAATGCGGAAAGTGACTTGAGGACGAGTTTCGGCCCCGGCGTTATTCAAGCCGCGCTTTCGGGTGGCATCAATGATCAAACTAGACTTCCGAGATGGTTACAGAAGAACTTGTTTGGTAACGCAACCATCAATGATCTCCTGGAGCGAACGCCGCGCATTGTTCTAAATGCCAGTGATATCTATAACCGAGTGCCGTTTACGTTCACCCTTCAGACGTTCAACGCAATCTGCAGTGATCCATCAACGGTGCTCGTTGCAGACGCGGTTGCCGCATCTTCGGCAGTGCCGATAGCCTTTGTCCCAATCGTGATACAAGTGTTCAAGCAAAATTGCACGAACCCGCTTCCGTCATGGGCAAGCGTTGCGGCAACCGACCCGGATAAGGCGGCGAAAATCCAAGCGACCGGTTGGGCCTGGAAAAAATACAGAGATGATCCCGATGTCAATTTTTTGAAACTCGCCGATGGAGGCATTACGGATAATCTAGGCTTGTCGTCCCTATCGATATTCCTCGAAAGCTTGAGTGGGCCGCAAAAGCTCGTTGATCTCGCCCGCATCCGTCGTCTTGTCGTCCTTGTGGTGGATGCCGGGCAACAACAAACACAGACCTGGACGAACACTGCTGCCGGCTCAAGCGGAATAGACTTGGCCGTGGCGTCAATAGACACAGGCATGAGTTCGTCGGCGCAAGCTAATTTCGACCTGTTTGGGCAATTGCTGAAACGGTGGAGACAGGATGCGGTCGCCGCGCGCTGTCATTTGAATCGTGTGGAGACGGCCAAAATTTCAGATGTACGACCCGGTTGGCGTTGCGGAGATATCGACGTGGCGGTGCTGCATCTTTCCTTTGATGTCCTCGGCGCTGCGCGCGCGCGTCAATTATCCATGGTCCCGACACGCTTATCTTTGCCAGCAGAACAGGTCGAGGAGGTCATCCAAGCCGGAAGAGATGCTGTCCGCATGACGCCGTGGGCGCTTCGCGAACAGGTCGCCTTACACTAAATCCAGTGCCTCATCTTCCCTGTGCCTGGGTCACAGCAAGCAATATCTCAGCTGCAGTCGGCAGCGACAAAACCTCCGACGCTCGGCCTCGCGCATTCCGACAAATTCGAAAGTTATCCTATCTTGAAAGGCCGCGAGGATGGCGATCACCAGCGCCCTCGAAACTGGAGCGGTCGCCGGAGCCGCGCTCATCGCACCTCGCCCCGAAATGCGGCGGCTTAAATTCGCCCTCATCGTCACAATGGAGGCCGCTCCCCTCCCGCAGGCCAACGGATCTCGAAGACTGTTCATGGCAGCTGCATTGGTGACCGGGGATTCGGGCCGTGTAAGTTGCTGGCCTTTCTAGCGCATTTCGTCGAGCCACCCGTCGCGTATGCGATCCCACAGATCGAGACACCCCCGGCGCTTTCCCAAAGAACGGCTCCGTCGCAGGCCGGCTCAGCCGCACTTCCGCAAGGCGAAATCTACGACCCGATAAACCTCGACGAGGATCTCTTGGGCGACGATGGTAGGGTCTGCGCGGCTTGCACAATTAAGAACTTCAACCCGGCCGCTCGCGAGGGGTGAAGTCCTTGCGAGCGAAAGGGCCCAGGCCATCGTCTTCTGTGTCGACGAGAAGCCTTCGAGGCACCCGCCCAGCGCTATCTGAAGCTGCCGAATGCTCGAGCCTTGACCGGCCATCGCTACGATACACCCGCAGCGGCAGCTCGACCGTTTTCGCCGCTTTCGAAGTGGCGACCGGGAGGTCAGGGCCGTGCGCCGCGCAACTGGCCCATCATCGAACAGCGCAACCTGATAGCCTCGCACATGCCATCCCGGCGCGCTCTCGTCACTGGCACCTTCCCAAAACCAGTTATCACTCAACGTAGGTTGTGGGGTCGCAAATATGCGCTCGCCATGGTTCGTTGCGCACAGATTGTAGCTTTCGCTTCGCCTACTTACACAACGAGCGGCCAATCAGCTTAGCGAGTCCTA
>Ga0213876_10001120_pt1 | contig 17107 bp, 20 predicted proteins | sample BarmaccomBMRX_R9_FD_160113 | JGI IMG/M metagenome (GOLD analysis project Ga0213876, IMG submission 160113) | Root-associated microbial communities from Barbacenia macrantha in rupestrian grasslands, the National Park of Serra do Cipo, Brazil - RX_R9 | ecosystem: Host-associated > Plants > Roots... | reverse complement strand
CGCCACCGCCCGACCTCTGGGCATGAGTAGGGAAGCCACGGGAACTGCTTGAGCCGGATGAGGGGCAACTTTCACGTCCGGTTCTGAGGGGACGGGGGTGGAGCAACCCACCCCCGTTACCCGACTGATTTCCCTTGAGCTGGGCGGCAGCAACTCGATCAAAAACCTCTGGCCCGAATCCTACCGCACGCGACCTTGGAACGCGCGCGTTAAGGATAGACTGGAAAACAAACTCCATGAACTGGTGTGCTCCGGACAGTTAGACCTTCAAACGGCGCAGCGGGCCATTGCTTCTAACTGGATCGAGGCTTACAAAAAATACGTCGGGCCGCAGCCCAAAGCCTTGAGGCACCCTTCCGAGGACGAACGGGCCGAAACGGCGCCGCCGGCAGCCACGCCCGCCGCTGCCGGACAGGTATGGGTCAATACCCGCAGCGGCAAATACTGGAAACCGGGTAGCCAATACTACGGCAAGACCAAACAGGGAAGATTCATGAGCGAGCAGGAAGCCAAAGCGGCAGGTTTCCAGCCGGCGCATGGGACGGGAGAATAAGCGATGCAACTCAACCGCAAGCTGACCAACGTCCTCAAGGGGCGCACCATCCAGTCCGAGTCCGGCGACGCCGCGAGCCTAACGGTTACCTTTGATGACCAGTCCACGTTGAAGCTGAAAGTAGCCGATCAAGCGGCGATGGCGGTGGGCGGCAAGGTCAAAGCCGTGCACGAATCGGGCGACCGGTTTCAGGTCGATCTGGAAGGTGGTCCCAGCGTGCAGGTCCGGCTGGCCGACCCGGGCTCGTCGGTATCGCTGCGCGACCGAAACGGTGCGGTCGAGTACCTGGGATAAAACCTTTCGGAGCCCTAACGGCGCCGCGACTTCCGGGGCGGCTTACCGCTTCGCGCGACCGACGCCCAAGTCAAGCGCATCACCATCAAGAAGACCGGTACCAGGGCGCACGCCCCAATCAAAGAGGCGGCCGAGTTGGCGCTCTGGTTGATCGCGTCGTTGACGTCTGCAAGCATCGCCTCATTTTTATCGGCAAGCCCGGCACGGGGCTTACGGCGCAAGACGGGTGGCCGGCCGTTTGGGGTCAGCCGCCCGGCAGGCGGGGCAGGGAACGGACGCCTCGCGCGCTAAAAGGCGGGTTCTTCGCGGTGGCGTCGCTCGGCCGTTTGCCGGCGTTGTTCCTCAAGGGAGGCTTTCACCGCAGGGGCCTCAAAGGCAATGAAAATCTTCCCGTAGGTGGTGGCCGTCACCCCGTCGTCACGACGGTAGGTGGCGTTGACGAACGTGGCCGGCCTGAAGGTGTCCTTGGGCTGCAGGCGCCATTGCAGGCCGCCGGAATTGGCCGCTAAAATTCGTTCCAGTTCGTAATCGTCCATCTCGGCGGGTAGGGCGTGCCGCTGGTAGCGGATGGCGACCGCTTGGCCCTCGAGGTAGGCCGCCGTGATCGTGTAATCCTTCAGGGCATAGCGGGCGTGGGCGGCCCCGCGGACCAAGCCCAGGGAGCCATCCACTCACTTTCGTCTCCGTCCGGAAGGGTGCCCGTCCCCTCACGGGCAGGCCGTGGCCGCCAGCGCCTTCAAGTCGTACCGGTTCGAGCCAGCGTTGCAGCCGTTTCAAGAACGCCCCTCGCCCCGCAACCGACCGCGGGCCATAGGGAAACAGAACGGGCTGGGATCGGCTCCCGCACCTGCCCTCCTGGCCCGGAAAAGCGCGGAGCTGGTCAGAGATGCGCCTCTACGTCCATCCGCTGATGCAGGATGCGGATAGCGTCAAGGCTGGCGACCGATTGACGATAGAACATAAAATGTGAACCGACCGGGAACTTGAAATACCCCGCGCGGATCGTCACCGGCCGGCCAAATTTGCCGAAAGCGCGCTCGCCGGGGGGTCGGGCGCGCTTGGGACGGCGTTCGTGGCCTGGCGAAAGCCTTCAAGCGTGTAAAGGCCGATACCGAGCCAAATGAGCCCAAAAGCGATCACGTGGTCGCTCGCCTGGATCATCGAGGCGAACGTTTTGGGCCTCGGGAGCACGCCCTGTGGCCATTCGGCGTTAAATCATGGGCTACTTTACTACCGGACTACGGGATTGCAGCGCTACCGTCCTCCAGCACTCCCCGTCCGAATCCGATGCGTCCGTTGGGGACCGTTTTTCCGGCGCAAGTCAACGCACCTAACGACCCTTTCTGCTTTAGTACGCAGGAAATCCCGTCGGGTACCATTTCAGCAAGAACGGCAGGAAGCTTAACCCGTAGAGGGTGAGGCTGCGTTTGCCAAGCCACCCAAGCCCGCCCGGCGGGTTCAAAAGCCACTTCGGCGGCAAGCCGACAAAGCCTAAGAAGGCGAGCCAGACCAGCGGCGAATCCAACTGGCAGTACCGCATGACCATCCCGTCGGCCAGGATCAAGGTCGCTGGCAGGAGCCCGCAGGCCAACGTCACCGAAGGCACCGCCCTTTTGTCCCGGAGCGCGTGCCGGGCCCAAGGGACCAAGAGCCCAAAGGCGACGTCGTTTAGGCCGTTGAGACAGTGTTCCTGGAACGCGGTTGTGGGCCGCACGGCGTAGGGCATCATCCCCAGCGCAAACAGTAGCGCCCCCACCCCGGCGGCCCGTTGGGGCCGGGCGATGGCCCAAGGTCGGCACCACATCAGGGTGACCCACACCAGCGGCGTCAGCCCCGTCAGCAACGGAACTTTCAGCGCCATCAGGCTCGCGCCGTTCACCAGGGCAAAAAGGAACAGCAACCCGCCCGTCATGCGCCAGGCGTGCGCGCGGTGGCCCTGCGGGCGAAACCGTTCGGGCCACATGCAGTGGGCCAACAGCAGGTGCCGCTCGAAGCCCATCGTCGGCAGAAAGGCGAGGTGGTTGGCCAGCACCAACAGCATGCCAAACACCTTCATTACCGCGCAAAGCGATCAGAACGGCGATGGTTAACGGGCATGGCGCTGCAGCTCTCGGCACACCGCTGCCATCAGGAGTTTGGCGCGGTGGCAGGCTTTGTCCCGCAAGTCGAGGTTCATGCGGTACCAGGGAACCAGGAACAACGAGATCGCCCAGGGCAAGTTCATCGCCGCCACCTCGGGATAGGCCTGAGGGTGCGCGTACAAAGCCGGGTGGGCGTCGCCCGCTTGCAGCCAAGCGCCTTCCATCACCCGCCACAAGGGTGCGGCGGCTCGGCGGCTCACGGCCACGGCGTGCGCGCTCACCGCCGCACCCTCCGCGTTTACCAAGTTGAACCATGCCCCGCCCCCTTCCCTCTGGATTCGCACGCTCACACCCTCTTTGCCCTGCCCTTCGGCGTGGGGGGCCGTTTCGATCACCCGCCCATCGGCCAAGTGCACCTCCAGGGCCGTTTGTCGGCCGTTGTTCAAGTTGAGGTGGGCAAGGTCAATGACGATGGCCATGCGAAGCGCTCCCGGGCTAACTTCCATCGCGATCGTGCACCTCGGGCAGGGCTTTACCCGCTCCCGGGTCCCTCGGGTAATCCCCTGCCGCCGGGGCCGCCTCGGGCGTGCCCGCACGCCTACCCGGACCGTGGGCACCGGCGGGCAGCAACTCGATCCGCAGCGGAAACGCGACTTCCCCGCGCGCCTCGTACGCCTTGATCAACGCGTCCACCAGGCAGTTGACCAGGTTCGGCGCGTCGAGCCGAAGCTCCTTGGCGATCCGGTAGAAACGGTCCCGTTTGGACGGTTGGGTGCGAGCCACAATCCGCACCGTTTTGCCGCCTTCCTCCTCCGCCCGCAGGTTGGGTCTCGGGCTCCGCGACCGGTGGGAAGGGCTTTCAGGCGTCTTGCCCGGCATCGTCGTCAAGCGCGTTATCTTCAGAGACGATCGCCTCGTGAATTTCCGCGTCCGTGATCAGCTGCGGGTCGAACGGGGCGCCGGTTTGCTCTTCGACCACCCGCACCACCTCGAGGTAAGCCATCCGTTCGCCGCCCTCATCTTCCGGGATGACCCACCCAACGACCACCGCCCGCAAAGGCACCAGGATCAGGCCGCCCCCCGGATCCATCGCGCGGTGCAGAATCCGCAACTCGGATTCAGAAGTTCGATGCGGCTCGGAACGTTGCGTCGCTTTATCCGTGGTTAACCCGGTCATGACTACCTCCAGTTAAGGGCGTTAATTGCAAACTTTTGCTATCTTCCGTCACGCAAAGGCGCACCCGTTCGCCTTGCGCCAAAGCCTCGTAGCGCGACTGGTAATTGAGCACCGCCAAAGCCACCTCCGTTTCGATGGCGTTGCGCAGCGGCCGGGCCCCGAGCCGCCGGTTGAAGCCCTTGCGCAGCAGGTGGTGCACCTCGGCTTGGCCGTAAACCGCCTCCAGTCCGGTGCGCTCCTGGACCAGCCGCAGGTAAGCGTCCAGCAGCGAGCGGCAGACGTCTTGCTGGGGGCCAAACCCTAACAATTGAAAGACGCACACCGCGTCGAAGCGCGCCACGTTCTCCGGCAGGAGGTGCTGTTCCGCCGCGGCCCGGGCCGTTCGGGCCACCGTCGCGTAGGCCGAATGCTTCAGGTTCATGAGCTCCGCGCACCCCAAGTTGGACGTGCAGAACAGATACCAAGGGGATAAGTCGTGGGTCACCCCGGCGTAACCCAAGCGGGCCTCGTCTAACATTTGCAACAGGTTGCGGGTCACCTCCCGATGGGCTTTTTCAATCTCGTCTAACAACAGCACCCCGCCCTGGGGGCGCTTGCGCAAGGTTTCGGTCACCTGCTTTTTCCAACCGTCCACGGCGTCCTGGCTCGCGTACTCGGCCATGTCGACCGCCGCGAAACCCCCCTTCGAAGGGCCATACAGGTAGGCGGCGGTCTGTTTGGCGCTTTCGGTCTTGCCCACCCCCGTGGGCCCGAGCAACAGAAACGAGCCTTTCGGCCGCCCGTCGGCCGACAACCGGCCTTCGCCGCGCTCAATGCCGTTGGCGATTTGACGCAAGGCAAAATCCTGGCCCACGATGTGCGAGCGCAGGTAGGAAAAAATCAGCCGCGGGTGGTTCTGCATGGTCAGCTTTAAAGCTTAAAACGAACCGACGGGGCGCGCTGTAAGACGTCCATGCCCCGCCCCTGAAACTGACTTAGGTCCGTTTGCAAGAGTTTGCCGGTCAGCTTTCGGGCCCCTTCCACGCTCAAGGCGCCGTGCTCGCGCCAGAACGCGTCGATTTCCGCCTGCCGCTCGGGGTATTGCTGCACCAGGTTTTTGTACAGCAACGCGGGCTCCAACCGGGTGTATTTGCGCCCGGGCACCACCTCGAGCGCGTCGGAGCGTTGCCCCGGCTGCTGGAGCAAATGCAACGCCCGCTGCTCGGCTTGGGCCATGACTTTCTGGGCGATTTCCAACGCCTCCTTGTAACGCAACAACCGTTCTACCTCTTCTAGACCCATTTCCGTGACGTCCTTTCTCTGGCTTAACCGGTTGAACTCCCCCAAGGATTGTTGCAGGTGCCGCGCGAAGGTCCGGCAGACGCTCGCCGCCGGGCAGAAGCCGCATTCGCCCCCGGCGCGTTTGGCCCCTTCATCCTCCGGGTCCTGCACGATGGCCCGCTCGAACGTGAAGGCGACCTCCTCGGCCACGCTTTCCAACGCGCGTCGCGAGAAGCGCGCCGGCGTGGTCTCGGGGTTGGCCCGGCGGTGGACGCCGCCGTACACGACCTCCAACTCCGGGACGTTCGCCTTGAGGATGCCGGCCAGGGCGTAGATCTGGCCGCTCTGGGGGGCTTGCTTGTGCCGGCCGAAAAGCGTCTTGAAATCGTTGAGCACCGCCAGGCGCCGGTCGGCCGAGAGCCAAATTTCGTCGGCTTTGCCCGAACCGACGAATTCCCAGGCCGCGCTGCGGTGCGGGGCCAACGGGTTCCGCCAAATCCAAAGGCGTTGCTCGACGAGCTTTTCGCCCAAGGCTGCCCCCTCCCGGGCAAACAGGTTGTGCGCGAAACGTTGCGCCCGGCTTTTGAGCTCGTTAAGGGCCTCCAAGTCCGTTTCCCGCACCTCCACCTCGTGGCCGGTGGCGAGGTAGCGGTGGTTGAGCGCGCCTTGCACCGCGCCCGTTTTGACCTTTTCGGCCTGGGTCTCTTCCACCAACAACGAATGGGCGAAAGACGGTAAACACGTCCAGAGCCGATCGTACGCGCTGGCGCTGGGCAACGCGCCGCGCTCGTCACCGCCGGGGAGGTCTGGACAGGGAAAGCGCATGTTAGGGCGAGGGCTGCCCCGTGGGCGGAATAACGGGGGGCGAGGCTTTGCGCTCGAATTCCTCGTTGGGGTTCTTCGGATTTGGGGGGGCTTGCCCGTTGGGCGGCGCCGGCGGCTTGCCTTCCAACCGGTTGAGCCGGTCTTCGAGGCCTTTCAAGCGCTGCGCTTCGACTTGCTGATCGGCCGCCATCCCCTGCAGGGTCGGCCCGACTTGATCCAGTTGCTCAAGTTGGCGCTGCACTTGGCGCAGCGTTCGGTTGGCTTGGCTCAATTGGTAGCGTTGCGACACGACCGCGGCATTTACCTCCCCCCTGGAGGGGTCGGGCTGGTAGGCGGCCCCCCGCGGCCCGACGGTCGCCCCAAGTTGGATTTCCTCACCGGGGTTGGATTTGAGCCGCCAGCCCCGGTTGATGCGCCGGTAAACCACGTGGCGTTCGTGCATCAGGTCCGGGTTTTGGGGGTCCTGGTAGCGGGCAATCGGGTAAGCTTCGACCAACTGGGGGCCTAACACCGCGTCGCTGGAACGCACCGGGATCTTGTCGTAGTACACCGGGAGGTACGCCACCGGCTTCGACGCGCACCCGGCCACGAGGGTCAGGAGGGCCGCGGCGCGAAGAGGGATGGCCCTTAGCAGGGCGCTCACTTGGGCCGCGGCGCGAAGAGGGATGGCCCTTAGCAGGGCGCTCACTTGCCCCCTCTCGGAAGGCCCTCGACGGATTACCGTTTTTCGATTCATCAGTTTGGGTGGGGGCTTTGCCCGTTTACCCCCGGTTGGGGGGAGGCTTCAGGCGAAAGGTTAAGGGGACCGGCCGGCAACGGACCTTGCTGCGGCGGTTGCAGTTTCAACAATTCCCGCTGCAACTCCGCCACCTGCGCCTGGCCAGCCTGCAGGCTTGCCGAAGGCCCAAGCGCCTCTTGGCGCTCGTCCTGCTTGCGCTGGTATAGCTTGCGGAAAAGGTCTTCCGCGCGGGGGCCTAACTCGCTTACCCCTTGATCCCGGGGCAGCATCAGCCCTTCTTTGGCCTCGTCGACGTCCAAGGTTTGGACAATGTAGAGGTAAAAGAGTTTTCCCGCGGGCACCCGAACGTACTCAGCGTCTTTCTCGATCTTTTTGCGAATCGCCTCCGCGTACTCCGCCATCACGGCCGAGGTTCCCTCCAGGGCGGCGTTCTTGAGGGTGGGGACCGCTTGGAAACCGTACACCGTCTGGCTGGTGTTCTGGAAAGAAAGGGAGAACGCCGACAGGAAGGCTGCGGCAAACAGCTCGGCCTTGTTTCTGAGTTGTTGTTTGATGTCCAGCACGACGATGTCGCCGCGCAAGCCCCCCGAACCATCCGTCTGGCCAAAATGCGCGAATTCCGCGCGGTTGGCCGGGTTGGCGACCGGCGCGACGTCTTGGTCCAGCGCGATGGCCTGCAGCTTTAGCTCCCGCCGGGAATGCCGCCGGGGTTCATAAAGCACCAGGACCCAATGGGTGTCGCACCCGAGCCGGTCCTGAACCCGGTCACCGGTCGCCGCGCCGTGCACCTCCGTGTCGGCCGGGATCAGCAGGTTGCCCCATTTGAGGTCCTCGGTCACCAGCCCGATCACCGGCGTTTCTAAGTTCCTGCTCTCCACGGCGTTGGTGAGTTTGCATTTGAGCAGGCGCCCGAACGGGGCGGTGTCCGACCAATCTCGCGTGCCCGAACCGGCTTCCGACAGGTTTGTCGCTGCCGGCGGTTTTTCCGGCGGCAGGCTGCCCAGCCGGATCGGCCGGGGCGCCTTCTTTTCCTCCGCGCGGTTTGGCTCCGGTTCACGGTAGGGCACCGGAGGCGGGGGGGTCGCCATCGTGATCGTCTTCTGGAAGGCCCCGGCCCGTAGGGCCGGCCCGAGGTCGTACGCTTTTTGGGTCACCCGAGGGTTTAGGTCGAGTTGCGGGGCGCGGACTTCCGGGGGTGGCGGGCTTGCCCCGTGGGGGCGGTTGACCGTAAAAATCACGGCCAGCGAAAAGCCGATGGCCAGCAGCGCCAGGGTCACTTTACCGGTGTTGCTGCTCAGCCAGGCGCCAAAACCGCGCATGTCCATCACGATCCCTCCGGGGTGATGATTTGTTTGCCGTCCCCCTGCCGGTCGTAGCCGCGGGAACGGTAGGTTTGGGCCCCGTTGGGCGTGACCGGCGGCACGTTGACCAGAAAGGCGTTGGTCACGGCCAACTGGTTGCGTTCCCGACCCTGCCCCGCGCCGACGATCATAAACCACGCCTCGTTCTCGCGGGGGTCCGCAGGGTTAGACACCACCTTTCCGGACGCTTTGGACGTAAACTGCGGGTAGTAGTCTTCCCCCACCCGGACGCCGAACCCTTGCGGGTCGTAATAGGCCACCGCCTGTTTTGCCACAAACCGGACGTGGAAAACCACCGCATCGAGCGCTTCGTGCCGGAAAACCGCCAGCAGTTGGAGGTCAAAAGGCTTGTAAGCGGTCACTGCGCCGACGTTGTAGCGGTGGTAAATGCCTTTGAGGAGTTCGGGCTTTGTTTGCTCAAGCAGCGGGAACATGATGCAGAGGTCCAGCAAGGAAATGGCTTTCGCCGGCGTCATCGGTTCCGGGGTGACGGGCTGCTCGGGCATCAGCTTGGCTTGCGTCCGCTGCTGCTGTTGCCTTAAGAGGTTGGCCACTAATTCCAGACTCCCCTGCGGCACCAGCCGCACCACCCACTCAAAATTCACGTCCACCAACAGCACCATGACGTAGACTTTGCCGCCCGTGATGACGTTGAGGTTCATCGACCCGGCCGTCACCAGCGGGATGATCGACACAAAGCGGGACCCTTGCTGCCAGCCGATCTGAAACGACCCCAGGTCCTTGCTTTCGTCCACGACCATGCCTTTGCCGTCGAGCGCATCCACCGGCTCGGGAAATTGCACCGTCGTGGTGACCGTGGGCATGGTCCTCACCACAATGGGTTTTGCGGGGTCAAGTTCCTGCGTCACGATGCGGTCGCGTCCAAGGTCCCCTTGCGCCGTCTGGGCCTGCACCCCGGCCGCGATCAGAAACGCGCAAAGGCAAAAACCCCTACGGATTGCTTTGGGAAGTCGCGTCTTGCTGAGGGTAGGAGATCGCATAGTCGGCCACCGCATAAGGGTAACGCGCCTGGGAGATCAACTCGGGGTTACGGGTTAGTTTCAACGACAGCACGAAGGGAACGACTTGGCGCTCCTCCACCCCGTTGATGACGCCCGACTGGACCACCCGTCCCGTCACCCGGTCCAGCACCACGTTGGATTCGATGGAGTTAATGACCTCGTTTTTCTCGATTTCGGGTTTCCAGCGCAGGTTGGTGGGCGCGGCTTGTTTCCTCCAGGCGTCCATTTCGGCTTGCACCCTCTGGGCCGAGCCCGTCCCGAAGGTTTTCGCGAAGAGTTCCGGAAGGTCCAGCCCGTTCGGGTTACGTTGCAGGTAGGAGACCGTGGTCAGCGCGGCGACTTCATCCAACAAGTCCTTGCTGGTCGACGCGTTCTGCAGCGGCGCAACGTACATCGTGTGGCTCGGGTCAATGATCGCCACCTTTTTCGGCGAGGCGAGTTCTGCGGTGAAGAAAACAACGGTGCACAGGAGGACGCACAGCCAAACCAAATTGCTCAGGAAGAACCCTAACGCCCAAAACGCGGCGCGTTTCCGTGCGCGCGCAATCGACGCGATCACAAACTCGCTGGCAGAAGTGGGTTGCTGGCCCGGGGGCCGCTTTTTTTCTTCGTGCTTCACCGGCACCTTTCTTGGGGCAACCTCATCTGCTTGATCACCCCCCGGCGCGTCCCCGTTGCGGGTGATGCTGCCCCGTTCGGTTTCCAACGTTCTTCGTTTCACGATTTTATTTCAATAGAATTGTATATATAATTATGTCATAAAACCTCTCGCGTGACCTGCGCTGATCCCCGCCTGCGAGTCCGTCAGGATGGCTTTCGGTCGCCGTTATCGGCCAAATCCTGCAAGCTCCTTCGGGGAGGCGTGGGGTGGTGGTGAAGGGCACCGTCCACGAGGGCGTGCGCCGCCGAGTGCTTAATGGCCTGCCGCATCGTTCGGGACGCGCCGCCGGCCATCATGACGAGGCCCGCGCGTTGCGCCATCGCCCCGGCCGTTTGTAACCGGACAAGCGATCGTCGGGGCGGCGCTGGGGCGTTTTGAGTTCCCAGACCTTGCGTCCCTCGCCCACCCCCGCCGTTTACGCCTTCGCCGTGGTCACCGGAGGGTTTCGATTCGCCCGAATCTGATGGGTTGGCCGCGCTGACCCCTTGGGGGCCCAATCCCGTAAAGGCGCCGGTAAGCGGTGGGGCGCCCCCGGTCGGGATTGAGCCATTAGCCCCCGAGGTCGCGCCCGGCGTCGTTGGCGCGCCTAAGGCGGGAGCACCCGAGGGTAGCCCCGCAAGCAACCCGCCCGCCGCGTACGCCGCGGCGCCTGCCCCGAGGGCCGCGGCACCCCCTGCCAAGGCGACGGTAGTCGAGGCCGCTTTTCCCATGGCTCCGATGCCGCTTGCGATCACCCCGCCCGCAGAACCAAACAACGAGGTGATGAACTTGACGGAGGCGTAATAGCCAATCGCGGTCAGGGACAGCATCACGATGCCAATCAAAAGCAGGTTAACGCCAAAGCCAACGCTGTTCATCGCCCCCAAAAACCAAAAGACCCCAGAAAGGCCGCCTTCTGCTGCCGCCACGTTCTGTCCCCAATTATTCAGTTGCTGCAGCACGGCTTTCAGCACCTGCAGCGTGAACGTATCAACCATCAAGAACCCCATCGGCCAAAACAGGACGCCGACCAGGGACGAAATGAGGCTCGTGCCCACGTTCGAAAACCACGGCGTCACGGCCAGCCCAAAGGCAAGGGGCAGGAGCACGTACAGTATGACGATAAACACGTCCTGCAAGAATCGAAAAACCCAAACCACAACCCAAATGGCCGTTGTTAGCCCTCGGCCAAAGGTGTAGCAGAGGTCATTGAAGGCTGCATTCATCTGACCCCATAAATCCGTCGGGTTTGGAGGCTTTCTTGATTGGTTGTCGCGCGCAGCCTTGTTGTTTTCTCGGATGTCGTCGAGGACTTGGCGGATTCCCCCGCCCGGGGCACCGGCCGAATTGTACGCCTGATTGACCGCATCGCGAATCGAATTGGTGAGATCTCCCGAATGGGCAATTAAGGCCACGACCACGAAAGCCTTGAGGAACGACATGACCTTTGGCCGCCAATCCTCGTCGGGACTGTGCCAGAAGCTGTTCACGATGGACCAGAGTAAACAGACAAACGCAATAATGGTTCCCAGCAGGCTCACGGCCGCGGGGGCCGGTTGACGCACAAATGTATTCATCGGCCCAAAGAGCTGCTCAAAAGGGGTTTGTCCTACCGCCACGATCCACATCGTCCGAACCTTTTCTAGTTAGTTTTCCACTCCGGAGGTGGTGTGATTCCAGAAGTTGGCGTCGGAAAACCTACCCCGTGCACCCGTTCCCAATAATGTCGTTTGGTTGTCTCGATAAGCTCGCCATGAGTATGGCCTTGCGCCAAGGCACTTTCGTACACGTCTTTAGTAAAGCCCCAGCTTTTCGCTTCTTCTAACTGTTGTTTGGTGTAGTGGAGCACCCGCCCGTCTGCCAGTTTCGTCTCGATGAGGTTCGGGTCGCGCTCGGGGGGGGATGACTGGGCCGTTGGCGCCGGTTTCTGCTGACCACAACCCGTTAGGAGCGCCAGGCTCATCCCAAGCACCATGCAACGTTTGATAAGTAACTTCATCGGTCGGCGTTTCCTATTGGCTTAGCCACGCAGGGCCGCTCGGCAGCGTGCCGCCCCCGGTCAGGTTGAAGTCACCGGTTTGGACGCCCGGGTAAGTCGTTGATTTGCGTTCCGTCACGTGTTCTTCCATGGCCGCTTGGGCTTGTTTGGCTTTTTCGACCTCCAGCATCTTCGCCGCGGCGTCCACCTGCCCCAGGGCGTTGTGGATCTGCGCCTGGTTGGCGTCCATCAAGGCTTTGATTGCGCTGGCCTTTTGGGCGAGTTTTTGCACCTCGGCAGCGCTCGTGGCCCGGGTGATTTGGTCCAGGGTGTTTTGGTACTCCTGGGCCAACGCGTTTTGGGTACTTCGGGTCTTTTCCGCCTGCTGGCGGTACCCCTCAAACGCCTGCTCCGCCAGGCTGTACGGGTTATACTGCTGCGCTTGACGCTGTACCGCCTTCCCAAACTGGTCCACCGTCGCCAGCGGTTGGAACACGCCGTTGGCCGTGTACGCGTACGAACCCGCCCCGTTTACCGCGCCCATCGCGTCCTGAATGGTCTTCGCATTGCGCAACCCGTTAAAAAGCTGATATTCCTGGCTCAGGCCCAGCTTTCCCGCGATCTTCGAAGGGTCACCGAACATTTGCAGGTAAGTGTAAAACTGCGCTAACTGTTGAGCGGTCTGCTGGAAAGTCTGGTACGTGTTTCTCGCCGTGTTCACGTACTGCGCGATGTTGGCGATCTGGGATTGGATCGATTGGGTGATGTGGGCGTAGTCCACCACCGGAATGGTGGCGTAAGACCGCGGCGCTAAGCCCGCCAATAGCGCAATCACCGCGATGATGCCCACGGCGGTTTTGAAGGTTTGGCTGAAACGGGTGATCATCGGGTTTGGGTAGGTTTGGTCCGTTTACTGCACCACGGGAACCTGGAGGCGCCGGGGCGTGAGTTGCCGGCCGTCTTCGGTCATCGTGGCGGGAATGTCCACGTCGATGATCGTGGCGTCGCCGAGTCCATCGCCTTCCTGGATCCGCTGCAAGGCCCAGTAATCGTTTTTGGCCCCATCGGACAGACCCGCTTGATAGCCTTGAATGGTGCTGCTGCGGAACTTATGAGGCACGCAGTTGAGCGCGCTGTGGTTGGCGCCGTAACCGTCAAAGGCCGCCGAATTCCTCACCACGCTGTACTGCGTGTTGCTGCACCCCGTAAACAGGATGCAGAGGGCTCCCCCTGCGGTCAGGGCCAAACGCGTTGGGTTGGGATGCATCCGGTTTCCTTTCTTCCTCTTTTTATCGTCAAGCCACTTGGGCCAGGTCGAGGATCCTTTCGATCACCGCCTCGCCTTCGTACCCGGCCAGTTCTTCTTCACGCCGGTCATGAACGTCGCCCGACGAAGAGGCCACGTACATCATTTCCGGGGTCACGTGGTTGTGGATCATCCCGTTCACCGGCGCTTCGCCGCCGGTGGAGTAGTAGTTGACCGACCCGTAGCGGCTACCCGAAGGTAACTCGTCGGGCATGGGGGCTTGCCGGATGATTTCGCGGGTGCCCAAAGGCAGGCCGATTTCATCCCCGAGGTCATTCAGGTCCTCTTGTTCCCGCAAGGGAAGGATGAAGAAATTCCGTGAATTGCCCAGGATCGTGCTCTTAATCGGCAGGTGGCGAAACTGCCCGTACACCTGGGTGATCGACATCACGGCGCAGGAGAACTTTCCTAACTGCGCGTAGGTCTCCGCGGCCACCTTGTCGCCGCCCGGGATGCTGACGAATCGGGCCAACTCCTCGAACACGACCAGCTTCTTAACCCGGCGCGGCAACGTGATCACGCGTTGCCGCGCGTAGTTGGCAACCGAGAACGCCGCCAGTTGCTTCATTCGGTCGTTGCATCCCGGGTCCAGTTCGAAGTGCGCGACCGCATCGTACAACGCGACGTTGGTGTGGCCATCGAACAGGCCCCCGTTCTCGCGCTGGGACGTCCACGCCGCCAGCAGGTCTGACATCCGGAGCACCTCATCGGCGTGGTGCGCCCGCGCCCCGCCCGCTTGCATGAGTTCCACCAAGCTCGACAGGGTGGGAAACTCCGCGCTCGCCAATTTGGAAAACGCCAGGTTCCGCACCAACCCCTCGGTCGCCGCTTCATGCGAAAAGGCCAGCGCCTCTTCTTTGGTCACCGCGTCAAACAGCTCGTCCACGCGCGGGTCTTGCGCGGCGGCCAGTTCTTGCCAATGGGCGAAGGCCTCCAACGCCGTCCTGCGGCCTTTGGGCATCTGCGCTTGCAGTCCCCTCAAGGCCACCGCTTCGCGCGCCAAATCCAGAAACCGTTCCTCGTTGGCCTGTTTCCAACTCTCAAAAAAATCGTCGTAGAGCAGGGTGATGTAGTGCGACAAAAGCGATTGGCGGTGCGCATCCAACTGCTGATCGCCGGATGCGCCCACCATGGCGAATGCCAGGGTGGTCACGCCGGACAGGTGCGTAGAGGTAAGCGGCGCGCCCAACGTGTCCAGCGGGTTAATGGTCAAATCCGTCTCCGGGCTAATCAGGATCGTTTTACACCCCATTGCCCGGGTGAACGTGCCGTACGAGTTGCCTTCCTCGACGATCACCACATAACCCAAGTACATCGCGACCTGCGAAATGAGGTCAATGACGAAGTTCGATTTGCCGCCCCGCGTGATGCCGAAAACGCAACTGTGCAACGGCGTCAAACCCTCGAACAGTTTGATCCCCACCAAGTTGCGGGAGCTGCCGTCATAAATCGCTTGGCACCCGTCCAGGCGGCCGGTAAACGTCGCGCTTATCGGCAGCAATGCCGCCAAGTAGTCCTGGGTCGCGTAAAGGTCACGGTAGGTGTAGGTGCCGCCCGTCCACCCCGGCCACGTTTCAAAAAACAGTCGCCGGGCTGCCCCTTTCGCATAAGTTTGGTAACACTGGGCCGAGCCCATGTTCTGGATGGCCCGTTTAAGAATCACCGACTTGGCGTTAAGCTCGTCGCGGGTGTCGGCCCACACCATCACCGTGTAGCCGACCATGAACGGAAACAGCGCGCCGGCGGCCAAGTCATCGACTGTCTTGACGTTTTTGCTCAATGCGGTCTGTACCGAACGCCGGGAACCTTCGGCGGCCTCACCGGCCAACCGTTGGATTAACTTTTCGCGGGCCCGGATCTCCGGGTCGGTGGCGATGGGCAGCACTTTGACCGTGATGGAATAATCCAGGATCGCCTGCTCGGTTAGGTAGTCGGTGACGCCCACGTAGGCGTGATTCGGCCAGCGCGTGAGGGAAAAGAGGTTATAATAAAAACCGTCGAGGTAGAAGGCGATGCCTTCCTTTTCTGCCTTGTCGCCCCGCCCCGGGACACCCAGGGCCTCCGAGCGCCAGCAGTTTTCCTGAATCGACAACTCGGGCGCGAAACCGTCCATCAGGACCTGACGGTCTCGTCCGGCCAGGAAACCGTGCCGCAAGGACGGGTTCAGGTGCCTTAAGCACGCGAGGTACAAATCCTCGTTGGTCATGCGGACGACCGACCCGCCGTGGAAAGCCTGCGTCAGGGTCGATAGCACGATCTGCATTTCGCGGTCCACCGACTCTAACAGCGGGTACACCGTTTCCCGGCAAACCTTCCGGGGCATCGGGATTTTCGTGACCACGTAGAGCTCGAGGTGCTGCATCCGCAGTTGCCGGCGCTCCATCAAGCGGTAGGCCCTTTCCAGGCGGCCGACCCGCGCGACCTCGGCCCACCGCGTGAGCCGCCCTGCGGCTTGAGCGTCCAAGCTCTCCTGCTGGTAAGGGTACAGGGCGCCGGAGTAGTCATCGTCGACGTGCCACTGGTACTGCAGTTCGTATTGCCGCCCGAGCGTCACCAGCAGGCCCTCCACCCGGACGTGGAATTCGTTTTTGGTCCGGTTGCTCGCGCCGGTCAGGACCGGCGGGTAAAGCTTAAACCCCGCCGCCACCCGCCGTTCCCCCTTTTTGGTCACGCCAGAAAACAGGAGCAGGTTTTCTAGGATGTGACCGTTGGGGGCCTGGGCAATCATAAAGCGGCGAGCCTTAGCCGGCGATGGGGGCTTCCTTTGATGGATCATCTCCTTGCCCGGGCCGCAGGTAAGGGTGCAGCGGCTGTTTTTCGCCCCTGCCCCACGCGTCCGGCATCAGCAGGCCGACCAGGTAATCGACGTCCGAGTGGGCGGGTTTGCCCCGCCTAAAAAGGGCAAAATACGCGTAGACCAGGGCAGGCGGGGTGACGATAAACGCAAAACTTGCAAAGACGCCCAGCGTACGGGTGAGCATGCAAACGGTACCGAGCCCCAGCGAGACCACCCCCACGATCACCACCGGCAAAAATTGGTCGCCTTCCAGCCCGAAAGCCCAGCCCTTGCTGTCGCGCGCGTTGTTGGTCGGCACGCTTTTTAGAGGCGTCGGTTCCATGGCGGCGTACCCCTTTTATGGTGGCCTTCGCGCCCTATTGCCCGAAGGTGATGGCGGCCTGCGACATGCCGAAGGCAACGTAAATGGCCCCCATGATGATCGGGGCGGCCGCCATGACGATGCCCGCCACGATCCCTAAGACCCCGTCGGTGTCACCGTTTTGAATCCGCCGCGCCCCCGCCACGATGGCGATGATTCCCAGGATAAACACGACCGCCATGATGATGATCACGACGGGTAAGAACTTGTTGATGATGTTGGTTGCGTTGAAGGCCAACACGGGCGCAAACGCCGCCAGCTTAGGGACCTGCATAACGCCCATTTCTAACGTTTCAATATTCATGGATTTTGCCCTTTGATTTTCCGACCCCCTCCCGCTGTTTCGCTTTGAGCCAGGAAATCGGAGAGGTCGCACCCGATAGAAAGGGGGGAAATATTTGTGACTTTTATTGAATACAGAATTCCTGTACTGACACCTAATCCTCTAACTCCCTTGGTCTATGAATTTTCCTTTAACTACAGCTCCGCTGTTTAATGACAGGCACCGTTGTTACCCGTTTGGAACTATGGGCATCAACAACTATTTGCGTCTCACTTAATTCTTCTTCCTTTTTATGGTCACACTGCGTGTCTTCTGTGTGACCTTTAGCGTTTTCTTTCGGTTCCGCGCCTTGACCGGCATCCCGCAGCAGTTCTGCTTCTAGCCGCAATAGTTGCTTCGATTTATCGTGGTATCGCCCTTCCCCGGGCCA
>Ga0213876_10001119_pt1 | contig 17114 bp, 16 predicted proteins | sample BarmaccomBMRX_R9_FD_160113 | JGI IMG/M metagenome (GOLD analysis project Ga0213876, IMG submission 160113) | Root-associated microbial communities from Barbacenia macrantha in rupestrian grasslands, the National Park of Serra do Cipo, Brazil - RX_R9 | ecosystem: Host-associated > Plants > Roots... | reverse complement strand
ACATCCGCACCGGCCAGGTCGAGGACACGGCCGAAGACGTGTTCGAGTAAACCGCACTCCGACGTGAGGAAGAGGCCGGCGCTTCGCGGCGCCGGCCTTTTTCGCGTCAAGTCTCGTCGCGCAGGCGCCAGGGGTGGGTGATGCCGAATTCCCGCTCACCACGCAGCCGCTGCCGCCGCGCTCGCCGCCGAAGCACACCCCCGCCTCGCCGTTGCCGCACGCCTCGCCATGCGCCAGCACGACGTGCGAGGCGTTGGAGATCAGCACGCCCGTCTCGCGGTTGCCGCTGTAGCGTCCTTCGATCAGCTCATCCTCGATCGCGTGGTCGCGGGCGCCCACCACGGCGATGCCGCGCTTGCAGCGCATGGCACCGCCTTTGACCGCCACGCTGCGCAAGGGGGCGTTGACGGAATCGAGCATGATGCCGTTTCCCGTGCTGTCCTGCGCAACCGCGTGCAGCGTGAGCCCGAAGCCGCCCGCGACATGGAAGGCCGAATGCATCGTGTCGCGGCCGGAGTCTCGCACGACGGCCTCGATCCAGGCATTGGTCGTGGACACCGTCGAGACGCCCGACCATCCGACACGGCCGGCCACGATGCCGAGCGCCTCGACGCCTTCGCAATAGGACAGGTGCAACGCGGTCTGGCGGATATCGTCGAACGCCGATCGGCCGCGCGCAGCGAGCGCACATGGGCGAGATGCATGCCGCAGGCATAGGTCGTCGCGCGATGGCCTTCGGGACGCTGCTGCGACGCCGCGTTGCCGTGCACCGAGAATCCGGCAAGCACGATCGACCTGTTGCCGCCGACGGGATCGGCGTTGGACAGGAGATGGCAGTTGGCGCCGGGCTTCAGGACCAGCCGCGTGCGCTGCATTCCCGCGCCATGGATCTCGGTGTTGGAGCCGATCCGGATCGTGCGGTCGAGTACGAAGTCGCCGGGGCCGAGCCGTACCACGACGCCGCCGGAGAAGCGCTGCGCGAGATCGGGCAGGAGGTGCGCGCCGTCCTCGCCGATTTCGATGATGCGCCGCGGCGGCCTTGCCTCGTGGGCCTCAGCCATACCGCCGGCCGAGGCTTGCGACCGTCGCCTCGAACTCGGCGACGGTCTCGGCGATGATCTCGGCCACCGGCTTGACCGCGTCGATGCGCCCCGCGACCTGGCCCGACAGCGCGATCGACGCTTCCATGTCGCCGCCGAAATAGAGCGCCAGCGCGTTGCGGAACTCGCCCATCACGTTCTCGGGCGGCTCCTTCTCGAAACGCGTCGTCTTGTCGGTGCGCAGCGCGCGCAACGCCGGCCCCGGCCCGAAGCGGTTCAGGAACACCGTGTCGGTCTCCTGCGCGGCAAGGATCGCGTTCTTCCAGTTCGCATGCACCGGCGACTCCGCCGACGAGACCATGCGCGTGCCCATCTGGACGCCTTCGGCGCCGAGCGCGAAGGCCGCGGCCATCGTGCGTCCGTCGACGATGCCGCCCGCGGCGATCACCGGAACGCGCACCTTCTCGCAGACCAGCGGCAACAGCACCATCGTGGCCACCTCGCGCGGGTTCTTGAAGCCGCCGCCTTCGCCGCCTTCGACCACCAGCCCATCGACGCCGCAATCCACCGCCCGCAGCGCGGCTTTCAACGACGGCACGACGTGGAAGACGGTGAGCCCGGCCTCTTTCAGCGGGCCCACGATCTTCTGCGGATCGCCGGCCGAGGTGGTGACGAACTTCACGCCCTGGTCGATGATGAACTGCACGATGCCGGGATCGCGCACGAAAGCGAGCGCGACGTTGACGCCGAAGGGCTTCGACGTCAGCGCGCGCATCTTCTGGATCTCGCCCTTGATCGCGTCGAGCTCGCCCGACGATGTCTCGATGATGCCCATGCCGCCGGCGTTAGACACGGCGGATGCGAGCGGCGAGCGCGCGATCCAGCCCATCGGCGCCTGGACGATCGGGTATTCGACGCCGAGCAGCTCGGTGATGCGGTTCTTCATGAAAACTCCAGCTTGCGCGGCGGCCGCGATCAGTAGTTTGAGATAAGTTCGAAGTTGAATTCCGGCAGCGGACCGCAATGGGCGGCGCGTACCGGATTGCAGGCCGCAACAACGCCCTGGGGCAAGCGCACCTCATACGGCCCGAAGCGGAAGTCGGGCCGCATGTAATCGGTCGAGATATATTGCGCGCCGGAGGCCAGCGCGGCATCGCGGCGGCGCGTGTCGTTGGCGCGCGCCTCGACCGTGTCGGCATCGGCGCGGGTGCGCACCAGGAAGCCCGCTTTCACGGCGGCGGTGATCGCGGCGGTATCCGTCAGCGCCTCGTTCATCACGCGGAAGGCGGCTGTGGGCGAACCCGGCGGCGCGTCGATGAACATCACGCGGCCTTCGAGCGACTTGCGCGCTCCCCGGTAGAGCGCGCGCTTCTCGCCCTGCTCGTCGAGGGCCAAGATGAACTTGCCGCGCGAGGCGGCGAGCGTGGGCCAGCCCTTCGTCGTCACCGCCTCGCGCAAGCTGGGCGCTGTGCCTTGCACGTCGTCGGGCGTGATGAGGTCCTTCGGATCCAGGACGCTGCGGATTTCGGCGTCGAAGGCATCGAACGCCGCGGCGTCGAACTTCAGCACCTGGGTATAGCCCGGAAGCGAATCGTCCTTGGCGTTGAAGGTGACGAGGATCGGCACGTGGTCCGGATGCGCGCGCGACCAGCCTTTGAGGATCGCGAGGCAGTCGCGCAGCGCGATGCAGCTCGAGCGGAAATCGAAGTCCTGGACGTGCAGCACCTTGAAGCCTGGCTTGGACATCGCTTGCGCATAGCCGTCGGGCAGCGTCTCGCCCACAAGCGCCGCCCCCAGCGGATGGGCGAACAGCCCGCCTTGAGGGTCGTAGGCGACGTCGATCTCGATGGCGCGCGCGCCGTCGTTCAGCTGGTCGGTGAGCGAGGCGTGCGAATAGTCGAGCGCGGGCGCGAGCTTGGGCGCTTTCTGCATCAGCGCCGCGAAGAGCCTGGGATCGATCGCCTGCTTGTAGCTATTGTGGGTGCCGACCGTGACGATGTCGTTCAGGCGCACGTCGCCCATGCGAGCCTGGCCCGCGCAGCCGCCGCAGTTCGGCACCTCGGCGGCGCAGCCGGACAACACCAACGCCGTGACGAAAAAAACGAACTGCCTCATGCCCCCGCCTCCTGCCTGCCGGAGAGTCTAGCAAGCAGGAGGCAGCACGGGTAGGTACGCTATCCGCCGCTTACGCGTCGTCCGACGGTGATTCCGGCCACCAGCAGCACCAGGAAGATGACCATGAAGATGAAGAACAGGATCTTGGCGATCTCGATCGACGCGCCGGCCACGTTGGTGAAACCGAGCACGGCGGCGATCAAGCCCACCACCAGGAAGATGAAAGCCCACCTTAACATTCGAAAATCTCCGCATTCCAAGTCCTTGGATAAACGGAGAGGACAGGTGAATGGTTCCAGTCTTCGCGACGCGCAAGCGGCGCGGAGACCGCCCGGCGTAGCCCGAAGGGCAAAACCTGGGCTGTTGCCCGCGTCGCTACGCCTGGCAAGCCAGCCTTTCCCTCCGCCCTTTTCCTACGGCAGGGACACCTGCACCGAAACGACCGAATTGGCCGTCACCGTAACGGCGGCGGAGTTCTCCACCGTGTTGCCCGCATTCTTGCCTGTGACCTTGATGCCGTGGATGCCGGCCAGGACGTTGGACAGGACGATGGTCCTGGCGGTGGTTTCGGCGCGCTTCTGCCCGTCGATCTCGACCACGATGTCGGGATCGACACCGGTGCCGCGGCTGACGGTCAAGCTGATCGAGCCGTAGACGCTGGCGGGCTGCGCGTCCTTCGCGGACTTCTGCAGCAGCGCCATGCTCGACTGGAACTCGATCACCCATTGCTGCGTCTCGTCGCCGACGATGGAATCGACCTTGGCGGAAAACGCCTTGAGGAGCTGCTGCAGCACGGCGACGCCCGACGGCGGCTGCGGGGCGGGCGGCGCGACCGGCGCGCCCGCCGGGGTGCCGGCCTGCTTCTGCGCCATCGTGGCGATGGTCCAATCGACCTTGAAGTCGTCGAGCGCGCGCTGCACCGCCAGCTCGGCCAGCATGTAGCGCACCCAGCCGGTCGAATAGCCGAAGAGCTTGTCCAGCACGAGCACGCCGGACCCCAGTCCTGCGAACACCAGCTCGAGCACGTTGGTGGGGATCGGCGGCACGCCGTGGAGCGCGGGGATCGAGATCGGGAAATTCCCGGCCTGGAGCGCCACCAGACCCGCCGACGCGCCGAGCGCCAGCACGGCGGTGCGGCGGATCCAGAGCGTCCTGACGCGCATATACCTGCGCTCGTTCGCGTACCAGGCGATCGTGCTCGTCGCCTTGTTCACGAGCTGCTCGTAGAGTCCCGCGATCTCGGGGTCGACGGGCTTGAAGAGATCGAAGTCGACCGCCGACTGGTTGGTGATTTCCGTCTTTGCCATGGTCCCCCCTCGTTCGCGCGCGCCCCTACGCGGCCGCCGCGAGCGCCCAGTTGACGATCTCGGAGAACACCTGCCCCACCGCCTGGTCGAAGGCCTGCACCACGGCGGGCACGGCGTTGGCCGTCGCCCGCACCTGGTGCACCGAGTTCAGGTTGGCGATGATCTCGCGGCCCTTGGTCGGCGCGAGCTTGGCGGCGATGCGCACCCATACCGTCGGGATGCCGTCGGCGACGTCGTAATGCGCCTCGAAATCGCGGATCTCGGCTTCCAGGAAATAATCGGCATGGAAGCCCTCGCCGTCGCCGGACACCGCGGCGATCCGCCCCGAATTCTCGAACGCCTCGACCAGCGAGTTCTGCACCAGGGTCGGCAGCCGGTCGGTCCAGGCGGAGTCCGCATAGACGTCGAGCGCGCCGTTGGGCTGGACCAGCGCGATGCGCGCGCTGGCCAGATGCTGCGACGAGGTCGAGGTCGACACCGCGAGCGAGAAGTCGACCTTGGGTCCCGCGACGGCGGCGCCGCCGGTCGGATGCAGCACGTAGAGCTGCTGCGTCGTGTTGCTCGGCCCGATGAGGTCGCTGCAGCCGGCGAGCATCAGCGCTCCGGCGCCAAGAAGGACGGTGCGGCGGTCGGTTGTGCCGGTGAGCACGGCACGGCGGTCGATCGTGTTCATTTGGGTGTGTATCCCTTGTGACGGTCGCCAAAGAGGAGCTTGGTCGGCTGGCGGTCGAGCTCGTTGGAGAGCCGCGTCAGGCTCTGCACCAGCCCACGCGACTCGCGCACCAGGTCGGTCAGCTGGCCGAGGCCCTCGCCGTTGACGAAGGCGTCGGCGTCGTCGGAAAGCTTGCCGAACTTCTTCAAGGTGAGATCGGCCTCGGTGATCGTCGGCCCGATCTTGCCGGAAGCGTCGTTGAGCTTGGCCGAGGCGGCCGAGAAATTGGCCAGCAGCGCGTCGATGTCCTTCGAGCGCCGCGCCAGCGCCGCGGTGGTCTGGTCGAGATTCCCTAAGATGTTGCCGAAGGCCTTGCGGTTCTTCTCGTTCAAAAGGTCGTTGATCTTGTCGGCGGCGTTGTTGAGCTTCTCCATCAGCTTGGGCGCGCTCTGCGCCAGCTGCTGCAGGGTGGACTGGCTCGACTTGATCACCGGCACCTGGCCCGGATAGGCGGGCACCAGCTCGGCCGAGTCCTTCTTGCCGCCGCTGATCTCGACGTAGGAGCCTCCGGTCAGGCCTTCGCTCTCGATGGTCGCTTCCGAATCCACGCGGATGTGCAGGTCGGGCTTCAGCTGCAGCTTGGCGACGACCTTCTGCGGATCGTTGGGGTCGAAGTTGAGCTCCTTCACCCGGCCGACGTCGATGCCGTTGTAGCGCACCGTCGTACCGTCGCCGAGGCCGGTTACCGGGCCTTTGAAATAGGTCTGGTAGTAGACGTATTCCTGGCTGTACTGCGCGCCCGCGAGCCAGAGCAGCGTGACCACCAGGCCGACCATGCAGATCAGCACGAAGGCGCCGACCGCCACGTAGTTCGCTTTGGTTTCCATCGCTTAAGCCTCCCCCCCGGCGATCGCGGCGCGTCCGCGCGGGCCGGAGAAATATTCCTGGATCCACGGATCGGGATCGCGCGTGAGTTCGTCGATCGTGCCGACCTTGATCTTCTTGTTGACCAGGACCGCGATGCGGTCGGTCGTCGCGCGGAGCGTGTCGAGGTCGTGGGTCACCATGAAGACGGTCAGCCCCAAGCTCTTCTGCAGGTCCTTGACCAGCACGTCGAACTGGTTGGCCGAGATCGGATCGAGGCCCGCGGTCGGCTCGTCGAGGAAGACGAGCTCGGGATCGGCGGCCAGCGCGCGCGCCAACCCTGCGCGCTTCTTCATGCCGCCGGAGAGCTCCGACGGATATTTGCGTGCCGCGTTGTCGGGCAGGCCCACCATCGAGAGCTTCATCGAGGTGATCTCGTTCATCAGCTCCTGGTCCATCTTGAGATATTCGCGCAAAGGGACCTGGATGTTCTCGGCCACGGTCTGCGACGAGAACAGCGCGCCCTCCTGGAACAGCACGCCCCAGCGCATCTGCACCGAGTTCTCGGGCCGCTCGCGATGCGGCGCCGGATCCTCGCCGAACACCTCGACCGTCCCCTCCTTGGGCTTGTTCAGCCCGATGATGGTGCGCAGGAGCACCGATTTGCCCGCGCCCGAGCCGCCGACCACCCCTAGGACCTCGCCGCGATAGACGTCGAGGTCGATGCCGTCATGGATGACCTGGCCGGCAAAGGCGTTGACCACGCCCCGGACCCTGATCACGACTTCGCGCTCGCCTCTCCCGCCCATCGTCAGATCTTCAATATCGAGAACAGGATCGAGAAGCCGGCGTCGAGCACGATCACCAGGAATACCGACTCCACCACCGAGCGGGTGGTGAGCTTGCCGACGCTGGCGGCATTGCGCTCGACCTGAAGCCCTTCGAAGCAGCCGACCAGGCCGATCACGATGGCGAAGACCGGCGCCTTGATGACGCCGACCAGGAAGGTGTTCATCGTCACCGCCTGATGCAGCTGGCGCATGAACACCGGCACGGTGATGCCGAGGTCGAAATAGCACATCACCGCGCCGCCGATCATCGCCATGATGTCGGCATAGAGGGTGAGGAACGGCAGCGCGATCAGAAGGCCCAGCACCCGCGGCAGCACCAGCACGTCGAAGGTGTTCAGCCCGATGGTCTGCAGCGCGTCGATCTCCTCGTTCACCTTCATGGTGCCGATCTGCGCGGTGAAGGCCGAGCCCGAGCGGCCGGCGATGATGATGGCGGTGACGAGACCGCCCAGCTCGCGCAGCACGCCGACGCCGAGCAGGTTGATGGTGAAGATCTCGGCGCCGAACCGGCGCAGCTGGTCGGCGCCCTGATAGGCGAGCACGATGCCGATCAGGAACGACAGCAGGCCGACGATGGGCAGCGCGTTGATGCCGATCTCTTCCACCTGGTGGGCGAGGGCCGCGATGCGCAGGTTGCTGCGCGGCAGCAGCATCGCCTCCATCCACTCGATCATGAAGCGGCCGAGATAGCCGAGCATCCGGTAGCCCTGGCGGCCGGTCTCGACCGTCGCCCGGCCGGTGCGCTCGACGAAGGGCAGGAAGCCGTGACGTTTCTCCATCGTCACCGGCGGGGCGGTGTGCTCCTGCTCGATGGTGTGCAGCAGCGGCGCATAGACCTCGGGAAGGTTGAACGCCCGCACCCGCTTGCCCGCCCGCTCCATCGCGCGCTTGGTGCGCACCAGCAGCCAGCCGCCGGCGCTGTCGAGGCGGGTGACGGCGCTGCCGTCGATCTCGGCCTCGGGCGCGTCGCCGAGGTTCAGGTCCTTGAGCAGCCCGTCGAGCCGGGCGGCGTCGCGCGCCAGCCATGGCCCACCGACGAGCACGCGCAAAAGCCGGCCCTGCCGCTCGGTGCGGAGCCAGGCGCGCGCATCGGCCTGCGAATCAATATCTACGGCACTCATCCCGTTGGAACTCTAACCGGCCCCTAGCCCGTTGGAAAAGCTTGAGGCAAGCTTTGATCAGACTATCGGGAAGGGAAACGCATGAAACGCCTCGACGGACGCGCGGCACTGATCACGGGCGCCGCCAGCGGCATCGGCCGCGCCAGCGCCCTGCTCTTCGCCCGGGAGGGCGCCAGGGTGGTGGTCTGCGACCGCGCCGACGCCGTCGACGAGACCGCCGCCATGATCGCCGGGGACGGCGGCACCGCCGTGGCGCTGAAGATGGACGCCTCGTCCGAAGCCGACGTAGCGGCAGCCGTGGACCGGGCGGTGAGCGAGTTCGGCACCCTGGACGCGCTCTACGCCAATGCCGGCGTGAGCGGGGGCTTCCGCAACTTTTTGGAATTGTCGGCGCAGGACTGGATGGAGGTCCTCGGCGTCAATCTGGTCGGCGTCTATCTCGCCATCAAGCACGCGGCGCGCGTCATGGTGCCGAACAAGAAAGGCGCCATCGTCTGCACCGCCTCGGTCGCGGGCCTGCGCTCGGGCGCGGGCGGCGCGCCGTATAGCGCGAGCAAGGCTGGCGTCATCTCGCTGACCCAGACCAGCGCCAACCTGCTCGCCGGCACCGGCGTGCGCGTCAACGCGATCTGCCCTGGCATCATCGAGACCGGCATGACCAAGCCGATCTTCGACCACGCCAAGTCGCGCGGCACCGAAGGCAAGATCGGCCAGCTCAATCCCTTGAAGCGCTATGGCCATCCGGAGGAGATCGCGGCCATGGCGCTGTTCCTGGCGAGCGACGAGGCGTCCTACGTCAACGGCCAGGCCTTCGCAGTCGACGGCGGACTGTCGAGCTCGCATCCCGTGGCGGGGCGCTGGGGGTAGAGGTCAGCGTCATTCCCGGCGAGGATCGCCCGCACCGCGAGCGGTCCGGGGGAAGGGAACCCATGCGTGCCGGATGCGCCCCTGGCTTCCCTTCCCTTGCATCGACGCTGTCGCGCCGATGCTCGCCGGGAACGACACCTACTTCACATGCTCGCGCCAATGGGCGGCGTAGCGCGTGACGCAGCGGCCGAACGCGCCCTCACCTTCGACGCCGCGCGATTCCATCAGGAAGCTCGCGATCAGCAGGGGCGCCACCGGCCACCACGGCCACAAGACCGCCATGAACGAGAACGGATAGGCCAGCGCGCTGGCCAGGAACACGACGGCGAGCCCGTAATACATCGTGTACTCCGCGCGCAGCTTGCCGCAGACCGCGCCGGCCTCGGGCGAGACGAGCCGCAGCAGGTCGTAGTCGGCCGCCTGGTTCGCGGGCGCCGCCAAGGCATCGACGAGGCGCAGGCGCGAGAACAGCCCATGCAGCCGGTGGCCGAGGTCCTGCGCCCGCTTGACCAGCGGCGAGATCAGGTGGCCGACGACATAGGACAGGAACAGGAAGGCGAGCGCGATGAAGATCGTGGGATAGCCGCGGCCGTCCTCGGCGCGGCCGAGCACGCCGTTGATGATCCGGTGCCAAAGCGCCCAGCCCGGATCGAACAGGTTGAAATAGCTGAAGATCGCGAACGCGCCGGGAACGACGCGGGCGATCAGGTCGTAGAACGCCTGCGGCACGATCTTGAGAGGTTCCATCCCCATCGCTCCCCGAACCGACATAGGTTAGCATGGACTATGGCGATTGCGGGGCGGGCGGACATGATATTCGGCGCGATGGACGGCTACACGCTCACCCATGTGATCATCAGCCTGATCGCGATCGCGAGCGGCGGCGCCGTCCTTGTCGGCATGCTCTACGACCGCCGCCTGGACCGCACGACCTTGCTGTTCGTGCTGTTCAGCGCGCTGACCAACCTGACCGGCTTCGGCTTCCCGATCACCGGACAGACCCCGGCGCTGGTCCTGGGAGTCGTCTCTTCCATCGTGCTGCTGGTCTCGATCGTGGCGCGCTATGCGATGCGGATGCGCGGCGCGTGGCGGACGGTCTATGTCGTCACGGCCGCGATGGTGCTGTGGTTCAACGTCTTCGTGCTGATCGTGCAGTCGTTCCAGAAGGTCCCGGCGCTGCACGCGCTCGCGCCCACGGGCGCGGAGCTGCCCTTCGCCGCCGCGCAAGGCGTGGTGCTCGTGGCTTTCATCGTCAGCGGCCTGATGGCGGCGATGCGGTTCAAGCCGTGAGACGCGCGCACCACGACGCCTCTGCGATGGGCTTGCGCGCCTGCATCGCCCTGGCGGCGTTTCTCCTGCTGCCCGGCGCCGCCTCTGCCGCGCCGCTCGACCAGGCCTATACCTTCATCGACCAGATGATCGACCTGCATGCGAGCGGCGACACGCTGCGCCTGGCGCAGAGCTATGTGCCGACCGCCACCTTCGACAACGGCGACATCAGCTACACCTATGACGATGCGGTGCTCATCACGGCCCTGCTCGCGCGCGGCAGCGACGACGACAAGGCTCGCGCGCGGCTGCTCGGCGACAGTCTGATCTATGCCCAGGCGCACGACGCGGCGAACGACGGACGCGTGCGCGACGCCTATCATTCCGATCCATTCCTCAAATCGAACGGCACGGTCAACGTCGCGTCCAAGAGCAGCTATACCGGCAATCTGGTGTGGACCGGCATCGCCTGGATCCAGCTCTATCACGCCACCAGGGATGCGAAGTACCGAGACGCCGCGCTCGCTGTCGCGGACTTCGTGCAGGCGAACCTGAACGACACGCGCGGGCACGGCGGCTATGTCGGCGGCTTCACCGCGGCTGGCGCGCCGCTGACGTGGAAATCGACCGAGCACAACATCGACGCCTACGGCTTCTTCACGATGCTGGCGCAGGCGACCCACGATCCGGCGTGGAAGACGCGCGCCAGGCACGCGCTCGCCTTCGTCAAGGCGATGTGGAGCAGGCGCGGCGGGTTCTATTTCATCGGCACCGGGACCGACGGCGTCGCGATCAACCACGGCGACCCGACGCCGGAGGACGTGCAGACCTGGTCGTTCCTGTCGACGCATCTGGCCGCGCATCAGGGTTCGATCGATTGGGCGCTCACCAACCTCTCGGCCACCGAAGGCGCCTTCGACGGCCTCGCCTTCGAGGAGCGCGACCGCAGCGGCGTGTGGTTCGAGGGCACCGCGCACGCCGCCGCCGCGCTCTTCGCGCGCAACCTGACCGGCGACGCCGACAAGGCCGAGGGGCTGATCACCGACATCGAGATCGGCCAGGCCGGCGCGCCCAATGCCGACGGCTTTGGGCTCGATGCGGCGTCAAAGGACGGCCTCAAGACCGACGACAACGGCGACACCTACTATGCCTCGCTGCATACCGGCGCGACGGGCTGGTACTGCATCGCCAAGAGCCGCGCGAACCCGTTCAGCCTGCTGAGGAGATAGAGGAAGAGAGTCCGGCTCCCTGCCGGACTCTCCAAATGCCGCCATCTCGAGGTGCCGCCAGACTGTCCGCCCTGGCCGCCACCGCTGCCTTGGCTGCCGCCTTGTGCGCCGCCGCCCTGACCGGGGTGCACACACCCGTTCCTGGCGAGCGTTGTTGCGAAACATGGTCGTCACGACAATCCGCAGCGCGCCTGTCAAAGATCAAGGCTGTCGTCGAGCGCCAGCACCGCGAAGCTCGCCAGCCAATGCTCGCCTGCATACTCGCCCGCGACATGACCGAGCGCGGACTCGATGTGGCGCTCCGGCGCGTCGCCGAAATCGGCGCCCAGCGCGCGCATGCACCAGGCGCGGCTCAGGTTCACGCCGTCGAGATGGGCGATCTTGCCGTCGCTGCGGTCGCTGACGGTGGCAGGCGCGAACAGGATCGCCGGCTCGCGCTTCGCGAGATCGGGAAGGAAGGCCGCGAACCACGGCGCGAACTCGTCCGCCGGCAGCAGCCGCTTCATGCACAGGGCCTCGATCAAGGTCGGCGAAAGGAAGTCGTCGCCCGACGGCTCCCAGGCCGGCGCGTTTCGGTCGTTGCCGAACCAGCGCCGCGCACGGTCGGCGAAAAGCCTGCGCAAGGGCTCGTTGCCCGCCGCGCGCGCATATTCGTCGGCCAGGACCAGCGCGAAGGCGGTGTTGCCGTGCGTGCCGGCGCGGATCGGATAGGTGAGCTTGGGCAGGTAGTCGAAGAAGCGCCCGACGAAGGCGTCTTCCAGCGGCTTGAACGTCCTGGCCCAGCTCTTGTCGCCTTCGCGCCCGAGCTCGGCGCTGAGCATCAGCGCCCAGGCCCAGCCATAGGGCCGCTCGAAGCCGCCGGCGGTGAGCCGCGTCAGGTACGCCGCCTCGTCGGCGACCTTGTCCTCGATGAAGGCGTCGTCGAACAGCATGACGATGTCGCCCGCACTGTCGAAGTCGGGGAACAGGCGCAGCAGCCGCGCCAGCATCCAATAGCCGTGCACGCAGGAGTGCCAGTCGAAGCTGCCGTAGAAGATCGGGTGCAGCGCGCGCGGCGTTCCGGCGTCGGCCCCGTCCTCGAGCACGTGGTCGAGCTTGTTGGGGAATTCGCGCCGGACGTGACCCAGCGCTATGCGGGCGAATTTTTCGGCGAGTGATTGGTCGAGGATCATCGGAACACCAGGAGCGTCATGAGCAGCACGTTGGCGGCAAGCAGGAGGAACGCGGTCGGCGCCTGGACCTTGATCACCGCGTGGCGGTCCTTCAGATCCAGCACCTGCACCGGCACGATGTTGAAATTGGCCGCCATGGGCGTGCACAGCGTGCCGCAGAAACCCGACAGCATGCCGATCGCCGACATGACGACCGGATCGCCGCCGAATTTTCCCACGATGATCGGAAGGCCGATCCCCGCCGTCATCACCGGGAACGCGGCGAAGGCGTTGCCCATCGTGAAGGTGAAGAGCGCCATGCCCAGGCAATAGACCGCGACGGCCATGAACGGCGCGCTCATCGGGATGTATTGCGTCGCGACATCGGCGACGACCTTGCCCACGCCCGCGGCCGCGAAGACGCCGCCGAGCGCCGCCAGCGCCTGCGGCAGCACCGCCGCCCAGCCGACCGCGTCGACGAGGCGGCGTCCTTCGTCGACCGCGGTGCCGGGGCCCGCGCGCACCAGCAGCATCGCCCATCCCAGTCCCGCCGCGGCGCCCGCCGCCAGAGACAGCAGCGTGATGTTGGGCACCTTGGAGAACAGCAGGGTGCCTGCGACGGAGACGAGCGGGATGACGAGCGCGGGCATGAAGAGCCGGTTGCCGAGCGTCGCCGCCGAAGCCTCGCGCGTGGGCAGGTCGGCCGTCGGCGCCTGTTTGGGCCTGAGCCCGATCAGCGCCAGCGCCGCGAGCAGGATCACGATGGCGCCGTTGAGGAGATCGGACAGCCACGAGCCCGCCAGCATCGACACAGCGAAGGCGCCCCAGAAGGCCGCGCTGCGCCACGCGCCGTGCAGCGCCTCGCAGACCGCGAAGGCCAGGAACATCGCGCCGAGCAGGTCGTAGAGCAGCCCGAGCGCGGTCATGGCCCGCTCTTTCCGCGCGCCAGCTTCCGGTCGAGCAGAAGGAGCCGCACGCCATGGATCAAGAAGGCCAGCACCGCGGTCGGGATGGCCCAGACCGCGATCTGGATCGGCTGCGCGACGACGTGGTTCTGCTCCAGGAAACCCTTGATCAGCAGCACCGAGCCGATGGCGATGAACACGTCCTCGCCGAAGAACACGCCGATATTGTCGGCCGCCGCAGCATTGGCGCGCACCAGCGCGCGCGTCGCCTCGTCGAGCGGTCCGTCTTCGGGCGGCCGCTCGCGCTCGGCCGCGGCCTCGGCCATCGGCGCGATCAGGGGCCGCACCATCTGTACCTGTCCGCCCAGCGCCACGAGCCCGAGCGCCGCGCTCACCTGCCGCACGAAGAGATAGACGAGCAGCAGGCGCCCGGTCGTCGCGCCTTTGAGCTTGAGGATCAGCGCCCGCGCACGCTCGCGGATTCCGCCGCGCTCGAGCAGCCCGATGACCGGCAGCACCAGCCAGGGAACCGCGATGAAGCGGTTGGCGACGAAGGCCTTGCCCAGCATCGCCACCACGCCGGGGAAATCGATCCCCGCGGCCAGCCCGGTCACCAGCGCGGCCGCGACCACCACCGCGAGCGGATTGATCCTGAACGCAAAGCCCAGGATGACGACGGCGATTCCGGATAGAACGAGCATCTGGTGGCCCTAGCCCAAATGTCATGGCCCGCGAATGCCGGCCACCCAGGTGACATTGGCACATCGTAGGAGGCGATGCGAAGGACGGACTACACGAATTTCACCGTGCAGAATCAGCTGGGTGGCCCGCATTCGCGGGCCATGACAGGCAGGTTGCCTACTACCAGACCTGCACCCGATCCTTGGGCGCGAGGTACAGCTTCTGGCCGGGCTTCACGTCGAAGGCCGGATACCACGCATCCAGGTTGCGCACCGTCACGCCGCGATACATCGCGGGGGCGTGGCCGTCGGTCATGATCTGCTGGCGCAGCGCCGCGTCGCGCGTCTTGTTGCGCCAGCTCTGGGTGAAGGCGAGGAAGAAGCGCTGGTCGCCTGAGAGCCCGTCGATCACCGGCGCCGGCTTGCCGTGCAGCGACAGCAGATAGGCGTCGTGCGCGGCCGAAAGCCCCGCGACGTCGGCGATGTTCTCGCTCAGGGTCTGCTTGCCTTTCACGTGCAGGTCGGGGAACGGCGCATAGCCGTCGAACTGCTTCGCAAGCGCCGCGCCCGCGCCTTCGAAATGCTTCAGGTCCTCGGGCGTCCACCAGTTGGCCAGGCGTCCCTGCGCGTCGAACTGGCTGCCCTGGTCGTCGAAGCTGTGGCTGATCTCGTGGCCGATGGTCGCGCCGATCGAGCCGAAGTTGTACGCGTCGTCCGCTTTCGGATCGAAATACGGCGCCTGCAGGATCGCTGCGGGAAAGTTGAGCGCGTTGCCGAGCGGATGGTTCACCGCGTTCACCTCCTGCGGAACCATCGACCACTCCTTGCGGTCGACCGCACCGCCCAGCTTGGCGAGGTTGCGCTTGTATTCGAACATCTCGCTGCGGTCGGCATTGCCGAGCGCGTCGCCGCGCACGACGTCGAACGAGGAGTAGTCGCGCCAGCTTTCCGGATAGCCGACGCCGACATAGAGCGTGGAGAGCTTGGCCAGCGCCTTCTCTTTCGTCTTGGGCGACATCCAGGCGAGCTTGGCGATGCGCACGCGATAGGCGGCGATCAGGTCCTTGACCATCGCCTGGATGCGCGCCTTGGACGACGGCGGGAAATGCTTGGCGGCATAGAGCTTGCCGACGGCTTCGCCCAGCGCCGCGTTGGTCGCGTCGATGGCGCGCTTCCAGCGGTCGCGCTGCTTCGGCACCCCCGACAGCGCCGTGCCGTAGAAGGCGAAGTGCTCGTCGTCGAAGGCATGCGGCAGCACGCCCGCTTGATGATCGATGAGGTGGAAGGCGAGATAGTCCTTCCAGGTGTCGAGCGGCGTGCTCGCGACCAGCGCCGAGATGCCCTTCACCGCGCCCGGATGCCAGACGATGAAGTCGTTCTGCTGGGGCATCGACGCCGCCGACCAATAGGCGTCCCACACCATGCCCGGCGCCTGCGCGGCGAAGTCGGCGCGCTTCCACGGATTGTTCGCGGTGTGGACGTCCTCGGACGCCTCGCGCGTCGCATGGGTCTGGGCGATCTTGGTCTCGAAGGCGAAGATGGCGTCGGCCTTCTTCGGCGCGTCGGCGATGCCGGCCAGCTTCAAGACGTTGGCGATATGCTTCTTATATGCGTCGCGCAGCTTGGCCATCGACGGCGACTGCTCGAGATAATATTCGCGGTCGGGCATGCCCAATCCGCCCTGCAGCACGTAAGGCACGTTGTGCGACGGATCCTCGAAGGCCTGGGTGATCCAGACGCCGAAGACGTGGTCGGTGTAGAAGTTGGTCGAGTTCAGCGCGTCGACGTCGGCGCGCAGGGTCGAGCCGAGATAGGACGACAGCGACGCCTTGTCCTTGATCGCGGCGATCTTCGCCATGCCGTCCTTGAGGGGAGCCAGCCCGATCTTGTCGATCGCGGCCTGGTCGAGATAGCTCGCGTAATAGTCGCCGACCTTCTGCGCGTCCGAGCCGTGCGCCGGGTTCGCCTTGGCGGCATCCTGGATCAGCACCTTGACCTGCTCGCGCGTCTTGTCGATCAGGATCGCGCCGGGGCCATAGCTCGCGCGGTCGGCGGGGATCTCGTGGGTCTTGATCCAGGTGCCGTTGGCATAGCCGAAGAAGTCGTCGCCCGGCTTCACGCTGCGGTCCATGCCGGCGAGATCGATGCCATGGGTCTCGGTCCCCGCCACGGCTGTGGCGGACGCGGCAATCAGGACAAGAGCGGCGGTGCGAAGCATCATGGGGTTCCTCGGTTCGGCGCCGGGACCTTACAGGCTCGCGGCGCCCGCGCAAAAAACAACGGCGTGATTAACTGTCATTCCCGGCGAGGACCGCAATTGCGGGCCGAGGAGAGGGAATCCAGCGGTCGCGTCGAGCCACAGTGCTGGATCCCCTTCCCTCACAGCGCACGCTTCGCATGCGCTGCTCGCCGGGATGACAAGTTCTTCATGAACCCCGCGCGCTATTTGACAGGCCCCGCGCAACGCGCGTGATGGCCACCGCATTTGCGCATGGCTTCTCACGGACAAGTGAGCCGCGGCCGCCTTCTTTCGGACACGACGCGTCACAATCTTTGTCGAGCGCCACAGGGAGGGAGCCATGCGTGCGCTGACTGAAGCCGGGCTGAAGAGTCCGGCCGCGATCGCCGTGGGCGTCGCGGTGACGATCCTGTTCGGCGTCTTCGCGATCTTCGCGCTGCCGGTCCAATTGTTCCCCGACATCGACCGGCCGCAGATCGGCATCGAGACCGACTGGCGCGCCGAGACGCCGCGCGAGGTTGAAAGCCAGCTCGTCCAACCTGAGGAAGAAGTCCTCCAGGGCCTGCCGGGCCTGCAGGAGATGGACGGCTTCGCCAACGGCGGCGGCGGATACATCCAGCTGACCTTCGCGCTCGGCACCGACATGAAGAGCACGCTGGTCGACGTCATCGGCCGGCTCAACCGGCTGCCGCCGCTGCCGGCCGACGCGCAGAAGCCCTTCGTCCAGCTCGCCAGCACCCAGGACGCCAACGCGCTGCTGCTCTACGTCTTCATGCAGAAGCTGCCAGGCAATTCGCGCGACGTGAACTCCTATACCCAGTGGC
>Ga0213876_10001118_pt1 | contig 17118 bp, 13 predicted proteins | sample BarmaccomBMRX_R9_FD_160113 | JGI IMG/M metagenome (GOLD analysis project Ga0213876, IMG submission 160113) | Root-associated microbial communities from Barbacenia macrantha in rupestrian grasslands, the National Park of Serra do Cipo, Brazil - RX_R9 | ecosystem: Host-associated > Plants > Roots... | reverse complement strand
GAAGGAGGTACCGCTCTCATCTCGGCCGTTTCACAATCCGTTGTGCAGATCAAAAACTGCAATCTCTTCTCGTTAGGAAGCAATGGCGTTGCGCTGTCGGAAAATGGGCAATTGACCTTGCAGGACAGCTCTTTGCGGACGGGAAATAAGGGGACCGCCTGCATCGTTAAGGGATATGCCAAGGCCACTATCGAACGCTCCAGTTTCGAAGAAAACCTAAGGTGTGTCGACTGTGTTGAACAGGCTTCCGTGGCCATAAACGACTGTAACTTCCAAAATAATACCAGCGACTCCGATAAAGCCTCATTGGTCTATTTCGGCAGTACCGGATCTGCCCAGATCAGTCGCTGCACCTTTACGGAAAACACGGTAACAATTACAGATGCTCAAGGGATAATGACCCTAACCAGCTGCCGTTTTGAAAAGAACCGCGAGGGCCGCTACAAGTATACAGTGGGAGCCGGTGCCTCTGGGCAAAATGCTTATGGAAAGCTCACCATAAGCGCCTGCGAGTTCATTTCGAATCCAACCGCGGTGTCGGTTTCGAACGGGGGTCAGCTTACGATGGACGGCTGTAAATTCCAAAGCTGTGGTCAAATTCCAAAGGCGGGGGATGTAGTAATCAATTGCGCGAATCTCCTGATTATGGGTCAGGGTTCGTTCGCCACAGTGACAAACACGACTTTCACTGACGTTCAATTCGCCGGTGTCTTAGTCGCCGATCAGGCCCATGCCACTTTGAAGGATATCACCATCCAGGGAGGCCAATACGGCATCGATTTGGGTGTAAGTGCAACCAACCTCTCGAAGGGCGGATCTGCCGACCTGGAGAATGTCACGTTATCTGGCCAAACCGCACAGGCGGCGCGGCTAACCCGGGCCAGCTTTCTGAAGCTGTTTAAGTGCCACGTCGACGGCGAAGCTTGGGACAGCTCGATCTATGTCGATACCGAGTCGATCCTCGAAATGGCCGGTTGCGATGTCAAAGGTGGAAAAGGAAACGGGCTGGAAGTCGCGGGTTCGAATTCACAAGCGCGAGCCCAAGAATGTCAGTTCCTGAGCTTCCAGGGTACCGGAGTGCTCGGGAGAAATGCAGCCAAAATTGCACTCACCAGCTGCACATTGGAACAGAACGATATCGGCGCCCAGGCCATCGAAAGCGCCATGGTCACCGTGGAAAACTCCACCATTGGATCTAACCGGACCTACGGAGTTTCGGCGCTTAATGCCGGTTATGTCAGCCTGGCGAACACTAACTTCACGGATCAAGCGAACCAAAGCAATAAGGACGGTTCTTCGACCGTTCGAATCTCCGACAAGCGCGCCATGACGGCAAATCAATGAGAATGAAAGGCATTTTAACCGCGAATGGACGCGAATGAACGCAAATAGATTGCATCCCCATGCACGTTAATTGGTGTCCAGTTACCGTCGGCTTTTTAGTACTAATCAACTGCGCCTGTCGCGCCATAGCGAAGCGGAGGCGGATTCCTATGCAATTGAAATGCCTCTTATCCGCGTCCTTCGCGTCCATTCGCGGTTAATCTTTGTATTCTCTGTGTGTCTGTGGTGAAATAGAAGTACTAACAATGGCTGACATCCGCGGCATGACAGATTGGGAGCAACTCAAGCGGCTGCTCGAAAATCAGGATGATGACGGCAAGACCATGAGGATCGACGAACCGGCGTTACTGGAGCATCTCCAGGCCCGGGTGAAAGGTCAGGACGCGATTCTGAAAGATGTCGCCAGGTTGATTCGCCTACAGGCGGCCAAGCAACAAAAAACTCGCCCAATTGCTAACCTCCTGTTTCTCGGACCGACCGGCACCGGCAAGACCGAGCTAGCCAAAGCGATCGCGACCTTTCTTTTCAAGGAAGAAAAGGCCATGTTGCGCTTCGATTGTTCCGAGCTAAACGGAGCTCACTCCAAAGATCGACTGATTGGAGTACCCGCGGGTTACATCTCTTCGGAACAAGGCGGACAGCTTACTCGTCCGGTCATGGCAAGCCCAAGGCGATTGATCCTTTTCGACGAAATCGAAAAAGCTTACCCGCCGGTCTTCGATCTATTTCTTCAGCTCATGGGCGAGGCACGTCTCACCGAACAAGGGAGCGGCAAAGCCGTTGATTACTCGCAAACCATCATTGTGTTAACCAGTAACGCTCACGCAGAGCAGATTGGGCAGATCCAACGAGACGTCACGGATTACCATGACATGGTAAACTCGATTAAGACCTATCTGGCTGAATCAAAAGTCTTCCGCCCGGAAATTGTGGGACGGATCGACCGGGTCTACGTCTTCCAACCTTTGAGCGGCATGGTCATCGCGGAGGTCGCTCTCCTCAAGATCTCGAAGTTAGCGGAACAATACCGGCTAAAAGTGCATTTTGTTGCGCCCGAGCTATTGCTAAAAGCGCTGGCCGCAAACGAAAAGGTAAGCCGTTTCGGCATTCGTGAGCTCGAACGAATCCTTGATGAGATGCTGGCTAACCAATTGTTACAGGCCAAAGACCAAGGAGCTCGCGAAGTTGCTTTAGAGGCTAATGAGGCGGGTGAGGTCGTGGTCGTGCCCTCCGCTTAGGGGAAAGAATTTCACTGCAAAGACACAGAGAACACAAAGATTAACCGCGAATAGATACGAATGAACGCGAACAAGAGGCCTTCGAACAGAGAAGAACGCAGGTCAGGATTGCTGCCGCATCATCCAAGTCTAACTGGACAGCTATTAACCCATGTCAGAGCGCGATCTATTCGTGTGGATTCGCGCCCATTTGCGGTTGCCATGATGCTACTTGCCGCAGGTACGCTGGCGCAACCGGCGAGTGCAGGTCCATTTGAAACCCTTAAGAATTTCTTTGTGCGGCCACAACCGCAAGCCCACGTAATTCATCACCGGCACCCGAAAGAAGCCAAAGACGCGCCGAAGGATGCACCGAATGACTCTCCCTCCCCGGTAGCTCCTCCAGTCGATCAACAAACCAATCAACAACCGAATGGCGCTCCCCAACAGCAGAACACGGGACCACAGAACACGGGACAGCAGAATGCAGGACAGCAGCAGAACGCCGGACAGCAGAACACGCTCAATAACAACAACCGGCCAGGACGGCCTGCGCTTGCTTCTGCGCCACTCTTTTAAGTAATCAGTGAGTCAGTAATCAGTGAGTCAGTAATCAGTCACGCGGTGGACCATTCGCCAATTACCGCGAAGCGCGTCTCGGTCGCTACTTTCGGGGCGCATCTTGTGATACGCGTAACCGAGCGCTGAAGCCCTGGGCCGTGCTGTAGACTATTTCATGGTTAAGAATTGCACAGAGCTTCAAATTTCTGCGCCACGCACACTACTATGACTAGCGACGGCGCTCATTGCGAAGTGCTGGCCGTCTACGGAACACTCAGGCGACGCTCTGTCTTCCATAAGCTGCCTGTGGCTGCCTCCAGGCTCCAATTCATCAGCCACGGGTTGATCCGGGGCCAGGTCTTTTGGCAGCGCACGTATCCGGCGTTGATTGAAGATCGGGGAATCGCGCAGGTCGAGCTTTTCCGGATGGTCGATCCGAATGTTTTGGGAGACCTGGATCGCTATGAAGGATTCGACTCCACCAACCTCCGAGCATCATTGTTTGTACGCACTCAAGTGTTGCTCTTGAACCCTCGAGTGCGGGCTTGGGTTTATTTTCTGAATGTGCAAATACCACGCGGGACTCAGCAGAGAGATTTCACCACAAAGGACACGAAGGTGGTGAAATCTCTTGGCTTACGGTGCTGGCCGAGCAATCGGTGGTGCAACATCCCGTAAAGGGCTTGGAGCATAAGGACCGTAAGATCCCAGCCCCTTCCCCCAACCGTATTCGAAAATAATCTCGCCGTGAATTTCCAGCCCTTTAACCGGTGCGGTCAGTTCGGTGTCTTTGGTAACGTCGATCGGATTGGCACTTGCCGTCAGGCTCTGGCGAGAAACCTTTGGCTCAACTACGGCACCGTCCGGCAATACGATCGAATAGTAGGTTCCCACTTTTGATCGGCCCGGCGTGGTGAATGCGATCAACCAATAATGGATCGGCAGCGACCGTTCTTGGATATTGGCAACTGTCAGATTGCCAATGCCGTAATAGTGAGCGGCCCAGACTGTCGCTACTTTGACCACCTTTGATTGCTCAATCGGCGAAGATGCGGAGGCAGCTTCGGCCTCAAAACGATAAGTTGTCTCTTCGCCATTCACCCCGGCATGGCGGTCCTGGAAAAGCAGCGCTGCATTGACGTGACTCGCTGCGACCAACGCCACGAAAGCCGACGAAAAAAACGCTAAAACGGAATCTCTTTCCAATCGCATTCTTCTCTACTTCACAAAGCGATCGCCCACACTCTTACAGCGAATTGGAACGCCGTCAACGACGAGTGGCTGGTCCATCCTTGAGCGAGCGCTCTGAATGCGCGATCAAATTCACGCATTTTTGTAAGCAGCCATTGTCGGTCCTCGGCAACGATAATGGTTTGCCTCGACCGATTCAGTGAAGAACGGCTCGAATCGCTGATGGGCGAATGTTGTTAAGACCTAACACGAGGCTTGACGGGCGACAGAACAAGCACAAGAGCATCGGTGATTGATCTCCGGAGAGATATCGAGTATCGATAGCTCTCGCAATTACTATGATTCTGAGAATATGTGCATTGTTCCTCCTTTTCCCAAGCCTCGACTCGATTGCTGGCTCCGACTCTGGTAAACGTTCCGGTTCAGGTATATTCGACCTCCTGCCGGGCGACACTGTTGAGAAGCCGGTTGAAAATTTGCAGGGCAAGCCTTGCTGGTCGAATCCCAACATCGCCGGAGTTGTGCTGCGAGGCACCTGGGCGAAATTCGAGCCAGCGGCGAACCAGTACGACTGGAGCTATCTTGATACCGGGGTGAGCTTAGCCCAAGGACATAACAAGAAGATTTCTATTTCGGTTCATGCCGGGGTCGATTCTCCCACGTGGATCTATGGGCTGGGTGCTAAACCGTTTGAGGTCCCCGGGTATGGGACTATGCCGCTACCATGGGATCCGGTCTTTAAGCAGTACTGGACACATTTCGTGCAAGCATTAGGGGCCCGCTACAATGGCCTATCCGTGGTCGCCTACATCACGATGGGCGGTCCCGGACGCCTCGAAGAAGATTATCTCTGCAGCACACCAGCGAGCGTACATAGCTTCGATGCAGCGGGCGGAGTTTCCGCTTGGATGACCGCCGCCGTAAACATTCTTGACCTGTATGCGGCAGCTTTCCCGAACACTCCGTTCCTTTATGCCTACGGCAGTCCGGCTACCCAGCCAAAGTCGAGTATACCCTTCAGTGATGTTACGAGTTATGCCGCTAAGGCCTACTCCGGCAGATACGGGATCAAATCGGACGCATTGCACCCGCACATGTCTCGGTCGTTTTGGCCTAATACAAAAATCCCGGCTTTGTCTTCATCGACCACCGTCGGCTACCAAATGCTTAAAGAGTTTGCAGGCGGAACAGTCGACGGAGGCACTCTAAAAGATGCACTGGACTTTGGCGTTTCGAGCAAAGCTCACTTCATCGAAGTGTACGACCACGACTGTAATGATCCGAGTGAGCAGTCGGTGATCTCCGCGGTTAACCATCGGTTGCTATCCGACTATCCCTAAAAAACGCCCTCGATTGCTTTGCCTTCCATGCCGGCGGGAATCGGCAAGTCAAAGAGCCGAAGAATTGTTGGAGCGATATCCTGAATCTGCAGCCCTTCCAAACGTCCCGCACCCGGTTTACCGCCATTTGGTTTAGCAATAAACACACCATACTGTCCGTGGTTGGCGTCATCCGGACCAGTGTCATTCTCAAACGTATAAATTGAATTTCGGCCGACCGTACCGGCAGAACGCCAAGCCAGGTTACCAAAATAAACCATTAGATCTGGCGCCACACCGTTCCTGGTTTGATAAAGTTCTTCCGGTCGAAAAACCTTAGTGCTGATGGGACGCCCTTTTTCATCTGGAATTGCCTCAATCTTCTCGATGAGCTCGGATCGAATCCGATCGTATTGACTAGCGTCAACGGTTCCCTGCGGTTCACGACCCTTTAGATTGAGGAAAATTCTCGAGTAATAACCGCCATCTCCCCATGCTTTTGTCTTAGACCAGTCCACTTTCAGCTTAGCGAACGGAGTTGGCGTTGTTGGCATCTCAAGTAGAGCCAAATAACCTTCCTTGATCAGCCATTCGTTAATGCAGATTGAACCCTCCATTTTCTGCGCCCCATGGTCTGAAACCACAAAGACGGCAGTGTTCTTATCAGCAAGTTTTAACAGTTCTCCAATCTCAGTGTCGACCAGTTGATAGTAATCGAGAATGACGTTTTCGTAAGAGTTACCGGCCCGATAATTGCGGTGAGTCTTGTCCATGCAGGCCCAGAATGCGTGCTGGATTCTGTCTACACCAATCTCAACCATCATGAAATAATCCCATTCCTTCTCCGCCAACAGATACCGCGCCAACTGGAACCGCTTTCGCGTCATTTCGAAGATCTCTTTTAGAATGAGATCTTTTTTGTCGGACCTGAATTCTCGCACATCAAGAATGTATTCACCCACTACCTCGGCGATCTCGTTTTTAAATTCAGGCGGATAGGTGTATTCGGCTTTGATATCCGGAGTGAGAAAATCGCCCACCAGAATCCCATTAACCGGCTTGGGCGGAAATGTCTGCGGAATGCCTATGAGCATAACCCGCTTGTTATGTCGAGAAAGAATGTCCCAGACTCGATCCTCTTTGACCGCAGTTGAATTCGCGATCACATGGTTTTCATATGAGTAGTCGGCCCGGTTGCGAAATCCGTAGATTCCAAGCGTGCCCGGCTTTTTCGACGACATCATCACTGACCAAGCGGGGACGGTAATTGGCGGATCACACGATCGAAGAGGGCCGTGTACACCTCGTTCAATGAGTGCCCGGATATTGGGCAGGCGGTCAAGCCAACGGTCAAAAATCAAACCCGGTTCTGCACAATCCAATCCGATGACCATTACTTTCGGCTTAGATCGCTTTAGCCAACTAAGAGGCACTGTCTTCTCCAATCACGCTGAGTAGTAACTTCACAATACTTTTGCTTCCGCTTTTTCGTTCTCCCTTAAAGCAGTATCTTTGGCTTTTCGCAAGACTCTAAGAACGCCCGCATGTTCTTGGGGGCCTAAGGCGACGTTTAGAATAAGGGCATGATGCTAGCTAAAGAAAACGCACCTGGAATGGAGCAGCATGAAGTGACACCAGGCTTGCAGGAAAATTACAACTGTGAAAGGGAGTCCTCATCCGCGCAAAAGCAGACTTTGGTTACGCTGCTAATAATCATTCCATGCGAATGGTATATATGGCACTTCTACAAGTTCCAGAAACCTAACCAACCGCAAAGACCCGATGCATTCTTGTTGCTATTTCAGGCTTATGGTTCTTAGTACGAGCGTGTCAAGCGGATGGCAGACCGTTGGCGGCACGAACGAGCGCTAAGAAAAGGTCCAACCACATCATTGATATGCAGAAACCGAAGATATTTGTACTGGGTTTGGATTCGGCCACCTGGGACTTAATGCGACCCTGGATCGACGAAGGTCACTTGCCGAACCTAGCAAAACTGGTTGCTCAAGGAGTTTCCGGTAAGCTTGACTCTGCCATACCGCCACTGACACCTCCGGCATGGACTTCCTTTATGACCGGCAAGAACCCGGGAAAGCACGGTATCTTTCATTTCCTTGAACCTCAGCCGGGCAGTTATGCCATGCGCTACGCCAATGCCGGATCGCGACGATCTCAAACGATCTGGCAGCTGCTCTCGAAAGGCGGGTGCAGCATCGGATCCATCAACGTTCCGTTCACTTATCCACCCGAAGAGGTCAACGGTTTTCAAATCTCCGGGATGGACACGCCTTCAGAAAAAAGCGCGTTCATTTTCCCCCAGTCTTTGAGAGAAGAGCTGGAACGCACCATTGGACCGCTTTCGCTCGAGCTGCGCTTTCTCGGGGCGATGACTTCTGATGAGAAACATCAGAAAGCGCTCGATGAAATGGAGGCGCTGGATAACCAATGGACCAAACTAGGACTTTACGTTTTAGAGCATCACACCGCGGACGTCATGATGTTGACTTACATGTCGATCGACACCGTTCAGCATCATTTCTGGCACTACATGGATCCGCAGCACTTCCTTCACGATCCTGCTGGAGCCGAGAAATTTCGCGACGCCATACGTGGGGTCTACCAGCGGCTTGATCGGGCAGTCGGTGAATTCACTAGTCGTCTGCCGGAGGAAACTGTTGTCTTTGTGGTTTCCGACCATGGTGGCGGGCCAGTCTCCGACCGGGTTGTTTATTTGAATCGCTATCTCGCGCAACTTGGCTTGTTGAAATACCGCGCAGACTCAAAGTCCGGGCTGCAAAGCACTCGCCAAAAGATTGTACGAGGAGTTTATCGCCTCATCCGCGGCTCGCTCAGCTCTAGTCAGAAGAAGGCCTTGGCAAATCTCTTTCCGAAGCTTCGCGAGAAATTTGAGGGCGCTTACACCTCTTATGCGAACATCGATTGGTCGGCCACCAAAGCCTATTGCAGCGAGGTGCTCGCTTCGCCTCCGAGTATTTGGATTAACAGTAAAGGGTCCAAACCGCACGGTATCGTCGATGACTCCGAATATGAGGACCTCGTCACTTTTATCACGGGCAAGCTCCGAGACCTCAAAGATCCTAGAACCGGCGAGCCGGTCATTCCCCATATCTACAGACGAGATGAAGTTTTTCAGGGACCATACGCGGGCGAAGCGGCGGATTTGATTCTGGATTGGTGGAGCCAGAATGCGTTCTCTAGCAGCCCGAGCTTTCCCGAAGACAGTGATAAGCCGCCTCTAGTCGTACGAGAGCGGCAGCCGATGAAAGAGTCGGAATGGGCAGGCACTCATCGAATGCAAGGCGTCTTGGTCGCGAGAGGTGGGCCGGTGAAAAAAGGGGCAGAGATAGGTGGCGCTCGCTTGATGGACATGGCTCCAACCTTGCTTTATCTAGCGGGGCAAAAAATCCCGTCCGATATGGATGGCAAGGTTCTGCTCGATCTTTTTGAGCCGGCTTTTGTCCAGGCCAACCCAGTTCAGTATGAGGAAGTCTCAGGTGAAAATCAGAGCGGAGGCCAAGGGGGCGCCTATTCGGCCGAAGAAGCAGCAGCGGTGGAGGAGCGCCTTAAGGCGCTTGGCTACATCGAGTAAGGCAAGTTTTCGGAAGGGCTCGTAGCCTTTACTCCAGGGCTCCTCAGGTACAACTTTGGCCATGCATCCGCCCGGGACCACATTCCGGGCAACAGCTAGCTTCCCGACGGTGTCTCCGGTTTCTGACGGAAGCTCCGTAAATAAGGTCCAACAAAACTCAGCGCTTCTTTGGCTAACCCTAGCTCAGTCTTCGAGAACGTCTTAAGCAGAAGAAGGATGCCGACATAGACGCCAACAGCCGCCGAATAGACCAATATCTTAAGGACGAATTGTTGTTGGCTATTAACTATGTTGTGGCAGGCGATCAACAGTCCACCCATCGCAAGCCCGGCGCATATTGGCCTGATGAAAGTATCTGGCAAGCGTGAAAGGAGACGGCGCCCGCTGAGAACCACAACAAAGGCAGCGAATGGTAGGATCTCACACCAGGATGCAATCACACATGCGCTCATGTAACCGTACTTTGGTATAAGCCAAGCTTCCAACGCGATGCGCACGATGAGCGCAATGCTAATAATCAGAAAGAAAAACCGTTGACGACCCAACGCTGTGAAAACGTAGGGAAACAGCGCTGACACAAACAGCGGCACGAAGGCTAAGCCAAACCACTGTAAGGCGCCGGTCGAGGCAATAAACTTCGCGCCAAGAACCGTCCGCACCACTGCTTCAGGTGCGAATAGGAAAACGATCGAGCCAGGCAGGCTTAAACAGACCAACCATTTCAGCGCCCGATCGTAGGCAGCCCAGAATTGGGGAAGTGAGTCCTTGGCGAGTCGCACCAATCCAGGGTACAGCGGCAGTACCAGGATCATTGACATTAGTCTGACAGCCAGAAGGATTCGATAAGGGCCGCCAAATAGGCCGGCGGAATAAGCATCAGCCAACCAATACAGCAACAAAGAATCGAGCTGCCAACCTATCTGCCGCAATAATAGGCCGCCGCCCAGTGGGACTGCCTCCCCAATTAACGTCTTCCAGAGTTGAACATCCCTTTGCAGCGAAACCCAGAGGCCAAAACGCCGGCCCACCACCTGAGCATAATAAAACCACAACAAGAGATTTGCGGCTAAATGGGCAAAGACAAGTCCCCACAAGCCTAGACCGAGTTTCAGTGTGAGGATAATGAAACCCAGGAGCGCGGCCTTGTGTAGGGTGAATCCAATTGAATTGAATTCCATGTCCTCATGCGCCCGCAGCACCGCGGCGTAGCTCACCCCTTGTAGCAAAGTCAGACTGGCCACACCCATCACAAAAGAGAGTGTCTTGACCTGTCCTGGAACGTTCTGCACCAGAGCGGCGATCGAAAGGAGAATCAGGAACACGAAAAAAAGCACCCACATCAAACCCTTGGCGCTTCCGAGCAGACGGTCCAATTCTCCCGGTCGGCGAGCCATTTCCCGGACCAGTATGTTAACCAAACCAAAATCCGCCAGGAATTGAAATAGGATGGCAAAAGCCAAAAGATAGTTGTAAGTGCCAAAGGAGCTTACCGGCAGCGTCCGAGCTACAACAATCACGGAGAGGAACTGCAAGCCGCCACCAACGACTCCGGCTAGAGCTCCCCAAGCCGCATTCTTGACGATTCGTTGTGAGGCTTTCATACTCGCGTAAACCGCCAGGCGCTAGAAATCGCACTCCCGTTCGCCAACAACCAAAAGCCGGGGGTTCCGCCGCTACACCTTCGTGATTTCATTACTACTCTATAAGAGAGACGCTAAGTGGCTGGCCGCTGCTCGAGCCGCAATGCCACCAAAATCGAAAATCGACTTTTGCTTACCTATTGCGTTCTCTCGAATGGCCGCCACTTCTCGTTCCACGTCAATATCTTGACGCTCAATGGTATCGGCAAACATGCGCTTACCAAAATCGTACAGGGCCCGATCGAATTCATTTCGTTTTTCTACGGCTGCGAGAATCTCAGGATCCAAAGATTCGGTTTTCGGGCGACCCCGTGATTTACGGTAGCTCGAATAAGAAGAGAACCTCCAACCGAACAGATGCTTAAGCAGAACTAGGCCCTCCGGAAAGCGGTCACTCACACCAACGAAACTGAAATGCCGCACCAGGTTTTCTTTTGCTTTCTCAAGAACGCTAGCATTGCTCCAGCGATCCAGCTCCTGCTCAGAAGGCGGCGCTCCGGCCCGGAGCGAGCGCCGTAAAAGTTTAACCGGTCGAAATTCAGTACGATCGATTCCCGCGACCGTCTTGCACTGGAGATTCTGGTTCCAGCGCGCCAAATCCAAGAAAGCTAAAAGATCCAACCGTTCTCGATTGATCCTATGGTAGAAAGGATTAGCGGGATTAGCCTTGGAGTAAGAGTAGGCAGAGATGCATCTTTCAACCGGGTCTCGCAAAAAGGTGATGTAGGTAGAGGGCTGAGGCAGATATTCATGGAGGCCGAAGCTCATATGCCCTTTGACGACCTGCAAGGCAGCCAGCCGCCGCTCAGGGAGCTGTTTGAAGTGATTGATTGACCATTCGATGGCTCCTCCGAAGATGGTGTAGATCCGAAAGGGATTATATTCCCCTTCGATGATCCGGTGCAAAGTGGTGCCGGCCGTCTTGTGAATGTGCAAGAACAGTATCGCCGCGCCCGGCGAAATATTGTTGCTGGTAACACCAGGAACTTCCATATGCTGCCGCCTTCCCTCGCTTTAGTGGACCACAGCCTGCTCTGTAAGATCCCGGGCGCCGTCCAATAAATTTACCTGTGAGCGGTAACTCTGGAAAGCTATCCGAGAGTTCTTCATGAAATAATCTTCTACCGCCGGATTAGTGTGATTCCCGCCCAGGCGCTCAACCCAGATCCTTTTGTAGCGTGCCCGGAGATCCTCCAACTCCTCGATGCCGCGGATACATGGATAACCTCTGAATTTATCGATAAAATGCGGGACCGGTTGCGTGGCGTCGTAGGTTATCTTGTTATCCAGCATCGTGTTGATGGAATAGTTTGCCTTCATGTGCGAGTAAAACTCGAACATGTGTGGGACCGAAATAATTACACAATCACCGGGCCGCACATTCTCGGCGATAAATTTGGCAGGACTGCGCGAATCCGCGCGATACAACCCTAGGCGTTCGCCATAGAACGGTTCCGTGGGATTGGTCGAAAGCCGGTAAGTTTTCAGGACAAAGCTGTTCGCGCTAAGAATGAAGAGGGCGAGCAGCACCGCGGCTACGCCCCATCTCAATTTGTAATGTCTTAAGCTGCAGACCATCTCTAAGAGCTTAAATAGGATTCCGACCGAAACCAGTATCAGCATTGCTTGGTAGCCGTAGCAATAACGAACCGCATAGGCGGGTAAGAACTCTGTATAGCAGATCATCAACCCTGCAGTAAGAACAAAAAGATAACGAATGGGTCGATAGCGCCAGCAAAACACAATTCCCAGCAGGCCAACCAGCGACATCACGCAGTAATTCTCAGCAAAAAGTAACCAATAGATGTAGTAAAACGGATTAAATTTCGTTAGGTCGAGAGGAACTAACTCCGGGCTAGTGACTTCAGATAGGTTATTGCCGGTCTGCAGATAGGTCGGCAAAGACGCAACTTGCCGATGGGTTAACTGTATCAGTACCACAAAGCTCATGTAGAAGCAGCACCGCCACAAGTGCCAGTCCTTCATCCATTCGTACTCGCCCCATTTCAGGGCGAACATACAAAGAAACAATATCGGAAGTAGGAACCCAGACCCCTCCCAGGTCAGGTAGGCCAGTGTAAAGGCAATCGACGAGGCGGTTAGAAAGCCGCGCCGGAGCGGGTTTGTTCGGATCGCCTCATAAAAACACCAGATCGACAACAGGGCAAAGAATTGCTCTTGCGAAGGCCAAAACGCGTTTCGACCCCAGAAAAGACCTGCCGGAAAGGTTGCGTAAATCAAGGCCGACACCAAGCCGACTCCCCAACCCATCATCCGCCAGCCAGCTACTCCGATCAGCAAAACCGTCAATGTGCCGTATATGACGGACGGCGTTCTGTAGGCGCCTTCGCTCTCGCCAAGAAACTGACGAGCGGCCGCGATCGAGTAGGAGACCAATTCGTAGGTCGTGACTTCTCGTTCATAAGGACCGACCTGAATAAACGGATAGCCTCTTTTCTGGACCCCATGAGAAAACTGAATAACACCCGTCTCATCAACATCGAGCGACATTTTGGTGAGGTCATGGAGACGCAAACCCAACCCCAATAGAACGACGCTCCCGAGAGCAACCACTTTCCCGTATCGACGGAGCCACCAGCGCGCCCCAGGCCCTTGACCCGGTTGACCCTCGGCCTCCTTTGTTGGTTCGGACACGGACGGCAGTTTTCCGCGAGGGAAAAACAACAGCAATTTTCCAACCAGCAGGAGGAAAACGCACCCAAGAATAAACTTTGGTTGAAAACACCAATTGTTAGGAAAACGGACATCAAACGTGAGGAGCCAGCAGGCGAGGATCACCGCCAGGACACAGAGATGGAAAATCGCGTCAAACGTCCAGAGCCTCTCTGCGGGGTGTCTTATGAGGGCGCTGGAAAAGCTTCCAAACACCAACCAGGCGAGCAAAAGCGAGGTCTCAACGACGACAGCGAGCCCGCCCCAACTGAGAACCGTCTGAAGGTCGTAGATTGGCGTCACCCCCGGAGTCGCGAGCTTCTGCTCTAAATCACCCCACGGCGATAGCCCATACTCCGAACATATCACCGCACGTTCCTTTTTATCAGCATACAGAAAGGCGTTCCAAGAGTCGTCTGTTCCGAACCGCCGCAGGTCTCCCTTTCCGGTCACGGTATACCCCTCGGCCAGCAGCATGGCCGGCTGCGTTTGCGAGCGGACCCGGATCACGATCGAGTTATTGCCGTTGCGCAGCCACCGGGATATTTCGTAGGCCAGCAACAGGGGTTTCGTCGAAAATACCTGAGGTGAGACTGGGCGATTTTTGAGTTCTTTGACGAACGGCTGCGTCACGATTGTGTTGATGCTGAGCTGGGACGCATACGACTGAGTCGCGGTTGGAGGCCGCGTAACCTGAGTCGTAAACGGCTGGGTGACGATCAGGCGCCCGTTAATAATCAGATTGTAATCGCCGGTGGCTGCGATTTGTAACCAGGTCTCCCGCCGTTTCGATGGAACACTTACATTGGCGCTAAAAGACGCCTGATACGAGCTACCCTCGGCGGAGCCGATCCACTTAGCCGACGGTTTCGTTTCCAGTAGCCGTGGATCAAAATTCACCCATTCAGTCACCGGAAAACGGCCTTCCGCGGATCCTGCTTTCGCGAATGACCAAAATGTATCATCCAGCTCCCGGGTGTGCCATGCGTAGCCGCCGACGACGCCGTCCGGCGTGTTAGAGGCCCTCCAGGTCGAGTCGGAATCGAATTCCTGTAACGGAGAGCCGCCCTGCGGCGCATAAAAGCCGCGGACTCGCAGTTGGGCTGATCCCGGCAACGAAACCCGAATCACTGAGATCGCGATCGCATTCTTACCCGGTCGGAGTAGTGACTTCAGATCGTACAGCCCGGCAATCGTAATGCCGTAAAAGTTTCGCTCATCTACCCGCTCGCCGTTAACGTACAACGTGTAGTTATCCGTCGACGCGATCTGAATCCAAGCCTGATCGACCGCGGTTGGCAGATAAATATCTTTACGGAAATAGTTACAAGGCGAAGGCTTAGCCGCCTCGATCCATTGCGCTTGACCAAAATCCAGCGCGTAAGTCCTGGGTGCAGGTTCAAGGTAGGTGCGCCCGATGAAGAACACCATCGCCAGTCCGCAAGCAATGACCAGCGAAAGCGAGAATTTCCCCTCTTTGGTGCCTAAGTAACTGAGAAATCTGGGGCGATTTGGCATCCGATTCAAGAACCAACCAGCGACATTAATGCGCGCCAGTTCAATACATTGTCGATTGAATACGAAACACGGTACGCCAGCTTTGCCTTTTGATAGTCCCCAAGGCGTGTATAGGCGTCTCCCAAACTAGTATGCAGGTTCGCTTTCAACTGCGGATCAGCCAATCCCTTTAGCAGGCCAAGAATCAAGTCGACAGATTCTTGGTATCGCCCGGTACTGAAGTAAGCCGTGGCAAGACAGTAAACCGCTAACCACTGGGTTGGATTTCGGACCAGAGCGTGCTCCCAAGCGTTCACGGCATCCCCTAGCGCACCGCTGGCGTACAACTGCATGCCATAGTAGATCCAGATCTGATCCGTGCGCAGGGTCAACACCTTTTTCGGCGCATCGGCCATAAGCGCCACCCTTTGATACTCAGCCGCCGCAGCAGGGTAATTTTTTTCTGCTAACAACAACTCGGCGTGATACATCCCATATTCTACCGTGCTGGTCTGACCAAGCCCAAACTGGATCGCGCCAATTCGCCAATAAAGATCGGGCCGGATCGCGTACCAGTTATCAAGCCGCATGGCTTTCTGGTACTCTCGGATTGCGCGGCTAAGATTTCCTGTCGACTCCGCCCGCTCAGCTTTGACCACGGTGACATGGGCAAGCAGCGGTCGCGCGGAGCACACCGCTATCAAGGCCGCCATGACCCCAACGGCCGCTCCGGTAAATAGCAGCCGCTCCCGACCAGAATTGAGCTGGCAGACGCCGTAGGTAAACGCGCAAAGGCCACCCACCACCGCGACGTACCATCCGAAACCCATGAAGTACCAGGTTGACAGTAAACGATACCAGACGGTTTCTGTAGACAGTCCGGAGATTCCTATCGCGTCGCTGGCTTCGGTGCCGCTATTGGTCGGCAGATAATATTGATTGAATTGATAGGCGGCTTTAGCCTGAGTCTCCTCGTCGAGCAGATCATTGAGTAGTGAGCAATGGACAAAAGCCGCTTGGAGGACCGCCGTCAGCGTTAGTAGCAGCATGGCGGCGCCACTAACGGTAAGAACGCGCCACAACCTCAGCGTATAAGCCAAACCAGCCAAGGCAAACAGCCCGGCGGCCACCAGTCCGTAAGAAAGCAAGACGTGCCCCGAAGCGTGCGATGGATCGCCCAGCAGCGGCAGATGCATACCCTGGATCCGCTTGCTGAGAGTGAACGCTACCCACTTGGTTAAGAGAACCAGACCCATGCAAGGCAGCGCCAGTAAACAGGCCCAACCCCGCAGGCACCACATTAAGATTCGCTCCCCGATTGCCGCGAACCAGACTGCTAAGTTGATCAGCCAGGAAAAAGGCTTCATTGCACGCGTGCCGCTCGCTGCGCCGATCGTCCTTGAGACTGTACCTGCAATGGTCTCATCGATTCCACGCCCAGATCCCACCGGCTATTTTCTGCAGCTGAACATATTGTAGTCGTTGCACCAGCTTAGCCAGAACCAAATCGTCCTGAACCTTGACTACGATTGCTTCTGCATCCACCAATGCGAGTTCTGTCGCCGTCCCTTGCTCGTGCTGCTCATTGGTCAAAGTATAGCTGTTCTTCGCTGCCACATAGTCACGCTCAAGTGCGGCGATTGCGCTCTCCGTAGTATGAATATCGCTCAATTGCGTCAGAAGCGATTCCCGTAACTCCAAATCAACCTGACCCAATTCCGCTTGCGCCGCTTTTACCCGATTGCGCTCCTCTCGTTCTGCATCCAGGTTGTGCCCCCAGTCAAAGATCGGAACGCTCGCATGAAGGCCGAATATGAAGAGTGTCGGATTCTCCGTAGAGAAAGCGGTCCCGACGGTATAACTGCCTGAAAGACCAACCGTGGGCAAGAGCGCGCTCTCGGCAATACGTAGGTTTTGCTGCGCCACATCGATATTGGCCTCCTGTGCTTTGATCGCGGGGTGGTGTAGTGCCACCTGGTTTAGAAAATTCTGCAGTGGAGGCAAAGCCGGGATACGGGGTTCCGAAAGATCCAGTTTCAACTTTTCATGGAGCGGCCGGCCAATCA
>Ga0213876_10001117_pt1 | contig 17144 bp, 20 predicted proteins | sample BarmaccomBMRX_R9_FD_160113 | JGI IMG/M metagenome (GOLD analysis project Ga0213876, IMG submission 160113) | Root-associated microbial communities from Barbacenia macrantha in rupestrian grasslands, the National Park of Serra do Cipo, Brazil - RX_R9 | ecosystem: Host-associated > Plants > Roots... | reverse complement strand
CAGATGGTGGTGGGTTTGGCCCTCGACGTGCAAGGCAACCCGATCTGCTGCGAGTTGTGGCCGGGCAACACCGCCGACGTCACCACCTTGGTGCCGGTCATGGAGCGGATGCGGCGCCGCTTCGGCTTGCGGCAGGTCACGGTGGTAGCCGACCGGGGCATGGTCAGCCAAGCCACGCTGGCCGCCTTCGAGGCGTATGAGCCCCCGGTGGGCTACATCGTCGGGGTGCGCATGCGCCGCCAGAAGGAGGTCAGCACCGAGGTCTTGGGCCATCGGGGGCGCTGGTTTGAAAGCGTGCCGGAACGGAAGCATCCCAAAGATCCCGCTCCGCTCAAATTGAAGGAAGTGTGGGTCGAAGACCGTCGCTACGTCGTGTGCCTCAACGAGGAAGAGCGCCGCAAAGATGCCCATGACCGCGAAGCCATCGTGGCCCACCTGCGCGAGCAACTGCGCCGGGGCGACAAATGCCTGGTGGGCAACAAGGGCTACCGCCGCTACCTCAAAGTCGAAGGCGAGGGTCACTTCCAGCTCGATGAGGAGCAAATCAAAGCCGAGGCGCGCTATGACGGGCTCTGGGTCTTGCGCACCAACACCGCCTATGACGCGGAGACGGTCGCCCACGTCTACAAGACGCTGTGGACCGTGGAGCAGAGTTTTCGCACGGCCAAGTCGATCCTGGAAACCCGGCCGATCTACCACCAAAGCGACGAAGCCATCCGGGGGCACGTCTTTTGCAGTTTCCTGGCCTTGACGCTCAAAGCGGAATTCGAACGGCGCCTGAAGGCGGCCGACGCCGCTTGCGAATGGGCCCAAGTGCTTCGTGGCCTGGAGGGCTTGCAGGAAGTGGAGCTCACCTACCAGGGCCGCCGCTTTCTGCTTCGGAGTCAGCTGAATGGGGAAGCCTCGGCAGCGTTGCGGGCCGCCGGGGCGGCCGCGCCGCCGACCTTGCGCGAAGTTGCCGCTTCGGCCGCGTGAGGCGAAATGTAGTGCCAAAGCGCTTGGGCACACTTGTAAGCCTTTCTTGGTCAGCTACTTACAAATTCGTGGTGTTTAAGATGGGTTAGAGTTTTTCCTGCAGGTCACCCCGCAAGAACACCCGGCTTGGACGGAGGAAGTGCCCACCGCGCTCAACGGCAAGTACCGCACCGTGGACGACGCGACGGCCGCGCGCCCGCACCTTGCTGGAGATCGCCCAGGCCTTGCCCGCCGAAGCTTGGCAGCCGTGTCGTTGGCGCGCGGCCAACGGCAAAGCGCAGCACACCCGACTGGCTTGGCAAGAGGTGTACCTGGCCCGTGGGCTTAAAGAACCCCAGGGCCAGTTGGAGAAGTGTTGGTTGGTGGTCGACTGGCCCCCGGACGCCCCGGAGCCCTACCATTGTTATTTGGCGCACTTCCACCGGCCGCCCTCCCAGGCCCGTTGCCTGCGGCTGAGCCGCTCGCGCTGGCACGTCGAACAGTATTTCCAGCGCTCCAAAGACGACCTGGGCCTGGACCATTACGAGGGGCGCTCCTGGCGCGGCTTCCATCACCATTTGGTGCTGGCCGCCATCGCCTACCTGTTCATCCTGACCATTTACCTGGCCTCAAAAAAAAAGTTCTGGGCTGAGTTGGGAGAGGATCCTGGAAGCGATCCGGCCGTGGCTGCTGAGGTCGACCGGATCGTGTCCCTTTTGCCGGGCGACCTTCCCGGACAAAATTGACGATTCAACCTGACAGAGTCATACTAGGCTGGCGGGGGATTCATTCCCCAGACAAACGCCACGTACAGCGGGTGCCCCCCGTGCGGGACTCTGTTCAATCTTCCCCAACTGCCAGGCGAATAGTTTCCCGACTGCGCGTAGAAGTTGAACGGCGACCCTGGCGTGATGGAGACCGCATTCGAGGAGAACCCAGTTGGACAGTCGTAGTTGAACGTCACGGCGTGGGTCTGGTTGTTCGAGTCAGTATAGGAGTAGGAGACCCAGCCCTGAGCGCCGTGGATGCTCGGCTTGGGGTCCTTAAGCCAGAAACGAATGGTCTGTCCCGGCCCGATCGTCGGAGGCGGCGAAATCATATAACCACCGTAGATGATCGCGCTGTTGGTCAGCGTCAATGCGTAGGGTCCGCTGTTGGCGAACTCGATGATGCAAGAGAAATCCAGGTTAATGCCAAGCGCTGTCGCGACGGAACTAATCCAGCTTGAGAACGAGTAACCCGCCTGCGTCAGAAAATTAGCGGCTGCGGCCGCCGCCTCCAAGAACTTCTGAGCCAACGTGGAGAGCAGTTGAGTTGCATCTATACCGGCCGCTTTCGCGAGACTAGCGACGACCTGACTGAAAAATGCGCTAGCATAAATGCTAACGCTGTTAAGGATCATGGTCGTGTTGACGTCAGGAATGGTGTTGGGGTCGTTGCTGGAGAGGCCGAGGGCGTTGTAGGCTTTCACGATAGCTGCGTTTTGCGCCTGAATGGTGGGGACCAGAGGGTTGCCAGTGCGCGGCTGGGGGGTATAGGGGGCGGCGAAGGTAAAACTGACGGTATTAGCCGAAACGCTCGCGTGCTGATATCCGAGTGTGCGCAGCGACGTGACTAAGGCGTTCGCCATTACCGAGTCTTTACAGGTGATCGAAACGTCCATGGTGAGATCTTCGGGATTGGAGAAAACCCCCCACCTGAATCCAGTGAGCCACCAGTGCGGCTCTGGACCGCGCGAAAAGAGCTTTTGCCCGTTGCGATACAGGGTTGAAGACATTACCAAAATGTCGCCGTCGGCGGCGCAGTCAAAATATTGGTTGTGCTCGGCCGTTCGGTCGTATGGGCGCACGCCGACGGTATGGTCGAGGACGAAGTAGAAAGGTCCGGTTGAGTTGATTGGGCGAGTATAGACGCCGACCTCGCAGCCGGTTTCAAGTCCATACTGACCTTTCCAGAGTTCGATCATCCAGGTCTTGCCGGCGTAGTCGAAGAAGATGGGCTCGCAGTCGATGACAGCGCTCATCGATAGGGCCGCCGCGTCGTAGCCGTAAGCGTACCCGAAGTTGCGTTGCAAGGGGTACATCTTCGAGTAGATGATGTCCTGGCCGGGATCGTAATCGAAGCCAGCGAGGTCGACCGCTTTGGCAAGCATACTGGTGGGTGTCCAAGCCGCCGGCTGGGCTACGGGCACCCCGGGATTCTGTATGAAAAATTCGACGAACAGTGGGTGTCCGCCGTTAGGAACATTATTGAAAGGACCGTTCGGCGAGGGAGGATTGTCGGAGCTGGCCAGTAAAGCTGCTCCCCCGCTAGCGGTATTTGAGAACAAGCCGGTAGGGCAACTAAAAGAGATCGTTCCGCCTGGAATGTATGTCGCGGTGCCCTCAGAGCCTGCTACTCCAGGCAAGTCTTCAAGCCAAAGCTCTCCGGTTTGATTGGCAGGAATGCGAGCTGGCGGCTTCGTTGCGTAGAAGCCCGAGCTTACTTTTGATGTCTGCAGGACGAGGTCAGTCGGACTGTTGTTGTTGATCTTGACGTAGCACGAGAAGTCTGAAAACGGAGAATAGACCACTTGGTCGGCCGGTGCTGAAGCCGGCTGAATCTGGTAACCGCCGCCTGTAGACACCACCTGAATCAGTTGCATCGTGCCGTCCTGCGCGACCATCGTAAAGTTCCAGTGGGTCCGACCCGCTTGGATGTCGGGAACTGAGGGGCATTCGAAACCGCTGTTCACATACTGGCACCAAGAGTTTACAATGCCGACCTTAGGAATATGCGTGTGGCCCATTACGATGCCCTTCGCGTTGTTCCGGAAAGCGAACCGCTGCGCGAACCAAGCCATGTAGCTGCCGTCGTAGTCGGCTTGCGCCGACTTCGCAGCAATTGTTGTGCCCGCAGCGCCGCCCCCGTTCTGCGCCACCCACTGCATGAACAAGCCGTCGTATTTCGTCTTGGCAGCAGAGATGGTCGTTGGAGCTTGTCCTTTGCCCATCTGGATCGGTGCAGTGGCGGAGAAGTTGCAGCGCGTCGCGATGTAGTCCAGCAGCAGGCTGGTGATGGACGAGTTTGTGAACTGGCCGCTCAAGCCGGGAATCAAGCTGGAAAGGCTGAAGCCGTAAGGGGAACCCTGATTGGATAAATCCGCTGCGGTTTGCCCAGCCCCCAGGGTCGTATCGAGCAGGTAAGAAACAGCCCGGGTGACGAAATGGCCGACTGGCACCTCACCGGGATAGCGCGCATCGGGGGCGTTGAACATCGTCGCCAGGTGGCCGTGGGTGAATACGATGCCGCTAGCATCCGGGTAAATGTCGGGAAGCAGGTGGATCTGATGACCACCGCCAGGGATCTTGTTGAGGTCGGCTTGAGTGAGTAAAATATCGTGATTGCCGTGAAGGTACTGAACGTTGCCGTTCAATGCTTGGACGACTTGAGTAAACTTCCCGTTCGGCCCGAATAGGTTCGGGTTAGCCGCGAGAATGTCGTCGATGCTGGGTGGATCCATGCTTGGCGGGTAGGTCCAAAAATCGAAAAGATCGCCGAGAATGACGAGCCGGTTGATGGGGTTTCCGCCCTTATTGGCGTTCTGGAGGATGTAGTCCAGAAGCGCAAGTAGATAGGGTTCGTGAACAGACTGCTGGTACCAGCAGGTCTTGTAGTTGGTTCCGATGTGAACATCGCTAATGACGACTGTCTGCATAGCTATTTCCTGGTCTCGACGGTGGGTTGGCGGGAGCTTTTGACGTGCTCCCCATCGTTTGGACAAGTTCGATGGGTTTCTTAGATGGAAACTTTCCTTCAAAAGGAGCGGGAAAACCCGGCCCGGGGATGTAGGACGTCTGACCCGCTTATACCGAGGCAAAAGGAGATTTGTACGAGAAATGTTCTGTACCCGATGCGCGGCGTCGATGGACCGGGTCCGTAGCCTGCCCCGCTCGGACACTCCAAGCGTTCCCAAAACGGACGCACCAACAACTCCGTTCTTATTCTCTCATTAATAGTGTTGGACGTCTGAGATTCCCTGGCTGGTAAGTAAAGTTAGGTTTACGTCCTTGAACTTCCTGCTGAGCGCGCCAACACCGCTTTCGGCGTGGGGATGGCCAGCTCACAAACGGATTACTCACTCGTTCGTGCGAAATCCTGAACCGAGCGACGCTCTAAACTTACGGGCGTTGAGGGGGGGGAGGACCTCGAACGAAGAAAGCCGTTCGTTCCTACAGCTTAGAGCAGTAAGCATAAAAGAAGGCCTTTTGCAAGAGAAAAATCGATCATATAGAACCAATGGGTGATATTGATGTGGCCTTCGTCGTTAAGCGTGGGTATCGAACCCAAGTGGGGGAAAGCATCACCTGCGACTGCAACGGTTGAGGGGACGCGAGAGTTTTGGGGTCCCAAGAAGGCTCAATTCGACCGTCTCTCTGCGTTCAATAGGCCACGCGGAAGGTGGGGCTGTCTTCGGGGCGGGAGCGGCGCCGGTCGTAGAGCCGGGTGGTCGACACATTCGCGTGCCCCAGCCATTCCTGGACCTTGCCCAGGTCGGCGCCTCGATCCAGGGCGTTGGTGGCGGCCGTGGCCCGCAGGGCGTGCGGCCCAAAGCTTTTTCCATCGATCCCCGCCGCCTCGGCGTGTTTGCGCAAGACCTGGTAGTAAATCGCCCCGTGTGTCAGCGGTCGGTTGGTGCCCCCCTCCCCCGCCGGGTTTTTTAGCGGCCGGAAGAGCGGCCCGTCCGCGTCTTCGCCGTGGCCGGCGGCTTGCAAGTAATCGTGGATGCGCTCCAAGGCCAGCGGGTGGGCCGGCACGTACCGGACTTTGCTGCCCTTGCCCAGGACGCGCAGGTGGGCACGCCCTGGCGGCTTTGCAGGTCGCCACGCGCAAGCCGCAGAGCTCCTCGCGCCGGAGACCGTGGTGCAGGAACGTCGCCAGGATGGCCCGGTCCCGTTTGCCTTTGAGGGTGTCGGCCGGGGGTGCTTCCAAGAGCGCGCGGGCTTGGCCGTCGCGAGGGCGCCGCGTCTTGCCTTCATTCCCCTCTGCCTTGGGGCGTTTGACCCCGCGCACCGGGTTGTGGCTGACCGCGTTGGCAAATTTTGGGCTAGATGGCTTACCTAAAATCCCCGCCGCTCGTCTGGCGCCTCGGGCATGTCCCGTTCCTGGCTTTGTAGGATTTGCTCGAATGCATCGGTGGCGCGGAACGCGTCCTGGGCGAGGTTGAAGGGGTTTTCCTCAGGTCGGCGGCTAAGCAAAAGCGCCAAAAATAACTGCCAGGCTTGGTCGTTGCGGGTTTCCGGTCGGTTTAACATAGAAGTATTGTATTCTAGGGAAGGGTCCGGTTTGCTGGCCTTTATGGGGTCATCGCAGAATCTGTTCCGTATGCCGTTAACGGCATACGGAACAGATTCTGCCATGGCCCCGGGAGGGGGGAGCCGATCCGGCCGGGGCACATCTACGTGGCGCCCCCGGACCGTCACTTGCTGCTGGAGCATCCCGGCCGGTCCGGGTCACCCGCGGCCCAGACAGAACTACTGCCAGCCCGCCGTGGATCCGCTGTTTCGTTCCGCAGCCCACGCGTTTGGCCCGCGCCTCATCGGCGTGATCCTCACCGGCCGACTGGGTGACGGCACGGCCGGCCTCTGGGCCATCAAGGAGCGCGGCGGCACGGCCGTCGTGCAGCACCCTCCGGCTGGCCGTGCTTGGGCGGCCACTTGCCGCATGCACCCCAGAACAACCAACGCGGCCAGGGCCAAGGTGGTTAGTGCCACCGAACTTGCGAGGATGCAGGCGTTCGGATCGTGAGGGGCCGACCATGCCAGCAATGGACATCACCGCCATCCACATCCAACCTTTGGACTTTCCCGTCGTGGCCGTGGGCGCTTCCGCCGGCGGCATCCCGGCGCTGCAGGGCCTGTTTAACGCCATCCCGGCCCAGCCCAACTTGGCCTTCGTGGTGGTGCAGCACCTGCTGCCCGACCAGCCGAGCCGCCTCAGCGAGCTCTTAAGCCGATGGGCGGCCTTGGCGGTTCACGAGGCGGCCGACGGCGTCAGGCTCCAGCGGGATTGCCTCTACGTGGCCCCGCCCGGCCGGTGGCTCGGCCTGGAAGGGGGCCTCTTTGTCGCCCGTCCGTTCGCCCCAGGAGGGACTCGCGCGGGCATCGACACGATCGACGCATTATTTGAAAGCCTGGCGCGGGAGCTGGGGCCCCGCGCCATCGGGGTGGTGCTTTCCGGCACGGGCGCCGACGGCGCGGCCGGCGCGACCCGCATCAAGCAGGCCGGCGGCCTGGTCTTCGTGCAGGACCCCGTCACCGCCCTTCATGACGGGATGCCCAGGGCCGTGATCGCGCGCGCGGTGGCCGATCGCATCCTGCCCCTCGAGGCAATGGCCGAGGAGTTGGTCGCGTGCGCTTCGCCGGCTTACGCCCGGCCGGGCGCCGCCGCGCCCTGGACGGGCGCCGTGACCAAAACGCTGGACGCGATCTTCGGCCTGATCCGCCAGCAGGCCGGCTTGGACTTGAGCGGCTACAGGCTCACGCCCCTGCGTTGGCGCATTGAGCAGCGCATGGGCCAGCGCCGGGTCCGGACGTTCCCCGACTATGAGGCGCTGCTGAGGGACGAGCCGGCCGAGCTGGGGGCCCTGATGCGCGGCCTGCCCGTCCACGTGACCGAGTTCTTCCGCGACGCCGAAGCCTGGCAGGTCCTCGGCCGTGAGGTGCTGGGACCCCTGGTCCAGGGGCGGCGGGGCGGCCCGCCGATCCGCGCCTGGACGGCCGGGTGCTCAAGCGGCGAGGAGGCCTATTCGGTCGCGATGCTGTTGGTTGAACAGGGCGGGACGGCAGACCCGCGGTGTGGCTTTCAGGTGTTTGCGACGGACGCTTCGGCCGAAATGGTGACCCGGGCCGGCCGCGGCGTCTTTTCGCCAGTGGCCCTTAAGGGCGTGTCGTCGGAGCGCCGGGCGCGCTTTTTCTACGCGGCTGACGGCGCCTGGCGCGTAAAACAGGCCTTGCGCCAGAAGATGGTGTTCGCGCCGCACGATTTGCTGGCCGACCCGCCCTTTGGCGGCCTGGACCTGGTGAGCTGCCGCAACCTGCTGATCTACTTTGAGCCCAAGGCCATCGAGCGCGCGTTGGGTTTGCTGCACAGCGCGCTGCGGGTGGGGGGCTACCTGTTCCTCGGACCGGCCGAAGCGCTTGGCCCGCGGCAGTGCGGGTTCGAAGCCGTCTCGGCGCGCTGGCGGATTTACCGCAAAGCCGGGCCGGCCTGCGGCGTCAAGCTCAACTTCCCCAAACGCCTGCAGAGCAGCCGGCAGGCAACGGCGGTGCCCGCCCGGGCCCTGCAACCCGTTAGCCCCGAGCCCGCCGAGCCCGAGGGGCGCGCGCGGGGTGAGGTGGCGCGCCCCTCGCACCAGGAGCTGGCGGCCTCTCAAGAGGAGTGGCAAGCGCTGAACGAAGAGCTCAAAGCCGTTAACGAGCAGCTCAACGTCACCAACGAGGACCTGCACCAAAAGGTCGCGGAGCTGGAGCTGCAGGGCCGGGTGTTGAGCTCCGGCGCGGTGATGACGCTCTTCCTGGACGAAGGGCTGCGGGTGCGCTGGTTTACGCCCGCCATCGACGAACTCTTTCCGCTCCAGGCGGGCGATGCGGGCCGGTGCATCACCGATCTGGCCCAAAAATTCGAGGACGAACGGTTCATCCACGACGTGCGGGCCGTGATGCAGGCGGGAACGTCGCTGGAAGCCGAGGTGAAGAACGAAGCGGGCCGCTGGTTTCTGCGGCGGACTCGTCCCTACCTTGCGACCCCCGAAGGGACCACCGGGGTGGCGATCACGTTCACCGACATCACGGAGCGCAAGGGGATGGAACGCGCCTTACGCGAAAGCCAGGCGGAACTGGCTGCGCAGCTTAAGCGGACCGAACAGCTCCAAAAGATCAGCACCGAACTGATCCCGGAGCAGCGCACGGCGGAACTCTACGAGCGGCTCGTCGAGGCGGCGGCGCGGCTTCTGCAGGCGGACGCGGCCAGCATGCAGGAGTTCGTTGCCGACCAAGGGGCGCTCCAATTGCTGGCCTGGCGCGGCTTTCACCCCGACTCGGCGGCGTACTGGCAGTGGGTGGGTACGGCCAGCCGCAGCAGCTGCGGGGTGTCGCTCAAGAGCAAAGCGCGCGAAGTGGTTACCGATGTGGAAGCCTGCCCCTACCTGGCCGGAACACGGCACCTGGAAGAATACCGCCGCTCGGGCCTTCGCGCCGTCCAATCCACCCCCCTGACCTCACGCGGCGGTCAGCTGTTGGGCATGCTTTCAACCCACTGGCGCGAGCCCCACACGCCGTCGGGCCATGAGCTGCAACTATTCGATGTGCTGGCGCGGCAAGCCGCCGATCTCATCGCGCGTACGCACGCCGAGGCCGCCTTACGCGCAAACCAAGAGGGGCTGTCGAGCTGCCCTTAAATCCTGGTGTCGGGCTGTGCTTGAATCGCGGACCGAGGCCGTTTGCTGTACTTAACCTGACTTCCCGGCGAAAAATTCGCTCTCCCTCGAGAAACGTGCCATTTGCACGGCAAATGTAGCAAGTACCGCCGATTTTTCGCCGGGAGTCGGCACGCACAATCGCCTTGTTTGGAATCGATCATTTCCGTAAAGTTCTCAGGATTTCACGCAGAAGGAGCCGCCTTGTAGCCCTGGATTCACTGATGGGCGTCGGGATTAAAACCACTGACGTAAACGGGGTTTTTTGCCTAACGCCCCGAAAAGGTACAGTTGGGGGGTTCTCGATAGCGTCAGATTGACGTATACTCCATCCTGATGTCAGGAATACCCCGCCAAAAACGTCAGAATAGAGTCGTTTAAGGATTTATTGGCACTGCGCTGCCAAGGGCCATAGAGTTCTTCCTGACACTTTAGGAAGTTTTCCATGGCCGGACAGCGCATTGGATACGTGCGGGTCAGCACCTCCGACCAAAACCCGGAGCGACAGCTGGACAGCACGTCAGTTGGCCGAACTTGAGAGCCCCCAACTGTACCTTTTCGGGGCGTTAGGCAAAAAACCCCTTAAAGATGCAGGGCTTACCGGTCCACGTTAACTCGCGCCAGACCCATCGTCCGCAGCGGTTCCTGGTTTGGCCCCGTCCGTCCGTTGGCGGGATTCCATCGCCGTAGCCGACCCGGCCCATGCCCCCATGGCGGCTTCCTCCTGCCGGATCCGCACCGCCAAACACAGCCCATAACACGGCAGGCCCCAACCCAGCGTGCGCCACGCCCCCAGCGCCAAGCCGTAGCCCACCAGTTCGGGCAAAAGGTTGAGAAAATAGTTGGGGTGCTTGCAAAGCCGGTAAGGCCCGGAGCGCACCACCCGCTGCTGCGGCCCGATCAACACCTTCACCGTCCAGAGCGGGCCCAGCGCCCGGCACACCCTGAGGAGCATGCCCATGGCGACGGTGTACAGGGCCACCCCAAGCCCGCCGACCCGGCCGGAAGGCCCCTTGCCGCGCAGGGCCGCTTCGACCGGCGCCGCGGTATAGAACGCCAAGTGGGCCAGCGCCAACGCCTGGCTGTTGAGGCGGCCGAACTCGCGCGCGCCGGCCGCCCGCAGCTTACGCTCGTTGCGCTTCGACCAAGCCAGCGAGGTCAGGCGCACCGCGAAGGCCGCGGCCACAAAGCAGAGTTGATTGCGGTTCATGCCTGAAGTGGGGTGGACCCTTGATCTGTCGTCGAAAAAGCGGGCAGGGCTTTTGGTTATTTTCTATGGTTAGTGGGTTGCGTTAAGTGGATTTCAAATTCCAAGGGCGACTGTCACTTTGCTATTTACTTGGCATAGATGTTTGCTCGACATTTGGCATACGCTTCTTTGCGGAGAAGGATCGGTCGAGGAAGTCAGAGAGGTCGATCTCGGGAAATATGCCAAAAAGCGAGCAAAGGGTTCAGCCAAGTGATTCCCAAAGTCACAAAAAATGAGGTTTTTCCGGAGAGGATCCGGATAGGTGAACGTAAGCCCCTTTATGTATCCGTCAGTACCTTGAAAGCAGATCATTATACGATAACTCAACGTTTGATCCATGCCAACAATCCTGCGCGGATTCAACGTCAGTAATTTTCCAGCCTTGTCCGGCCGGCGCCTCTCGACAGCGCGGAAAGGGCATTTCCTGCGCTCAGAAAGGATACACGTCCGCCTTGCCCTTGTAGAAGGCCTCGGTGGGTCCAACCACTTCCTGCCAAGTTAGTTTACCCGCGATGGCCAGCTTATCGTCAATGATCGCGGTCTTGAAACCCTTCTCATCCAGGTACGCCCTGAGGGCGTTACGCTCTGCATCGGCGAGCTCGCCCGCGTCTGTGCGTACCCTCCAAAAATCGTCCTCACGTCGCAAGATCCGCTTTTCCATGGAAGGTGATTCTCAATGCCTGTGCCTGGGGTTTTTGCATATCCTCGTAAAAAGGCTTAATCCAGGATGACGCCACCAAAGCGGCCTGGAGTTTTCAGCCGGATTTCAGCCATTGCCCGAATAAGTTCGTACTTCGGCCTGAATGAGCGCGGGTTCATTGGTCTGCGCCCGGTACAAAAGGTCGTCAAACGGGTCGCGGGTCATTCTGGAGTCAGCTCGAAATCCTTACAAGCGTTCCATACCTTCCGCGCGCTGGCCGTCCAGCCCGTAGAGAACTTACCGCCGCGCCTGCCGTTCCGGGGTTACCCCTTGAAAAGCCCGCCACCGGTCCCGGTAGGACTAATCTTCTCTGATGAACGGAGGTTTTCGCTGCGCCATCCGCACCAGATCATCCCAAGACAACGGTTCAATGCGCACGGAGGGCGGAGCCATATTGAGGTTTGGGGCGCGAAAGGCCAGCCCGGCCCCGTGCCGTGGCCAGCCATGTTTTCCTTTCGACTGATTACAAGCAACGCACAAGATGCACGCATTATCGAGCGTGGGTTGGCCGCCTTTGGCAGCGGCGATAAGGTGATCCACTTCGAAATAGGACCGGTTCGCGTTGGTGAAATAACACCATTCACACCAATAGCCGCCGCCTTTGGAACGTTCCCAGTTACGCTCGAAGGCTTGATCTTTGACCTGCGGCGAAAACTCCAAACCGCGACGATAGTTCGGTTTCATAACCGAGCCTTCGACAGACAATTTAGCCGTTTGGATGCTTTGGCGCAAGGGTCGCTAGCCCGCACGCCGCCGCCAGGTCGGCGCCGTGAAAGGTTACGGTTGTGGGCGTGGACGGACAAACCGCGCATCGCTCGACGGTGGTGCTCGCCGACGGTACGGGACCAACCGTAACGGCCCCTTGAACCGGGCGAGCCTCGTGCGCCGTAGGACAAGCGGCTCAAACCGCGCGGCAACCCGGGATTGTGCTAAGGTGGCTGCCAGGCCCTCCGCCAAACACCCCCAGAAAAACGCTTCGAAGGCCAAAAAGGCGCCCAACGCCCTGGCCAAACCCGTGCGGCCCGACCCGAGCCTGGCGGCCATCGTGGGCCCGGAGCCGCTGCCGCGCACCGAGTTGACCAAACGGGTGTGGGCCTACATCCGTGAGCGCAAGCTTCAGGACGCCCAGGACTGAGCGCCGCATCCGGGCCGACGACCGGCTCCGGGCGGTCTTGGACGGGCAAGAGTCGGTGACGATGTTCGAGCTGACCAAGTTCGTTAACCGGCACCTTGCTTAGAGCCGCTTTCGGCTACGCCGCACCTTTGCCCGCCGCCTTACGGGGTGGGCCTGCTTTGCCCCCCGTGCGGGCTCTCGGCGGTGAGGCTTGCTTACCCGCCTGCGACGGCGGCTTGGCCCCGAGGATGGCGTCCTTGGCCCCTTTCGCCACCCGGAACCGCACCACCGTCTTGGCCGCCACCTTCATCTTCTGGCGCGTGGTGGGGTTGAACTGCGTGCGGGCGGCACGCTTCTGTTTGACCAGCTTGCCGAAACCCGGCAGGACGAACTCGCCCTCCTTTTTGACGGCCTTGTAGGCGATCAGCCCCAAAGCGTTGAGGAAGGCCCGGGCCGTTTTTTTATCCGTCTCGAGTGGCTTCGGCCAGGGCGGCTTGCAGTTCGCTCTTCGTCATGGCTGACCCTGGTTATGCCAGCGTGCCCCAAGGCGTTGCAAGCCCATCGGCACGGGGCAGGCTTTGCTACTCCGACTTGGCCCCTGGAGGCTGCCGCGTGGCTCCAAGGCTTCAAGGACCAACTCGCCACCCGCGTCGCCAAGATCGCGTTGGCGCGAGAAGCCGCCCCCGCGTCGCCCTAAGTTTTGGGCCTTCTTTCCTCGGGAAAAGCACTTAACCCGACGTACCTGACGGGTGGCGATGGATTGGCCAATCGGCGTGAAGCTTGGGGGCCATACCCTGTCCATGGCCCTGCCCCTTTGCCGGACCAGCTTGCCGTCTTAGCCGCTGGCGGCGAGCCGTTCGCGCTTGTAAGCCGCATGCGTCCGCTTCCAATGCGCCAGAAAGCGCTCTCGCGCCTGGCGCGGCGAGCGTTCCCGGATGCGCAGACGCCGGGCCTCACCGACCAAGGCCGGGAAAGCCGCTTGCAGGGCAGAAAGGGTCCCCGCCAGGCCCGGGTGCCGGTGCTGCGGCAGCAACTGATCCAACTCGGCCCAGAGGCAGGCCAGGTCGGCCGCTTTCACGATGGGCGGTTTGGTCTCCGGCAGCTCGAAGCGTTGCGCCACCGCCGACCAGAGCGCGGCTTCCAACCGGCCAAAGCCGGGGATGGCATGCTTGACCTGGGGCGCCAGGTCGGGCAGGTAACTCTCGCTGGCGTCGTGCAACAGCGCCTGCAGCCGCGTCTGGGCGCTTTCGCGCCGCAGCAGCCACGCCACGTAGACCGAGTGCTGGGCGACCGAATAATGGTGGCGCGTGGAGCCGTGAAACCGACAGGTGTGCGCCAAGCAGTGGGCAATGTCGTCAATGCGCACCTCCTCCGGGCGCGGGTCCAGCACGTGGAACTCCGTGCCGCTGGGCATCAGGATCCAATCGCCGACCCTCGCCGAGGGGGGCTTGGCCACCGCGTTACATGAGGGCGTGAAAGCAGGGTGCATGGTGAGGGGCCCGCGCCGGCCTCCCGGCCGGCCACTTGAGCCGTTCTAGCAGTCGGACCCAGTCGGCCGCAAGGTTAAGCCGGCCGAACTTGCCCGCTGCCGCTGCCCATCCGGCCGCGCGCTCCCCCCCGGTGCCGCCTTGCCACCCGCCCCGCTTTTGTGCCACGCTTGCGCAAGCCTTTGCGGCCCGACCTTGCGGCCCACCGCGCCCCGGCGGCAGGGCAGTCCCGGGGGCCCGCAGCCCTTCACCCCAAACTTACAAAGCCTCGATGCCCACGAACGCAGCTGCCTACCCGCGTTGGGAGCGCCACGGCCGGCTAAGCCGCTTTTGCCTTGGCCCGGACTTGGCCGTTTACGAGGTGAAGGAACTCGCCCTGATCGGCGGGGCGCTCTTCGTCGCCTCCGTCGTGGACACCGCGGAACTCATCGGCCAGTTTGAATCCGAGCAAAACGCCAAACAAGCCTGCGCGCGCGACTTCGTTGAAAGACAAAAGGCCGGCCAAGCTGACCGCTAGGCGCAGAGGAGGGGCTCATCCTCCCTCAGAGACCCCGCGGGCGGCTTTTGCTGGGGGATCGGCCGCCGCAAAAGGCCTCGCGCCGGCATGCAACCAGCTTGAGGGCTGCGATGGGTGCGACAGGGTGAGCGCACCAGCGGCCCACCGAGCCCCGGTTAGAGGGCGCCAACTGGCTTGCCAAGCTCTGGCGCTGGTCATGGCGGATTCGTGGCGGCCCACGGCGGCCAACTTCTTCATGGAGAGCAGGAGATTGCGGGGGGTCAGTCGTTCGTAAGGGAACTCTCGGGAGCGAGTCCAAGGATCAACGAATCGGGCCTGCCGCCGCCGTTCAAATCCGTCGTAGCCTGCAGACCCCCCGGAATCTCCCGCCCTCCAAGATGACCGTTGCGTTTTGGGGCGGGTCAACGACCCTTGCTTCTGGTTTGCTCCCGTTCGAAGTGCGGTGGATTGTCAGGTGAGGCCCTTGGGCCCGGTGGTGATTTGAAACCCGGTGTTCGAGAACGGCTCGGGGGCGCGGCCAATCGTCAGTCCATCACCTTTCCAGAAGCATGAAACTTTACGTCGGGAATTTGTCCTTTAACACCACCGCCGCCGACCTCCAAGCGGCCTTTGAGGCCTTTGGCACCGTCGTCGAGGTCGTCCTGATCAGCGACCGTGAGACCGGCCGCTCGCGCGGCTTTGCCTTTGTCACGATGGGCAGCCGGGCCGAAGGGCAGGCCGCCATCGACGGCCTGCAGGGCCGCGAACTCGACGGCCGCGCTTTGAGCGTCAACGAAGCGCGGGCCCGCGAGGAGCGCCCCGGCGGCGGCGGTCCTTCGGGCGCCAAGAAACGCCGTTGGTGAGGCCGCGTCGCTTGCCGGTGGCAAGACCGCCCCTTGAGGGCTTCGGACAACGGGAAGCGCGGGGTTGGGGCGGCCCCCGTTAGCCCCCCTTTATTAAGCGCACCCAAGCACCTTCCATTCACTTTATCATGCCCAACGAAGCGGAGCTTACCACCGAAGGCACCATCGTCGCCGTGCTGCCCGGGACCATGTTTCGGGTCGAACTCGACAATAAGCACCAGGTCCTGGCGCACATTTCCGGCAAGATGCGCAAACGCTTCATCCGGCTGAACCGAGGCGATCGGGTGCGGCTGGAAATGTCGCCCTACGACCTGGGCAAAGCGCGCATCGTCTACCGGTTAAAATGAGGGGCCCGAGCCTCGCGTTTTGATAAGGGTTGCGCCGCTCCGCCCTGGACTAGCCCATGCCAAGCAAGGGCCTCAGCGGCATCGGCGTTTCCCTGGGCGGCATCAAGGCCCTCCAAGGCGCCGGGCGAGCGGACTGCCACAAGAATCATGGCGCTTTGTGGTTCTTCACCGCGGGGCTCACGTTAAGCCACGAACGTTGCGGCTTGCTCTGACCCGGCTTTGAGGCCCTCATGGCCTTTCCCATGCCGCCCGCCCGCGCCTCAACGCCGACTGCCTGTGGGAATGGTCGGTTTGCCACCGCCCGTACCGCCACCCCCAACGGGCGGCTGATTGCGCCTGCCCCGCCAAGAAACCGCCCACCGTTACGGCGCCGCTGGTGCGTTGCTCCGAGTTGCCCATGTTTGATGGCCATCGTTTGGCCTTGACCGGCTGGCTGGAAGCCGACCAAGCCGAACGGACGCGGTTGCACCGCCCCGAGGCCGAGGGGGCTATAAAGGCCACCGCCCACCGGTTTTGCGCGTCGCGCCAAAGCTTGGAACCCACGGGCGGCTTTGCGTTCGTGCCCGTCTAAAAGCCCTTGGGCTGGAGGACGGACCTTTTGCATGATTCCGCCGCCCCGGAGCTTCGTAGGGGCGGCGCACTTTGGCTTGCGGGGTTATTGACCCCACGGGCCCGCGCGACGGCGCGGGATTTCAAAAACCCGGGGCGAAGCGGACGCGGAGCCAACCGCCGAGAATGGGCAAGCTTGCTTCAGCTCGTCGGAGGCGGTTGTCAATAACCCCCTCTCCAGGTATTTACGATCCCCAACCCACAAAGAGAAAAATCTCGCGCGCTCGTCAGACCGGACGAGAAAGCGCCGCCAGAGCATCGGGTGGATGTCCCGGATCCAGGCGTGGAGGAGGTAAGCTTCGGGCTGGGAATCGTGTTCCATGGTGACATCAGCCTACCCGCTTACCAACTCTTCGGCTCCTTTTAGCCCCCGGTTTGAAATGCTCTCCTATTTCCCCAATCTGGAGGCCGTCATCACCGCTGTCGAAGCGCAGTTCGCCCTATGGGCGCCGGGCAATGAGACCCTACGCCGTTTGTGTTCCATTTAACCATTCTGCATGTTTTTATGTCTCTGTGTATAGCACCTAACCGGTTTTTCAGCGCGATCAGAGTTACAACACTTCTGCCGCGCTTGTCATAACCCGAAAGTAGTATTGCCACCACGGTTATTACGTGATGTCTTGTGGCACTAAGCGGAGCCAGAGAATACTCTCAATGGCGCCCTACTAAGTACGTAGGCGAAGATTCGGGCGCATAAATTGTGCTGGAACCGACGTATAAGTGGGTGGCCAAAAGTTCGGCTCTCCCGCACTTTGCGTGGCAGGGGGCGGGCCAGGGGAGCGGCAGCCTTTAGGTTTGGGAGTATATTGAGGCTCGATGTACGAACATTTTCCGTTTCCGGGCTGCCGGGTCGAGCAGGTCATCCGTCTG
>Ga0213876_10001116_pt1 | contig 17148 bp, 19 predicted proteins | sample BarmaccomBMRX_R9_FD_160113 | JGI IMG/M metagenome (GOLD analysis project Ga0213876, IMG submission 160113) | Root-associated microbial communities from Barbacenia macrantha in rupestrian grasslands, the National Park of Serra do Cipo, Brazil - RX_R9 | ecosystem: Host-associated > Plants > Roots... | reverse complement strand
TAAGAATGAGCACGGGCATCTTGCGGCCAGCCTTGCGCCATTGCTCGAGCACACGCACGCCATCCATTTTAGGAAGGCCGAGATCGAGGATCACGACATCGTATGGCTCGGTATCGCCGAGGAAATGGCCTTCCTCGCCATCGGCCGCGGCATCGACCACATAGCCCGCATCGCTCAGCGCCTGCTTCAGCAGACGTTGAAGATCCTTGTCGTCCTCGACCAGCAAGACTCGCATCTATCTGCCCCTCGGCCTGTGGTGGCCTCCCCGGCCCAACCCGAAATGTCCGCCACGCCATTCACGCCACGGACGGTACGGATGAAAGTAACGCGGCGGCGGCCCGTCCGGCATTCCGACCACGGGCGGATAGAACCCGCGCGGGTAAGGACCATAGCCGCCCCAGCCGTGATTGACGCCAAGAATCCTGCCGGTGCGGGCATCGGCATCGAGCCAGACCACCCGGCCATCCGGCGTCAGCCATTTGATCCGATAGTGCAGTCGCCCGGTAGGATCGGCAAATGGGCCATCCACGTCCGAGAAAACGCCCGGATGCGTGCTGCGAATGTGCGGCAGGATGCGATCGAGCGGCATGGCGCCGCGCGCACCCTGAGGGTGCACGTAACGCCCTTGCGCCGCTGCCGGAGAAACTGCCAGCAGGAGCGCCGAGATTGCGCAAATCAAAAGCCGCCAGCACATGGCAATTACCTAAGCTCCCGGCGATGAACCCGCGATGAATGCTGCTTCCAGAGACGGTTCAGCAGCCGCACAACAATTTAGGGACGAATTTGCGGGATCAAGACGAGACGCATCGATTTTACGGTTGGATCGTTCTTGAGGCGGACGCGCGTTTCGCGGCAAGCCCCTCCACGCGGGGCGCGCGCACCGTCGTCAAGCGAGAGCCCGCGGGACCGGAAGGTCTCGCGGGTTTCTCTCTTGCCGTGAGAGCCGCGACCTCGCGCTATGGCGACCGAATGAAGCCGTGAAATATGTTGGCCCCATCCTTGTAGTATCCCACGACGTGTTTTTCCCCGTTGATGCCCGCCGCGAAAGTACCCTGACCCGAACCGAAACCGGCCCCGGGTGCTTCGAAAGTGGTGATCTTTCCCTGACCCGAGCGCAGAAATCCTATCGTATGGAAACGCGAGTCTTGCGCGATCCCGATGACAGTGGAGGTGCCATTATTTTGTGCGGTTAGATCCTGACCAAACGTATCGGCTCTCTCAGATGTCTTGAATGTTGTCACGTTTCCACCACTCTCGCGCAAAAATGCTCCGGTAGACACTCGCCTTTCATCGTATCCTGTGATCCGCCCGGCATTGTCGATGGACTTCGGATAAGTGGCGGTAGATTTCGGCGCGTCGAAAACCTCGAAAGTGCCGTCTGGATTCCGTAGGAAACCATGAGATGTGAAGCCGTCGTACCAGCTTCCCGTGACAACGCCAAACTTGTTGATGCCCGTCGGTTGGGTGAAAACCGCACTTGGAACATCGAAGGTAGTTATGGAACCATCCGGCTGCCGCACAAAGCCGTGAGTTTCTGAATTGCTATACTGTCCCAGGATCGCTCCGTTTATGTTGATGCCGATCAGATTGGTATCGATTGCCTGCTTCAACTCGATCGTGGTGATAGCTCCGTCGGCAGTGCGCAAGAAGCCGCGCGCGTGGCCACCACGATGGGTGTAGTAGGTCCCGACGATGCTGCCAACGCCGTTGATGGCTTGCGGATAAGTCTGAACGGAGCCGGCCGGATCAAACGAGACAATCGATCCGCTCGGCTGACGGACGAAGCCATGATAAGTGTCCGTCGATGATTTATGATAGTAGCCGGTTACGACTCCGCCGGCATTGATAGACATGGCCAGAGTATCTGATGCGCCGGGCACATCGAATTCAACATAGGACTCGCCGAATGCCGCGCCGCTCAAGCCAGTAGCGCAGACAGCAAGAATAAACGAAAGCGCGAACACACGCCGTAAGGCGGCTGGCCAATAACTCGCGGCAACCATGCAAGTCTCCCCGGAAAATTTTGGCTGACGCTGACTTATACACCTTCTGACGCCCCGCGCCTACGATTTCGCGCTTCCGTTCATCTCCGCTTCACGTAGCTGAACGGAGAATTTTTTTTCGCCCCAGAGTCCGTTCAGCACGCGCCTGCCATCTTCCGCGCATCGCTCGCCCGATGTGGGCCGAGGAAATGGACAAGGAGTGTGGATCATGAAGAGCAAATTCATCGCCGGTGCGATCGGCGCGCTTGCAATGGTGGCGAGCACCGTTTCCAACGCGGCCGTCATCATCGAGAAGAAGCACAAGGTGATCGTGGCGCCGAACCGCGCCGTCGCGGCGCGTTACATCGATCGCGGCCGCGTGCTGGAAGTGGTGAAGGCGCGCAACATCCGCGTCGTCGGAGCGCCATACATGTATCGCGGCTACTACGTCGTGAAGTGCGTCAACCGCTATGGCCGCGCGGCGTTCTGCAAGGTGAATCCGCGGACCGGCGCGTTCATCGGCGTGAGCTTCCGGCTCTGACGTCTCGTAGCGGAAGCGCCGGCGGTATGCCCCTCCACGTACGGCGCCGAAGCGAAAAGAGAGAACCCGCGGGAGCGAGAGCTTCCGCGGGTTTTCGTTTCAAGCCGCGGCGACGGCGCGTTCGAGCGCGGCCCGCAGGCGGGCCAGATCGGTTTGCATCGGCTCGTGATCGTCGATCCAGCATCCGAAGACGACGAGCAAAATCTCCTGCAGCACAATGCGGATGGGCTTATCGTTGGGCAGCACTGTCGCAATCGCGTCCATCGCAGCGTCGAAATAGTCGATCCGCTTTACGGCAGAGTTTCCCATGGCCTGTCCCATTCCGCTTCAGATCTTGCCAAGGGATTGTGCCAGCACCGGCATCGCGGGGGCGCGCGCGCCCGTTGTGCCGAACGCTGAAGGCGGCGGCACCGGGAGGTAGGCCAGGGCCTTCAGTTCGAGCGCATCGAGATCGAGAGCGAAGGCACGCATGGCATCCGGCGCATGGTTGAGCGCGTAACGCGCGGCGAACGCGGCGATTTCGTTCCGCACCGTGATTTGCGCATGCAGCTTCTCTGCGCCTTCAATGCTTTGCATCGCCACGGCGACTCCGTTGGCGAGCGCGGTGTTGAGATCGTCCGCCGCTTTGGTTTCCAGCGCCGCTCCGACAAAAGGCGGCGCATATTTGTGCAGCAGCCAGGTGAACCAGGCGGCGATGAACGTCGCCACGCCTCCCAGCAGTGTCAGGATGGCGTCGTTGGCGATACGGTAGACGGGCGAGATATCTATGACGTGCATGAAGCGCTCCTGTTGGTTGCTATGTGCTGATGTCTGGGGTTGCCGGAGGAAACAGTCCGGCCCAGAGCCGGCGGCTCTCCGGCCCATACGTCCATAACGCCGCGTGATGCGCATCCACCGGATGGGTGTCGCAATGCAGCGCGTGGCGCATCAGGCCGAAGCGGAGAAATCCCGCCTCGCGCGCGGCGTTCAATAACGGGCGGCGCGCATGCGGCCCCAATGCGATGTCGAAGGCGAGTTGCAGATGAACGGAATGCGCCGCTCCGCCGACTTCCGCGTTGTGCCGCGCACAGCGATGGCCGCTCGCCACGGTCACCGGGCCTTCAAGCAGGCGCCGCAATCGCTCCAGCGCATCGAGGGCTTGTGCATCGACATGCATTTCGCCGCAGCAGTGGCAGGAAAGCTCGCGCGGCGTGAAATGCGGCCAGCGCGCCGAATCCCATTCGACGCGGGACCAGTGGGCCGTGTGAATCATTCTGTCCTCATCCATGATGCAGCCGCGGCTGCGCCGGCCGCTTGATTTCATCGCTGCGGCTTTGCCGTTAGGCTGGCGCGGCCACAGTTGAGCAGCGCACATGAGCCAGGTGCCGGTTCATTTCCTGCACGTGCCGAAAACCGGCGGCAGCGCCATCAGGGCGGCGTTGGAACCGGTCGCGCAATCGTTCGGCCTTCAGCTTCACCGGCACAAGGTTGCACTCGCGGACATTCCCAATGGCGAAGGCGTGGTTGTTTTTCTTCGCCACCCGGTGACGCGCTTCATCAGCGCCTTCAACAGCCGCCTGCGCCGCGGGGCGCCGCATCACCAGGGGCGACACACCAAACGGGAAGAAATCGCCTTCGCGCAATTTCAAACACCCAATGCGCTGGCGGAAGCCCTGGCGAGCGGTGACGCGGATAAGAAGGCGGCGGCGGAGTTCGCCATCAATGTCATCTCCCACACGCGCCGCCGTTTGATCGACATGCTGGGCAGCATCGCGGATGTGAAACAGCGGCGTCGCGACCTCGTGTTTATCGGTTTTCAGGAAGCGCTCGCGGACGATTTCGAGCGCCTGAAGCAGCGCCTGTCACTGCCTGCATCGCTTGCATTGCCGGCAGACGATATCGTGGCGCACCGGATGCCGCCCGGCTTCGATACCGAGTTGAGCCAGGAAGGCCGCAGCGCCATCAAGGATTGGTATCGCGAAGACATCGAACTGTTTCGCTATCTGCGTTCCGTGGCGGCTGAACTTTCGGACTTCAGAAGTAGCTGACGAGACGCACTTCGCCGCGCGCTCCGCCGCCGCCGGCACCCGAATTGTTGCCATTGGACGATGCACCGCCGCCCGCGCCGCCGCCGCCGGGCGTTCCACCGCTGCCGCCAGCTCCGCCTGCTGCGGCCGAATTTCCGCCGCCGCCTCCACCGCCCGCGCCGCCCCATTGATGGACGGTGTCACTAATGCTGCCGCCATTGCCGCCATTGCTTCCGGTAGTTCCTGCCGCGCCGCCATTCGTGCGGCTATTCGACGGCGTACTTCCGTTCGATCCCGCCGTGCCGGCAAACGCTGTGTTCGCGGTCGACATGCCGCCGCCATTGCCGCCATTGCCGGGACCTGCGCCGTCGTTCGACGCAGCGGCTGTTGCTGTGACCGAAGTTGCGGTGACGGCAACGGCCGTGGCGCCTGCCAGCGCGACTTGCTGGCTCAAAGTCGCAGAGGCAGCAGCACCGCCGCCCACTCCGGCCTGTCCGCCGAGCGCGATGAGATGCGCGCCGAAACTCGATGTTCCACCTGCGCCGCCGGCGTTTCCATCGGTGCTGTCGGCGCTCTGCGCCGCACCGCCGGAACCGGCTGCTCCGATTGTGATGCTCTCGCTTGCGGAGATTGCGGACGCGGCAAAGCTCCAGCGGTTGAGAACCCCGCTCTGTCCGCCTTGGCCGCCCGAGCGCGCGCTTCCTGCAGCGCCGCGCCTTCCCGATCCGCCGCCGGCACCGGCGCCGATCACCGTGGCTTCGATGGATTGCGCGAGCGGCGGCTTCGTGTAGGTGCCGTTGGCGGTGAACACTTGCGCGAGCGGCGCGATATTCCAGCGCACCGGCGTCCAGGCGCCATCCCAGAAGGCGAACATCGCTTCGTCGTATTGCGACGACAGCCACGCCATATCCGTGCCACCGCTGGTCTTCACTGTGACGCGGTTGGCGCTGGAATCCTTCTTGCGCACGATCACCCAATCGTCGGCATCGGCGCCCGCAGGAAGCGTGATATTGAAGGCGCCGCCGCTGGCGTCGGCGCGGACGACGCGGCCGAGATGCGTGGCGCCGAGCGTTGCAGTGCCGCTGATGTCGGTATGCTTCAGCAGCACGCTGCCCGTGTTGCGGTTGAGGACCACGGCTTCATAGAAGGTCGTGCCGTCCGGCGAGACCTTGAAGTGGAAATTGTCGTCGCCGGTGAGGCCGATTTCCGCGCGGCCCGAGAAATTGGTTTGATACAGCAACGAGGCGGTGTCGCCTGCAGCGTGCTTGTTCAACTTCGCTTGCACGCTTGCGCCGATGTGATTGAACAGCACGGCAGAGCTGGCGACGCTGAGCTTGTTGGTGGCATCGGCTGTGGCGTTGATGCCGAGCATGGGCACGTTCTGCAGCGGTACGGCGCTGACGAAATCCGCCCAAGCCAAACCGTTGTAGAAGATGAGCTTCGTTTCGTCGGCCACATAGGCGCTGAGCCCTTCGAACGGCGCATAGAAACGCCAGCCGCCGTCGATGGCGTAGGCGAGCTTGCCACTTTGGCCTGTCCAGGCGCCGGTGCCGGCGGCTTTGACGAGATAAGTGTCGCCATCGTCCGGACTCGCGGGCGGTGCTGACAAATCGCGGTCCAGAATGGTGGTGGCGATCAGCGCATCGAGCCCGAGCAGCGCTTCGTTGTGGGTGACGTGCTTCTGCGATTGCGCGGCCGCGAGCAGCGGCAACGCCACGCGCGGCGTGGTGTCGGACATGATGTGGTTCCTTGAAGATCGATGAACAGATTTGTCCTTCACCTTCCCCCCTTGTGGGGGAAGGTGGCTCGCTCGCACACGAGTGCGAGCGAGACGAAAGGGGGGCTGTTTGTGTTCCCCCCTTCAGTCATCCGCCGCTGGCGCGACGGCTGACAGCTTCCCCCACAAGAGGGGAAGCAGAACGCTTTTGTACGCGCCGTGCGCGAGACTCAATCGTCAGCGGTTGGCTCCGTCAGGGGTGCGCGACCGTCATCGTAAATCCGTCAAAACGGGATTGGCCCTCGTTAGTGAGCCTCGATTGCGTCCTGATGACATGCTTGCCGGGCGCCACATCCGGGCAGAGGTCTGTCATGGAATTGGCATATTCGTCCTCAGTCGATCGTCCCGCGAAGGCGTTCGCAAAGGTGGCGGTGGACGGGAGACAGCCCGTTGCGCCGTCGAGGACTATCTGCACCAAAGTGAAGGTCTGTGGAGAATACGTCGGCGCTGAAAACGTGACCAGCACGCAGCCCGGTTTCTTGGTGCGGAGATTCACAAATGCACCGGGCACGTCAGTATAGATGATTGAGGTGGTAGTTGAGGCGTCAGTCGAATTCACCACATCGATCGTTTTCAGGGCGGTGCAGCTCCTAAACTTAACTGCCGGGGGATACCGCAGCGACCGCTCGCCTTGTTCGGCATTCGCGGATGCGGCCACTGCGAATAAAGCAGCGCACATTGTCAGAACGGCGCAAGATACCTTCGCTTTTTCACGCATGATTTTCCTCCCTGAACTGCCAGCAGAAACCTTATCCTCATATGCCGCCCGCTCCCAACCGGCGCGATAGTCCGCTGATCTGATTTTGCTTTTAAGCGCCCACAGGCGCTAGTTGAAATAAATGCCTGCCGCCTTCCCCACACCTCGGCCGAAGGTGGAGGAGAGCTGGTAGACGGTAAAGCGGAACGGCGAAGGTAAGCCGCTTGGGAAATCGGCGGTGATTTGAGCAGCGGTGTAGGTGAGCGAAGGTGAGGATACCGAGTTGAAGGAGCGGATGACATTGGAAAAGCCATCCAGGATTTCCACCTCGTAGCGTTCCGAAGACTCGCTCAGCGGAATCTCGACCTGGTCCCAGCCGTCGCTTGCGGGATCGCGGTCGCGGCGCAGCCACGACAGCAACAAATCGCCGGATGCGGAATAGACAGCGCGCCACTGCACAGGCGACAGCGGCCGCAAGCCGATGCCTTTGAATTGCAGCGAAATATACTGGTATGCCGGATCGGAAATCGGCTTGCCCTGCGGGCCGTAGAGATAATTGAACGGCAGCGCGTGTTCGGCCTGGCTCAACCCCAGTTGCATCAATGCTGAATCCAGAAGCACCACGCGTGCACCCGCTGCGAGCGGCGAACGCATCGCCCCTTCCGTGCCGGCCTGCCCGCGCAGCAAACGTGACAACGTCCATTCACCGGGGTCCGGTAAGCATCGCGTTCGCGAACTGCAGCACCTCCCATTCGCCGACCGCGTTCTGCACAGCGAGTGCATTGGCGCCGCCGAGTACGGACATATCGTCGAGTGACGACAGTGCCGTGCCGTCATAGATGGCAATTTTCAGTTGGTTGACCTCGTCCCAGCGCCACGCCGGCCCGGTGAAAAAATCGGCCGTGGTTTCGCCGATGGTGGCGGGCTTCTTCAGCGCGGTGTCGAGCACGTAATTCGAGTCAGTGGCGCTGCGGAACACCAGCACCGATCCCGGCCACCGCGATGCGAAAGCCGCGGCGAACGCATCCCACGGCTTCTGCTCTTGCGTGAGCCACGGCAGATCGAGAAACACCGCAAGCGCGCGGCCGGGCGAGGATAATCCCTGCATCTGCCCCGGTCCCCGCGCTGGCCCCGCGATCTCCTCGTAAATGGAGGGATCGGTGGCGACCGATTGAATTTCGCGCCCGCCGGCATCGTTCACTTCCGTAAGCCGCAGACGTCGCTCGCGGCCACCAGCTGTGAGCACCACTTCGTCCGCCGGATCGAGCGCGAGTTGCGACGGCGGCAGCGCGAACGCCGCGCGCTCGCGCATTGTCCAGACATCCTGCAGCAGCCGCTCGCCGATGCCGATGGCGCCTGCCTGATCCAGCACGATCGGCAGCGCCGCTTGCGTGACGCGGTCGGACGTACCGACAAGGCGACGGGCCTCCGCCACTGCCTCCCGGTAATCGGCATCCACATCGATGTAGGCGATGCGAATGTCGTTCGGCAGATCGGTTTCCTGCGCCCGGATAAACGAAAAGCCGAAACCCGGATCGCCATGCTCCGGAATCACCAGATCGGTTTCGAGAACCGAAAGCGGATCGGGACGCCCCCGCGCCAGGAATTGGATCTCACCTTCGCTTTCCACCGCATCAAAAAAATAGGCGATGGAGAGGGGCTGGAGCACGTCGCGTACGCTCATGGTATCGGTCACGGCGAAGCCGGTGACCACACCATCAATATTGGAGACGTCGATCTCGCTGAAGTTCGCGTCCGCGCAAACGTCGGTCACCAGATCGGGCAACATCACCGCGCCGAGGCGGCCGTTCAGCCAATGGCCGAGATTGTAGTCGCGCGCATCGCCCCACACATTGGCAAACGCCGGAAAGAACGGAAACGGCCGCGCGTCCCAGCACCACAGATAGAGATTCGCCGTATCCAGCATCGCGCCGGAGTAGACGGACGATGTTGGATTGTTCGCCGGATCGCTCCAGAATTTCAGATGCGCTTCCAGAAAGCGGCGCTGGATGATGTCGTCGCGCCCGCCATTGGAGTAATACGGCAGCGCACTCTCGCTCGACTTGGGATCGAAGAACACGTTGGGCTGGTTGGCGCCCTTGTCGACCGCCGGGCAGCCAAGCTCGGTGAACCAGATCGGCTTGCTCTGCGGCACCCAGGCCGTGTGCCCCGGACTCTCCGCACCGGCCGGCCGGTTGTGGTGCGGATTGCTCCACCACGCCCAGATGTCCTTTTGCCGGAACACCCAGGGCTTACCATGACCGTCGCTGATGGTGGTCCGCGCTTGCGCATCGCGGTCGGCATCGCTGGCGTAGTACCAGTCGTAATCCTCGCCGCCGCGAATGTTGGCGGTGAGATACTCCGCATCGTGGATGTTTGTCGGGCCGTTCGCCGCGTCGTAGTCGAGATGCGCCGTGCCGTCACGCCAGTCGGACAGCTTCATGTAGTTGTCGATGCCCACGAAATCGATGTTGGCGTCGCTCCACAGTGGATCGAGGTTGAACAGCAGCGCGCCCGGTGCATCGCCGGTCTGGTGATTGTTGTATTCGCTCCAGTCCGCGGCGTAGCCGATCTTGGTGCTGCTGCCGAGAATGGATCGCACATCCGCCGCCAGCGCTTTCAGCGCTGCGACCGCCGGATAGCTGGTGGCGCTGCTGCGGACGCGAGTCAGCCCGCGCAGTTCCGAACCGATGAGGAAGGCATCGACGCCGCCGGCCGCCGCGCAGAGATGCGCGTAATGCAGCACCATGCGGCGGTAGCCCCAATCGTCGCCGCCAATCCAGCTCACGTTCGTTCCGCTGACGGAAAAATCACCAGCCGTAGCGCTGCCGAAGAAGTTGCTGACCTGTGTGGCCGCTGCGGCAGTTTTGTCAGGCGAGCCGGAAACACCCGACGCCGGATCGCAGGTGATGCGGCCGCGCCACGGATATGGCGGTTGCGAGCTCGCGCCGGTGTAGGGATCTTCCAGCGCGTTGCCGGCGGCGATGTCCATGAAAAGAAACGGATTGAACAGCACGCGCAAGCCGCGCGCCTTCAGTTCCTGTATCGCCTCCACCACGCATGCGTCCGATGGCGTGCCGCCATAAGCGGGAATGCCGCCCACCTGGCTCACCAGGTGCGCGTTTGCCCGCGTGACGCCGTTCACGCTCCAGGTTTGCGGATAAGTGTTTTTCTTGGCGATCTCCACGCCAGGCTTGATGAGCGTTTCGCCGCAGCGAAGGTCGTCGCCGAACCAGCCCACAACCAATGACACCGCGCGAAAATTCTGCGCCAGTGCCTGCAGCTCGTCGAGCGACGCGGTGTAGTCGGCCGCGCCGGCGACGTTGTGCGCGTTCTGCGGCGTGGTCGTTCCCCTGCCGTCATCGGCGGTTACGACTTCCGTCGCGTAGACGAACTCGCCGGCACCGGGAATCAGCGCCACGCCGCTTAAGCGATTCTCCAGCGCATCCGGATTGTTAGCGTTGAGCGAGCGGATGATCTCGAAATTCAGTTGCGGAATTCGGTTGCCGAAATTCGTCAGGTCAATGTCCTCGAACACGACGTACGCCAGGCCGCGATAGGCCGGCGTATTGCCGGCGCCTTCGGTTTCCTCGATCAGCGGATCGGCGGTTTGCGCGTCGTCACCGGGATAGAACCGCGTGGTGAATTGCGAGATGTCGATCAGGTTTCCATCAGCCCACACCCGGCCAATCTTTGTCACCGCGCCGGCGCACAGGCCGACCGCAAAGGAAATCGAATAGCGGTAGCCGATATCGGTTTCGGTGACCTTCGGGCCGCCCTTGCCCCCGCCAGTCTGCTGCTCCGACTTGACAATGGTTTCCCTGAACTTGCTGGCCCACAGCAGCTGGCCCGCAACGCGCATGCGCCCATAGATTCGCGGAATCGGCGCGCCCTCTACAGAAGCCTGAATATTCACATCCGTCAGCCGCGGGCTGGTGCGCGTGATGTGCGTGCCGGGTGCAATGAGATTGTCGAGTTCCGCACCGAGCAGTGTGCCGATCGCCCCGCCGATCTGCGCGCCCGTGATGGTGGCGCCGAACAGCGAGAAGCCGCTGCCAAGCAGCGAAGCGCCCGCGGCCGATCCCGCGATGCCGAGTACAAGCGATGCCATGTGGGTTCCTTCACCTCCCCCGTTGTGGGGAGGTCGATTTGCTGAAGCGCAGCGAAAGCAAATCGGGTGGGGGCGATGGCGGTTTCAACATCGTCCCCCGCCCGCATCGCTTCGCTTTGCGACCTCCCCGCAAAGGGGGAGGTGATCTAAGGCTTCACGCCGTAGAGCAGGAATGTGTGGACGACTTCAGGATCGCGCGCGCGGGCCTGGTTGATGCCGGTGTCGCCGCCGATGGTGTCGCCGGATTTGTGTTTCGCCAGTGTTGTTAGAAAGGAGCCCGGCTGCAATTCTGTCCGCTCAAAAAGAAATGGCGGCTCGCCGCCGCCATTTCTCGCTTCAAATGCGGACGAAATCAGTTCTTGTACATGGTATAGGTGCTTTGCCAATTGGCAAGCGAGCTCGCCTGATTCACATACACGTCGGTTCGCACCGTGTGACTGCCGGTCGCGACAGTGATGCTGCCCTGACCGTTGCCCGTGACATAGGAGCTGCCGCCGGCTGCAACCGACCCCTGATACGGGCATCCGGGATTGGTATAGGTGCCATCGACATTTGGACAGATCGCCCAAAGGCCGTCCGGAGTCTGGAGCTGCACCATTTCGGTGACCGCAACGGTACATGGGCCTTTCTTGCAGTTCAGTGTGTGCGAGTCTATCGTATTGAATCCGGGATTGAGCGTTCCGCCATTTCCGTTGGCAATCAGCGCGTCCTTCAGCTTGATCGGCGGCGCCACAAAGTGCTGGCCGTTACCCGTTGGGCTGGTCCGGTCCGCGGCGGATGCCTGCAGGCAAAGCCCACCGGCCAAAGCCGTTCCCATCAATATCGCAATCAGTTTTCCCATCGTAATCCCCTGAGTTTTCTTACACCCCATCAAACACATGGGTTCAACTTGCTATCATCATTTCGGCCATAGTTGAAGAGTCCCTGGACCGCCTTTTCGAGGGAGCACAGGCAGTGCCCTTTTGCCCGGTTTGACAGTCCCTTAAGGCCTCACGCCGTAAGTCAGGAAGGTGCGGACGATGTCCGGATCGCGCGCGCGGGCCTGGTCGATGTCGGCGTCGCCGCCGATGGTGTCGCCGGATTTGTGTTTCGCCACGCCGCGCAAATACAGCGCCGAAGCGAGGTTGGGATCGGCGTCCTTGGCTGCGGTGCAATCGGCAATGGCGGGCGGGTAGGCGGCGCGACGCAGATCGACGAAGCACCGCGCATCCAGCGCCGCTGCATCGCCGGGCTTCAAGGTGAGTGCCTGGTTGCAGTCTTCCCACGCGTCGTCGAGATCGCGGCCCGAGGCGGCGCGGGCCCAGCAGCGTCCGCGAAACGCGGCCAGCGATGCGGGCTGCAGCTCGATCATTCTGCCGAAATCGGCGATGGCGTGGCGATAATCCTCGAGCGCCATCAGCGCGCGGGCGCGATTTTCCAACGCCTCCAGATCGTCCGGCTTGAGGCGCAATGCTTCGCTCAGATCGCCGACCGCGCTTCCGTACATTTTCGCCTTGAAGTAGGCCCGCCCGCGGTTGAAATAGGCCCAGGCGATTTCCGCGCCCGATCCGGTCGCGATAATCTCGCTGCACGACGCGATGGCCGCCTCGCCCTCGCCGACCGTGCACAAATCCGTGTCGCGGTTCTGCGCGAACGCCGTACCCGCTGACAACGCAACCGCGAGTCCAGCCGACAAAATCCCAATCCGTCGCAGCGCAGAAAACAACATCGTTACTCCTTGATGCCCCACGAGCCCAGCACATCCGCCGTGCGTGGACTGAGGCGAATGGCGGCGGCCATGTCTTGTTTACCAGCGTCTTCCTGACCCGCATGGCGCCTGGCCAGTCCGCGCATGTAGAGAGCCCCGGCGCTCTCCGGCTTTTCCTTCAGCACAGCATCGCAATCCGCGACGGCGTCCGCATAGCGGCCCAGCCGGTAGAGCACGAAGCAGCGCGCCTCGCGCGCGTTGGTATCTTCCGGCTTCAGCCGGATGGCCTCGTCGCATTCGCTGAGCGCTCGCGCCAGGGGTTTGCCCCGCACGACCCGCACCCAGCAGAGATTCGTCAAAGCCTCTCTCTCCGGCTTGCCCTTGGCGGCCTCCGCGTAATCGGCGAGTGCCTTTTCATGATCGCCCGTATCTTCGTAGGCATCGCCGCGCATTTCGTAGATGGCGGTCGGATCGTGCATCCAGCCGAGAGCATGGGTGTAATCGTCGATCGCGCTTTGCGGATCGCCGTCGAAATGCTGCAGCAGGCCGCGCGCGAACAGCATGCAGGCCTGCGCCCGGGTCGGCGCATGCGGATTGCGCAGCATGCGCGTCAACTCCGCGATGCGGTAGTGAATGGGCGGCGCCAGCACCGGATAGGCAAAGCAACGATCGGGACTGAACGCCGATGACGGAGGCGCGACGAAGATCGCAATCGCACACAGCATTGCGGCACCGCCGACGCGAACGCTTCCGGCCATTGCCCACTTTAACGCCATTCAAGCGGAGATGCGAAAGGCAAAGGCGAGCTTGCCGCGCCAGAACGGCGAAAGCGGCTCCTCGCTCACCCGCTTGTTCTGGCGAGAATGGATCAAGGCTAGATTCCCTCCCTTGAAAAGGGAGGGTCGGATCGCGCAGCGATCCGGGGAGGGATCATTCTCCGGTGCTGGCAGCATGACCCCCACCCGATCCGCTCTGCGGATCGACCTCCCCCTTTCCGGGGGAGGAAACGAAGCCACAATCCCGCAATGTTTGGCCGGGCCGTGCGGCAGCATGCGGAACAGCACGATGTCGCCCGGGCCGATGTCTTTCGCGGAAATCTCCGCCGCATGGCGCCGGAGCGCCATATAGAAGGTTTCGACCCCGGTGGCCTCTGCCCAGTCCAGCGAATAGGGCGGAACATCCTCGGGCTCCTCGCCGCGCAACTCGCGCCAGATGCCACGCAGCAAACCCAGACAATCACATCCGATGCCTTTGAGACTTGCCTGATGCACATACGGCGTCCCGATCCAGGATCGCGCGATGGCAACGATTTGGGATTCCCTCTCCCCCTCGGGGGGAGAGGGATACAGGGTGAGGGGGATGGCGGAATTCAGAACACAGAAGTCGGAAGTCAGAACCGGATGCGAATAAGGAGCGGTTTCGATTTCTGATTTCTGACTTCTGATTTCCGATACCCCCTCACCCCTGCCCCTCTCCCCCATAGGGGGCGAGGGGAATCGTTGTTCAGTTTCCATAGCGGCTGCCTCCGTCGAGGAGTTGCGATTGCGCCGGGTAGGACGTCACCGCGTCGTTGCCGGGCATGTAGGGGAAGCCGCGGAAGTTCAGGGTATTGGCGAACTTCGCCTTGCAGGTGCCGAACTGCTTGTCGCAGCCGGCGCTGACGATGAAGGAATCGCCGATCGCGATCGCTTCGCTCATCCGCTGCCAGAGTTCGAGACTGACCCGCGTACCGACAACGCCGTGGCGCTTCACTTCGATGGCACGCCCCGCATTGGCGCCGCTCGTCCAGCTGAGCTTGCCGCCGGCGAACCATTGATCCGCGAAATCGTCGAGCCCGCTTGCCGTGAAGCGCCGCTGATCGGTGATCGTGGCCACGCTTCCAACGCCGCTATACAGCGGATTGCTCAGGTCGATGGTGCAGCGCGCATCGCCGAGATCGGCATCGCAGGAATATCCGTAGGCGCGGCCGACCGGCTGATTGAGCCGATGCGCCAGGCCGCGCACCTCCGCCTGGAACGCGGTGCGCCCGCGCTTCACCTCGCCGAGATTACCTTTGCGCATCAGCACGCGCTGATCCGGCGCCGCCCAATTTACCCGCCAGATTTCGATGCTCGCATTGTCGTAGAGGCCAGCGGCAAGATCGGCTTCGCCGATGGCGCCGGACGACAGCGCGCCAAGCACGGTGAGATTGTCCACCGCCAGGCCGAGCGTGGACTGCACCTCGCTGGCGGTGAAGCCGCTCACCGCTTCGTAAGTCACGCCATCGAACACCACCGCGACATCATGATCGGTGAAGCCAAGCGTCGTCGCATCGCCGCGCACGATCTTCCAGCACCAGCACAAGGTGGTGGTGCCGGAGTTCAGGTGTGATTGGAGAGCGGGTGAGATGGATTTCACAGCCGAATCTCCACCAGCGGGATCGAGGGGATTTCACCGGCGGCGAAGTTCGAGAGATTGATCGAAAGAGAATCCGTGTCGAATCGCACCGGTGTGTCGAATTCGTAACCGGCGGTGATGGCGGCGCCGGCAGCAGGCGCGGAGGCAAACGCAATCAGGCCCGTTGTATCGTCGATTGTGATACCCGAGGTTTGCTCCAGGCCCGCGACGGCGATACGCACCGTTCCGGCGACTGGTTTCTTGATGGTACGCACCGAACTGGAGGGGCCCGAGATGTAGGTCTTGATCAGCTGAAACTGCGTTGTTGTTCCATCGCCGGTGCCGATGTTCTGATCGAGCGGCGCCAAGGCCGCGTTCGGCGCGCAGGATTTGAAATCGGCGAAATCCCTGAAGCGAAAGCCATAGAGGCGCCCCAGGCGAGCTTCGAAGAATGCAATGACCGCGTGCAGATCGTCCAGAGTTTTCACGCCGTAGCCCACATCGTAATGCCTTCGCGAATTGGCCCACACGGCGTTGCGCTCCTCGAAGCCGGAGCCGAGCGTGACGATTTCCGTCTTGCGCTCCGGCCCGCCGCTCGAGTGAAAGGCAATGGCGGTGGGGAATTGAATTTCGTGGAACATCACAAATTCCTTTGGCCGCGGGCTAGCGCGCGGGACAGCATGGCGGCTACTTGCGTTTCCGATTTGAGAAAGCTCTGCGCGTCGCGCGCGTTCACGTTGAGCACGATCTGCGGCCGTGCCGACGCACCTACCGCACCGTTCGGCACGATCGAGCCCACGCCTTGCGGCACGAACAGCTCCGGCCCTTGCTCGCCGACGAGATAAGCAAGCCCTGCATCCACCGGTCCACCTGCCGCGCGCGCGCCGCCCACAGGCAACAGCGAGGATATCAGCGACGACAGCAAACCTTCGATCGGCTTCTCGATGAACTGCCTGACCGCGATGCGATCGAAATCCGCCAGGATCGCATTGACCAGCGAATCCATCGACGCTTTGCCGGAAAGCACGGCGCGCGCAATGGTGTCGGCGATGGCGTTGAAGCTGCCGCTGACTGCGCGCTCGATTTGCGTGGCGCTGTCGGTGACCGGCCCTTTGGCGAACGCATCGAGCGATTTCGCCACGGCGGCCAGCGCGGTATCCACGCCGGAGAAATCGGCGTTTACGTTTACGGTTGCGCTCGCCATGGTGGCACCTCATCCGGATAAAGCTGCATCAGATGTTCGAGATCGGCGCGCGAGAGCGGAGCAGCGCGGTGCGAGCGGCGGGCGAATCCGTTCACCGCTGCGCGCCACTCGCCGAGCGACATGGCCCAGAACACCTCCGGTGTTATCCGCATCACGCCGAAGGCGAGTTCGAGGATGCGGTCCCAGCCAAAGGGCTTGCGTGCGCCCCCTCCACCGCGCTTTGCGCGGTCCCCCTCCCCGGCTGCGCAGGGGAGGATCCCTCTCGCTTCAGCCCGACAGCATCGAAGGCATCGGTGATGGCGCCGATTAAGGTGCCGAGGCCGGTGTCGAGCTTCAGCACTTCGGCCGGCGCGATGTCATGTCCGGCGCCGCGCAACAATGCCGCCGCAACCATCGCCAGATCCATGGTGCCAAGGGATTTCAGCTTGCCGGCGATTTCGCTCAAGCTGGAAACGCCTAGGCCGTTTTCGATTTCGGCCAGCGCGCCGAGCGTCAGCCGCATGACATAGCGTTCGGTTCCGGCAAGAAATTCGCTCTCGCCCCGGATTTTGTTGGGCATTGTGAAACTCCTTCTCTCGATCAAAGCGCCGTAAACGTCAGCGCGCCGGCGGAATGCAGCGACAGCGACAGCTTTACTTCGCCATCGTGCGGGCCTTCGTATTGCAGGGAGGCGATCTGGAACGGTCCGGCGATGGTTCCGAAGTTCGGAACGATCACCTGGAAGTTCGGCGTTGTCTGATTGAAGAATGCGCTACGCAGACTTTCGT